>Ga0255336_100709_pt1 | contig 40994 bp, 43 predicted proteins | sample MeOH1_35cm_T3_17_FD_189102 | JGI IMG/M metagenome (GOLD analysis project Ga0255336, IMG submission 189102) | Sandy soil microbial communities from University of British Columbia, Vancouver, Canada - MeOH1_35cm_T3_179 | ecosystem: Engineered > Artificial ecosystem > Sand microcosm > Unclassified ...
ACAAGGAGTCGATCACGGTGGCGTACGCGATCGATATGGGCGAAGTGGAACTGTTGGGCAAGATCGGAACGCTGAAGGCGGATATCGATCGATTGTGCAAGCGCGTTCAGTCGAAGGCGCACCATGTCCGCGTTGTCTATTAAGCCGGCCCCTGCGGCTATGGACTCTACAGGGAATTCGTCGAGAGAGGATTCGACTGCATGGTATGCGCGCCGTCCCTGATCCCGAAGAAACCGGGTGAGCGTGTCAAGACGGACCGACGCGACGCGGTCAAGCTCGCACGCGCACTGCGCGCTGGCGACCTGTCAGCGGTACACGTACCGGATGTTGAAGATGAGGCATTCCGGGATCTGGCGCGCACATGGGCGGCAGCGAAAGCAGATCTCAGACAGGCCCGCCAGCGATTGAAGTCCTTCCTGCTATCGCATGGAGTCCGCTACTCAGGTAACGCCAACTGGGGTCCCGCGCACCGGCGATGGATAAGCGTATTTGCATTTCCAAACCACTGGCAGCAACTGGCCTTCGACGAGTGCCGTCGCACGATTGAAGACAGGTTTGCGCAATGTGAGCGCCTCGAGGCGACCTTGCACGAAGCTGTCGTCGGCTGGCGATTCTATCCGGCCATTCTGGGTCTGCAGACCATGCGCGGCATACAGTTCATCACCGCCGTGGGCATGCTTTCCGAATTGGGGGACTTCTCCCGCTTCGAGCACCCGCGCCAGCTGATGGCCTGGCTGGGCGTGACGCCGTCAGAACATTCTTCGGGTGAGCGGCGGCGCTAGGGCAGCATCACGAAGAACGGTAACAGCTATGCAAGAAAGCTGCTCGTCGAGGCCGCCTGGAGCTACAGATACCCGGTACGCGTGAGTCCGGAAATTCAGTGCGATCCACCGTCGAGACTTACTGCTACGCCGCCTCCAGGAAATTCATGCATCCACCAAAGGAAAACGAAAACCGATTCCAATTGACACGGAAAGTCATATCAGTTCATCGGTCTCTAGCGCACGATTGTGACGCGTAGCTGGAAGTGTCAGTACGTCTGAGACCTTCAGAGCCGCAATCGGTTGTTATCGGCTCGCCCGCTGATAATCGCCAGCCTGAAAATTGCGTTAAGGTGCTGACGCAGTCGCACTGCAATGTGCGGCGCACCCCCGGCCTTGCGTTCATCACCTGAAAGGGATTTGCGCTTGGCAATCGACTGCAGCAGGTCATAGACGTGGGCCACCTTGATATCGCGTGCGGGCATCTTCCCGAGCGGCGAATCTTTCACATAGCGTGAGAGAAAGCGTATGGCCTGCCCGCAGTAGTATTCGCTCCACCTGTCGCGATTTTCTTCAATCCAGTCCTCGCAGACGGACCAAAAGGTATTCTTGTTGTGTGTGATCGTCTGCAGTTGCAACTGCTTCTCATAGGCCTTGGGGTGGATGCCGGACGCCACCAGCTTGGCCGCTTCGTTGCGACGTTGGCGGGCGTCGCTTATCGACAGATCAGGGAATCGCCCAAGTGTATAACTGCAATCCTTGCCATCCAGCCGGTAGTCAAATTTCCATGCCTTCGAACCCGAAGTCGACACCCGCATGTACATGGAGTCGCGGTCACGGAGCTTATAGGGCTTGTCTTGCGGTTTGGCGTTCAGCAGGAGTAGGTAGGTCAGCTTCATGGAGTTCACCTTGACGGACAACTACCATGAATTTTACCCGCAATTTACCCGCAAATCTGCGGGAAGCAGTGGGGTCGTTCGGGATCAAGCGGGACAGGTCTCCATAAACCGGACTTGCAACCGGAGCGAACACGTAGAGCCTGAACCATTCGCTGTAACCCTTGACCAGAAAGCCTCCAGATCGATCGATGTAGTGCTGGCGGGAGGTTTCATAAACCTGTCGAAGTGCAAACCACGGCACGTGCGGCAGATCATGATGAACCAGATGATAGTTGTTGTTCAGAAACAGCAGCCGCCAGCACCACGCGGCTTCGTTAATGACCGTGCGATGTTCGCAAGCATGCGCCGCGCGATGTTCCTGAAACGAGCGGATCGAGCCCAGCGACAACGACCCGTACCCCGCGCCGAGGATAAACACCCATGCCGGTATTCCGCATGATCGTTGCAGCCAGAACGTGAGCGCGGCCAGCATGGCGAAATGCGCGAGCCATGCCGGCACGTCGCGCCAATCGCCGCGATTGATCTTTCGGAACGCATCCACGCCCGATGCCGCGATAGCGAATGCCGGGCCGACCAGCAGACGCCCGATAAACGTATTGCGCAACATCAGCAGCATGCGAATTGGCCGAGGCGCGCGTTGCCACATGCGGTGGCTGACGAAATAGCTTTCAGGATCGCGCTGCGGATTCGTCAGATGCGGATCGTCGTGATGCTGAAGATGCGAATCACGATAAACGCCGTAGGGAAACCACACCGCCAGCGGCGCGACGCCGAGCAGGGCGTTGACGAACGGCGAACGGGTCGGATGACCGTGCAGCAGTTCGTGCTGCAAGGACATGTACCACGTGCCGAACAAGGCGAGCAGCACCGTGGTCAGCGGCAAGCCGAAATCGCGCGCATGCGTCGCCACCCCGAACCATCCGCTGTAGATCGTGACGATCAGCGTCCACGTGGGCCATTGAGTGCGCCACGTCCAGCTTGTCGCCAGCCGGGCGAGCGCCTTGCGTTGCGTATCGTCGAGGTAAGTCGCCATGAGCCGGATCGGTCGGAGTGCATGTTTGGACCGATCCTACGGACCAATGCGCGGCAGCAGAACCATTTTGTTCGGCAATGCATCTGCCCGATCGTGCATAGGCAACCGCTTGCGCCACGCTACACGGGCTACACGGGCGCTGCAATGACGAAGCGACCGGCGCTCAGGCGCCGTCCGCCACGCGGCACGCGTGGTCGAGCAAGCCTTCCGCCGAGCCGGTGCCGTTGTCGACCTCCATGCCGCTGTTCACGACGAGCCAGCCGTCCTTGTCGGCGAATGCTCCCGCGCCCGTCACGAGGATGGTTTGCATGGCCATCGCCTCGACATTCTGATTGTCTCGCGCGACGAGGCTGAACGGATTGCCTGCTTGCATGAGGGTGGTGACGCGCATGATCCGGTAGCGGTTGCCGTTGAGCGTATCCCAGCGCCATTCGCCGGGGGCGTCTTTCGCGTGACGCGCGAGCGCGGCGCTCACCTCGGCATGCATGCAATCGATATGGATATGCAGCTGGTTTTGCGTGCGGCGGTACTTCGAGTTGATTTCGAGGCCGAGTTGGTTGTCGGGCAGCGAGCGCTTGACCGACTTCTCGACATAACGCCGCGCCGCCCACGCGTCGGCCCAATAGTCGCGCGCATGCGGCGCGAACAGGAGCGGGCTTTCGATACCGGTGACGCGGTCGGTCGGAATCAGCAGATACTGCGAGCGGCCGACGATATCTTTCAGAATCGCATAGCGCTTGTCGAGATCGACGGCGGTGCATTGGCCCGGCGTGCCGGTGGCCTGTTGCGACGGCACGCAGCGCAGATCGACGATCTTCCACAACGCATTGGAGTCGACCGCGGCGAGGCGCGCGCACGCGCCGGCGGCGAGCGCGACGACGAGTGCCGCGGCCCATGCGGCCGCGCTGCGCAACAGGGGCCGCCTGGTGCGGGCGGAGGCGAGCGTATCGCTTGTCGTTGTTCTCATCGGCAGTGTCATCGGCGTCGGCGTTACAGCACCGGCGCCGGCAGCACGCCGAGCAACCGTTCGAATGCGACACCGATCGCCAGCAGCCGGCGATCCTCGCCGAGCGGCCCATCCAGTTCGAGGCCGACCGGCAAGCCGCTTGCGGTCATGCCCGCGGCGAGCGAAAGCCCGGGAATGCCGGACGTGCTGGCCGGATCGGTATTGCGCAGGAACGCGTCCATGGTGTCGATGGGGGCGGAGCCGTCGATCGAGACCGTCGACGAACCGTTCAGTTCGTCGATCGGCACCGCGGCGAGGCGGGTGGTGGGAAACAGCAGCGCGTCGAGATGCTCGTCGGCGAAAGTCGCGGCAATGTACTGCTGCAAGCGCGGACGCCACAGGTTCAGCGCCGCGTCGTAGCGTGCGCCGAGCGCGTCGTCGAGCACGGCGTCGTAGATCGCCCGCACGTCCGGGCTCGCGATGCGGGCCGCCATGTCGGCGAGCGTCCTGACCGGCGCGTCGTTGGCGATGAGCCAGGCCAGCACGTCCTCGCGCGGTTCATGAATCGCGATGGGACCGCCCACCCTCGCGTTCAGATCTTCCAGCTCGCTCATCGCAAGCGGCACCAACGCCACGCCCGCCGCTTCCAGCCGCTTCAACGCGGCGCGCGCCACGTCGTCCACCTGCCGTTCGAGCCCTTCCCAAAGCGGCGCGGGCAAGCCGATGCGCAAGCCGTTCAGCGTCAGCGCCGGCAACGCTCCGGCGCCGGTGATGACGCCGTCGAGCAGGGCGATATCGGCGACGGTGCGCGCCATCGGTCCGACCGTATCGCGCGTGTGGCTGATCGGCACCACGGCGAGCGGATCGTGATAACGCCGCTCGGCGCCGCCATTGCCGACCGACGGACGAAAGCCCACGGTGCCCGTCAGCGCGGCGGGAATGCGCGTCGAGCCACCGGTGTCGGTGCCCAGACCCGCGGGCACGATGCGCGCGGCAATCGCCGCCGCGGTGCCGCCCGACGAGCCGCCCGGAATCAGCGAGGGATCGTAGGGATTGCGCACCGGGCCCGCATGCGGGGCGAGGTTGGTGCTCGTGATGCCGAACGCCAGCTCGTGCATATTGGACTTGCCGAGCACGATCGCGCCGGCGTCGACGAGCCGTTGCACCGACGGCGCGTTCGTCTTCGGCACGAAGCGCTCGAGTGCGGGCGTGCCCGCCGAGGTTTGCAAGCCCGCGGTATGGATGTTGTCCTTCACGACGATCGGCAAGCCGGCGAGCGGCAAGCGTGCTTTCTCCGATGCCGGCAATGCGTCGATGCGCCGCGCGGCGGCCAGCGCGCCGTCCAGATCGATCACGGTCAGCGCATTGAGGCTCGAGAGCGCCGCCGCGCGCGCGAGCAGCGTGGCGGCATAGTCGGTGGCGCTGAGGCGGCCGGACTGGATCGCGGCGACGGCTTCGGGGGCGGTGAGCGCGAGTTGTGCATCGACGGTCCATGGCATGGCCTGCGTCTCCTTAAGGTGGTGTGCCTGGTCGGCGCGAGGATTTCATGAAGCGCAGCACTAGGCGTGCGAGCGCCGGCACCAGCTTCGGACGCAGCAGTCTCGCATCGTAGCCGCTCATGCGCCGCTCGTTTTCCGCGAGGCATAGTTCGATCATCTCGCGCGCGTTCAGCGCCTCGCCGATCACGCTGCTGTTGGCCGGCAGAAAATTCGAATCGTGCACGACGCCGTTGGCGTCGATACCCTTGGCGATCGCCACGCGCTCCCAGATCAGCACGGTCCAGATCGCCAGCACGCGCAGCGCATGCCACGGCCTGCGCCACAGCGGCATGGTGCGCCGATGCCATGCGACCCAGTTGGCGAAGAACAGAATGTGGCGCGCCTCTTCCTGAATCACCGGCTCGAAGGTCTCGACGAGCGACTCCGGAAAATAGCCGGACTGCTGCGCCGAACGAAACAGCCCGAACGCGAAGAAGCTGTCGATGCACTCGCTATAGCCCGTGCGCATCCACGCCCACTCGGGGTCGCGCGGCGCCGGATAGGCCGGCTCGGGGGCGATCTCGATGCCGTAAGCGGCGATCAGTTTGGAGAGCACGCGCTTGTGGCGCGCTTCCTCGTCGCCATCCATGCGGATCGCTTCGCGCAGCAGCGGGTCGCTCACTTGGGCGGCATAGGTGTGGACGTTGATCGAGGCGCGGCCTTCGGTTTGCACCGCGATGTCCCAGATGGGCAGTGAACACAGGCGTTCGAGCGCGTCCGGCTCGAGCGCTGGCCATTCGAGTACGGCTGGTTTATAGGGGTTGTGGGTTTCAAGCAGCATGCGGCAAAACATCTGCTTGTGCGCTTCTGAACCGAACTTCACGCGGGCGGCGCCGGTGAATGTCCAATGGCGCAGGGTGCGGTCGTCGGCAACATCTTCTATCAGTCTGTCGGACATGGCGGCGTACAGAGAGAGCGAGCTCGATGTGTCGCCTATTCTGGCACAACCGCTTGAAACAGGATGCCGGAGTGACGCAATGCGGGCCGCTGCTTGCCGCTGCTTGCCGCTGTTTGCCGCCGCATGCTTGGTGGTCGCTCGCCCGATTGCGCCAGGTTGCGCTTGCCGCGCCACGGTGTGCGGATCGCCGCCGCTATCGGCGGTCGCCGACGCTACTGGTGGTTATCGATCCACATGCGTCCCCAGCGGAATGCGTAGGCGAGCGCGTGTTCCTCGTCGAAGAAATAATCGAGCGCGTCAAACGAGTAGGCCTGGCCGTGGCTCGCGGTGGTTTTCTCGATGGTCAGGTTGGCGGCGAACAGGCCATTGGGCAGTTGTTGCGCAGCCGGTGCGACTTCGTAGCCCTTGTAGCGGATATGTGCGTTCATGATCGTGGCGGTGAATGTGCACGCATGCGATGCCCGGATGCCGGCGCATGCGACACCGTTGCATGGCGTCGGGCGGCCGCTGAATCAGCGGACAGGGTCAAGCGTAGGCCGTGGCGCGCAGCGGGTGAACCAATGTTTCGTCGTAAGCAAATCAGCGAGGTTCTGGACACTATCCGGCGTTGCGCGGGCACGGTCTGTTGTGTGGCGCACTGTTCTGGTGAGCGGGGTGTGGCGTGGAACCGGTGGTTGTGGAAGAACGAGGGCGGCAACGGTCTGCGGGTGGGCTCGAAGCGGGCGAGCGGTTAGCGGAACAGCGGAGAACGGAAGAGCGGAGAGCGGTTAGCGGAGAACGGAGAACGGAGAGCGGAGAACGGAGAGCGGAGAACGGAGAACGGAGAACGGAGAACGGAGAACGGAGAACGGAGAACGGGCGAAACAACGAAAGCGGCCAGGCAAACGCCCAGGCCTATTGCCCGGTCGCAAGCGCGGAGGCCCACCGCGCCGCGACGCCATGCAAAAAAGACGCTAAACCGCGTGCAGCAACCGAGCCGGTTGCGCCTCCTTGATCGACGCGCCGCCAACCGCCGCCACGCTCGGCGTGCGATGCCCGTTGAACGCCAGCGCGAATTGCGCGGCCTGCTGTCCGACCGTGGCGAGCTGATCGACGACCTTCGCATCGGAACAGGTATCGACCGTGTCGAACCGCGTCTCCAGCGTGTTGATGCCGGCGCCGAACGGCGTCGGCCAGCCGCGCAACGCGTGGACGATCGAGCGTAGCGACGTCAGCACCGAGCCGGCCGCCTGCCAGCCATACGCGGTGACGATGCAGCCGATCGCGCGGCCATCCAGGTACGGACGCTCGTCGGCGCGCAGTTCTTCCAGTGTGTCGAGCGCGTTCTTGACGAGACCGGATACGCCGCCGTGATAGCCGGGCGTGGCGATGATCAGCGCATCCGCGTGGCGCACGGCTTCGATCAGTTCGAGCTGTTCGGCGGTGCGTTGCGGGTTTTCCGGCGCGTAGTGAGGCAGGCTATGCAGGAACGTGCCGCCGAACAGACGGGTGTCAGCGCCGGCGGCCTCGGCGCCACGCAACGCGAAGCCGAGCGCGCGCTCGGTGGACGAGGCGGCGCGCGTGGTGCCGCCGATGCCGACGACGAGCGGCTGGCGCTGATGATTGAAACTGGTCAACGAAAACGCTCCTTCGGTAGCGGCTCACGGTACGCTGGCGCGGGCTTGCGCGCAGACGGGCCGGGGCGAACCGGACTTTGAAGTGTCATGTTAATGATCGCGGGCAGCCGAACGAAGCGACTTTTTGTTCTAACGATATAACCGCGCGGCTTACGACACGCTCACGGCCCTGCCGCGAGCGCCGGAAGGCAGGCGCGACGCGCGCTGCAATGCACTTCCATCGAGACCGAATAAGCATAGGGAGAACGATTGTTTGGGCGCGCGACGACGCGCGGCTATGATCGGATCGTCTCCTCCATGACATCTCCTTGACATGGGATTGGGCCTCGCTGCGTCAGTGGCGAGGCCTTTTTTTGCCTGGGATGTTGCGCGGCCCGAACGCCGGCCGCTTCACGATAAGGCTGTCTTTCGCATGCTACGATGCTCCGCGAAGCGATTCCAGGCGAGGTCGAGCAAGCGATGACAACCCTATATGACACGCTCGGCGTGCCCATGCACGCCACCCACGAAGAGATCAAGCGCGCCTATCGCAAGGCTGCGATGAAGTGGCATCCCGATCGCAACAGCGGCGCGGAAGAAGTGGCGCGCGCCGCCTTCCAGGACATCAAGGACGCGTACGCGATCCTCTCCGACGCCGCGCAGCGCAAGGTCTACGACGCGGTCTATGCCGAGCAGATGCGCGGCTGGGAAGCGCAGCGCGCACGCCGGCAGGAGGCGCAAGCGAAACGCGAGGCGGCGGCGCGCGCGGCCGACGAAGCGGCGTATGCGGAAATGGTCTCGCTCGCCATGCGTTGCGCCGACGAAGGCCACAATCGCGACGTGCTATTCGGCGTGCTGCTGGGGCGTCGCTGCGAGGCGCGGCGAGCCGCGCAGATCGCGGACAGCGTGGCGGCCTTGCAGGCGGCGCGGCGCGAGGCCGCAAAGGCGGACCTCGCCGCCGAGGCTGAGCGGGCCGAGGGTGTCGAAGAGGTTCAGGCCGAAACCGAGGCCGCGGCCACCTCGTTGAAAAAGCACGCTGCAACGACTCATGAAGCGGCAAACCCCCGCGCCGATCAAGGCAAACGCGAAGAACCCGCCAGCGACGCACATCCGGCCGGAGCATTGGGCAGCCTCTGGTTCCAGTTCCTGAATGGCTTGCGGTTTTGATGAGGCCATGCACGGCTCATTCACTGGCCGTCAGGCGATAGAAATAGACCGAATTGATATGGAAGGCGGCCTTCGGCCTTCGAATCCGGGACTCTAGAATTAATAAAATGTCCTGGGAGGCGAACCGCCATGTTCACTTTCATCGTTGTGGTCGCGCTCGCGGCGTTCATTCCCTACGTGGCGGCGCCCGGCATCGCCAATGGCGTCAAGGCGATCAATCAACAGCCGGCGGCCATGTTGTTCGAGCCCTTGCCGGCAGCCGCGGCAGACGCCGCCGCCGATGCCGCCAACCGCACCGTATCAGGCGGAACCGATGCCGCCAACCGCACCGTATCAGGCGGAACCGATACCGACGCTTCCGTCTGAAGAGAAGCCCCTTGGTGATCTTTGGTGACCTTTGATGACGCGCGACTGATCGCGCGCGCTGAGACTTGCCTTTTGCACAGCTAGTCGAAACCCTGGTAAAAATCCCGTGGCGTCAAAAATCGAGACATCGTAGTGTCACGAGGGCGCAAGACTCGGTCGGTACAGTGGCGCGCAGGAACACGAAAACACTAAAAACACGAAAAGACCAAGGGTACGGGGTAAGCGTGACCAAAAAATATAAGGTGCTGTTTCTCTGTCGCGAGAATTCAGCGCGCAGCATCATTGCCGAAGCTTTGCTGCGCGAACTGGCGGGACATCGATTCGATGCGTTCAGCGCGGGGCCCGAGCCGGCCGCGGCGGTTCATCCGTTCGCGCTCGCGCAATTGCGTCCCGGCATTTCTGAGCTCGGCGCGCTCAGCCCGAAAAGCTGGCTGGAGTTCACCGGCGAATGGGCGCCGCGGATGGATCTGGTCATCGCCATGGACGAGCGCGTCGCCGGACATCATGCGCCTCTTTTCCCCGGCGAACCCGAGCTTTTGAACTGGGCCCTTGCTGATCCGCTGGTGGACGGCGTATCGGACGCGCAGCGACTCCGCCTGTTCGAAAAGATGTTCTGGCAGATCGTGCGCCGAGTGAGCGCATTCATTGCATTGCCGCAGTACGCCGCACCGATGCGGGAAGCAGCCTCACGCATCGAGGCGCCGGCGCGCGACAGCGGCATTTTGCTGGCGCAATGACAACCCCGGCCACCCGGCGGCTTAGCCGTTATTCGAACGCGCGAGCGGGCTGCCCGCGAAGGGGTCGTTTTGCCAGTCCACCCTTTTCTTCGATTGCGGTGGGGGCGACGGCTTGGCCGACATTTCGAAGTGGTCGATTGATTGACCCGCGCTGATTGCCTGTTTGAGCCATTGGGGCATTTCACCCTGGCCGTCCCAGCTATCTCCCGTGGCGCTCCGGTAGCGTTCGGCCTTTTGCGCTGCCGGCTCGGCGGCCAGCACGGCGGCAAGGTCTTCCGGTTCGATACCAAACTCTTCCATGCGGTGGCGGAGATACGCAATCATGCTATCTCGCTTCCTTTCGTCCATAAGATATTCGTCCTTCTAAAGCGTCCGGCGTTCTGTCAATTACAGATTGCAAGGGAAAGCCGCGAAAGCGTGGAACCCATCTGAATGGGGCCGGCCCGCGGGTAGGTGATTGATCGAAGGAAATGCCACTGGCAGCGTTAAAAAACCATCGTTCAAAAGAAATCGCATAAGGCTAATGCCCGCTCGTGCCGCCATGAATCTGGCTATGCCAATCAGTGAATGGATGGACAAGCGCACCGGTTCCGCCGCGCGGCAATCACGCTGGATGAGCCTCACGGCGCAATTGGGAAAACGATGCTGACGATGCACTGATTAACGAACGGCCGGCTTGATCTCCGCGCCCCGTCTCCCGGCGGGTTTGGCGCGAACGCCGATTTTTTTCATTATGCCAGCATCATAACGCACTGTTGAAGCAATGCACGCCGGCCGCGCGGTTTTTGTTTTCGCGTGCGGCCTATCGCACCAAATAGATGCCGACAGGGGCCGGGACCGCCGGGATTGAATTCCTTGCTGGCCGATCTATAACGAAATTGCGGAGCAAAAATTCGCGTTGCCGGCCTGAGTGTCCGATTCCGACTATCTGCAAGCGTTCGACATCGGTTACAGGTGTGGCAACTAATCACTCGTTTAGTTCGGTGACTCGCCGCAGCAGTCACGTATCAGGTTGATTCGCCCGCCGGCTCGATCGGGCCACGAGGCGCTTTTTCACAGACCGATTCTTTGTGGAGGACGGGAACTGCTGCGCCGGATTGCAGGGAGTCTGGACATGAAACTAGCTCTATTGATGGCATTGGCAAGCGCCGTTCTCTTTCTCGCGCCGACAGCGGCCGGTGCGGCCCAGGGCGAGCAGGGCGCCGGTACGTCGGGCCAGATGCTGATGAAGGACGCGAACGAATCGGCGCAAGCCACGACCGATGTGCCGCTCGGCGGCACCGGGCAGAACGCGACGCCCGCCGCGGGAACGGTGGGATATGGCGGCGTGGCCGCGGGCCGTTCGGAAGCCGGCGGCGGACAGAGCCGCCCGTGTGGTTCCGGCTCGCAATGCAGGATCTATTTCGGTCGCTAAAGCGTCAGCAGGCAGCAAGGCGCGGGATGAGCAAGTCTCGCGCCTCGCCTTCGAATAACCCCACCCCCGACTGCGATTTTCCGGCGTCGTCAGCGGGCGAATTAATACGATGTTATGGTGTGTTCCGTTCTCGTTTTCATCCGCTGATTTTCCGAATCGCAATCACAGGCAGGCCATTAAGAGCCTGCTTTTTTAATCGTGGTTACGGTGCGTGAATCGATTAGTCAGGTGAAGCCGCTCTAATTCCACCCGTTGTTGAATAACTCGCAAACAATCCTATGTTGATGGAAGACAACCTGTCGGCGAGCAGCGCCTCGTCCGACGATGGGGCCGCGTCGTCCCTGCGTTCGTGGCTCGCGGTCGTGGCCGTTGCAATCGGCGCGTTCGCGTTCGTCACCACGGAGTTTCTGCCGGTCGGACTCTTGCCGCGCATCGCGGCGGAACTGGGTGTATTGCCCGGCACCGCTGGCTTGATGGTCACCGTGCCCGGCGTGATCGCCGCAATCTCCGCGCCCGGTTTGATGCTGGTGGCGGGGCGCATGGATCGCCGGCAAGTCTTTCTGTTACTCACCGCGTTACTGCTGGCGTCGAATCTGATTTCGGCCTTTGCGCCGAGCTTTGTTGTCATGCTGATCGGCCGCGCATTGCTCGGCGCCGCGTTGGGCGGTTTCTGGACGCTCGCCACGGCCGCGTCGGCCCGCCTCGTGCGGCCGAAAGACTCTGCGAAAGCCATGGCCACGATCCTCACCGGCGTAACCTGCGCCACCGTCATCGGCGTGCCGCTCGGCACGTTCATTGCCAGCTTCGCGTCATGGCGCGCCTCGTTCATGGCGACCGGCGTGCTCGTCGCACTCGCGCTGGTGGCGCAGTTCGTCTTCGTGCCTTCGTTGCCGTCGAGCGCGGCATTGCGCCTGCGCGATCTGGTGGGGCTGCTGCGCCGGCCGCATCCGCGTAAAAGCATGCTGATGGTGGCGCTCGTGTTCGGCGCGCATTTTTCCTCATACACGTACATCACGCCGTTCCTGTTGCGCAATGCCAATCTGACGATGCCGACCATCACCTGGCTGTTGCTCGGCTTCGGCATGATTGGATTCATCTCGAACTTCGCCGTGTCGTCGACGGTCACGCGCAACCTGAAAATTTCGCTGGGCGTGATGATCGCGCTGCTGATGTTCGCGCTGGTCTCGCTGCCGCTGCTGCAGCATTCGCCGCTCGGCGTCGTGGCGCTCGTGCTCGCGTGGGGCATTGCCTTCGGCGCGCTGCCGCTGTGCTTCAGCATCTGGATTCAACGCGCCACGCCGGATTCGCCGGAAGCGGGCTCGGCGCTGTTCGTCAGCATCATTCAGGTCGCTATCGCGCTGGGGTCGCTGGTGGGCGGCATGGTGGTCGATCATGTGGGCATTGCCGTCGACTTCCTGTTCGGCAGCGGCCTCGCGTTGCTGGGGCTGGCCGCGCTGGCCAGTTTCGGCAGAAGCGCGCGAAAGGCGGCTGCGGGGACGATCGCATGTCCGGCGTGTGCCGACGGGCAGTCGTGAACGGCGCGTTGCGCGGAACATCGCATGGCAGGCGCGGTCAACATGAACAGGACAATCTGTCCGGCCATGCCAGGAAGAATGATGAACGCGCAACGCAATCACGGCATTGAACACGAGATTGAACGAGGCATCGGGCGGCTCGCGCGCGTGGCGCTCCTTACCGCGTTCACGCTGGCGTCGGTTCCCGCACTGGCTGCCGGCTTCGACTGCAACGACGCGCGTCTGCCTGACGAAAAAGCGATATGCGCGTCCCGGCAACTGAGCGAACTGGACGTCGAAATGACCGTTCGCTACGAAACCTTGACGGGCCTCGTTGCCATGGGCGCGCGCGGCAACATGCAGGACGAGCAGCAGGCATGGCTGAATGTGCGCAAGAAATGCGGGGCGAACGAGGCATGTCTTGTCGCGGCGTATCGGCACCGCATTCAAATGCTCAAGGATGAATACGCTCACCTCGCCAGCCGCGGACCGTTCTAGAGAACCGCCCGCCCAACGCGCCCGCCCTATACGTTGACTATCCAAACCGTTGCGATCTCGCTTGCCGAAAAGGCATGAGGGCCGCACGTCGATAGTGGCGCTGCCCACGTCACCCGATTCGCTTTTGTTATCACCCTTTCAAATACTCGAATTGTTATCGCATCGCCGCGCTCGTATATTGGCTGAACGGTAAGCAGCCGGCAGACCTACAACAACGCAAAGGCACGCCGCCCGGCGTGCCACAGGAGCACAGCGATGAATCGAATCGATCTGGAGGGGCGCGTCGTCGCCATTACCGGCGGCGCGCGCGGCATCGGCTACGCGGTGGCGCAACGGGCGCTGAACTCAGGGGCGTCGGTCGCCCTCTGGGACATCGACGCCGAACGTCTCGCGCGCAGCCAGCGCGAGTTGAGCGAACTGGGCAAGGTCACCGCCATCACCGTCGAACTCACTCAGGAAACGAGCGTCGCGCAGGCGGTGACGCAAACCGTCGCCGGGCACGGCGCGATCGACGTGCTGATCAATTGCGCGGGCATCACGGGCGGCAACGGCGCCACATGGGAACTGGAGCCCGACGTGTGGCGCCGCGTGATCGACGTGAATCTGATCGGCCCGTATCTCACCTGCCGCGCGGTCGTGCCGCACATGCTCCAGCGGGGCTATGGCCGGATCGTGAATATCGCCTCGGTGGCCGGCAAGGAAGGCAACCCGAACGCGTCGCACTACAGCGCCTCCAAGGCGGGGCTGATCGGCCTGACCAAATCGCTCGGCAAGGAACTCGCGACGAAGAACATCCTCGTCAACGCGGTCACGCCCGCCGCGGCCAAAACCGAAATTTTCGAGTCGATGTCGCAGCAGCATATCGACTACATGCTCTCGAAGATCCCGATGAACCGTTTTCTGTTGCCGGAAGAAGCAGCCTCGCTGATTCTTTGGCTGGCATCGGAAGACTGCGCGTTCAGCACCGGCTCGGTGTTCGATCTGTCGGGCGGCCGGGCCACTTACTGAGCCACGCTCATCGCCTGCGAGCCTCATTGCAGCAGCGCATATAAAGGCCCAAAACCGCTGGCCGCGTCCCAGCGAAGGAGACGACATGAACCCGCATGCGCCCGTTTCACTGGAGGCGATCAACAGCAAGGTCATGCGCCGGCTGTTGCCGTTTCTGTTGCTGATGTACGTTCTCGCGTTTCTCGATCGCGCCAATATCGGTTTCGCGCAGAAGGCGTTGCAGCACGATACGGGTTTGTCGAACGCGGCGTTCGCATTCGGCGCGGGGGTGTTTTTCGTCGGCTATGCGCTATTCGAAGTGCCGAGCAATCTTCTGCTGCACCGGGTCGGCGCGCGAGCGTGGATGTGCCGGATCATGGTGACGTGGGGGCTCGTGTCGGCGGCGATGTGTCTCGCGCATACGCCCACCGCGTTCTATACGCTGCGCTTTCTGCTCGGCGTGGCCGAAGCGGGTTTCTTTCCCGGCGTGATCTATTACCTGACGCACTGGTTTCCGCAAGCGGCGCGTGCTCGCGCTGTCGGCCTCTTTTATTTCGGTGCGCCGCTCGCGTTCATTTTCGGCAGTCCGTTGTCGGGTTCGTTGCTCGAATTGCACGGCGCCCTGGGCCTGACCGGCTGGCAGTGGCTCTTTCTGGTCGAAGGCGTATTGGCCTCGCTGGTCGGCGTGTGGGCGTTCTGGTATCTCGACAACCGCCCGGAAGACGCGCGTTGGCTCGACGCACGGGAACGCACGAGTTTGCGCAACGCGCTCGACGAAGATGCGCGCGCCGCGTCGGCTCATGGTCCGCATCGCATTCTCGCCGCGCTGGTGGACCGCCGCGTGTTATTGCTGTCCGCGATCTATCTGCTGATCCAGATGAGCGTGTACGGCGTGATCTTCTATCTGCCGCAACAGGTGGCCGCGTTGCTCGGCACGACGGTCGGTTTGCGGGTCGGCGTCGTCGCCGCATTGCCGTGGCTGTGCGCGCTCGCCGTCACCTGGTACGTGCCGCGCCGCGCGGATCGCACGGGCGGTCATCGGCGCTGGGCAGTCGCGCTGCTGATCGTCGCGGGGCTCGGCATCGGCGTGTCGGGGCTCGCGCCTAACCCGTCGATCGGACTCATCGCGCTGTGCTGCGCGGCAAGCGGTTTCATCGCGGCGCAACCGCTGTTCTGGACGTTCCCCACGCGCTATCTCACCGGCGCCGCGGCGGCAGGCGGCATCGCGTTGATCAATTCGCTCGGCAGCCTCGGCGGTTTCATCGCACCGAGCTTGCGTACCGCGGCCGAAAGGGCGTTTGCGTCGACCTCGGCGGGACTCGTCGTGCTGGGCGTGTCGAGTCTGCTGGCCGCGCTGCTGATCGGCACGCTGCTGCGCCGCGACGGCGCACCGGCGAGCGGCGCTTTCCAACACTTACTGCACCGCGCCCGCTAGGCGTATTTCGGGTTGCACGTTCGACGCATCAATCACGGAGCCCCTTTCATGGCCATGCCCACTATCCGGCACGTGCGTGCCTTCATCGTCCGCGGCGGCGGTGCGGACTATCACGACCAACCCGGCGGACACTGGATCGACGATCACATTGCCACGCCAATGGCGCGTTACCCCGAGTATCGCCAGAGCCGCCAGTCGTTCGGCATCAATGTGCTCGGCACGCTCGTCGTGGAGATCGAGGCGAGCGACGGCACGGTCGGCTTCGCGGTGACGACGGGCGGCGAGATCGGCGCGTTCATCGTCGAGAAGCATCTCGCGCGTTTTCTCGAAGGGCAACTCGTTACCGACATCGAGAAGATGTGGGATCAGATGTACTTCTCCACGTTGTACTACGGCCGCAAGGGCGTGGTGCTGAATACGATCTCGGGCGTGGACCTCGCGCTGTGGGATCTGCTCGCGAAGGTGCGCAAGGAGCCGGTGTATCAACTGCTGGGCGGACCGGTGCGCGACGAACTCGTGTTCTATGCGACCGGCGCGCGGCCCGATCTTGCGAAGGAGATGGGCTTCATCGGCGGCAAGCTGCCGTTGCAGCATGGTCCCGCTGAAGGCGAAGCAGGGTTCAGGCAGAACATCGAGAAGCTGGCGGAGATGCGCAGCCGCGTCGGCGACGACTTCTGGCTGATGATCGACTGCTGGATGAGCCTCGACGTGCCGTATGCGACGCGTCTCGCGCAAGCGGCGCACGAATACGGCCTGAAGTGGATCGAGGAATGCCTGCCGCCCGACGACTACTGGGGTTACGCCGAACTGCGCCGCAAGGTGCCGCGCGGCATGATGGTGTCCACCGGCGAACACGAGGCGACGCGCTGGGGTTTTCGCATGCTGCTGGAAATGCAATGCTGCGATCTGATTCAGCCCGACGTGGGCTGGTGCGGCGGCATCACCGAGTTGATCAAGATTTCCGCGCTGGCCGATGCGCATAATGTGATGGTGGTGCCGCACGGTTCGTCGGTGTATAGCTATCATTTCGTCGTCACGCGGCACAACTCGCCGTTCGCCGAGTTTCTGATGATGGCGCCGAAAGCCGATCAGGTCGTGCCGATGTTCACGCCGCTGCTGCTCGACGAACCGGTGCCCGTGAATGGACGAATGAAGGTGCCGGACACGCCGGGCTTCGGCGTGAGACTCAATCCCGAATGCAAGCTGGTGCGGCCGTACCCGCGTTGAACGCGGCGCGGCGCACTCGCGCACCATGGATCCAGGCAAAGGAGAGTGACGTGCTGCTCAAGGACAAGGTCGTGATCGTCACCGGCGGCTCGCGGGGCATCGGCCGCGCGATCGCCGTCGCGTGCGCGGCGGAAGGCGCGGACGTGGCGATCAACTACTGGGGCGATAACGACGCATCGTATGGGCGCCGTTCCGCCGTCGCGGAAGTGGTCGGCGAAATCGAGGCGCTGGGGCGGCGCGCGATTGCGATCGAAGGCAACGTGGCCGCGCGCGAAACCGGTCAGCAGCTCGTGCGCCATACGGTCGAAGCGTTCGGCAAGGTGGACGTGCTCGCGAGCAACGCCGGTATTTGTCCGTTTCACGCCTTTCTCGACATGCCGCCGGAAGTGTTGGAGTCGACGGTGGCGGTGAATCTGAACGGCGCGTTCTACGTCACGCAAGCGGCCGCCCAGCAGATGAAGGCGCAGGGCACGGGCGGCGCGATCGTGGCGACGAGTTCGATCAGCGCGCTAGTCGGCGGCGGCATGCAGACGCATTACACGCCCACCAAGGCGGGCGTGCATTCGCTGATGCAATCGTGCGCGGTCGCGTTGGGGCCCTTCGGCATTCGCTGCAATTCGGTGATGCCGGGCACCATCGCTACCGACCTGAACGCGGAAGATCTTGCCGACGAAGCGAAAAAAGCCTACTTCGAAAAGCGCATTCCGCTCGGCCGCCTGGGCCGCCCGGAAGACGTCGCCGATTGCGTGGTGTTTCTCGCCTCCGACCGCGCGCGCTATGTGACGGGCGCGGCCTTGCTGGTGGACGGCGGCCTGTTCGTCAACCTGCAATGACGTTGAAATCACGCTGCAATAACGCTGAAATAACGCGCGATGCCGAATTCAATGAGTCGTAGCCGGCGCGCTGGCGGGGTCCGCCGCGGACGGCGCGGAATCGTCGCGTGCGAGCTTGCGCGAGAAGCCGCGCAACAGGTCGATGAAACGCAGCGCCGGTTCGGCGAGGGGTTCTTCCTTGCGCGTGAGAATGCCGAAGCCGGAGAGGCTCTTGCCGATTTCGAGCGGCAATGCGACCAGCAATTTGCCGCGCACATGATCGCGCACGACCGACTCCGGCAGCATCGCCACCGCATCGTAGTTTTCAAGCAATTGCAGCGTCGCGAAGATCGACGCGCATTCGGTCAGGTTCACCGGCGTCGCGAGTCCCGCGCGCGCGAGTTCTTCTTCGAACAACACGCGCGCCGGGCTCGTAACCGGTTGCGCGACCCACGGCCAGTCGATCAGTTCGCGCAGCGTGACGCGCGTGCGCTGCGCGAGCGGATGCACCGAACGCACGACGAGCAGCAAGGTTTCGCGCGCGAGCGGCTCGAAACTGAAATCGTTGTGTTGCAGCGGACTGGTCAGCCGTCCGAGCGCGAGGTCGACCTCGCGGCGATGCAGCAATTGCACGACCTGGTCGCTGGTTTCGCCGAGAATGCGCACGTTGAGCAAGGGGCTTTCGGTTTTCAGCGCGGCAACCGCCATCGCGAGCAGATCGGGCGCGGCGCCCATGATCGCCCCGACGGTCAACTGTCCATGGCCGCCGCGGCGCTTCACGTCGAGGTCTTCGGCGAAACGGGTCAACTCGGCGAGCGCGCGCCGCGCGTAGGCCAACGTGACCACACCGAGCGGCGTGGGCGTCATGCCGCGCGCGTTGCGCTCGAACAGCAGGAAGCCGAACGCTTCCTCGATGTCGCCGAGCATGCGGCTCGCGCTGGGCTGCGCGACGTTGACCGCTTCGGCGGCTTGATGGAGATTGCGGGCGTCGTCGAGCGCGACGAGCAGGGCGAGGTGCTTGAACTTGAGCCGATTGACGAGGGCGACGGTGGCTGCGTGTTGGCTCATGGTTCCGGTGCGATTCGGTTTGTGGATCGCCCAATCCCAACAACGGATTGAGATGCTATCGACGCAGGAATTATAGTCGCATCGGGTGCTTGCACGTTTCGGCGGGAAGATGCCCGCCTTCGAGGGAAGACAGGCATGGAAACAATCGCTTTCCGTATGGTGCTCAACCCCGGCATGCGCGAGGAATACGAACGACGTCACGCGCAAATCTGGCCCGAACTGGTTGACGCATTGCACAACGCCGGCGTGCGCGAGTACCGGATTTTCTTCGACGCGGAGTCGAATCATCTCTTCGCCATTCTCACGCGCACCACGAATCACGCGATGCACGAGTTGCCGCAACTCGACGTGATGCGCAAATGGTGGGAGTACATGGCCGACATCATGCAGGCCGCGCCGGACCATACACCGCTTCAACAGCCGCTCGAACCGGTCTTTCGTTTGAGTTCAATGAATTGACGTTGCTGACTTGCCAACGCAAGGCCAACAACACGGCGGAGAGTGTCGCATGCAGGTTGTCGATTCGCATATCCATCTGTGGGATCTGAAGACGCATCGCTATCCGTGGCTGGAAAACCCCGGCGTGTCGTTCGTCGGCGACGCGCGCGCGTTGAAGCACGACTATCTGCTCGACGACCTGCTCGGCGAGACGGGCGATATCGAGGTGCTGAAACTGGTGCACGTCGAGGCGAATCACGATCCCGCCGATCCGGTCGAGGAGACCCGCTGGTTGCAGTCCATCGCGGATCGCAAGGAATCGCGCGGCATGCCGAATGCGATCGTGGCCGCCGTGGATCTCTCGGCGGCGAACGCGCCCGCCGTGCTCGAAGCGCACGCGTCGTTCGCCAACACGCGCGGCATACGGCAGATACTGAACGTGCACGAGAACAGGCTGTTCGACTACGTCGGCCGTCATTTCATGCGCGAGCCGCAATGGCGCGAGCACTTCGCCTTGCTGCGCCGATATGGCATGTCGTTCGATCTGCAACTGTATCCGTCGCAGATGGAAGAAGCCGCCGCGCTGGCGCGCGCGCACGGCGACACGCTGTTCATCGTCAATCATGCGGGCATGTTCGTGGATCGCGGCAGCGTGGCCGGTTATCGCGCGTGGCGCGACGGCATGCGCCTGCTGGCCGGCTGTCGGAACATCGCGGTGAAAATCAGCGGGCTTGCGATGTTCGATCATCGATGGACTGTCGAAAGCCTGCGGCCTTACGTGCTTGAAACGATCGACACGTTCGGCGTCGAGCGCGCGATGTTCGCGTCGAATTTCCCCGTCGATCGTCTGTTCGGCTCTTACACGGATCTATGGCACGCCTATGCGGCGATCGTCGAGGGTGCGAGCGTCGCCGAGAAAGAAGCGCTGTTTCGCCGTAATGCGGAGCGCTTCTACCGCATCTGAGGCCGCACGAAAACCGCATTAAAACCGCGCTAAAACCGCACGAAAACCGCGGTAAGCGAACAGAAGCCAAAAAGAAAGGAGACAAGCAGTGCAGCAACCCCTATCCGCCGTGCCCAGGCTCGAACTGCGGCACGCGAGTAAATCATTCGGCCGGGTCCGAGCGTTGTCGGACGGCGACCTCGCGCTATGGCCGGGCGAAGTGCATGCGCTGCTCGGCGAAAACGGCGCGGGCAAATCGACGCTCGTGAAGATTCTCGCGGGCGTGCATCAGCCGGATAGCGGCGAGCTGCTGGTGGACGGCGTGGCGCGCCGTTTTGCGACGCCTGCCGAAGCGCGCGACGCGGGTCTTGCGGTGATCTACCAGGAGCCGACGCTGTTCTTCGATCTGTCGATCGCGGAGAACATTTTCATGGGACGGCAGCCGGTCGATCGGATCGGCCGCATCCAATACGACGCGATGCGCCGCGAGGTGGACGGCTTGCTGGCGTCGCTCGGCGTGGATCTGCGCGCGGATCAACTGGTGCGCGGCTTGTCGATTGCCGATCAGCAGGTGATCGAAATCGCCAAGGCCTTGTCGCTGAACGCGAACGTGCTGATCATGGACGAGCCCACCGCCGCGCTCTCGTTGCCCGAAGTGGAACGGCTCTTCGCGATCGTGCGCAAGCTGCGCGAGCGCGACGTGGCGATTCTCTTCATCACGCACAGGCTCGACGAAGTCTTCGCGCTGACGCAGCGTGTCACGATCATGCGCGACGGCGCAAAGGTGTTCGACGGCTTCACCGCCGATCTCACCACCGAGGCAATCGTCACGAAGATGGTGGGCCGCGATCTGGAGACGTTCTATCCGAAAGCCGATCTGCCGCCGGGCGACGTGCGCCTGTCGGTACGCGGCCTCACGCGCGTGGGCGTATTCAAGGACATTTCCTTCGACGTGCGCGCCGGCGAGATCGTCGCGCTGGCCGGTCTGGTGGGCGCGGGGCGCAGCGAAGTCGCGCGGGCGATCTTCGGCATCGATCCGCTCGATTCGGGCGAGATCTGGATCGGCGGCCAGCCACTCAAGGCGGGCAGTCCGGCCGCGGCGGTGCGCGCCGGCCTCGCGCTGGTGCCGGAAGACCGTCGGCAGCAGGGGCTCGCGCTGGAACTGAGCATCGCGCGCAATGCGTCGATGACGGTGCTCGGCCGGCTCGTCAAACATGGTCTCATCTCCACGCGCAGCGAGACGCAACTCGCGAATCAATGGGGCACGCGCTTGCGTCTGAAAGCGGGCGACCCCAACGCGCCAGTCGGCACGCTGTCGGGCGGCAATCAGCAGAAGGTGGTGCTCGGCAAATGGCTCGCAACCGGGCCGAAAGTGCTGATCATCGACGAACCCACGCGCGGCATCGACGTCGGCGCGAAGGCCGAGGTGTATGGCGCGCTGGCCGAACTGGTGCGCGAGGGCATGGCCGTGCTGATGATTTCGAGCGAATTGCCCGAAGTGCTCGGCATGGCCGACCGCGTGCTGGTGATGCACGAAGGGCGGATCAGCGCGGAAATAGCGCGCGCCGAAGCCGACGAGGAATGCATCATGGGCGCCGCGCTCGGCCAACCGGTTCCACCGTTGGGGCACGCCGCATGATGCGCCATTCATCGACTCATCCCGCGCCGGTGCAGGCGCCGGTGGCAAAGCGCTCAACCAACGCGCCGGGCGGCTTCGTTGCGGGCGTCGCGAAGAGCCGCGAAACGACCCTCTTCGTCGTGCTGATTCTGCTGATCGTGGGCACGGCGCTCGCAAAACCGCAGTTCCTCAATCTGCAGAATCTGCGCGACGTGCTGCTCAACGTGTCGATCATCAGCCTGTTGACAGCCGGCATGACGGTGGTGATCCTGATGCGGCACATCGATCTCTCGGTGGGTTCGACGGTCGGCGTCAGCGCGTATGCGGTCGGCAGTCTGTACGTCGCGTTCCCGCATATGCCGGTGCTGGTCGCGCTGGCCGCCGGACTCGCGATCGGGCTGGTGGCGGGCGGCATCAATGCGCTGCTGGTGGCGGTGGGGCGCGTGCCCTCGCTGGTGGCGACGCTCTCCACGCTATACATCTTTCGCGGCGCGGACTACGCGTGGGTGCACGGCGGGCAGATCAACGCCACCAGTCTGCCCGAGTCGTTCTCCGGTCTCGCGACCGGCACGTGGCTCGGCATTCCGACGCTCGCGCTGATCGCGCTCGTCGTGCTGGCCGGCCTCGCCGTGTACCTCAAGCAGTTTCGCGGTGGCCGCGAGCACTATGCGATCGGCTCCAATCCCGAGGCCGCGCGACTCGCCGGCGTGAACGTCGAGCGCCGCGTGATGGCGGGCTTTCTGCTCTCCGGCGCGATTGCCGGCTTCGCGGGCGCGCTGTGGCTCGCGCGTTTCGGCACCGTCGACGCGAGCACCGCGAAGGGCATCGAATTGCAGGTGGTCGCTGCGGCGGTGGTCGGCAGCGTGGCGATTACCGGCGGCGTCGGCACGATACTCGGCGCGACGCTCGGCGCGCTGGTGCTGGGCGTGATCAGCATCGCGCTCGTCGTGCTGCACGTGTCGCCATTCTGGGAGCAGGCAATCGAAGGCGCGCTGATCGTCGCGGCGATCACCGCCGATACCTTGCTGGCCCGCTCCGTCGCCAAACGCATGATGAGGAAACGCGATCATGGCTAAACCGGATTCCGCGCTGCTCACGCGCAAACGCGAAACGCCGCTGCAATGGGAAGTCTTGCTGGTGATCGTGCTGATGTTGTCGCTCGGACTCGGGCGCTGGTTGTCGCCGGTATTTCTCACCGGCGCGAATCTGAGCAACGTATTGGCCGACCTGACCGAGATCGCGTTGATGGCGCTGCCGATGACGCTCATCATCGTCGCCGCGGAAATCGATCTTTCGGTGGCGTCGGTATTGGGCGCGTCCAGCGCGTTGATGGGCGTGCTGTGGCACATGGGCCTGCCCATGCCGCTCGTGATCGTGCTGGTGCTGATTGCCGGCGCGCTGGCCGGCTGGCTGAACGGCCTCGTGATCGTGAAGCTCAATCTGCCTTCGCTCGCGGTCACGATCGGCACGCTCGCGCTGTTTCGCGGCCTCGCTTACGTGCTGCTCGGCGACCAGGCGGTCGCGGACTTCCCGCCTGGCTATACGGCCTTCGGCATGGAAACGCTCGGCTCGACCTTCATTCCGTTGCCGTTCGTGATCGTGATCGTCGGCGCGGTGCTGTTCACGGTGCTGCTGCAAGCCACCGCGTTCGGCCGCAGCCTCTATGCGATCGGCGCGAATCCCACGGCGGCGGCGTTTTCCGGCATCGAAGTGGCGAGGATCAGGCTGCGCCTGTTCGTGCTGTCCGGCGCGATGAGCGCGTTGGCGGGCGTCGTCTATACGCTGCGCTTCACCAGCGCGCGCGGCGACAACGGCGAGGGCTTCGAGTTGTCGGTGATCGCGGCGGTGCTGTTCGGCGGCGTGAGCATTTTCGGCGGACGCGGCTCGATGATCGGCGTGCTGCTGTCGCTGCTGATCATCGGCGTGCTGAAAAATGCGCTCACGCTCGACGACGTATCGAGCGAAACGCTGACGATCGTCACCGGCGCGCTGCTGCTGGCCTCGGTGCTGATTCCCAATCTGGTCGCCCGCTGGCGCGCGGCGCGCGACCGGCGTTTCATCGCGAAGTCCGCTTCCTTATAACGTCAGATCGACAACCCGGACACCACCACGTCCAACAACAAGGCAGGAGACACTTCATGTTCAAACCTCTACGTCACACCGGCACGGCCGCGCTTTGCGTGGCGCTCGTGGCGATCAGTTGCGCCGCCTCGGCCGCCGGCCTGAAAAACGGCCTGAAGATCGCGTTCGTGCCGAAGCAGATCAACAATCCCTATGAAGTGATCGCCGACGACGGCGGCATGGCCGCGATCAAGGAGTTCGGCGGCGTGGGCAAGGTGGTGGGCCCGTCGGATGCGGGCGCGTCGTCGCAGGTGCAATACATCAATACGCTCATCACGCAACGGCAGGACGCGATCGTGATCGCCGCCAACGACGCCAACGCGGTGGTGCCGTATCTGAAGAAAGCGATGTCGCAAGGCATCAAGGTCGTGACCTTCGATTCGGACACCGCGCCCGAGGGCCGGCAATTGTTCGTCAATCAGGCGAATGCGGAGGGTATCGGCCGCGGGCAGATTCAGCTCGTGTCGAAGCTGATCGGCGGTGAGGGCGAGTTCGCGGTGCTGTCGGCCACGCCCAACGCAACCAATCAGAACACGTGGATCAAGTGGATGCAGGAGGAGTTGAAGAAGCCCGAGTATTCGAAGATCAAGCTCGTGAAAATCGCCTACGGCAACGACGACGATCAGAAGTCGTTCGTCGAAACGCAAGGCTTGTTGCAGGCGTATCCGAACCTGAAGGCGATCGTCGCGCCGACCACGGTCGGCATCGCGGCGGCGGCGCGCTATATCTCGTCGTCGTCGAGCAAGGGCAAGGTGGCGGTGACGGGCCTGGGCACGCCGAACCAGATGCGCGCGTTCGTCAAGAACGGCACGGTCAAGGCGTTCCAGTTGTGGGACCCGAACCAGCTCGGCTATCTGGCCGGCTATGCGGCGGCGAGCCTCGCTTCCGGCGCGATCACGGGTAAGGAGGGCGAGTCGTTCGACGCGGGCAAGCTCGGCAAGCGCACGATTGGCCCGCAAGGCGAAATCATTCTCGGACCGCCGACCACGTTCGATTCGAGCAATATCGACAACTTCAACTTCTGAGCGGCAACGTGCGCCGCGCGCGACGTCATGAGCTGCGCGCGGCGCCATGAAACGGGCGAGGCGCGTCGGGCGATGAACCGCCCGCGCGCCTCGTTCTGTTTCCAAGCGTCGAACCGCCTTAGAAACGGTGCTGAAGACCCGCCGTGACACCCGCTTGCGTATCCGCCGCGCCGGTCAGATCGCGCGACAGGCTAACCGCGTTGTCATGCTTCGCCATTGCATAGCCGCCCGCCAGATACAGCACGGTGCGCTTCGAGAGCGCGTACTGCGCGCGCAGCGAGAACAGCGTCGGATCGGCGTCGCTGCCGTCCTTGATGTTCTGATGATAGACCGCGGCAAACAGCGAGAAGAACGGCGTCACCTCGTATTGGCCGCCGAGCCAGTACATGTCGCTGCGCAAGGTCGGCGTGGCGGTGTGGAACGTGCGGCGGTAGTTGCGATATCCGGCCATCGCCTTGACCGGCCCGAAGTCGTAGCTCAAGCCCGCATGAATGCCTTGAATGTAGTTCGTGGTATCCGCGGGGGTCACGCTGTCGTTCGCGCCGTTCTGCCTGTCGAAGGTGACGACGGCGGCGAACGGACCGGTCTCGTAGCCGAGCGCGAAGTCGTATTTGGAACTCGACTTCATGCTGCCCGGCACGTTGCCGAAGCCGTACATCGCGCCGAACTTGAAGCCGGAGAACGTGCCGTCGTAACGCACCGCGTTGGACGAGCGCGAGAACAAACCGTCTTTACGCCCACCCGTCGCGGTGGATGAGCTCGCCCACGAGTAGTTCGGCGCGTAACCCATCGGGTCGAACTGCAACATGTAGTCGTAGGTGGTCGTGAAATTGCGGCCGAGCGTGATCTGCCCGAAGCGGTTTTTCAGGCCGATCGTCGCGCGGCGGTCGAAGATCGCGCCGCCGCTGTCGTCGAACTGGCCGTTGGCGATGTTGATGCCGCTCTCCAACTGGAACACCGCCTTCAGTCCGCCGCCGAGGTCCTCGACACCGCGCAGGCCCCAGCGCGAGGTGTTCTTGCCGCCCGACACGAGGCGCGTCGCGCTGCCGTCCGCACTCGCATGATTCACATATTCGATGCCCGCATCGACGATCCCATACAAAGTCACGCTGGATTGCGCCTGCGCGCTCGCCGCGAAACCGGCGAGTCCCATGCACGTTGCGCCGAGGGTTGCTTTCTTCATGCTCCACTTCATCAAGAGTCTCCTGTGGTTGATTTTGTTTGCTTCGGTTGGGGCGCTGCCGCCCGCGTTTCAACTGGCTTGCGCGAAGGCCCAGCAGTCGTTGGCGGGGAATTCGATCCAGTGACGGCCGGCGGCGCGCGGCACCGGGCCGAACGCGCGCAGGCGCAGGGCGCCGCAATGGAACAGGTATTCCCAGCGGTCGCCGAGATACATCGAAGTGATGAGTTCGGCTTCGAGCCGGTTCGCGCCCGGACCGTCGGCGACCTGCACGCGTTCGAGGCGAATCACGGCCTGGGCGTTCTGCCCGGCGGTGAGCGCTTCGCGGGCTTGGGCCTGCAATTGCCAGCCGTCGCCGGCGAGGGTCACGCGCTCGCCGTCCACCGAGGCGACGCGCGCGTCGATGCGGTTGTTGCTGCCCATGAACTCCGCCGTGTAAAGCGAGCGGGGCGAGCCGTACAGTTCGGCGGGCGTGCCTTCCTGTTCGATGCGGCCGTTGCGCAATAGCAGGATGCGGTCGGACATCGCCATCGCCTCGGTCTGGTCGTGCGTGACGCACAACGCGGACAAACCCAGCGATACGATCAGTTCGCGCAACCAGGCGCGCGCTTCCTCGCGCAGCTTGGCGTCGAGATTCGACAGCGGCTCGTCGAGCAGAATCACCGGCGGGTTGTAGACCAGCGCGCGGGCGATCGCGACGCGCTGCTGCTGTCCGCCCGAAAGCTGATACGGATAGCGCGCGGCGAGGTGGCCCAGGCCGAGCTGATCGAGCGCGCCCTGCACGCGCTTTTTCTGCTCGGCGCCCGATACGCGCCGCAGCTTCAATCCGTAGCCGACGTTGTCCGCCACCGTGCGATGCGGCCACAGCGCATACGACTGGAACACGAGACCGAGCGAGCGCTGCTCGACCGGCAGATCGACCTTCGCCGCGCCGTCGAAGAAAGCCTTGCCGTCCAGCTCGATGCGGCCCGACGACGGTTGTTCGAGCCCGGCGACCGCGCGCAGCAGCGTGGTCTTGCCGCTGCCCGATGCGCCCAGCAGGCACACCACTTCGCCGGGGTTCAGTTGGAACGACACGCCCTTCAGGATCGGGTTGTCGCCATAGCTGAGAAAGAGGTTGTCGACCGAGAGCTTATCCATGCAATTTCACTCCGAAGCGCAGAGCGACGCCGAGTCCGACGCCGACCATCGCGATGTTGATGACAGAAAGCGCCGCGACCTGATCGACCGCGCCGGTCGCCCACAGCGACACCAGCAGCGCGCCGATCACTTCCGTTCCCGGCGAGAGCAGATAGACGGCCGTCGAGTATTCGCGCTCGAAGATCATGAAGATCAGGAGCCACGCCGCGAGCAAACCGAAGCGCACGAGCGGCAGCGTCACGTCGAGACTCACGCGGGCGCGGGTGCCGCCGACGCTGCGTCCCGCTTCCTCGAGTTCCGGGCCGACTTGCAGCAGCGCGCTTTGAATCAGGCGCATGCCATAGGCGAGCCACACCACCGTGTAGGCGATCCAGATGCTCCACATGGAGCTCTTCAGTTCCTTCAAGCCCGGCACGAACAGGAAGATCCACAGGAACGCGAGACCGGCGAGCAGGCCCGGCACCGCGCGCGGCAACAGCACGAGGTAATCGAGCAGGCGCGTGGCCCAGTCGTTGCGGCGATGGCCCGCGAACGCCACCAGCGAATAGAAGCCCACCGCGAGCGCGCCGCCGAACACGCCGATGCCGAGCGTGTTCAGGATCGCGCGCACCAGGTTGTCCTGCTCGAACAGGTCGGTGAAGTTGGCGAGCGTCAGCACTTCGGCGAGCTTCACGCCTTCGCCCCAGTTGGTGACGAACGCGCGCAACGTGATGCCGGAGAGCGGCACGAAGACGGTGAGCATCAGCCACAGCGCGACGATCGCGAGCGCCACCCAGCGCCATGCGCCGAGCGGCAGCACGGTCTGACGCCCGGCCTTGCCCTTGACCGTGACGAAGCGGTTCGCGCTCTTGAGCAGCCGGCGTTGCAACAGCACCAGCGGAAACGTGATCGCGACGATGCATACCGCGACCGCGGCCATCAGGTGATAGGACGGCACGCCGAGCTTGTTGGTGAGCTTGTACAGATACGTGGCCAGCACGAGGTGCCCTTCGGGGTCGCCGAGCACGAGGGGCAGGCCGAACACCTCGAAGCCAAGGAAGAACACCAGCACGCCGGCGAACAGCAGCGCGGGCAGCGTCATCGGCAGGCTCACGTCGAGCGCGACGCGAAACGGCCGCGCGCCGGCGACGCGCGCCGCTTCCTCGACGTCCGAGCCGAGATTGCGCAGCGCCGCCGACGAATACAGGTACACGTGCGGCACATGCGTGAGGCCGACGATGATCGTGATCGCGAGAACGGAGTACACGGTCCAGGGCGCTTCGGCGGTGCCGAACAGCGCCTTCCACCAGACCGAGTAGAAGCCGACCGGGCCGGCCGCGACCACGTAGCCGAACGCGAGCACCATCGGCGAGACGAATACGGGCGTGAGCAGCATCGGTTCGAGCCAGCGGCGGCCGGGCAGGTCGGTGCGCACCATCAGGAACGCGAGAATGCCGCCGAGCGGGATCGAGATGAACAGCATCCCGCCCGCGATGATGAAGGAGTTCTTCAACGCGGACCAGAAATCCGGGTCGCTGAAAATGAACTGGAAGCCGGCGAGGCCGAGCGTGCGGTTGGCGTCGAAGAACGGCGCGTTGAGCACGCTCTGAAACAGGATGAAGCCGAGCGGCAGCGCCACCGCGATGGTGAGCACCGCGACGACGAGCCAGCGCAGCAGTCCCGCGAACGGCTGCAAGCCGCCTCGCGGCAAGGCGCCGATCGGGCCGCCGTCGGCTGCGAGCGGCGCGCTATCGCGGCGTGCGGGTGCGCTAGTGGAAAGCATGAGTGTCCCCCTGCGGCGAATGAAGCCGCATATCGACAGGTAGTGAGAGAAGGCCCGGCGCCCGCGCTTTTCGCGTGGACGCCGTCAGGTCAAGCGAGGTTTAGCGCTTGATCGACTGTTGCCATTGCTTGAGGAATTCAAGCCGTTTGGACTGGTCGAGATAGACCAGCAGGCCCGCGCCGATCGGGATCGGCTTGAGCGAATCGCCGAGCTGTTTCGTCAGACCAGCCATCGACGTTTCGCCTTCCACGTCGGAGCGGATCGAGAACAGGCTCGCCTGATTCGCGAGCAAGGTCTGGCCGCGTTGCGACAGCAGATAATCGACCCACAGCCTGGCGGCGTTCGGGCTTTTCGCCTTCTTCGAGATCGTCACGAGGCGGCTCACCACCAGCGTGTAGTCTTTCGGGTAGACGTAGCCGATCGACGGGTCTTTCTTCGCCTTGGTGAGCGCGTAGGAGCCGAGAATGTTGTAGCCGATCAGGTTTTCACCCGACGAAATACGCTCCATCATCGCGCCGGTGCTCGATTGCAGCTTCGGGCCGGTGGCGCCCATCGCCTTCACCAGATCCCACGTGACTTGCGGATTGACGCGCGCGTCTTGCGTCAGATAGTTGAAGCCGACGCCGGACTTCTCGATGTCGTAGGTCGTGACCTTGCCCTTGAACTGGTCGGGCTTGCTTTGCAGCAGCTTGATGAGGTCGGCGCGCGTTTGCGGCACGTCGCCGGCCGCGAGCAGCCGCTTGTTGTAGACGATCGCGAGCGGCTCATACGTGGTGCCGTAGGCCTGCTTCTGGTACTGCGCCCACTGCGGCAACTGCTTCGCCTCGGGAGAGTCGTAGGTCGCCATCAGGCCGTCGTTGACGAGCTTGACCTGCAGGTCCATCGCGGAGCTCCACAACACGTCGGCGCTTGTGCTGCTGGCCGCGTTTTCGCTGATGAAGCGGTTGTACAGCTCCGTGCTGTTCATATCGTTGTATTCGACCTTGATGCCGTACAGGCTTTCGAAGTCCTTGATGAGCGGACGCACGAGCGCGGTGTCCGTGACCGAATAGACGATCAGCTTTCCTTCCTTCTTCGCCGCGTCGACGGTGCTCTGATAGTCACCGGGATAACCCGCGGGAAACGCCGCCCACACTGAGTTTGCGGCAAAGGCAACAGCAACTGCGAGGCACTTCAAAGAGATTTTCACGTCTTCCTCCAGAAAACACTGTGTTTGTTTTGTGTGAGCGAATGGTAAGAGACGCGCGCTTTCTGAACGCTTTCAGTTTTTGAAAGAAATGAGTGACAATGGTCGAATTCGCCTCATGGATTTCCCTGGGATTTTGCTCATGCGTGTGCTGCTCGTCGAAGACAATCCGATCCTTTCCCGCTCGCTTACCGACGCGCTGACGAGCGCGAAACTCACCGTCGATTGCATGCATGACGGCGAGTCCGCCGACCACGTTCTGCGCACGCAAGACTACGCGTTGGTGATTCTCGATATCGGCTTGCCGAAGCTCGACGGGCTCGAAGTGCTGCGCCGTCTGCGCGCGCGCCGCAACGCGGTGCCGGTGCTGATCCTCACCGCGCACGGTTCGGTGGAAGAGCGCGTGCGCGGTCTCGATCTGGGCGCCGACGACTATCTCGCCAAGCCTTTCGCGCTCACCGAACTGGAAGCGCGCGCGCGTGCATTGTTGCGCAGAAGTCATGGGCAGGAGCCCTTGCATGCGCAATGCGGCACGCTGCTTTACGACAGCGTGGATCGCGGCTTCACGCTCGACGGCGAACCGCTCGCGTTGACGCCGCGCGAGCGTTCGGTGCTCGAAGTGCTGATCCTGCGCAACGGTCGCGCGATCAACAAGGAGACGTTGTCGGAGAAAATTTTCGGGCTCGACGAATCGGTGAATGCGGATGCCATCGAGATTTACGTGCACCGCTTACGCAAGAAACTCGAGCACAGTTCGGTCGGCATCGTGACGCTGCGCGGGCTCGGCTATCTGCTGGAAGCCAGAAGCCCATGACGCGGCCGAATCTGCGCGTGCGGGTGGCGCTATGGCTGCTGTTGCCGCTGCTGTTATTGCTCGCGTTCGACGCATGGCTCACGTATCAGCGCGCGATGAACGCGGCGCACGCGGCCTTCGATCGCACGCTGGAATTTTCGTTGCGCTCGATACGCGACGGCATCCGCTTGCGCGACGGCAGGATCGAAGTCGATCTGCCGTACCTTGCTCTCGAGATGTTCGAGTCGAACGGCGGCGGCAATATCTACTATCAGATTCGTGAAGAGGGCGGCGCCGTGGTGACGGGCTATCCCGATCTGCCGGACGCGAAAAAAGCGCCGGCCGAGCCCTACAGCGTGCGGTTCTATGACGGCGTGTTTCGCGGCCGGCCGCTGCGCATCGCGATGCTGAGGCTGCCCGTGCACGACGTGCCGAGCGCGCAGACGCGCGTGGTGCTCGTGAGGGTCGGCGAAACGATCGAGCAGCGCCAGGCGTTGGCGCGCGAGATTCTCACCGGCTCGCTGCAACAGGAATTTCTGCTGGTGGTGCTCGCGCTCGGCATCGTGTGGCTGGGGGTCGCGCGTGGCTTGCGGCCGTTGAACCGCTTGTCGGCGAAAGTCGCCGCGCGCGCCGAGGACGACCCCACGCCGCTCGATACCGTGGGCCTGCCGAGCGAAGTGGCGCCGCTCGTCGATTCGATCAATCAGTACATTGGCCGCACGCAGTTGATGCAGTTGTCGCGCCGGCGCTTTTTCAACGACGCCGCGCATCAGTTGAAAACGCCGCTGGCGGTGATTCAGGCGGAAGCGGAACTGGCGCTGCGCGACAGCGACGGCGTGGGTGCTGGCGTCGGTGTGGGTTCCGCTTCTTGCGGCGAGGACAACCCGAGCGGCAATCGCCGGCAAGGCGTCCATTTACGGCGCCTGAATCGCGCGGTGCAGCAGGCGGTGCGCATCGTGCAGCAGTTGCTGTCGCTCTCGCGGCTCGACGCGGACAGCGGCTATACGGTCAAGCATGCCGCGGTGCCGCTGCATAAGGTGGCGCGCAGCGTGACGCTTGACTGGTCGCCGGTGGCGCGCTCGCGCGGCATCGATCTCGGCTTCGAACAGGACGAGCGCATCGAGGTCATGGGTCAGACCGATCTGCTCGCGGAACTGGTCGGCAATCTGATCGACAACGCGATCCGTTATTCGGGCGACGGCGCGGTGATCACCGTGCGCGTCGCGAGCGAGAACGGGCAGCCGCTGCTGCAAGTGATCGACAACGGCCCCGGCATTCCGGTTGGTGAACGCGATGCGGTCTTTGAACGCTTCTATCGCAGCGAGGCGACGCAGACGGTCGAGGGCAGCGGGCTGGGCTTGTCGATCGTGCGGGAAATCGCGCGCGTTCACGGCGCGCTGATCGCGTTGAGCGATGCGCCCGGTGGCGGGCTGGTGGTGAGCGTGCTGTTTCCGGCATTAGAGCCGGCGTGACGTTTCCCGCGCCTTACCGGCGGATCGTGAAGCTTTGCGCGTATCCCGCGGAGGGCGTGCTGTCGCCCCACACCTTGCCGTCGATGAATACCTGCGCGGTGTGACCGGCGGGCACCGCCACGCCCACGCCTGCGGCCGCCTCGCGATACAACTGCGTCTGATTGACCCGCGCCGCGATCTGCGCGTAATCCGCGCGCGCGTCGATCATGCCCCAGCGCTCGAACTGCGTGACGAACCACGCGCCCTCGAACGCATGCGGATAGTTCACGGCGCCGTCGTCGAAGAAACGCACGGGCAGGCCGCGCGGCGTGGAGGCGGCGATCTCGTCGCCGAGGCGCGCGGCAATCAGGGCTTCATCGATGCCGATGTACTCGGGCCGCGCGAGCCAGCGCGCGATTTCCTCGCGATGTCCCGCGCCGTCGAGCCAGCGGCAGGCTTCGAGCATCGTCTGCACGAGCGCGCGCGCGGTGTTGGGATTCGCGCTGACGAAATCGCGCCGGCAGGCCAGCACTTTCTCGGGATGATCGGGCCACACCTCGCTCGTATACGCGATCGTCCTGCCGACGCCTTCGGCTTCGGCCATCGCGTTCCACGGCTCGCCCACGCACAGGCCGTCGAGCTTGTCGTCGGCGAGCGCGGCGACCATCTGCGGCGGCGGAATCACCACGCTTTCGATGTCGCGCAACGGATCCACGCCTTGCGACGCGAGCCAGTAGTACAGCCACATCGCATGCGTGCCGGTGGGGAAGGTCTGCGCGAACACGGGCTTGCGGCCGAGCGTCGCGAGCGCCTTGGGCAGCGTGCGCTGCTCGGCGAGCGCGTCGGCGAGACGGTTCGACAGCGTGATGCCCTGGCCGTTGCGGTTGAGCACCATCAGCACGGCCATGTCCGTTTGTGGACCGCCCAGGCCGAGTTGCACGCCGTAGACGAGCCCGTAGAGCGCGTGCGCCGCATCGAGATCGCCCGACAGCAGCTTGTCGCGCACGGCCGCCCACGACGGCTGACGGGATAGCTCCAGCGTCAGGCCGTGCGCGTGGCCGAATTCGAGCAGCTTCGCGGCGACGAGCGGCGCGGCGTCGGAGAGCGCGACGAAGCCGAGCCGCAGATGGGTTTTTTCGAGCGGCCCCGAGGCGAGCGGCGAGGCGAGGGAAGTGGGAGCGTTCATGGGCGGCGCTTCATTTGGGCGGGTCGGCCGCCGCCACGATGGCGCGCGCGACCTCGGCGAGTTTGACGCCCTGGTTCATGGCGCGCTTGCGCAGACTGGCGTAGGCGGCGTGTTCGGTGATTTTCTGCTGATCCATCAGCAGGCGTTTGGCGCGATCGATCAGCTTGCGTTCGGCGAGTTCGCTCTCGGCTTGCGCGAGGCGTTCGCGCAACTGCGATTCCTGCGCGAAACGCGCGAGCGCGACTTCGAGGATCGGTGCAAGCCGTTCCGTGGCGAGACCCTCGACGAGATACGCGGTCACGCCCGCGCCGACCGCGTCGCGGATCAACTGCTGGTTGTCGTCGTGGCTGAACATGAGCACCGGGCGCGGCGCGGTGGCGTTCATCACCGCGAGTTGCTCGAGCGTGTCGCGCGAGGGCGATTCCGTGTCGATGATGATCACGTCGGGCCGTTCGCTCTGGACCACGCGATGCAGCGCTTGCGGCGTGGCGGTGCCGGCCAGCATCTCGTAGCCGAGGCGGGCGAGGGCGTCACGGAGATCGCCGATGGGCTTGTCGGTATCGGTTACGAGGAGAACGCGCAGCATGGGGTAGGAATCGTCGACGGCTGAACATCAATTAAGCGAGAAGCGTGCCATCGGAGCCATGACGCATCGAAAGCAACGCAATCACGGACTTATCCACGATGCCGGCAGACGCCGCCGCACCGAAGCGGGGCATGCGCGAGCGATGCACCGAAGCGGCGCATCGTGTGGCCGCTTGCCGATCGGCTCGGCAGGTTCGAGCAGGCGCGCGAAAGCGCCGCCGGGAAGAAGCTCGGAGCGGTGTTCGGACAGTAGGGGAAGCGAGAGAGAGTGTGGAGCGCTAGTCGGCCAGCGGCGCGAAGCCGATGCACCATCGAGCACCACATCTGGACGAAACGCGGCGCCGCCGCAGCGCGCCGCTCAGGCTCGAGTCAACGAGTCAAGCCGGAGAAGGCGCGCGAAAGGCTTCGCGAACAGCACAGCTGCAACGAGCTGCATGGGGTCACGCAAGGAACGCGCGGGACGCGCTCAGCGTGCCGTCGGCCTTAACGGCGACGGAACTGCGAATTGCGGGCGCCGCCGCCACCGGTGGCGCGCTCGTCTTTGTGGCGGAAATTGATCCGGCCTTTGGTCAGGTCGTAGACCGACAGTTCCAGCGTGACGCGGTCGCCCGCGAGAATACGGATGTGGTTCTTGCGCATGCGTCCGGACGCGTAAGCGCCAACCACGACGCCGTTGTCGAGCGTGACGCGGTAACGGCTGTCCGGAAGTACTTCGTCGACGATACCGTCAAGTTCAAGCAGTTCTTCTTTCGCCATGCATAACTCCTGGTCGATGGGATAAGGGGTGTTGACCGCCGGCGAAGCCGCGCGGCGCAACATCGGATACGGTTGACAGTAGACCCTCCTGGGCCCGCTGTTTGTGCGGCATCAGCCCATGCGCTGATAGTAAACCGCTCAAAGATCGGCGACGGACTGGCCGTCCACGCGACCGTCGATCAATTGTTCAGCATGCGCCATGCACGCGATGCGCGCCTTGCCCGTGCCGTCGAACGGAAACAGGTATTGCAGACGGAACACGCGCCCGTCGGCAGCCGGATTGGCGCCCACGCGGCAGATGCGCACCGACGCGTCGTAGCCTGCGTCGGCATTGCGGCTCGTTTGACCGTCCGCCGGGCGGCGCGGATAGACGAGCGGATGAATTTCGTAACCCTTGTACGTCTTGACAACTGAATTCATGAAGCATGTGTCCTGTATTACGTGGCCGGCGTGTCACGCGTGTTACGCGCGGCACGACAGGCCGGCGGCGCAGCGCCTAGGGGCGCGCCGCCATGGAAAAAGATTGGCGCAGCAGGCCCGATGGCAAGGGCTTGAGCGCGGATTCGATGGAGAAGAAACACGCTGATGTCGCGCGGACACCGGACGCGTAAAGCTGAACGACTCAGCTGCACAACTCGCGGCGGCGAATGCATGCGGCGCATTGCCGGAGTGACGGGATCGCCGACGGGCGGCGGTCGAACAGTCGGGGGTAGTGCGGAGATGCCGGTTTGAGACTGCCTGGTGCTGCCAGTGCTGCGAATGCGGATACAGCTATTCCAATATGATGCACTAAATGGGCCTGATTGGATAGCGAAATGTTCCGCGCACCGGCAAGCCGCCCATGTGGCGGGGCTTTGAGTGCGAGAGGGCGGCGCGCTGAATGGCGGGGCGCATGAGCGGTGCGCCGGGTGCGGGTTCTCGCCGTGGCGGCGAGAACCGGCGGGGGCCCGATGGCTCAGCGGGAAGTTTCGGCGACGCGCTTTTGCAACTCACGTGAGGCCGCGAGCGGAATGCGCGCGTCGTCCCACACGGCCAGCCATTCGACTTCCTTCGACGTGAAGATTTGCCCGTGATTGCGCAACGCGTATTGCAGCGAATCGATGATGTGATTGCGGATGATCTCAGGCGTGCCTTCGTCGTCGAGCACGGCGCGAAACGCTTCGAGCGTGGCCATCTGTTGCTCCGTGAAATAGAGGGTTCTTTTATCGCACGAAAAAAAATCGCTCGCCAAGCGGACAAAAATCGTCATGAGCAGGCGGGTCCGCGCGGCTTGCTGGTTTTGAGGACGTGACCGATGCCGCGGTCGCCGCACCTTAAGCGGGGTCGCTACAATGGCGAGTCGTCGCGCGAAGCAGGTCGCCTTGGGACAAGCTCCGCGCGTGGCCGGGTCGCCGGCTCAATCGTCGCGCTTCGCCGTCGCCTCGCTGGCGGAAAGGCGGCGCGGCATCTCCAGAACACTGCGATTTTCCAATGCGCAAGACAACCGTGCCGCCTGTGAAAGACCTGCTGCTGGACCGCTACGCACCCATCGCCGACGGCATCGCGGCGCTCTTTTATCCCTGCGCCGAAGTGGTGATTCACGACCTGCGCGATCAGACCATCGCCTATCTCGTCAACAATCTGTCGAAGCTCGAAGTGGGCGGGCCGTCCGTGCTCGACGAGGTCCACTATGCGGCGCGCGGGCGGACCATCGGTCCCTACGAGAAGCTCAACTGGGACGGCCGGCGCATGCGCTGCGTGAGCAACATCCTGTTCGACGACGACGGCAAGCCGGCCGGCATGCTGTGCATCAACTTCAATATCGCGGTGTTCGAGGACGTGCGCTCCACGCTCGATCTGTTCATCAAGGGCGGCAATCTGACGGACGCGCCGGCGGAAGATCTGTTCCGCGACGACTGGCAGGACCGCATCAACACGTATCTGCACACGTGGCTGCGCGAGCGGCAAATCGGCATCAACGCGCTCACGCGCGAACACAAGCGGGAAATCGTCGAGGCGCTGCATGCGCAAGGCGCGTTTCGCGGCCGCAGTTCCGCGAACTACGTGGCCGCCGTGCTGACGATGGGACGCGCCACCGTCTACAAGATTCTGAAGCAGATGAAAGAGGGCGGTTGAACGTTTTAACCGCGGCGCCAGCGCGCAGTGGTTATCAATTCAAGGAGATGCGTATGGTGCGCTACCGGCACTACAAAGGCGGCATTTACGAACTGGTTTGCGAGGCGACGCTGGAGTCCGATCCGAGCGTCACGATGATCGTCTATAAAGCCAGCAATGGTACGATCTGGACGCGTCCGGCTTCGGTGTTTTTCGAGTTGGTCGAACAGGACGGCGTGAAGGTGCCGCGCTTCGCACCGATCAACTAACGGGTCATTACAAACAGGAAATCCGCATGCGTTTATTGCTTGCCATCATTTTGCCGTGGTTCCAGTTCTTCACGATCGGGCGTCCGTTTGCCGGCATCATTTGCCTGATCTTGCAGATCACGCTGATCGGCTGGATTCCGGCCGCGATCTGGTCGGTCTATGCGCTGAGCCAGTACAACACCGATAAGAAAATCGCCCGGGCGATGGGCGGGCGTTAAAGCGCGCAATAGGTGGGCTGATGGCGTTCGCTGACTTGCGGCGAGCGGATTTACCGGGGCGGCAATTCGACCGCCTCCGGCGTTTCGATCACCACGTCGGTTTCCGCGATCGCCACGCACGGCAGAATATAGCCTTCCGTTTTTTCTTCCCGGCTCAAACCCGGCCACTCGATCGTGTAACGCACGCGTCCGGTTGTCATCTTGCATAGACACGTGCGGCACGTGCCGTTACGGCACGAACGCGGCAGACGCAGATTGGCAAAGCCGGCGGCTTCGAGAATCGTGAGCGAATCGGGCGCTTCGAAACTCGTGCCGAGCGGCTCGACGCGAACGAGAGGCGGGCGAGTGGAGTCGGACATCGTGTGAATCGGTGACGGAGTGCGTCACTTTACACGGCGCGTGGAATGCGCGGACGTTCCGGCGTCTGGAGCGTCGCAGCGCTTCATGTCATGCGAACGCGCAAGCATGCACACGGCACCTGTACGCCTCAGCCGTCCGCCGCTTCAATGCGTCGTGCCGCCGCGCCGCAAATACCGGTACACCGTATTGCGCGCCAACCCCAACTCGCGGGCCGCCGCCGAGACGTTTCCGTCGAGTCGCGCGAGCGTTTGCGCGATCAACGTGGCTTGCCACTCCTCCATCCGGGCGGGCGATGCCTGAGCGGGCGGCTCAATGGCCACGCTTGCGCCATCATCGTTCGCTGACGCTGACGCCGCAGGCAATCGCGCAGGTTCGTTAGCCGGAGCCTCGACACAATCCTGCAGGAAGTCGTCCGGCAAATCCTCCAGTTCGATCTGCTCCGCGCCTTCGGCCATGATGCTCGCGGTGCGCAGCACGTTCGCCAGTTGCCGCAGATTGCCCGGCCAGCGGCATTGCGTGAATCGCTCCAGCACGGCGTCGGAGACGCGGCGCGGCAGGCGCTCGCCGTCGGGCTGCAAGGCCAGCATGCGCGTGACGAGCGCCGCGAGATCGGTGCGCTCGCGCAGCGGCGGCAAGGTCACGACGAGTCCGTTGATCCGGTAATAGAGGTCCTCGCGGAAGGTGCCCGCCTCGATCATCTCGCGCAGATTGCGGTGGGTCGCGCAGACAATGCGCAGATCCACGGGAACCGCCCCCGTCCCGCCGAGCGGCACGACGCTGCGCTCCTGGAGCACGCGCATCAAGCGCACTTGCTGGGCGAGCGGCATGTCGCCGATTTCGTCGAGAAACAGCGTGCCGCCATCCGCCTGCACGATCTTGCCGACGCTGCCGCGCTTCTTCGCGCCGGTAAACGCGCCGTCTTCATAGCCGAACAATTCCGCTTCGATCAACGTCTCCGGCAACGACGCGCAATTCAGCGCGACGAAGGGCGCGTTGCGCCGCGGCGAGTCGTGGTGGATCGCGCGCGCGAGCCACTCCTTGCCGGTGCCGGTTTTGCCGAGGACGAGAATCGGAATGTCGCGTCCGCGCAGTTTCGCGACGCGCCGCAGAACCGCTGACATCTGCGCGTCGCCGGTATCGAGCGTTTCGAGCGTGGCGAGCGGCGCCGGCTCACCCAGCCGTGCCGCGCGGCGCGCCCCGGCGGACGCCAATGCAGGAGCCACCCCATCAGCCGACGCGACATGACGCGGCGCCGAATACTCGCCGCGCGCGAGCACGCGCACGCCGCTCGGCAGCGTCAGCACGATGCTTTCGCCTGGCGCGCGAGTGAGCTGCTGCAACAGCTTGGGGAAGGCGACGCCGAACAGCGCCTCGAACGATTGCCGTTGCAGATCGGCGAGCGGTTGCCCGAACTGGAACAAAGCGCTGCGATTCGCGGACAGAAAGGTGCCGTCCGGCGCGAACGCCGCGAGTCCTTCAAACAGCGTGCCGATGAATTCCGCGCGCGCATGAAAACGCACGCGAATCGCGTCGGCGAACTGATTGGAGAAAAGATGATTTTCGATCATCTGCGCCGACATTCTGACGAGCGCGAGCGTGTGCTTATGAAAGCCGCGCGTGTCGCCGCTCACGTCGAGTGCGCCGATGGTGCGCCCGAACGGGTCCGCGATGGGCGCGCACGAGCAGGTGAGAATCCGGTTCGCGTGCAGAAAGTGTTCGTCGGCGTGCACGACGGTCGGCTGCCCGTCGACCAGCGCGGTGCCGATCGCGTTCGTCCCGCGATCCGCTTCCGCCCATGAAACGCCCGGGCACAACGCGACGCGATTGGCTTTTTCGACGAAGTCGCTGTCGCCGAGACTGTGCAGGATCAGCCCGCGATTGTCGGTGAGCAGCACCATGCTTTGGGTGTCGACGATCTGCGCATGCAGCGTTTCCATGACGGGCAGCGCATGCGTATAGAGCGACTGATTGCGATCGACCAGTTCGCGCAGCGCGGGCCGGCGCAGCGGATGAAAGTCCGGCGTTTCCGACGCGCGCAGGCCGATCTGAAGCGAACGGGCATGAGCTTGCGCGATGACATCTGGCCGACCGATGGCGGGCGGCGTGGCAGGACGAAGGGTCAAGGCATGTCTCCGGTGTTCGGATGCGGCGGGTACGTTGCCCGCCGTTGCATGCCGCAGCGCAACATAGGCGCGCGCGGCCGAACACCGATATTACAGGACCGGGCGGGAAGCGCATGGCAGGGAAAGAACGGAGTCGCGGCGCTCGCGATGACGTCCGACGGGCCGCGCCTTGCATTGAGATCAAGCAAACGAAAGGAAAACTTGCGGAGCGGCCGAACTCGTCTAAAGTGAATCAAATCACTTCCGCGGAGCGCGAACGACGGCGCCGTCGCAGTGAAGTGACGAGCCCGCGCCACCAGCATTGGACAAGGAGGATGGAGCTGCCGGCGCGACAGACGCAACCCGCGTGCGCGTTACCCGGCGACTTCATGCGCAGCATCAACCTTCCAGGTGAACCCCATGCAGATCCTTTTCCCGAATGAAACTCCTGAATATTCAGGTCGCGAACTCACGTTGGCCTTCCCGGCGATGGTCGATGGAGAGAGGGTGGAATGCATGATCACGGCGGAGGCGCTGGAAGATCATTTCGGTGCGGCGTCGCCGCGGCTGGAGGATATGGTTGGGGCGTTCGATACGCATCGGGCCAGGATCGAGGCCGCTACGCGGCGGTTGTTGTCGGAGACTCGGGCGCAGTGTCTTGTGTTGCGGAGTGGGTATGTGAGGTTTTATGAGGCTAATTGGCGGAATTAGAATTGGCATCCCTGATCGGAGTGGAACATCAGGCCGGGCGTCGATGCTCGCGCGCCCTTTGCAAGGCCCGGATAACCAGAACCGTATCCGGCAACAGCGCGAACGCCCAGCCGACGATACGGCGCGAATACAGGTCCATCACGATCGCCAGATAGGACCAG
>Ga0255336_100710_pt1 | contig 40920 bp, 51 predicted proteins | sample MeOH1_35cm_T3_17_FD_189102 | JGI IMG/M metagenome (GOLD analysis project Ga0255336, IMG submission 189102) | Sandy soil microbial communities from University of British Columbia, Vancouver, Canada - MeOH1_35cm_T3_179 | ecosystem: Engineered > Artificial ecosystem > Sand microcosm > Unclassified ...
TCCTTGCCCGGCAGGATAACTTGGACTTTGTTCCATACTTCGTCGCTCAGTAACGTTCGTACCATCCTGTCTCGTAGCGCAAAAGACAGGATGTAAACACATTTTTTCAAATGTAAACAGACCCTAGTGTCTTCCAGTGATCGACAAACGCGTCTCGCATTTCGTGCTTCGATGCCTGTCGGCGAACAGCCTGCCGCCATCCTGTGGCGAACTCGTCGAGCGATGAGCGTTCTGACTCGAGGCCTGAAGCGATGTTGCGCTGGATGTCGCCCGTGCTCAGATGAACAACAATATCAATTGACGGCATGCATGCCAGCTTTTCAATAATCGAGAAATGGAGATGCCCCGCGTTGAACGGGTCGAGCAATGCCAGGTGGAGTCCTCGCCGATCCAGTTGCGGGATCACCCAGTCGATGGTTTGGTCCGCGCGACCCACTACGGATTGAACCGGGGCTCCCAGTTTGCGCAATCGCTCGTCACAGGCTGCCAGATATTCAGGGTTCGCGTCCCCGACGAAGAAGTGCGAAAACGTCCCCCGTCTCTGCTGGGACATCGTCCATGCCGCCAACGGGCCGCCGTCCGAAAATGTCGATGTGTGTTTGACCTGTACCCGGCCAGTGCCCGCAAAGAGGTCAATGTACGTTCGCTGGGTCGTGAACTTCTGACGCGCCCCCCAGGACGCGTCAATGTACCGCTTGATGATCCGGTGCTTCTCTTCGGTCACCCAGCGGCCTACCACCATTGCAGGCAACCCGTCGTTGTTGTCCGGTACCACCGTCTTCGTATCCGCCACAGCGCGCCCCTCCCACCTCGTTGTTGTACCGGCTTCGTCCTGCGACGAACTATGTGATTCGCAATGCTTCCCGACTATAGTGCCCGGCGGACGACAACTGGACGGCCAGCGCAACGTTGTTGCATGATTGTCGCCCCCGTCCCCCGAACAGGGCCCTTCCCGAGGGGCCATACGCGTACAATATCGTACCGCCCAACATAAGCTGATCGCCATGGGAAAAGATTCGCGCATCGAATGGACGCACCACACTTTCAATCCATGGTGGGGTTGCGTCAAGGTATCTGCCGCTTGCGACCATTGCTACGCAGAAACCTGGGCAAAAAGGCTGGGCGAAAGCGTCTGGGGACCGGAAACACCCCGCCGTTTCTTTAGCGAGGCGCACTGGAAAGAGCCCCTGAAGTGGAATCGGGAAGCTGCGGCGGACAGGACCCGGCGTCGCGTCTTCTGCGCGTCGATGGCCGATGTTTTCGAGAACAGGCCGGACCTGGTTGGCGAGCGCTTGCGGCTTCTCGAACTGATTGCGCAAACACCCAACCTGGACTGGTTGCTGCTGACGAAGCGCATTCATCTCGTGCGCAAGCAGTTGCCAAAGGGGTATGAGCTTCCCAGCAACGTGTGGCTGGGAACCACGGTTGAGAATCAGGCGAGCGCGCGTAAGCGCATCAGGCACCTGCTCGAGTTCACCTCCCCGGCCGTCCGGTTCCTTTCTTGTGAGCCGCTACTGGGTCCGCTCGATCTCTCGGAGTTTCTCGTGCGCGGCGAGAAGGGCACCCGGGTTGACTGGGTCATCGCAGGCGGCGAGTCCGGGCCCGGCTCACGGCCGATGGATCCCGTCTGGCCAGCGCATCTGCAAAAGCAGTGCGCAAAAGCCAGGGTGCCTTTTCACTTCAAGCAGTGGGGACACTGGGCTCCGGTGGAACAGGTCACCGACGTCATGACCAAGCACACGCCCGTGAAGGTGCTGCGTCAGGATGGCTCGGAAGTCTCGGTCGCAGCGATCGGCAAGAGCAAGGCCGGGCGCACGCTCGCTGGCAAGCATTGGGACCAGTTTCCAGTGTCCGGATATTAGCCGTTCGAGCCTCATTCGGAAGATAAGCCTTGGCAAAACGCCATTACAACTGGAGCAACGGCCCCGCCGTCCTCGACGAGCACAGCCTGACAAAACATCAGGTCCTCGTTGACTACCTGGTGCGTTATTTTCAACAACGCCTGCTCAATGCCCCAGGGCGCGAACGCTTCAAGATCACGCTGGTGGACGGATTTTGCGGCGGTGGGCTGTACGAGCTTCGCGGCTCAGACCAGCTGGTGGTCGGATCTCCACTTCGTATGATCGAGGCGGTCGACGCCGCCTTCGCACTCGTCAACGCGAACAGAACCAAGGTGATTGCATTCGACGTGCAGTTCGTGTTCGTTGACAAAGATCGGGGCGCGCTGGAACACCTGCGCAAAGTGCTTGGGGATCGCGGCCACGAACATGCAATCGGCGTCTCGATCCACCTGCTGCACGCGGAATTCGGGGTCGCCGTGGACGAGGTCCTGGCGCGCATCCACCAGCACACGCCCCGCTCGGGGACCGCGCTATTTTTTCTGGACCAGTATGGATATGCGGAGGTGCCAGCAACGCTGATTCGCCGCATTTTTCAAACCAGCCGCAACGCCGAGGTCGTGCTGACCTTTCACGTATCGTCATTTGCGACGTACACGAATGATGAATTCGCGCAGCGCATTTCCGCCACGCTACAGATCGACATCTTCAAGCGGTTAGGTACGCGTTCGATCGAACAGATCAAGGCAAACGACACGGACTGGCGACGGTTCATTCAGGCCGCGCTGTACGAGGCACTGGTTGAGCGATGCGGGGCAGCGTTTTTCACGCCGTTCTTCATCCGTGGTACCGGCGCAGGCCATGGGGAATACTGGCTTGTTCACCTGTCTCAACACCACCGTGCACAGGATGTGATGAAGCAGGTTCACTGGCAACACAGCAACCACTTTGTCCACTATGGCGGTGCCGGGCTGAACATGCTGGCGCCACACACCATGGGGTTCCTGCAAGAATTCGATGGTGGATTCCGGTTTGACGACGTGGCACGCAACAGGTCCGACAGGGAGCTGGTCGAGCAGCTCGCCGCGCGGATTTTCGACCAGCCTCACGCAGTCGCGTTTTCGGCGATTTTTGCACGGACCTGCAACGGATCGCCCGCAACTGCTGCGATGTATAAAGACGCCCTTGCGACGTTGGTCGCAAGTGGAGATGTTGTTGTCAAGTCAAGCGATGGAAAGCATCGTTACCAGGGGCGCTACATTCAGGATTCGGACCAGGTCGAACGGGCCAGACAGTTGAAGTTATTCTTGCCGCCAGCGCATTAACGCGAGGCCTGACGGCATGGCACACCGACGACTCGAACATTCGCGCCTGTTCGTGTTTCAGCGCATTGATCCTGCTGTACAGACGGGTCGTTTCATTAGCATTCTGAGGGGCTTTGCTTCGCTGCACCTCGGGCGCTCATAACCTATGGCATCATCCGGCGATGCCTGTTTTTGACTGAATTATGACCTCGAGTTTTCGCGTCTACATCGACGAATCCGGTGATGAAGGATTCGTGTTTCTGCCCAACGAGGCAGGCAGCTCACGTTGGCTGGTTCTGTCGGCCGTCGTGGTTCGGACCGAACGCGATGGGGAGATGGTGCGCATTGCGAAGGCGTGCCGCGAACTACTCAGAAAACCTCCCAAGCATCCGCTCCACTTCAGGAATCTGCGTCACGAGCAACGCGTCCCGCTCGCACGCATGATCGGTGAAGCGCCGCTGCGGCACGTGAGCGTCCTGGTGCACAAGCCGTCGATCGCCGAACCGGAGATGTTCCAGCAGGAAAAATTCTCGCTGTACCGGTACGCCACGAGACTGCTGCTCGAACGTGTAAGCTGGTTATGCCGTGACTTCACGCGCGCGAACCAGGGAGACGGGAAAGCCGAGCTGATTTTTTCGAACCGCTCAATCATGTCCTATGACGATCTGCGCGATTACCTGCGCCGGCTTTCCCGACCAGAGGAAACCGAGGTCCGCATCCATTGGCCGAGCTTTGATATTGACACCGTGCGGGCCGTCAATCACGACCAGCTGGCGGGCCTGCAGATTGCCGATGCGGTGGCGACGAGCGTTTTCTATGCCGTGCACAAGAACCCGTATGGCGAGACCGAGGATCGCTATCTGCGGTTGCTGGCCCGCAACGTCTACCGGCACCGCGGAACGGCTGCAGGGTATGGCCTGAAGTTCTGGTGTAGTGAGGAAGCGGAACGACTTCGCGTGCTAGCCGCGATCGATCGTCCTTAGGAAGAAGGGGTTGCAGACCCCGGATTCGAGGATTCCACCCATCTGGGCTGCCGTCTTGCGACGACCTCTACAAGCTCCGCGCTTGCCTGCAACAGGTTCAGTATAAAGACAATTGCCCGATTCCTCAACCGGCCCGCGCCGTACCCCGGTTCGGCCTCCGCTTCCATCAGTCCATCAGCTCCACGCTTCACCGATCCCCCCGAGCCGGGCGTTCGCTTTCGCGACGCCGAAGTGATGCGCGTCGAGGCGGCTGACGAACTAACCCGCGAGTCAGAGAAGGGCACCCGAATTGGTGACACACCGGCAAACCCACCTGGCCGGCTATTTCTGTCCCGATCCAGCCAGCCGCGCGTGATACTTTGACGCCTCAGCGCGCATCCGCCGCCGCTCGGCTGTCACGTAGGTCGTAGTGGTCTGCAGTGACGCGTGCCCCATGATCCTCTGCACGACGTCGAGCGGAACGTCGGCGGCCACCGACTGCGTGCCGAACGTATGCCGCAGCGCATGCGGTGACGTACGCGCGAGTTGCCGGCGCCCGGACTCGTCGAGATCCGTCAGGTGCCCGAGCATCTGACGGATCGCCCAGTTGCTGAGTCCCCGTGCGCCGCGCACTGAATACCCTTCCTGCCGCGGCACTCCGGGGGCATCGTCTTTGCCGTCATCCAGTGCGAACTTCGTGCGGGCTTTCTTCGTCCCCGGGATGACCAGCGGTGCGACGAGCGGGGCACCCGCGTCCGGCGCATTGAAGGCCGCATGGAAGTCCAGCCCGCGATCGCGCCAGTGCGCCTGCAGCGCGGCGATGCATTCGTCGCTCACGGGGACGAACCGCTCCCTGTCGCCCTTGCCGATGACCTGCAGCAGCCACGTCGGTGGCACGTCGCCGTCGGCAGGCAGCCACTCCAGTTCCGGGCGCCGGGTCGCCGCGGCCTCGGCGATACGCAGGCCCGAATCGCCCATCAGCAGCAAGAGCGCGCGTGCCGCGCGCCAGCGCTGCGCTTGTGGTCCAGGGCTGTCGCTGCTCGCGGCCAGAAACACGCGCACACGCGTCCACAGGTCGATCGGCAGGGCGCGATCGATCTTCATTTTCTGCGCGCGCCGGACAGTCCTCGGGTCCTTCACGGCCCGCCACGGATTGCCGGCCAGATAGCGCACGTCGACCAGCCAGTCGAACGCGGCCCGGATCGCACGTACCGCGTACCGCTGGCTGTCCGCCGACAGGCCGCCCGGCGCGAACGGACGCCAACGGCCCGATGTGCGCGACACCGGCGGACCGGTAAAGGCGGCCGCCGGCGCGGCCAGGAAGGCCTTGTAGGCCTCGCAGTCCTCGACCGTCAGCGACGACAGCGCCACGCCGCGCTGCATGGTTGCCCACAGCACGAGCCGCTCGAGCTCGCGTACATACGCCCGCTGGGTGGCCGTCTGTCCGGCGTAGCCGGCCAGGTAGGCCCGCACCGCGTCGAGGTCGTGGCGGGCCCGGACGTACGGGAAGACCGGCGCACGGTTGGTGCCGCGCTCGCCGGACAGCGCGTGTGGCAATGCCATGCGCTCGAGCGGCGCGAGCTGCCCGCTGGCCGGTCCGATCACCACGGTGTTGCCCGGTGCGACGAGCGGCTCTGAGGCATCGACGTCGGCCGCTACCGTCACGCCGAGCGAATCGACGTGCCGCCGCAGCCACGCGACGATCACCCGCGCCCGGCCGGGCCCGATGCGCGGCACCGAACGCCACCAGCTGCCGCCGCGGCGGTTCGCAACAGCGACAAGCTCGGCAAGCGTGTGGATGCCCTCGCCTGCCAGGTGCCGTGCGATCAGCGGGCGGAACCACAGACCGACGGCGTGCTCAGCCCTCGGCGCGGCGACGGCGAGTTTTGACGCGTGCTCGACCATCTGCAGCGAGGCACGGGCCAGCTGCGCACTGCCATGTTTCGCGATCGAGGCGCGCAGATGATCGGCCAGCACGACCGATCCGTGCAGGATGGCCAGCTGCACGAGATCGTCGCGCATCGTGCGCAGGAATCGCTCAAGCTGCTCCGGCTCGTCAATATAGGCGGTGGTGTCGCTGTCGAAATACAGGCGCGCGATCTTCGCGACCGGCACGCCCTGCACCCGGGCGCGCAGGGCGGCGAACTCGGTACGCGAATAGGTGCGCGGCGGGGGTAGCACGAGCTGTTGTGGGTGGTTCGCCATGGCGATCAGAACAGGGCGATGACCGACGACGCGGTGCTGAGCACCACCGCGACTGCGGTTAGCATGGCGGCGTCGGTGTTCAGGCGACCGACCTCCTGATTCGCGCGGAACTGGGCGGCCCACCACGCCTGCTGCGCGAGTTCCGGCACGACCGGCATGATGGCGTTCGGATCGCCGTTCAGCGGATCGACCGGCACGCGCGTCGACTTCCCCCAGTACCAGGCCGCCGCAAGGCCGAATCCCAGGCCGCTCATCGCGAGCCCGAGGGCTGCAAGTTTCGCCGTGCATGTCATCCAGTCACTCCCCGTGCGACCGGCATCCCATATTGCGCGCCGACCACGTCCTGAAGGCCCCAGTCGTTCGTCGTCAGGCCGACGTGAGCCAGCATGCTCCGCACGCGTTCGATGGCTCGCTGCCACGACTCGGTGTCGTCGCCCTCCGTGAGTTCGAGCGCGTCGTCGATCGCGTCGAGCAGGTGGCCGATCGCCTCGTCGTCGCGAGCGGTGCTGTCGCTGTTCCGGCGCCAGGCCGCGAAGGTCTGGCGAACCGCGTACAGCGCATCACGGTCACGGTCGGTCAGCATCGTGCACGTCTCCTTGCGGTGTCGGTTCATCACCCGTTTTGCCGTGCATGCACGTTCAGCGGACCGTAAGCGTGCGGACAAACAGTTCCGCCCACTTCAGCACATCGAACACGAGGGGCTTCAGGATCGGCTTGCTGCCGTGCACGTCACCCATCTTCGAGCGCAACGTCTGCATCACGAAGGCGCCCTGGCTGAGCGCGCCCCTGAAATTCCCTGCAAACTTCGCGGCCGTTTCGGTATCCCATCCGAGCTCGCGCAACGGCGTCTCCAGCTCCATCACCGCCGCCAGCGCCCGGTTGCAGCCTTCCTGAAACGACCTGGCGGGTTCGCCCAGCCGGTAATCGGCATAGACGGCCGCCACCGCGGAATCCACCGCCCCGCAAGCCGCTGCAATCGCCCCACCCAGGTCGCCATCGCGAAAGCGCTGCGCAGCCCTGGCCAGATCGGCGCGCGGCAGATCCGGCACACTCGCCAGGTCGGCGGGATCGAATACCTGTAGCGGAATCAGGTGATTCTCAAGCAGGCCCCAACCGTGGCGCGCTAACTGTTCCTCCAGCGCCTCGCGCAGGTCCGGTCGACGTTTCAGGACCTCTTCGGCGACAAGGATCACGAAGCGTTGCCGGGCATCCGGCTCGAGGTGGCCGAGTTGGCCCTCGACCGCGGACAGCAACTGTTCCTTGGTGGCGCCCTTCTCCGGCTTTTGCTGGAGGTGGGCAAGGGGTATGAGGTCCAGTCCGGCCAGCCCGGCGATGGTCTTGATGTCGGCGAACGACACCTGTACGAGACTGGCGCGCACGGTGCCCCACGCGGCGGCGGTAGTTGGCATTGTCTGGCTCCCTGGCATGGTCAGCGGTCGGCCAGTTCCCGGACCGCGATACGGGTAAACCCCTAACAGGCACCGGCCTGGATCGGGCTTAAAGAAGATTATCCGGTATTTTACCCATTAAACGCAATGCCGCTAACAGGAGTTAGCGGCATTGACAGCGGACAGAAAAACGGTCCGCCTCAGTGGTATGAGCGCGGACCGGAGCGGAGACGGCGGCCAGTCTGCCCGCCAGCTCCGCCCGGCGCATTGGTGCGGGAAACGCTCACACAACTAAAGTTGTGGCCAGATTTCGACAAATGTGGTGTTCATCCGCTGTCGACCGCGCGTGCGCCACCTTCGACGTTGGTTTCCGGCGCGATGGCGGTGATCGGCTCATCCGGGTCGCCCTAGCTAATCACGGATTGGCGGCCACCGGCGCGCGGTGTGAACCAGTGCCAGCACCCAGATTGTTTCGCCTTCGACCTCATACACCAGGCGATAGCTTTCGTGCAATATCAGCTCACGCGTGCCGGCGATTTTTCCGGCGCGACCCATCAGGGGGAAGTCGGCCAGCTGCGCGACAACATCGCTGAATAGCTCATCCATCCGGGCAGCAGCGCCCACGTTGTCGGTCGCGATGTAGTCCCACACGTCATCGCGGTCCTGTTCCGCTTCTGGCGTCCAGACGACCCTCACGCCTTGCCTGCCGCACTGGCGCGCCGGGCGGCGAACCTCGCTTCAACCTCATCATCCGGGCGGCCGCGGCCGGCACGCATCGAGGCGCGGCCGGCTTCGACCTTGCCACGCAGGAACTCATCATATTCGCGCGCCTCGCGCTGGCGCTGCACGAAATCGCGCATCAGCTCGCGCAGAACCTGCGACGCCGGCCGATGCGCGGCTTCGGCTTCGGCCATGAACTCGGCTCGTAGCTCCGGTTCGAGCTTCATGGTGAATACGGCTTCTTTCGACATGGGACAATCTCCAGCAATAAATACTGACCAAGTATATACGTTTTAATTACCAGGTGCGGTCGCTGCCCTGCAGGGTGTTTGACTGTTTGGCTCGTTTGCCCACGCGGATAGCCATGTCGGAATTGCCGGGCCAATCCAGATCGCTGTCAGGGTTTTCGCCACCTCTGTCAGGCGTGGCCAAATTGGCTATAACCCAAACAGCGACTATGACCCGCGACGTCGTGAGGAAGATCCGCCGCGCGACGTGGTTATGCCATAGCTGCACGAAGCCGCTGTCGGCGGCCCTGTTGCGTCAGGGCGTGGCAGGCAAAGGATGCAAGCCGGGGTTATCGTCCTTTCCGTGCGAATTCCGGCGGCGTCACGTGCGCCGCGGCTCGCAACAAGGTTCGGCGACGAAGCGGTTTCGTGTAATCGAAGAATGCGTAAATCGGCGATCGTCAAAGACTTTTTTGGGGCGAACCGCCAGTTTTCAAACGATTAGCCCTACTCACACTGCACGTGCCAGCGCCGGGGAGAACCTACGCAACGCTCCTTTTAAAAGGGCCAGGTTCTCCGTGACAGCCTCGGTGGCGATGCGCGGAGCATCGACAGCCGGGAGAACCGACGAGGTCGCCCGACAGCGCGCTTGGGCAAATGCTTCGAGATCATCCGGCTGTGCTGGTCGGATCTGACCGTTCTGGAGTGCCTTCGCGAATCGCAGTTGCCATTGACCCGCCTCGCGACGTGCGACGCCCTCCTCCACGTTGTAGACCACCAGCGACAGTCCGTCAGCATCGACGACGAGCTTGCGCTCACCGACAGCGTCGACGAATGACTGACCCGCGACCTCGCGAACCAGCGACTCGGCCGCCTCTTGGTCCTCGACCGCAGCACGCGCGGCGATTTGCTCTGCGTGGCGGGTGCGGATCTGGAATGAGAAATCGGCGGTGCTGGTCAGGAGGGCGCGCAGATAGCAGATGGGCCGCTTGGCTTTCTTGAGATGCTCCCACGTTGCTTCGACAACATCAGACAGACGCTTGCCCTGCTCACGTGCTTCGCGCATCAGTTTGAAAATCAGGAAATCCCGAAAACCCAGGGACTGCAGACGCTGAAGGTCCACAGGCACCTGCCCCGGTTGTCTCTTTTGTAAAGAGGTGGGGAAAAGATTCTTATATATACCACCGTCTGCCACCTTGGCAGACCGGTAGGAAAATGCTTCAGCCGCTGCAGTACCGGCTTGCTGAACTCTGACATTGGTGCTGGATGAATCCACCGAATCAGCCTTTTTTGCTTCGACTAGCTGAACAGCCGGGATTGGCTCTGCTGCCAGCCCGAGAATGATGGCGGCACGTTCGGTCAGGTGAAGATAGGCGCGACCAAAGAGACCCGCCTGCACGTATCGGCGTTGCGGTGGCCGGTCGATCAGACCTGCGGTTTCTAGATCATCGAGGCTTCGGTAGAACGTCCGTTCCGACTGCATCGACCGTTCCGTCAGCAACTCACGTCGGGCGTAAATATGACCGTAGGGGTTAGAGGCGTCAACGGTGCGTGCAAGTGCAGCCAACACGGAGCGCGCCCGGGCAGGGATCCCATCGAGGCGCGAAGCGCGATGGACGGCCCGCAGGATGGCCCAAGGCAGGTTGACGGAATCGGAACTCAGAGCGATCGCGTTGCTGTCCTCGGTTGCCTGAGGAGCAGGGGAAGCATCGACGTTTTCGGTTTCGGGGAAGTCCGGGCGTAACCCTACCTCGCCAGCAACGAAGTGTTGCGCGATAGACATATCCAGCGTCCATTTCTTGAAAAATGGATGGAGTACGCTTGACTGTCTGATTCGATCGGCTACACTTCGAGGTGTCAACGCTCAACCCGATTTGCCGTCGGGAAGTGCAGCCGGGCGAGTGAACAGCAAGCCCGTATTCAAAAGCCTCCAGCGCCAACTGGAGGCTTTTGTCTTTTATGCCCTGCGATCAATTCATCTTGCGATCCCTTTTTGCGTCGAGCTGAAGCCGTTCGCGAAAGATTCAAAGTTCAAAGTCATTGATTTTAAACAACTATTTTTCGGCGACCTCTGTCTGCTCCGTCTGAGTCGCCGCTGCGCGCTGCTCTAGAACTTCCTTTAGCGCCGACTGGACCGCTTGAGCTTCAGCCTCCGACTGGAACTCCAACCGCACCACATTCTTGGCCTGACGCACATCACAGTACGTGCCCCGCCCTGCCTTGATCTTGAAAGACGTCGCCGCAGGCGTCGCCTTCTGCTTCGCGGGGTCCGCGCTTGCGAACTTCACCGCCTGTGTTTCATCCAGTTCTTTGTTCGCCAGCCGCCGGGCTGCGAGCACAACCCGATCTGCCTTTCCGCTTCTGACCAAGCGCGCCAACGCATAGCCAGAAGTCGCGCCCATGAGGGCAGGCTTCTCGTTCAGAAGGGCCAGAACTTCGGCCGGGAGATCGTCAAACGCCATCAGTGCGGAAACCATCGATTCGTTCACCCCGGCCTGCTCTGCCATCTTGGCCTGGGTCATGTCCGGGAAGCGTTGGCGGATGTCCTTGAAGCCGAGGTACTTCTCGTAGTCGGTCAGGTCCGACTGCAACAGATTCGCGTAGAACGCAGCGAGCGCCGCTTCGGCCTCGCTCGAATCGTCGTCCAGTACGCAGTCGATTTCTAGCCGACCTAGCTCCCGATAGGAGTCCGTGCGCCAGTGTCCCGAGACGATTTCAAAGCCGCCTTCGACGCGAGGCCGGATGCCAACAGGCGTGGCCAACTTGTTGTGCCGGAGGTTCTCGCGCAGTTCGACGAACGCCTCTGGCGACTTGTAACGCCGCCGGCCCGGGACTTCGTGTAGGTCGGTCAAGGGCACTTTCATCGAGCCCTTGCCACTACGCTTGGCCGCTTCCAGTTCTGCTTGCAGTTGCTGGATCCGCTCCTGATACTCACGTGCTTCGAGGCGGAAGGCGCCCAATTGCGCCGGCATGGTCGCAGCGCGCAGCGCTGCCTCGGGAGGGCGCGCCGCAGCCGCAGACTCTGCTCTGTCAGCGACCCCAGCCGTGCGCGCCATCAGGCGTTCCTTCAACTTACTCGACATTCGCTTTCTCCTTCTCCTTCAGCAACTGCGCGGCCCACGCACCTTGAATATGTCCTTCGATCTCGTCGACCATGGCATCGAACGAATCAATGGCGCGGCTGTACTGTCCCAAGGCCTGAACGTCGTAGATGGTCTTGAACTCAGCTGCTGCGTTCTTGACCACGTCCGAATCCTGAATCTCTGCCCGACCCAGCAACTCCGGGTAGGTCTGCTGAATCCATGACCGAACGACGTCGGTGGCGTCAACCCGCGGCTTCACCTTCGAGAGGAAGATGCTGATAAATGCAAATTCCTTCTGCACGTCGCGGTCGTCGGCCAAGGCTTTGAACAGATCTGCAAACTGCCGGAAAAACGACGCGCTCGAGGCGTAGTCGAGAGTCTCGGGCGGCAGCGGAACAATCAGGCCGTCGCTCGACATGAAACAGCTAGTCGCGAGGTAGGCAAGGCTCGGCGGTGTATCGATCACGATCACGTCGTACTTCTCGCGGATCGGACCCATCGCCCGTTCCAGAACCTGCCAGAACTGGTAGTTCGGATCCTTCGACTGCCGGTTCGGCAGGTAGAAATCCGCGCCAAACAGAGCAGGGCAAGCCGGGATGAAATCTAGGTTGTCCCAGTAGCTCGGAAGGATGGCGTAGTTCAGGTCCGGCTGTTCCTCGTAGACGAGCGGCATCACCGTCATTTCTTCGGTGACTTCCGGCGTCGGAACGTAGCCCATGAGCGTTGTCGACGAAGCCTGTGGATCGAGGTCGATCAGCAGGACTTTGTGACCATGAAGGGTCAGGCCCTGAGCGATTGCCACAGCGCTGGTCGTTTTGCCAACGCCGCCCTTGAAATTCCCGATGGCCATCGCGAGGCCGAGCGCCCCTTCCGGACGGCGCTTGTACGGCGCCGCGAGACGAATGAACTGCTGTGCTTCCGCGAGCGTGAACTCACGATTGCGTCCATTGCCGGTAAGGGTGCCCGTGGGATACTCTCCCTTCTTGTTACCCCGTGTACACAGGTACTGGATCTGGGTGCGCTCGATCTTGCAAAGCTTGGCCACGCGCGACGCCGTGAGCATGGGCGCCATCTTTCTGGGCCAAGGCTCTAGGAGATCGTCGCGTAGCTGCGCGAGCGTCGCCTCTGCCCGGTCAGCAATGGCGATCAGTTGGTCGATACCAATTGCCTTGCGAGGCGGCGGTAGTTCCTTAGTAACCATGAGGTACCTGCGAATTGGTGTTGTCATCGAAAACCGCGAAAATCACCAAAGTTCGATGACGCGCGATTTCGGCGAATAATAGCCGGTAAACTCGTAAACTTGAAGGTTTACTTTAGGTATTTGTTGCGAAACCAGTCACACAAGGATTCCGAGTCTCCGCGCGGGTAGGTTGGCCGAGGTTGGAAATCGCCGAACCGAAGTAATAAAAATGTAAGAAAACCGCGCGCAAGACTGGAACGTGCGCTCGCCCCGATCGGATTCAAAGTTCAAAGTCGTTGATTTATTTGGGACTATTTTTTCGGAAACACCTGTCTTTAGCCGTGTTCGGTGTGCTTTCCTTGGCTCCCGCACGGGCGACTTGATGGCCGCGTCCGTCACTCTGCACTCGTCGTTCAGCTTCTCGCTCGCCCACACCATGCCGAAACACACCGGGGGCGACGCAATCACTCCTCGTTCGTGTCGTCGGTTCCCATCCGCTCGGCTTTGCAACCCCGTCAGTCGAGTTCTTACGTTTTCAATCACAAAACCCGCAACCAGTAGCTATGCATTAGCCGAATTCACCTGGCCACCGCCAATCTCCCCGTGGATCATCTTTCGCGCTGCACATTTGCACGGCGTCCCCGCGCCTGCTCTCCGTCCTCGCCCGCACTGCCGACGCTCATCACCCTTACGCTGCGGTTTACGCGCGCCGCGAACTGCTAACCGGCCGCGACGTAATCCATGCGCGTTCTATCGTAGCCTCGATGATCTCGAAGCCGCCGGCCTGATCGTCCGCCCTCCACAGAGACGCTATGGCGAGGCAGGCCTGTTTGGTCGCGCTTACCTCCACCGCACTGAACAGATTGCCCAGCTGCTCGGTCTCGTCAACGCGCCGGCCATCGCCAGCGCCCCCGAACCTGATCACCATGACGCAGTCACCCCTGAGGTCCTTTCCTTGCAGCAGCCGTCTGCCAGCGTGGCAGACGGTGCTATATATAAGCATCTTTACCCTGCTTCTTCTCAGAAGAGACAACCGGGCCAGCTCCCCAGCGACCTCGAGCGCCTTCGCCGCTTGGGATTTCATGAATTCCTGATCTTCAAACTCATGCGCGAAGCCCGCGAGCATCAGAAGCTACTTTCCGATGTGGTTGACGTTGCCTGGGACCACCTCCGCAAAGCCCAGCGTCCCATCAACTACCTGCGCGCGCTGCTGCGCTCGACCGCTGATTTCGCCTGGCAGGCTCGCAACAAACGGCAGGCTGCGGCCCGACGCCACGAAGCCGACCAGGAAGCGCTCCGGGTCGCCACCGTGGTCCAGCAGAATGCCGGCGGGATCTTCTTCGACTGTAATTCCTCGCGACGGATCAGCGTCGCCAGCGACGCCAGCATGGTCATCGCCCACGAATGCGGGGAGGCCGCACCACGCGTTAGCGCCGGAAACTGGCAGGTCAATTTCGTTGCCGCGATCGAAAGCGGACACCTCGTTCCGGCTACGACGGAGCGGGAGGCGGCATTCGAAAGCAAGCGGCAGCGGGGCAGAGAAGACCGGCAGGCGGCACCGCGTCTTCAACCCACCCACGCGATGCCGCGGATTCTCACCGAGGAGGCAGGCGAACGGCTTGCCCAGATGAAGAACTTGCTGCGTGCAACCGTTGCCGGAGTTCGTGCACACTGACGCCGTGAGGGTGTGTGGGTACTTGTCGACATGCAGACGCCTTGCAGGTGTGGAAGGCAAAGTGTAGGATTAAATCCTACTCTCAGAAGGGAGACTTCCCGTGCGATCAACCCAACAATTCAGCATCACGCTGCCCAACGAAATGGCCGAGGCAGTCAGGTCCAAGGTGGCGGCTGGCGAATACGCGACGGAGAGCGAAGTGATCCGCGATGGACTCCGGGCGCTGCTCGCGCGTGACCGTGCAGTGGAAAGCTGGCTGCGCGAGCAAGTCGCGCCCGCCTACGATGCGCTAAAGGCTGATCCGTCTCGCGCCATCGGCGTCGACCAACTGCGCGCATCGCTTGCCGCTGAACACCGCAAGGCCATCGAAAAAGCGTAATGTCCTATACCGTCGTCTTTACACCGGAAGCGCAGGAACAGCTGCTCGAGCTCTATCGCTACATTGCGGCCGCAGCCTCGCCGGTGACCGCGGAACGCTATATCAGCGCAATCATTACGTACTGCGAAGAGTTGCGGACATTTCCGCATCGGGGCAATCGCCGGGATGACATTCGCGAGGGCCCGCGCGTCACGAATTACCGCAAGAGGGTAGTCATAGCTTTCGACGTCGACGCGGAGCAGGTCTCTGTGATCGGCATTTTCTACGGCGGACAGGACTACGAGACGGTCTTGCAGGATGACACCGACGACTCCTGACTCAGCCTGCAAGGTTTTCCGCCCACGCTCCACAACAACTATATCGGCGAAGCCACTCCCGCTGTTTGTTTGAGCCGTCGAGGTGATCTAAAGAATCCTTGAAGCCACGCGATATTCGCGAGAGGCATTCAGTACACGCACATCGTCGCGGGTGCTCAATCGCTCGACGCCTTGGATCTTAACCGATTGGCATAGAGCACATTAGTTGTACGCCAAAAACTACAGGGTAGGTGGGCATGTACCGATTCGAAGATTACGACCTTATCATCGACGCGCGCAGCGAACGCGAATACGCCGTGGATCACATCCCCGGGGCGATCAACCTACCCGTGGTCAGCAATGACGAATACGCCGAGGTCGGCACCCTGCATCGGACCGACAAAATGCGGGCCTATCTGATCGGCGTTTCCTATTCGCTGAAAAACATTTCACGTCACCTTGACACCGTAATTGCGGCCCGCCCACGTCATGGCAGGGTGCTTGTGTATTGCTTTCGCGGCGGAAAGCGCAGTCGCCTTTGGTTTGATGCTCTCGATACGATCGGCTATAAGGTGGACCGCTTGCCGGGTGGCTGGAAGGGCTATCGACGTTGGGTCAACGAGCAACTGGCAACGCAGCCACGCGAGTTCTCGTATGTGGTCCTGTCAGGTTCGACTGGTTGTGGAAAGACTCGATTGCTCGATCAACTCGAAGCCGTCGGTGCGCAGGTGTTGAATCTGGAGGCGCTCGCGTCTCACCGGGGTTCGGTCATTGGTGCGATACCTGGTACGCCGCAGCCGACGCAGAAATACTTTGATAGCCTGCTGCAACAGAAGCTTAGTACCTTCTCGCCCGGCCGCCCGGTGTGGGTGGAAGCAGAGAGCAAGAAGATTGGCAATGTACAGTTACCGCCGGCGCTGCTCGAAACAATGCATATGAAGGGCAAGCTTGTCTGCGTGAATACGCCGATGGCCCAGCGAGTCATATTGTGGCGCGAGGATTATCATCATTTCGAGCAAGATCCGGACGCCTTTGTATCGAAGCTCGCCTCTCTACGGAGCCATGTCGGAGGCAAAGAGTTTGCGATGTGGCAGGAAATGGCCAGATCACGGCAAATACCCGAGTTGTTCGAGCGGATCATGGTCGCGCACTACGATCCCGCCTATGCGCGGTCGACGCGGCGCAGTTATTCCGAACTTGCAGATGCACCAGTCATTGACTTGCAGGAACTGTCGCCTGACAGTCTCCGCGCCGTGGCGCTTGCGCTCATTCAGCGCTTCGGCTAACCGGCCCGTTCGCTGAAACTGTCTCATCGCCAATTACGCCAGCGATACGGGTGGGATAGGGCATATTTGCCACATCACTTATGCAATAAACATAGGTGTGCAGAGAAATTTCCGCCTTATAGCAGTAGGCACCTTTCTTCGTGTTTCCGTTTGTAACTGAATTGGCGGAGGCAAAGGAAGGGCGCGTATGGTCATATCTTATGAATTGATCTAATCGGGACAGATTGACTGATTGGGATTTCTTCGGAATATGACCACGACAATCGAAGACCGCATGATCTTGCTCCTGAATGAGCAGGCACGCCTCGCGCCAGGTGAAGACGAAAGGCCAGAGGGGGCGTTGCGCAGGGCATTCGGTACTCTGCTCCCGAGGCCCGAGCCTGGCCGGGGTTACTTGGAACGGCTGACGGAATACACTCGTATTTCCGTTCAGCGCTGGCGTAAGGTGTTTCATCGTCGACAACGACCCACGCCAGACATGATCGAGGCGCTGGCACGTCTTTTCCCGCACTATGCTTTTTGGCTTGTTACGGGCATTACAGACGCGGCTAATGGCCATGTTGCACCGGATAACGCGCAAACATTTCCGGAGCGCCTGTATGCGCAGTCAGATGGCGCATCCCAGTATTTCCGCAAATCACTGGTTCTATTTCGCAGACTGTTCGAGGAGTCGGGCGTCAATCTGGAAGATGACCATCAGCGCATGTATGCGGCGGAGCGCACCAGGCCGCTCGCTCACTGGCACGACAGCCCGCTTGTCGATGCGGCTTACCGGATCTCTCAATCGAGGGAGTACTGCGAACTGCGTGAGATCTGGGAGTCCCGCGAGAAGTACCGGGCTGATGACCTGAAACGCATTTGGCCAACATCCCCTGACGATCGGCCGTGGGTTCAGCGCGCCAAGGATGCAAAGGAACAGGGGCTTTCGTTTCCCATACTCGGCGTCGATCCCCGCACAGCGCACCAGGACCACTGCGATCTTTACTACGTTCCGCGAGCGCCTTGCCCAACGCGCTTCGCATTGAGCGTTCTAAACACATCGCCGGCGGAGTTGACTGGCGAGGAGTTGGAGTGTCTGCGCACGTGGCTGAAGAAGCTGCAGGACGATGACCTGTCCGTGTTCTTTCAGTATCTCGAGCATCATGGCATCGACCGCGAGTTGATTTTCCCGTGGGAGCCCGGAACCATACGATTCGCGTGGCTCGGGATGGCCGAGTCCGAGATAGACCGGTTCGTCAATTACGTGCAAAGACTTCGTTCGAGTCGACCGTGCGATACGTATCCAGCACGGGCTGGATGAAGGCTGGCGCTGCGCTTGGGTGCATGAGGTGGCCCGGCGATTCGCCGGAGCGAAGGTGATTTCTTGGATTGGGAACTATGAGCGACTGTATTAGCATTGTGTGCCCTTCTTGTGGGGCCGATCACGGTGATGATGGATGGGAAGTTTTGCAGGAAAACGAAGTCCATCGGATGAAGTGCGAAGTCTGCCGCGCGGAATTTTTCGTCTCGATCTTCGAGTGCGAAAGATGTGTGGCAGACAATGTGATTTCGGCTCTGTCCGATCATGAAGTCAAGAATAGGACGTGTCGTGCGTGTGGACATCGCCCCGAGATCGAAGGCGAGGATTATGAAGAACCTTGTCTATGAGCGAGCTGTTAGCGCCGATGCCGAGAAGGTGGGCATTCGCCTCTATCAGGTGCCAACCGGTTTCATTGCGGAAAGGTATCTGATTCAGGGTGACGAACTGATGCTGGTTCAGATTTTGCCGGTTTCATCAAAAGGCGAGTTTGAAAAGTTCGTGCTTTCGGACCCGCATCATTCGGTGATGCGGGCAATTTATATGGAAGTGCGAAACATTGTCTGGGCGGATGGGGTTGGTGAAGTAATCTAGACGGATCGATCGTAATGGAACTGAGCTTTGATGCCGTTATAAACGCAGCGGATGAATTGGAGTTGATACCGCTTGTTAGGGACGCGATTCGTTCGAAGGGGGCCGAATGGTTTGTGTTCGTTTCGTTGCATCCTACCGATCATTCAGCCAGCCGTTCCACCCATCGATTCTTGATCGGTTGTCGCCCTGAATGGTGTCAACTGTACAACGCGAACAGATGGTATCTGACGGACCCTTGTCTCGATTACGCACGATCGAACACGGCGCCAGTGTTGGGTTCGGAGTTGCCAGTCCGGACCGTTGGGCAAAAGCGGATGCTTGAGGTGGCCGCGGAACACGGGTTTTGCAGCACATTCCTCATTCCTGCGCACGCTAGCGAGAAAGGGCGGATTGGAGCTCTCTACCTCGGCTCGAGCACGAAGCCCGAGGAAGGTGAGCCGAAACTCAGGGAGGGGAGAGCATTTTTCCGGGCCCTGGCACTGGAGCTTCTCGATTGGTCATCGCGAGCAGTGCGAGAAGATGCGATCAGGAAATGCGGCCTTTCGCACCAGGACGTGCAGTTGATTGGATTCGTCAGATCTGGCTTCAACGCGGGTGCGATCGCCGACGAGCTGAAGGTGTCTTCCACAACTGTCTATAGGCAGTTCCAACGGATCAACGAAAAGATTGGCGTTTCGCACATTACCGCGGCGGTGCGGTTTGCAGAAGAAAATGACATCTTTACGCACCAGTAAGGGCGGGTTCTGGCTATCGACGCTATTACCAGCGACTGCGGCGGCATTGTTCTTTTACCGGCATCCCTGGCTGTTTTTGCTGCTCCTGGTTGCGGTGGTTCCGGCCGCTGACGCGCTTATCGGGCAGGACGTGGGGGGCAGAAACCAGAGGGCGAGCCAGGCGCCGATCGGGGCTGTGGTTCCGGTCACTTACATTTGCGTGTGGGGCGTCGCGGTGCTTGCTGCCGTCGAAAGAGCGATGAGCGCGAGACCGCTGGAGTTTGCCGGACTGGTGATTGCCTCCGGAGTGGTGAGTGCTTTTGCGATGGCGCACATTCATGAGGTAATGCACCGGGGCGGGCGTCGGTCCAAGTTGATCTCCGACGTAGCGCTAGCTGTCGCTGGATACCCTCACTACCGAGTCGTACATCAACTCCACCATGGTCACGTCGGAGATCCGCGATACGGCTCAACGGCCCATGTTGGCCTGTCGGTTTGGTGTCACGTCGGCCGCTCCTTTTTCTCAGCGCTGAGATCCGCTATCGCTTACGAGCTGGGCCCGGCCCGCAGTTGGAGGGAAAGCCGGCTCCTGCAGATCGTCTTGGTCAGCGTAGCGGTAGTGGCTCTTTTCGCGTGGTTTGGTGGCTGGCATGGGGCCGTCTTCTACGTCGGGCAAGGCGTAGTCTCCGTTTTCGTCGTAGAAACGGTTGGCTATCTGCAGCACTATGGCCTGTGCGGCAGTCCTGATCAATTGGAAAATCAGGTCGCGTGGGATGTTAATTTCTGGCTGTCCAACCGGTTATTCGTAAATAACGGTCTTCACACTCACCACCATCTAGAGCAGACGCGTACCTATGATCGCCTGGTTCACGCCGGGAGAGCGCTTCCTGGCGGCTATCTGCACATGTTCGGCCTGGCGTTAATTCCACCGCTCTGGTTCTCGGTCATGAACCAGAGGCTGCCAAACGCAAATGACTAGCATAAAACGCTGCCGGTAGCAAGGCTAAGTGGGCCTCTTGAATTCGTCACACCATCTGCCGGAAAGTGTCACTACGGTGTTGTCTTGGTAGTGCGCTTGCGTGCGGCAATAGCGAGCATGCGTTCGGCGAACATCGTTATCTCGTCTGGGGTCATGAGTTCGGCGAGAGACATGGTAGTGACGGTTTCACGCATTTCGTCGACATCGGTATCGTCGCGGAGGACGCTGAGCCCGGGATAGGTCGACTCCAAACGAGCGACCAGCTCAGCGTTGAGTGGGCGCCGATTCTTCGTGGCGGATTCCTTCAACTGGTAGTAGAGGGACCACGGTAGCCGGAATTGTGAGCGGTAGCTGTCTTTCATAGTGACATTTGACACTATGGTGGCGCTGGAATATAGTGACACAGTGTCACTATATAGTAGTGACAAAAAGCACTAGAGGAGAGGGAATGGGTGACATCGTCCGCTCGCAGTGTCGACTCCCCCGAGAGCTAAATGAGTGGCTCATCGAGCGGGCAAAGCAGGAGGCGCGGTCGAAAAATGCGCAGCTGGTTGTTGAGCTTCGTACCCGTCGGGCCGAACTGGAAGATGAGGCGGTCTGCAAGGGATGCGCATCGGATGCGCCGGCGTCGCCAACGTCGCGACAGGAGGAGGTGTCAGAAGGAGATTAATTTGGCTCGCATCGCGATCCGGCCAGGTTGTTGATGGCACCCGGAGAGCGATAAGAGCGGTTGATGTCGGTGCTACCAACACTGACACCAACCTAACCATTTCGCAACCCTGTGAGGACTAACTATGGCTACCGCCATTATAGGCGCGGTCACGCTCGCCCCTGCAATTCAGCACTTCTTCTTTAGCAAGTCACCCTCGCGGATGCGCTCGCAAACAAAGTCGGTGGCCACGCTGGCCCTGTTGTTCGTTGCTGCGGTGTTCCCCGAATACGCCTATGCGATGGATTACAGCACAGGCACTGGCCTGGTTCGCGATTTCGTTAGCTGGCTGTTCGTCGACGCGGGTCCCTATGTCTTCATGGCGATTCTCGGCATCTGTGTGCTCGGGGTGCCGAAGGGTTGGATTCCGATGAAGGGTGCCGTGATCGCAGTTATCTGCTCATTTGTGTTCTTTGCGGTCCCTTCCATCGTCCGCTATGCGGCGTCGGTCGCTTCCTCGCAGATCTGAGGTGAGGTCATGCGTGAAGTACACGAAATCCCGAAAGGTATGGTGCAACCCTGGATGATATGGGGCTGCCTGGCTGAGCTGTTCCTCGGTTCGTTCGTATTGCCCGCGGTTGTCTTCATGTTCCTCAAATGGTGGCCGGTGATGCTCGCCGTGCCCTTCCTGGCCATCGGCGCCTATCTGATCACCGCGAAAGACATGTTCGCGTTCTCGGTCGCGTATCAGAGTTTTGGCGCGACGGCGAAGCCACGCAGCCTCAAATACTGGGGCGGAGCGAAGACCTATGCCCCTCGGTGACTTTCTTGATCATCATTTCGGCGCGTCGCCATTCGTTCAGCGGAGCGAGGCAGACAAAGATGATGCGGCCGATCTGCACGCATCGCGCGAACTTCCGTTCGGCCTGAACGCGTACTACAACGGTCATACGTTGCGCACGCTCGACAGCGGACTGGTGCAGATTGTGCGTCTCCAGGGGCTCTACGCTGAAATGCTGGATGACACCGGCGTCGATGCGTACAAGCATCAGCGGAACACCGCGCTGGAGTCGATCGCTGACAGCAACGTGGGCATCTACGTGTACGAGATCCGGCGCAAGGCCAACCGGTGGCCCGCCGGCAAGTATTCGAACTGGTTTCCGAATCTCCTCAATGAAAAGCTGAAGGCGCGTTTCCGGACGCGGTCGCTGTATCAGCACGAAATCTATATTGCCATCGTGCGCTACCGGCACTACAGCGGGGTAGTGGGCCGGCTCGATCGCGTATTCAATGCGTTCAATCCCTCCGGCGCCAACGACAAGCTTGAAACGGAGTCGAGGCAGGTGCGTGACCTTGAAGAGAAGGTCAACTCGCTGATGAAATCGTTGACGCACTACGCGCCTCGCCGACTTGGTCGCGTTGAAACGGAAATCGGACCATGTTGTGAGATGGCGCGTTTCCTGCGCTATCTGCTCACCCAGGAAGACGGCCCGGTGCTGGCTGACTCATACAACCTGGCCCAGGCGATCGCGAGCTCGTATCTGCATTTCGGCCGCAACCCGATCCTGGGGAAAGATGTTTTTGAGGTCAACGGGCTCAACCATCGCCGCATCGGACAGGTGCTCGCCATGTCGCGCTGGCCCGATGGCGCTGTCGCGGGGATGGCAGACCGGTTCCAGCGGCTGCACGCCGAACTGATCGTTACGCAGAAGTTTTTCCCGATCGACAAGCTTGACGCAAGCATGGCGACGTCGACCAGCGAAGCCCGGCTGTCGCACGACCGGACGACAGCCGGCATGTCGGCGGAAATCACCGCTCTACGCATGCGGCAAGCGGCCAACAAGGCCGTGCTCGGCACGCATCACATGAGTGTCCTCGTTCACGTGCCGGTAGAAGGGCGCTCGCAGGAAGCTGCTTTGAAGGCGCTTGAGGCGCTGGACGATGCCGTGGGAAAGACGGGCGAGTGTTTCAAGAGCTGGGGCGTGAAACCTGTTGTAGAGACGACCGGAATGGAGCGCGCCGTCTGGTCTCAGATACCGGGCGCCACGAAGCGGCACAACGGCCGGGTCGGCAAGGTCGAGACGATCCAGTTTGCCGCCTTTGCATCGCTGCACAGCTTTCCACAAGGACGCTTCGACGGGAACCTTTGGGGGGAATGCCTCATCGTTTTGCCGACAGAAGGTCAGACCGGCTACTACCTCAACCTGCATGAGGAGCGTGCGGGGATGGTGCCCGCACACGGCAATTTCGGGGCGAAAACGGGGGTGGGCAAGACGTTGCTTGTTGCGATGATCACCAGCCAGGCCGATAAGTTCGAGCCCCGGGTGCACTGGTTCGACCGGGAGAACGGGAGCACCGTGTTCATGCAGGCTATGGGCGGAGCCGACATCGTACTCAGCCTGTCACGGTCCCTTGGCAATCCCTGCAAGATGCAAGACACAGAACAGAATCGCGCGATGTTACGCGAGCTGCTGCAGATGATGGCGACGTGTTACGGCTATGTGCTCACCGTCGACGACATCGAACGCATAGCAATAGCGGTCAATGACAACTTCGATAACAGCAAGACCCGGTTCGAGGACCGTCGCCTGCGCAATCTCTCGTGGCGCTTCGGAGGGAAGAATTCGGATCTGTATCGGGCGATTGCCGTGTGGCACGGCGATGGCGCGAATGCAGCGGTTTTCGATAACGAATATGACACGCTCGATGTGGCAACACACCGTCACTACCGCTATGAGATGCGGGAGCTGATGAAGGACAAGGAAGCGAAGCCGGAGCTTCCTGTCCTGCTCAACTATCTGACGCATCGTATCGAACAATCGCTCGACGGATCGCCCGCAATCATCGTGTGGGATGAAGCCCAGATGCTGATCCGCAATCCGTTCTGGCAACAGAAGATCGAAACATATCGAGAGACATTCCGCCGCCGTAACTGCGCGACGCTCTTCATCACGCCGGAGCCTAGCGCGCTCTATCGACCTGTGGTGGCCGTCAAGAATCAGGCGGTGACGAGCTTCTATCTCGCCAACGACAAGGCCGATCGACGGGACTACGTCGATAACCTGGACTTTTCTCAGAGCGAGTTCGAGTTTATCGAACGTGCGGTGCCAGAGGACTACAAGGTGCTCATCAAGAAGGGCAGTGGAGTCAGTGTGCGCGCCTCGTTTGATATGTCGGACATGCCTGAGCTCGTGGCCGTGCTGTCGTCGAATGACAAGTCGGTTGAGTTGATGAATCGTGTTCGCGCCGAGTTGGGCACAACGGACCCGAGCCGGTGGGTCCCGGTGTTCATGGCGCGCGCGCTATCTGAACGGACGCACAACGTTTGACTTGAGACGTGGGGTGAACCTGTGATCGGACAGATTGCAATCGGTGTACTTGGTGCTGCGAGCGTTTTCCTGTCGCAGGACCGACGCGAACACTGGCGGAGGTGGGCCTGCATCTGTGGGCTTGCAGGGCAACCTTTCTGGTTCTGGATGGCGTGGGAATCGCAGCAGTACGGCGTGCTCGCGCTTTGTTTTGTGTATGCGTGGTCGTGGGCGCGAGGCTTCAGGGTGTACTGGATGGCCAACCAAGAGCGGCGGCATGCAGTTCACGCTCGGTGAGATAGAAGGGGCGATCCACTGGTGGCGTGTGCGCGCGTCATCGGATGCCGGGTTTGCCGGCAGCGTCGTGGGATGCGCGCTGGCGCGACTTTATGGCGAGACGATCGCTGACCATCGCGTGGTGGCGGATAACGAACTCGACGACGTGCAGCGCGATGCTTTGCGCGTCTTCGTCCGGATGTCAACCGTGCAACAGGAAGCGGAGGTGCAGAAATGAAAGGTATATCCGTAGCGGCCATCGCAATGATGGTCATGTCGACGACAGCTTTCGCAACGGGCGTCCCGGTCGGCGACGCCGGGACTTGGACAGCGCTGGCCGCGCAACTCGCCCAGCTCAAGCAGGAATACGACACGCTCAAGCAGCAATACGGCGCGGTAACCGGTTCGTACGGGCGGGGCGGACAGGGGTTGACCGATGCAATCGACGCGTCGTCCATCGTGCCGGGCAGCTGGCAGGACGTTGTATCGCAGCAGAAGAGCGGCGTCTACGGCAGCCGACAGGCGACGTACGAAAAGGTGATGAACACGATGTCACCCGATGACTTCGCGGACAAGGGCGAGGGCGCGAATTACAAGATGAGTACCGACTCGGTTCGCTCGGCACTGGCCGGCGGGGAGTCGCTGTACGACGAGGCGCAAACGCACCTGCTTAACTTCCAGAACCTGTCGCAGCAGGTCGACACGACGCAGAACGTCAAGGATGCAGCCGATCTGCAGAACCGTATGTCGGCCGAGCTCGGCATGGCGCAGTCCGCGCAAACGAAATTGCAGGCCATCAATGCGAATCTGACCGCGAACCAGGTGAATGAAAGTAATCAGGCGACGGCGGCTCGCACGAAGTTTTTTCAGAAACTATCGAAGTGAGGGACAACATGCGACGCATCGCTTTTTACCTACTGATCGCCGGGGCCACGTGTCTCGCCGGTTGTGCGCATTCCGGCGCGATATCGAAATCGCCGTGCGCATGCGATTTTCATCTGATCGGGCAGCAGGCGTAACAGGAGCACCGTGGGCCTGCCGGCGCACGGGTGACTGAAACTGGAGACAGGCATATGACTTGGACAAGCAAACTCACTTGGTTCCTTCTTGCGGTCGCAGTCGTTGGATGCGGCGGCTTGATCGTTTACGTCGTGCATACCAGTGGCACGGGTGGCAGCACTATCGAACCCCCCGCCCAGATTGTGCCGGCGTTCGAGCCGAAGACCGAAGGTTATTACCTCGCGCATCAGGGCGAGATGAAGCAACGACTGGCTGAATGCAAGAACCACGGTATCGGGGTCGGCGCCGACACGCCGGAAGCAAGGGATTGCACGGCGGCGGCCGCAGCGCTTAACGATAGGTTCTTCGGCGCGAGTAAGTGACATGGCCGATCCGGTAGATCAATTCATCCAGACGCTGTTCGACAGCATCCCCTCGCGGACGGAAGCGTTTCTGTCGACCAACTACCCGGTGCTTGGGCACGCGGTCACGCAACCCGCGTTGTACCTCGCGATGATCTGGGTGGCGGTGAAGGTGATGCGGGTTCATTCCGGGCGCGATCCAGCGGACGTATGGCCTTTGGTGAGGATGCTGCTCACGATCATGTTCGTGTTTGCAGCATTGAACTGGGGCGGGCTGGCCGGACAAATCTTTCACTCATTCCAGGAGCTGCGTGACGACACCGTAAGTTCGCTGATGGGTGGGCAGTCGATGACGCAATATCTGGAGAACGACTACAACAAGTTTTCAGACGCATCGGGCCAGATGATGAAGCAGTCGATGCTCAATATTGGTATCGTTCTTCTCGGATTGGCTTTGCAGATCGTCAATTCAGCAATGGTCCTGATCGCCCTGGTCCTGAAGGTTGGGTCCGACATGGGCTTTGCGGTCACGATGCTGCTGTTCCCATTGTTCGTGCCGACGTTGATGTGGAACAGCACGCTCGGATTCGGCATGAGCTGGTTCGCGGCAATGGCGAAGTTCGCTCTGGTCGGAATCCTGCTCGGCGTCATCGTGAAGTTCAGCTTCGATATCACCGACCAGTTTGTCTCGAAGATGGATCCCAATGCGATGACGGCCCAGGATGCCTTCGCCGCAATCATTATCGCAGGCGCGATAGCGCTTTTCATGGCCTTTACCATTCGCCCCCTGGCGTCCGCCCTGACATCGAGCGGCGCCGCCGGCAGCGGCATGGCGGACATGATCGGCGGCTTCATGATGTCCCAGATCATGTCGAAGTTTTCCGGCGGTGGGCGAGGCGGCGCCGGAGCAAATCCGGGCGCGGCGACTGCGCTGAACAGTATCAGCAACACCCAAACTGCTCACGGCAATCAGCTTGCCCGGATCGAGCGGGCTCTTTCCTCGGGCGGCGCTACGAACCCTTCAAGCATGTCGAGCCCATCGGGTGCCGGTCAGCCGGGCGGCCCAGGCGGCACAGCGCCGTCGAGCGGCACATCTGATGGAGGTCAATGGTGAACGCGATTTTCCAGAAATCTTCCAAGGTGCGTCGGGCGGCAGCGCCGGACGCACCGCCAGCCGAATCCTTTGAGGCGATTCGCTTATCCCGGAATCGCGCATATCTGCTCGCGTTGGCAGCGTGGCCGATCGCGGGTGTCGCACTGGCTTCAATGGCCTATGACAAGGCCAATCAGGAGTATGTGCCACCTGTGGTGCTGACCCTTGACAGAAACAATCACGTCGCAAAAAGCGAGATCGGCACACCTGCGGTGCTCAGCTCGAAAGATGCCGTGATCGAGAGCGAACTTGCCCGTTACGTGACGGAACGCTACACGCTCGATCGCGCGTTTCGCCAGGACCATATTGATTACGTCAGGCTGCATTCAGCATCGGACGTGGCGGACCGCTTCAATCACGAGATGGACGCGAAGAACAAGGACAACCCGTACTACGCGATCGCGGAGACGACGGTTCGCCGCGTGAAGGATCAGCGCATCCGCATTCTCGATCGTGACGACCACAAGGCGGAAGCAACTTTCACGACCTACAACGACGGGAACGATGACAACAAGACGGTGTACTGGCATGTGCTGTTCCGCTATGACTTCGTGAAGCAGGCGCTAACGCCACAGAACCGCTACATCAACGGTACGGGTTTCATGGTAACTGGCTTCGAGCCGAACACAGAGCCGGGTGCGCCGGCTCCATCTGGAGGTTGAGATGCGAACAGCCGGGAGCGCCTTGACGGCAGTAGCGATAGCAGTTGCGTTGTCGGCCGTGGCTCATGCAGTAACAGCTGCTGATCCAGTCCTGCGGGGCACGGAAGGCAATGTGCAGCGCCTGCCGTACATGCCGGACCAGATCTACGACCTGACGGTTGCCGACAGGACCTTGCTCGCGATTGACTTTCCGCGCGACGAACACATCAAGGCCATCGCGCAGAGCACGGCACCGGTCTTTCATGTTCAGCGAACGGGCGACACGCTGCAGGTGACGGCCGACAGGCCGGGCGAAAAGATGGGGCTGAATGTCACGACGACGCGCGGTACCTACCACCTGCAGATAGCGTCGATTGACGATGCATTGCAGGCCGCGCATATCGTGCATTTCGTGACGCCCTCGGCGTACTAACCAGGAGAGGGAACGACATGAAAACGATTCGCCGCGGCATGCTGGCATGGTCAGTGGGTATTGCGTGCGCCGCTATGGGTGTGAATGCGCAAGCGGCCAAGAATCCACGCTGCGTGATCACGGACAGCCGGGTATGCCAGCTTCAGTTCGATCCGAATCAGGTGTACGAAATCACCGGTGTCTATGGTTATGCGACGACGATCGAGTTTGCACCTGGGGAAAAGATCCTCAACAAGGCGATCGGCGATTCGATCGGCTGGCAGGTTCTGAAGTTTCGCAATCATCTTGTGCTCAAGCCGGTCGAGCCTGATGCGAGAACCAATCTGACGGTCACGACCAGCAATCACGTCTATTACTTCCGCCTGTCCAGTTCGAAGAATCCGGAACGCGCGACCTATGCGGTGCGCTTCCTGTATCCGGCCGACGGAAACGATGGATGGGGCGACGATTCGGGCGGCGTTTCTGACGCATCGTATTCGCAGCCTCGCGTGGTCAACAAGAATTATCAGGTGTCGGGTGACGAAAATTCGTTCGGTCTGCAGCGCGTTTTTGACGACGGGCAGTTCACTTACTTTCTGACCACGATCGGCAAGCCCAAGCCGAGCATTTACGTCGTTGACCGGGACGGCACCGAGGCGCTTGCGCCCATGCGCAGGGAAGGGCCATATCTGGTGATCGAGCAGATGGCTGACCGCTTTACGCTGCGCGATGGCGATCGCACCTTGTGTGTGATCCGGTTGCAACAGGGTACGGCGACGCAGGCGCAGCGCTCACCCTGGGGAGGCGGAAATTGAATACGCCTGATAACCCGAATGATCTGCCTCGTGACAGCGGGCAGCCAGGGGGCGAGCCGGGCGACGCAGGCGACAGCCTGAACGAGCGCCGGCGTGCAGCTGACGTGCTAAGGCAGACGTCGCTCGCGGCCGATCCTGCCCGCGGCCGGCGTCAGACTTTTTTTACGGTCGCCGGCGCGATTCTGTTCCTGTTGTGTGCCGGTGGGTTCTATGCGATGAAGCATGACGCGCCGGCGCCATCGAGCAGTTCCGACAAACCGAAGATCGACGAAGACACGACGAAGGCCGCGCCGCTGGATGCTGGCCGGCAGAAACTTCCGGCGTCGATGGCGGCAGCTGCGTCGGCACCAGCGGCAAGCTCGGGCGTGGATCCGGACGAAGCGCGACGGGCTGCGGAGCGTCAACGCCAGGCGGCCGCAGCAGCTGAGCAGGCACGCAGAAAAGCCGAGGCAATGCACGAGGCGCGGATGAAATCAGGCATCTTTGGTTCTGACACGGGAGGGGATGGCTCAGACGATGCAGGCGCCGCTTCCGCCGACGCACAGCAGGGTGAGGCAGGGCTGGGACGCCGTTCTGGCGGTGACGATCCGAATGATCCGAATTCGGCCTTTGCGCGCAGCGTTGCGAACGCCGACGATTCGACGGTCAAGGCGCAAAAGATCGACAACCTGCAATGCAAGATGGAGCCGGGGGCCATCCTCGAGGGCCATCTGGTGCCGCGCATTATCTCGGACCTGCCAGGTTCAATCACGATCATGCTGGATCGGGATGCTTATGGGGAGCAGGGCAGGATTGCGCTGCTGCCGTGGGGCACGCGCATTACAGGCAAACCGAATTCGTCTGTGCGCAAGGGGCAGGAACGAACCTTCATTGCAAGCGCTGTCGCCTTGCGCCCGGATGGCGTCAAGATCCATGTCGACTCACCGGTTGCCGATCAGCTCGGATCGGCGGGCATCGACGCCGATGTTGATAACCACGTTGGCCAGATCCTCGGTATGAGCGCGGCGCTGTCGCTGCTCGGCGCGGGTTCATCGACCTACGGTGTGTCGTCGTCAGACCAGAACAACTCGATGGCGATGTACCGCGCGGGGGTGCAGCAGTCGATGGCGCAGTCTTCGCAGCAGCTGCTGGGCGGCTACGTCAACATCCCGCCGACACTCAAAAACGACCAGGGCACGCGCGTGCGCATTCAGGTCGAACACGAGCTGGACTTCTCCGACTACTGCAAATCGGGCGACGGGGAGGAATGATGACAACGGATATCTCGCACGTTCAATGCGAAGTCGCCGCAGGCGAACTGCGCCGCCAGCTGGACGAGGCGGTTGCCGACGCGTTGCAGGCACAGATATTCAGGGATTTCACCCGGGATGACGGACGGTATCTGATGCTCGCGCAGGCAAAGCTTAAGGCCGTTGCCCGCCAGTGTTTCGATGCGCAGGTGTGCCTCGATCGCCCGTCCGTGCAGCAGGCCGGCGCGGTGGCTCGCGCCGAACGTATCCGGGGGCGCTGACATGTCGATCGTGCCGGCATTCTTCAACCGCACCGAGTCCATCCGGCCGCTCTTTGATGACGTCGATGTCTCGGAGATCGCTGTGAATGGTCCGGGCGTCGTATGGGCCGGCCGGAAGGGCATGCGTTTCATGGAGCGGGTGGATACGCCAGTATTGACCGAAAGCACGTTGCGGGACTTTGCCGAACTGGTGGCGCATCACTCCGACCAGGAGACGGATGCGAAGCGCCCGCTTCTCGCGGCCTCGATCCCCTCGGAACTGACGGGGCCGGGGAATCGCGATTTCCGTATTCAGGTTGTCCAACCCCCTGCGGTGCCGCCCGGCACGATCGCGATTGCGATCCGCAAACCGTCAACGCTTGATTTGACGATGCAGTACTACGAGGAGAGCGGTGCTTTCAGGCGAGTCAATGAACCATTGCCCGATGCGGAAGACACTGGCAGGAAGCTGGCGATGCTATACCGCGACGGCAACTGGCCAGCCTTCCTGCGGCTCGCCGTCAAGGCGAAAAAGAACATCGTTGTGAGTGCACCGACTTTTGCTGGCAAGACGGAGTTCATCAACATGCTCCTGAAAGAGATATCGCTGGCTGAGCGGATCGTGACGATTGAAGACGCGCGCGAGCTGCGCCCGCCGCAGGCCAATACGGTGAACCTGCTGTATTCGCGGGGCAATCAGGGCACGGCAAATGTGACGCCAGTTGAACTGATGGAAGCGTCGTTGCGGTTGTCGCCTGATCGCGTGATTCCGGGCGAGCTTCGTGGCGCTGAAGCATACGTCGCGCTCGAAATGCTCAATTCCGGTCACGGCGGCTGGATGACGACGCTGCACGCAACCAGCCCCGAACACATGTTCGAACGGCTTGCGCAGATGGTCATGCGCTTCGGTTCGACCTTGCAGCGTGCCGAGATTATCGACTATGCCCGCAGTCTCATCGATGTCGTGGTGCAGATGCATCGCTATGACGATGGGGTGCGGGGAATCAGCAAGGTGCTCTATGTCTCCCATTAAATCGCTCGTCGCGCCTCTGGCGCTGGGTGTGATGCTGCTGTCCGCGCAAGCGTCACAAGCGGAGATGCAGGTCGCTTCCCCGCCGGTTGCAGCCTCCTTTGTCTCGCTGGCCCAGGAGTGCGCCCCTGATGTTCATCACGCGCTGTTGGGGCGCGTGGCGACAGTCGAGAGCAGCGGAAATCCGTTCGCGATCGGCGTCGTCGGCGGCCATCTTGCGCGACAGCCAAAGAACCTTCCGGAAGCGCTGGCCACCGTCAAGGCGCTCGACGCCGGCGGCTGGAATTACAGCATGGGTTTGGTGCAGGTCAACGTACACAATCTGGCGCGCTACGGACAGACCGCAGAGAGCATCTTCGAACCCTGCACGAACCTCAAGACCGGTGCTGCGATTCTTAAGGCGTGCTACGCCCGGGCGAAGCCGCAATTTGCGCAGGCTGATGACGCGGTACGTGCGGCGCTCTCCTGTTATTACAGCGGCGATCTGACGCGGGGCGCCGCCTATGCACAAAAGGTGGCGGCTGCCGTCCCGGCGTCCGGTGTGCAGGGGGCGCAGCCGATCGAGGTTGTTCCGGACGTTCGCCCTGCAGGTGGACCCGCACGACGCGCGGCGGCACGGCCGGAGCGCGCTGCAAAGTCTGCGACCAAAGACGACTGGTTCACGACCTATGGGGACGACGACGAAGACGGTCAGGTCAATGGCCGGAGCAGCGATTCGCGCAAGGCAGTAAAGGCGTCTGGAGCCGTCGATGACCAGTGACCAATTTCGCATGCTTGCTGCGGCTCTGGTGCTGGACGTCTATGCCGTCACGGCGGGCGTGGCTGCATCGCAATGGTGGCATCACCAGCCTGGGGCCGGAGTGCAATTCGCGTCGCTCATGGTGCCTATGTCTTTTTATCTGGTAGCCCGGCTGGTGCGGGAGAGCGGTGGCTGGGTCCTGCTGCCGCCCGTGCTTACCTTGATGTGGTTGGGTGCGGTGGCTGCGTCGCCGTTCTGTCTGTTGGGTCTGGCCGTGCGCAATACGTGGAGTGCCTGGCGATACATGAAGGGCGGGCGCAGCGCGCTTACCTGGAAAGGGGGTGGGGTATGACGATGAGAAACGGAGTCAGGCTGATGCTGGTCATGTCGGTGCTCGCTGCTGGCGGTCACGCCGGCATGGCCCGTGCCGATGACGACTACAGATGCCGCATTGTGATCTGTCTGGGCAACCCCTCATCGAATGGCGGACCGTGGGCGCCGTCTACCTGCGGGCCGGCAATGGATCATCTGATGGACGATCTCCGCCACGGGCGTGGCTGGCCGCAGTGTAAAGACTCGGACATGACCGTCCGTCAGAACAACACGCCGTACGATCCATGCCCTGCTGGCACAACGGCCGCGGCGGCTGGCGCCTGGGTGGCCGAAGGGCAACGTAAGGTCGGAGCTCGTCCGTACAGCGGCATGGGTGGTTTCGCACTTGTCGGAACGCCGAAGCCTTCCGTGGCGGATCTCAATAGCGGTTACGCGTATTACGGACCGCAGGCCTGTGTGGGCAGCCAGGTCGGTGCGTATCAGGTGTATGGCGATCCCTCGGTCGATGCGTCAGCGGTGAGCTGGCGAAATGGGCGTGACGGTGGTGGCTACGACGGCGATCCAGTCACCGTCGCGGTGTATGACCACATCGTCTGGCAGCAGCCGCAGTCGTCGAATGCGGTCGACGTGTACGAGGCCGGCCAGTTCCAGACACGAATTCATTACTAACAGGGTGGCGGGGATGACTTACGCGGCAGCGCATGGCTGGACACGGGTTGGTCCGTATGAACTGGTTCATCCGACTGGATGGCGAATTGCCAGCTGCATTATTCAGGGTAAGCCTAGACACATTCTCTGGCACGGTGCCGAGACGCAGGGCAATTTTCCCAGTGTTGACGTCGCCGTCGCGAAGCACTTCGAGTTATTGGGTCAGGGCCGGTGAGGGCAAGGATGATCAAACTCCATCGTCCTCTCATGTCTGCGGTCGTCACGGCGGCGCTGACGGTCGTTGGCTTTCCCCTTCTGACGTACTCGAGCGGTGCCCAGGCCGCATGCGTAGCCCCTGACGGTCCCGCGATTGACACGGGTTTTTCGCCGGAAGGTTCTGCCGAACGTCTCGTACTTAAAGCCATCTGCACGGCCCGACACTCTGTTCACCTCTCGGCGTACAGCTTCACTTCGCCGGCGATCGTCGAGGCGTTGATCGACGCGCATCGGCGCGGTGTTGACGTTGCAGTGGTTGCCGATCGGAAGAGCAACCTGGTCGAGGATCGCAGTGGCAAAGGCCGCATCGCGCTCGATCTGCTGTCGGGTGCGGGCCTCGGTGTCCGGACGATCGACGTGTATCCGATCCATCACGACAAATTCATGGTGATCGACGGTGAATCGGTCGAGACGGGCAGCTTCAATTACACGACGTCGGCGGCCAGGTACAACAGCGAAAACGCTGTGGTGATATGGCATGTGCCGGTCGTCGCGCAGGCGTATCAGCAGCACTGGCAAAGCCGGTTTAACCAAGGGCGCCCCTGGTCCGGGCAGGCGTCGAACTGACGGAGGTTTCTATGTTTGAAGACACCGTATTGCGGTTTAGCGACAAGGAGCGTCAGCAACAGCTTGCGGAGCAGGAACAGGCGCTTGCGCAGCGTCGCGCGAGCCTCGAGGCGCGTCAGAAGAATCTTGCATACCGGCAGGACTGGCTTAAAAGGGAGCCGCACGCAGTCGCGCAGGCGGTCGAGCGCGAGGACCAGCAGCGCCGTGAAGACAAGCAACTCGCGACCGATGCCAAGGCGCTGAAGACGCGCTTCGGCCTGAAAGACGGTGAGCTGATCGACACGGCCGCGATGCGAGGCGCGCTCGAGCAGGCGTTAGCCGAAAAAGAAGTCGAGCAGGAACAGCGGGCCGAGCAGATTACCGATCGTGCGTCGCTCCTGTCGGGTCTGAACAAGCTGGCGTTGATCGATGCGAAGAAGACTGCCGAGATCCTGCACGCGAACAAGGATCTGAATGTGCAGCGTGAGTGGAGCCGGCAGGAAGTTGCCGACATGTTCGCGAAAGCGCAGGCGCGCGTCGACGACAAGGGCGCGACGCACACCTACCCCAAGACGCTTGATGGCTGGGCGAAATCGCTGGAAGCCCGCAATCGTGAGCTGGAGCTTGCCGAGATCAAGCTCGATGCGCAGGAGCAGGCGTTACGGGCGCAGGTGCGTCGCGCGATCGAGGGGCCGGAGAAGACCGCGGCGCAGCCCGTCGCCGAGCCGGCCGCGCAGAAGGTCGCAGACCGCACAGTTGATGTGGCAGTGGGTAAGGAGGCGGCAGCGGGTGCGAAAGAGAACGTCAGTATTGATACGTCTCTGGAGACATTGAAAGATCCGGCCAAATTTGCGGCGACGGTCGATACGGTCGCGAAGACCACGGGGGTTAGTGCTGAACAGGCCAAAGCCACACTCGAAATGCTGCGTGAAACGAAAGAGGCCAACGCCGGCAGGGCGCCGGATGCGGCGGCGTCTGACAAGGCCGCGATTGAAGCCGCGCGCAATGCGTTCTTCTCGCGCGGCAGTGGGAAAAGCACTGCGTCGGTCGAGAAGGTGGCAGAGAAGGCAGCGGTGAAACCGGCGGCGGAAAAGTCCAATGTCATCGAAATGGGAACCGGCAAGCGAACGCCGTCAGCTGCGCCAGTTGAGAACAGTAGCCAGACACCCGAGGCAAAGAAGTCCGTCGACGGGGTTGCGGGTTTCAAGAAACTTGGTCGAAACAAAACGAAGGATGCCGCCGACAGGGATGCTCCAGGTGCCGGCAATTCGGCTGACGCGGGCAAGACGCAGCAGGCGGAAGGTGCCAGCGTCGTGCGTGTAGAGACGGGGCCGCGTAAGAAATTTTCCGAGCTGAATGCGCATGAAAAGCTTGAGCGTCGCGCCGAGTTCTTCGGGAACCTGCGCGAGTCGGCCGGCTTTACGCGCGATGGCAAGCAGGCAGTCTCGGAGCGGGCCAAGGAGGCCGTCAGGCCGGGAAAGCAACGTGAAGGGCACGGGATCGGCTGATCATGCAAAAGCACGAAATCGTGATGATGCAGTGGACGGGAGCGGTGCTCGCGCTCGTTCTTGGCCTTTGCGTGTCCTTCACTTTGGCAGGTTATCCGCCGCTGCCGTTTCCTGCTGGGATCATTCACGGCTTCACGGCCGCCGTGCATGATCCCTTGCTTTTCTGGGGCGCGGTGCCGGGTGCGGCGCTTGCAGCGGGTGCCGCGTGGGCATGCCACGAATACCTGTTCAATGGTTTCGAAGGCTACCGGTACGCCAAATTCATTCGTGGCACGAAGATGGAAAATCGGCACCAGCTGAGCAGCCGCATCGCGCGACATAACAATCAGTACCGCAAACAGGCCGCGAAACACGGCGATGCGCCGCGCGTGCCAGTCGCCGTTTGTGGCGTCGAGATGCCGACGGATCTCGAAACGCAGAACCTGATCGTCGTGGGTGCGCCAGGCTCCGGTAAGAGTCAGGCGATTAATGGATTGATCGCATCGGCACTGCGCCGCGATGACCGCATGGTGGTGGTTGATCCGAACGGCTCGCTCATGTCGCGTTTCTATTTGCCAGGCGACATCGTGATCAACCCGTACGATGCCCGGTGCGTCGGCTGGTCGCTGTTCAACGAGGTCGATCACGGTTTCGACTTCGAACGGCTCGCACATTCGGCGATTCCACCGCAGAACGGCGATCAGGCCGAAGAGTGGGCGGGCTATGCACGCGCGCTGCTCGCGGACACGATGAACAAGCTCGCCGGCGACGACATGCGCGACATGGTGACGCTCACTGATTTGCTGGTGCGCGAGCAGCGCCCAGTGTTGCAAAAGTACCTTGAGGATACGGATGCAGTGGGTTTCTTCGCGAAGGATGCGGATAGGGCGACGGCCAGCATCATCTTTACGCTGAACAAGTACATCCGGCCGCTACGTCGCATTCCTGATGGCGATTTCTCGATCCGGCGCTGGATGGGCGACGAAAACGGAGGGAACATCTGGATTACGTGGCGTGAGGATCAGCGCACGGCTCTGGGCCCGACGATCCCCGTCTGGCTTGACCTGATCTACGCGATGATTCTGAGTGAGGCGCCGACGTTCGACCGGCGGCTGTGGGTGTTCAAGAACGAACTGGCATCCCTAGGCCGCCTCTACAGTTTCGAGGCTGCGGTATCGAAGGGCCGCAAGCATGGCCTGTGTGTCGTGGGGGATCTGCAGGATCTGATTCAGTTGCATCAGCAACTGGGAGATCTACCGGCGAAAGCGACGCTCTCGTGTTTTCGCAGTCTGCTTGCGTTGGGAGGGGCCAACGCACTGACAACCAAAAACGTTGCGGAGATGATCGGCTGGCACGAAGTAGAGCGCCACCCAATCGGCGTGCAGGGCCAGTGGCGTATCAACACACGGGAGCGCAAGCGCGATCCGGAGCTCGTCGTCACGTCGTCGCAACTCTCGAATCTGCCCGACCTTAACGGTTATCTGAAATACGGCAAGGACTGGCCGCTCACGAAAATCAGGTTCGGTGCGCGTGACTATCCGGTACGCGTGCCTGCCTACATCGAAGCGCCGCCGCGCGAGACCCAGCTGTCGATCGCGATCCCCCCGCCGGTCAATCCAGCGCCTGCGCCGGAGGGTGGCGGCACAGCCGCAATCATTATCGGCGCCATTAGATCATGACTGGGCGCACGACCAATCTCATGCCGGCATCTGCCCAGCCCACCGTGATTTTTCACGGTACGCCGTCGCAGGTTATCAACGTGCCGGACCTGTTTGGCATTAGCGTCGCGATCGGCGGGCTGGCCGTCGTCTTTTCATGGGCAGCCTCGAGATGGACTGTGTCTCCCGTCGTAGTTGTTGCGCCTGTGTTGGTCTGCCTGGCGCGGCTCGCGCTTGTATTCGTCGAAACGGCGCTCACGGAAATCGTGATCGACATGGAGCGGATTACCTGCCGACAGGGAATTCTGAGCCGGAAGGTTTCGAGCCTCGAGCTGTTCCGCATTCAGGATGTGATCTCGCTTCATCCGTGGTGGCAGCGCGTGTTTAACGTGGGGACGGTCGTCATCCTGACGAGCGATTCGAACAACCCGCGCTGGTGTCTGCCGGGCATGGTCAACGCGGAAGAGATGCGTAACGCGCTCAACCGCGCTGCGATCGCGCTGCGCGACTACAAGGGTATTCGGGAAGTGAATATGGGGCGGCTCTGACACGTGGAGGGCATCATGCATGAATATCGATTTGACGATGTAATCGTCGCGGCTAATGCCGATGACCTGCAGACGTACCTGGCCGATGCGCACGGCGGGAAGATTCGGCCGCTGTGCATGTGTACGCCGGTTGGTGTCCCGATGTACGTTGCGAAGGTAGGCGAGCACTACGCGATCAAGCGCATGCCGAACACCGGTAGCGTGCACTCCCCGGATCCAGGCCGTTGTTCGTCCTACGAGCCGCCAGCGGAGCTGTCAGGCCTCGGCGAGGTCAAAGGTGAGGCTATTCAGGAGAACATCGAGGATGGCATCACGACACTCAGGCTCGATTTCAGCCTCTCGAAGACGGGTGGACGTACAGCGCCTGCACCGTCGGGCGGGGCGGCCGACACGGTGAGAACGGATGGCGCGAAGCTGACGTTGCGCGGCACGCTGCATTACCTGTGGGAAGAGGCAGCACTGAACCGCTGGTATCCGGCGATGGCCGGCAAGCGCAGCTGGTACGTGGTGCGTAAATTCCTCCTGCAGGCCGCGGCCGGCAAGGTGTCGAAAGGCGAGCCGCTTGGCAGATCGTTGTACGTGCCCGAGTCGTTTTCGACGGAACACGCAGGGGGCATCACGCAACGGCGCATCGCGCACATGGCTGAGCTGGCCACCAGCAAAAAGACGCGCAAGCTCATGATTGCGATCGGCGAGGTAAAGGAAATCACCGAGTCGCGCTACGGCTTCAAGATCGTCGCAAAGCACCTGCCGGATTTTCCGCTCATGCTTAGTGAAGATCTGCACCGCCGCCTGCAGAAGCGCTTTGTGAACGAGCTGGCGCTGTGGGACAGCATAGAAGACTCGCACCTCGTCTTCATCGCGACGTTCGGCCTGTCTTCTACCGGTATCGCGACAATCGAAACGCTGGCCGTCATGGTGGTGTCGGGCAACTGGATCCCGTTCGAGCATGCATACGACAAGCTGATGCTCGATGCGCTCACGGCACAGAAGCGCCGCTTCGTGAAGGGGCTGCGCTACAACCTGGCGGAGAACAAGCCGCTCGCGTGCGTGGTGCTGGCTGACGTGTCGCCGAAGCCTGTTGCGTTGTATGTGCAGCCGCCGGGTGTTGAGCAGGAAGACGAGGATGCGCTGTCGAGCATGATCGAGGAAAGCGACATGCCGTCGTGGATCTGGCGTGCGGGTGAGGAGATGCCAGAGCTGCCAGCGCCGACGTTGGCCCGTGCGGCAAAACCATCGACGCCCGCCGGCAATACGTTGGACGAAGTCAATGCAGCTGCGGCGGATGCATCCGGATCATCAGAGGCGCAGGAGTCTGCATGGTGAGGCGAGGGTTACTGAGCCGGCTCACCGCTTTTGTTGCAAACAAAAGTCATGAGCCGCTTCGGTCGGAAGATTTCTATTTCTGTTCAGCAGGACTGCGTAGCACACGACAAAACCGAACCTACAAAAGAAAAACCCCCGCCTGGCAGCGAGGGTAGTTCTTGACGACAGCCAGCACAGGGAGAAGTGCTAGAGACATCGAATTCAGCGCGTTTCGATTCTAGCAACTCTTCACTCTGTGTCAAGCGTCGCCCGTGGGCGTTCGATCGTAAAAAAATGAGTGACTGCATGAATCGACGACTAGCCAACTGGGCCGGACGGCCCATCCCCGTTCCATTCGCAATATCTGCGCCGCCCTGCCGGACAGGGCGATGCAGGCGAAAGCCGTTTCTTCCCTGGGTGTTCCTGATGCCACGTTAAGCCCGGACTCCCTCCGGCATGTCCGGTCAGTTGCACGCACGTCGCGTCGCGGCGCTCCCGCCAGGGTTGCCGAACCCGCCCCGAACCGGGGCGGGCGGACACCCGCGCGTGCTGACCGAACTGATGCACCGCCTCGGGCGCTATCTCGATGCGCCCGACGAGTGGTTGCCGAGCCTGAACCGCGCGAACGGTTCGACGCGTCAGCAACGCACCGAACGCAGCGTCGCATGCATGCAGTTGCTGCGCGCAAGCCTCAAATACCTCGATCTGTTGACCTTGCGCGTGGGTATTCCGTCGACGGACGGTAGCATGCAGAACCTCACGCTGCCGTTCCTGGCCGAGCAGGCTGGACTTGATCAGCGGCGCGCGGAGCGTGCAATGCACGACCTGCAGAAGGCAGGGCTGACCTCGGTGCGGCGGCGCTGCGAGCGCATCAATGATGGTAACTACAGGGGACTGGCCGCGATCAAGTATGTGCCGCCGGCTCTCTTCGGCGCGTTTGGCCTTGCGAAATGGCTGCGGCACGAGCGTAGTAAGGCGGCGCTCCGTCACCAGATGCGGGTGGCCGCCGACGTCAAACAGCGCCGGTGCGATGCACATGACGAGCGCGAGCGCGCCCGTGGCCAGCTCTGGCTGGCAGGCTTGAAAAACGGCGCGGTGGAACGCGCCGACCGCTCACGGGCCGCGTCGTCCGGGGCGTCCCGCGGCATGGCCGTTGAGGCTGAAGCCGAGTTCGAGCGGCAGATCCAGATCCGCGCGGGCCAGATCAAACAGGTCGATCCTTCCTTGGACCACGAAACCTGTTTCAGGCTCGCGCGACAGCAGCTCGCGCCTCCGCGCAGCTAGCCCTCTCGCACGACCAGCCTAACGCCGCGCGAGGCATCGGCTCGTCCGGATTTCGCTGGTCAGTGGCCGCCGTGCGTCCCCTAGACTATTTGCGGCGGATTCGCGTACGCACCGCACCGCCTGAAAGGCAATTTCGCAACCCACCCGCAGAGTTATCCACAGTTGATGCAATGCCCAATCAAATAAGTGTCGGGAAAGCCGCGATTTAACTGTCGGTTCTTAATCACGGTCTCTTTTCACTACCGGCCGGTGAAAAAGCGCCTACCCTCCGGACCTGCGGTCCTCCGCCCCGACGCTCCGCGTCGGCCTGCGCGTGCTACGCACGCTTCTATCCAGTCCTCAGAGAGGACGGACGGAACCAAAACCGTTTATCGGGACTTCTGCGGGGCAGGCACTAAGGGCTACGCCGACCTACGGCCGCCGAATCCCTAAGTGCGCGATAAAAGATTTACGCGCGTGCCTGCGGCACACCCGTAAATCAACGCGCTCGCGTGCTCGCCTGATTGCCCTGCAAACGTTATTGCTCACGAGGGTCCCAGAAAGTCTGCAGAACAGGAAATAATCCGCCATCGCCTAAATATCCAGCGGTATTGGATATTTTTACGCCGAAAACAGCAATAAAAAAGCCCGCACCTGATTAAGTGCGGGCTATAAAACAACGCCATTCCGAGGCGGCGAAGGGGCAATCGCCCAAACATAGGGCTGTGTTCAGATCAACCGTAACCTTTCGATCTGTTACATCGCAATCACCGCCTCAAACCGATCCGCCCGCAGTCACTTTTCGTGTCGCGCAGGGCTAGATTGATAAGACCGGTTATCGGAATGGTGTCGCTGAG
>Ga0255336_100711_pt1 | contig 40813 bp, 41 predicted proteins | sample MeOH1_35cm_T3_17_FD_189102 | JGI IMG/M metagenome (GOLD analysis project Ga0255336, IMG submission 189102) | Sandy soil microbial communities from University of British Columbia, Vancouver, Canada - MeOH1_35cm_T3_179 | ecosystem: Engineered > Artificial ecosystem > Sand microcosm > Unclassified ...
ACTAGTTGAGAATGGATAAGTCGCAAGTGATTGCGATCCCAACCAGAGTGGGCCTGTGGCGCAGCTGGGAGCGCGCTTCCATGGCATGGAAGAGGTCGTCGGTTCGATCCCGACCAGGTCCACCAATAAACCCTTCAAATTGATTCTGTTAGCGGCATCATCCAGCCACCTCCGGAAGCTCCGAAGGTGCTGAAGGGTGCTGAAGCATTTTTATCCCTGTCGGCACGAGCAACTCCACGAGCTTTGTGTTCGCATCCCGCTTCTGCTGGGATACGGCTCGCGTGTAAATATCCAGCGTCGTCCGGCTGTTCGCGTGCCGCAGAAGCTCCTGCGCCACCTTCACATCGACTCCCATCGCACGCAGGTTCGTCGCCAGCGAGTGACGGAAATTGTGCCAGCCGATCTGCTTGCCCACGATGCCTGCCCGTTGGAGCGCAGGCCTGATGCTCCTCTTTAACAGACTGTCCGGGCTAAGCGGCTTTTTACCGTTGAGCCGGATCGACGGAAAGAGGAAATCCGCATCCGTTTTATAGAGTGACTGTTCCTTCCATTCCCGAAGCGCGGCGAGCACGAGTGGATGGAGCGGAACCGGACGCCGGGAACATTCAGTCTTCGTATCGCCGAAGCGGTTGCGAAAACAGGAACGCAACACATTGACTTCGAGCGTCAACGTGTTCACATCCGTCCAGGTAAGCGCAATCATCTCGGACCGCCGTAGGCCGGTGCTCCCTGCCAGCAGGACCATAGCGCGGTCGCGGACGGAAAGCTGTTCCAGCAGCGCTTGAAACTCCGCCGGGTCAAGGACATCTTTCTGGCGGAGGGGCTTCGACGATGTACGAACCTTGCTGATGGGGTTGAAAGTGAGCCACTCGTACCGGATGGCGTGGCTGTAGAGTACAGAAAACACGCTCTTCAGCTTTGTCTTCGACGCCGGTGCGAGAGGCAGGGAGTGCAGCCACTCTTCCACCTGCATGGTTCGGACAGCATCGAGCCGGTACTGTCCCCACCGGGGTTCGATGTAGAGTCTGGACTGTACGAGATGGTTCTCGATGGTCGCAAACGCTTTTCGCTCCGGAGTCAGCTCATGCTGGTGATAGTGGGTGATAAGGTCGCACACCCGTTGCGGCGTGCTGACCTCGGCGTTGATGTTCATACGAAGCGAGACAACTGCCTTCTCCGCGTCCCGGCGAGTGGGCAACTCCGCCACACTCCCGATGGTCCGCTTCTTGTACGTGCGCTTTCCCGTGGCATTCTCATACCAACGGAAGACCCACACATCCGGGCAGCCTTTGCGTTTCATCTTCAAGAGACTTCCTTGTTGAAATCTGCTCATGCAATCTCCTTTTTTGCATGAGCATCGATGGCTGTGTTTAGGCTACTCCCGGACGCCTTTCGTGGACATCCGTTTTCCTGTTTTTCTACCCATTCCAGCAGTTCCCTCTCGAAAAACCTCCAGATGCGCCGCCGCCCCTCTCCGAGAGGGTGTGCTGGCACATATCCTCGGCCTGCCCAGCGCACTAAAGTGCGGCTGTTCATCTTCAGGAGGCGCGCCGCCTCCTTGGCATCCAGAGGCGGGTTAGCCTGCTTCTCTGCGTTCTGCATGCTTCAAAACCTCCGTCTGATTCGAAGGCTAGAACCGAAGCAGGCTCAACTTGTGGAAGGTTCTTCCCCGCTTTGGAATATCTTTCCAACAACAACATTGCAGGGCCACTGATGACACCAAAGACGATTCGAAAGGCGCTACTAACTTTGGTTCAGCGCCATTAGACGCGGCGTCACATCGGCGCTGGTTGGTACTGGTCGATACATGCTGATTATTTCCGGATTGCCCGTCAGAACTAAGCCGCTGGCGCGGCGGAAGAAGAGTCACGGTAGAACGAGCTGAGTACAACAGCGCTGGGATTGATCGTCATCGGTTGGTCATAGGAGGGAGGCTCCTATGACACGACTCCGTCAGCGCATTCTGGAGGATCTCCAGCGGCGCAACTACGCACCCGATACTATCCGTGGCTACATTCGAGCGGTCCAGCAGTTTGCCGAGTATTTTGGCCGCTCTCCCGCAGAGATGGGCGCCCCAGAGCTTCGGCGTTATCAGATCTACCTGCTACACGAGAAGAAGATGGCTCCGGGGAGTGTGGAGAACTGCGTGTCGGCCCTGCGCTTTCTCTACAAGAAGACTTTGAAGCGGCGAGATCTGGCGTTCGACGATCTCCCCTTTCCGAAACAGCCTCGCGCATTACCCAACGTACTCAGCCAGGATGAGATAACTCGGCTCATCGAAGGCACGCGAAACCGAATGCATCGCACCATTCTAATGCTGCTGTACTCCACCGGCGTACGCCGCAGTGAAGCCGCGCGGATGAAGGTGAGCGACATCGACAGCCAACGCATGATCATTCACATCCGCCGGGGCAAGGGTATGCGCGACCGCGACGTTACGCTGACGCCCAAGCTGCTGGAGGAACTGCGCGGGTACTGGCGCTGGAAGAAACCGCAGGTCTACCTGTTCCCCAGCAGAGTCAGGAGTGGCGAAGTCGAGCAGCCGATCTCCGACAAGTCAGTCTGGAACCTCTGCAAAGAGGCGGCCAAGCGAGCCGGCATTGAGAAGAGGTTCAGCCCGCATACGCTGCGCCACAGCTTTGGGTAAGCGCCTGTTGCGTCAGAAAGCATCGCAGCTTCCACGTGCGTGACCAGGCCGTCTATGTGAATTCGGCTTACAAAGTTACTGCTGAGACTGTACTTGCCTTGCCTGATCGATTCGCGAACACCGCGCCCGGGGCTGTAAATAGTGGCGAGGCGCAATATGAGGGTCGACCATGATCCCTCGGCTATCTTCCGCTCCGCCTCGATACGTGCACGGGCCCACCGCGTGCAAGGATCTACGGGCGTGCGTTCATCCACCGTTGTAGCAGCGCCATATACCGCGGTTGAAGACAGATACACTACTCGCTTTACTTTGGATAACAACGGAGCGAGCAGGTCCCAAGGGCCGTCTGGTGGAATTGAATACAGGACAAGCATCCGCAGACGCACGTGGTTGTTTATACCGACCATCTCTGCTCCGGGCACATGCAGATACTCGGAATTTTGTGTTGCCGCTGTGACCCGCACTCCTCGTGCCAGGAACCGCTTTGCCACGCGCTGACCTGTGTAGCCATACCCCAGAATTAAAACGTCATCCATTTAAGGTTTAGCTAGCAGGGGCTCTACATTCCTGTTGATAACAGTATTTTTCCATTCTCACCTTTCAAAAACCTGAGTTCAAGTTCCTAGACCCAACGCATCTTCGATCCGATCCGGCTTATGACTGTCATTTCGATGAGAGTGGTTTGTTCTGCAGAGCGGCAGCCAGAACAGATACACCCCGTCGCAATTCATCCGGATTGCAACCTGCGAACCCGAGAATTAGTCCGGGCCGGGAATCTGGTTGTATAGCGAACATCGACAAGGGCGTGACCTCCAATCCCAAGGCTTGAGCGCGGGCGGCGACAGCTCGGTCGGATGTACCATCCGCAAGCCATGCAACTGTCCGCATACCTGAAGCTGCATCGACAACCTGAAGCAGTCCACTCAACTGCTTTTCCGATTCCTCTTTTAGTACAGCCATGCGCTGCGCGTAGATCTGGCGCATTCGGCGTACGTGGTGTCCAAAGTGGCCTTCGGTGATGAACTCTGCAAGGATGGCTTGATCGAGCGTGGGTGGATGGCGGTCGACAAAGCTTCTGCCGGCCTCGAAGGCGTCGACCAGTCTTTCCGGCAACACCATGAAGCCCAGACGCAGGGCGTTGAACAGCATCTTGGTGAAAGTGCCAACGTAGATCACTGAGCCGGAACGGTCCAAACTCTGTAATGCTGCGACCGGCTTGCCGTAGTAGCGATATTCGGCGTCGTATTCGTCTTCCACAATCCACGCGTCAGCGCTGGCAGCCCAATCCAGCAGATCCAGTCGCCGGTCGGCGGACATCGTCACGCCCAGCGGAAACTGATTGGCCGGCGTCACGTATGCCAGCTTGGCGAGTGGACCGAGCTTGCGACCAGCCCTCACATTCAGACCGTCTTCGTCCACTGGAACTGGAACGATGTTGGCTCCGGCGGCGCGCAGCGTCTGCCGGGCGCCGGGGTAGCCAGGTTCTTCCATCCAGACACGGTCGCCCGAATCGAGCAAAAAACGCCCGATCAGGTCGAGGGCCTGCTGCGCTCCGGAGGTAATGATGATCTGCTCTGGCGAGCAGCGCACAGCGCGCGATCCACCGATGTATTCGGCGATGGCCCGGCGCAGCGGCGGATAGCCAGCGGCATTGCCATGGCCATACAGCGACCGTGGTGCGCGGCGGAGCACCCTTGCCGCCACACGCGCCCACAGGTCCACAGGAAAGAGATCGATGGCTGGCTCGTAGCTTCGGAACGCCTTGCCAATGGAGTGCGGCGCTGGCAGAACCTCAACATCTTGCAAGGTCTTCAGCGCGCGCTGCGACAGCGCAGCCTTTGAAGGAATTACTGTTATCGGCCTGTGGTCGGTCGCCGATATGGCACGTTCCGGTAGGCTGGATGTGACATACGTGCCGGCACTGACCTCGGTCCGCGTATAGCCCTCGGCCTGAAGCTGCTCAAAGGCCACGACTACCGTTCCGCGCGAGAGACCATACTGCTGAGCGAGGCTGCGTGTGGACGGCAGGCGACTGCCCGGTTTCAGGCGTCCGTCTAGGATACCAAGGCGAAGTTCGAGGTAAAGCCAGCGCCAGAGCTCCTGCTGGCTCTGCGGTGGGGCGAGCGAGAGATCCTGGAAGGTTTCAGTCTTGGGCATGGGCGATTCACTGTTTGAGATGCAATGTGGATTACTCAATATTTCGATTATGGACCTGTTTGTTGATCCAATGGAGCTCTATCTTTGGGATCAAAAGGAGCAAGGAATATGCAATCGAGATTGGACCCACAAACCGCCTCCCCATCGGCCTATCACGCCATGATGAGCTTGGAAGCATTTGTTCTTAAATCATCCAAACTGGAACCCGCATTGATCGAGTTGTTGAAGATGCGCGCCTCGCAGATTAACGGATGCGCGTTCTGCATCGATATGCACTCGAAGGATGCGCGTGCAGCAGGTGAAAGCGAGCAGCGGCTTTACGCTCTCAGCGCGTGGCGTGAGGCGCCGTTCTTTACCGACCGGGAACGCGCGGCGCTAGCCTGGACAGAAGCTGTGACGCTGATTACCACCGGGCATGTGCCCGACCAAGTATACGAAGAGGCCAAGCAACGCTTCTCGGACGAAGAGTTGGTGAACCTGACATTGGCAGTGATAACCATCAACGGATGGAATCGTCTGGCCGTTGCGTTCCGCGCGGTGCCGGGAGCGTATCAACCGCCCGCGCGTGTGCAGGAGAAACCGGCACAACCTAACTCTGGAGGACAGCACTGAGAGTTTTATGGCCTAACGATTAATGAAGTCAGTGCAGGGTCTGGAGTCTTCAGCGCAGGCGCTGGACCCCGAACGCGCCCACAAGTGTGCTTCGAAGCACAGCCAATAGTTAAGGAGATAGTTTGTGAGAAGCATTTATAACATCGGGTTGGTAGTCACATTTCTCTTAAGCTTCTACGCCGCATCAATTGCCGGTGAAACGCCAAAATATGTCGGTGCTAAACAATGTGAAACGTGTCACGGTAACGAATATGCAATCTGGTCAAAGGGACCGCACGCAAAAGCCTACTTGGTTTTGGGCTCAGGATCCAATGCAACAAAAAAGTCAATGGACTTTTACAAGTTAAGCGGAAATCCGCAAGAAGCGGCAACGTGTCTAAACTGCCATGTGACTGGCGGGGGAGCATCTGGCGAGCCTGTTGCAAAGAGTTCTGATTTCGCCGAGGGTATTACTTGTGAAAGGTGCCATGGTCCAGGCAGCTTGTATTCTAGCGCGATGCTCAGAGACGCGAAGAAGTACGAAAAAGCACCAGCGGACACGGTTGCCGAATGGTCGAAATTGGGTCTCGTGAAGCCAGACGAAGCCCTGTGCCGGTCCTGCCACACGTATGGAGATTTTAACTTCTCGGAGAAATTCGGCAAGATTGCGCACTCAAGGAAGCGCGATTCGGAAGAGCCAATCTCTCCAAAGAACTGAGCACGGAGCATCTTCTAGAGCATCGCTCGGCTTGACGTGCTGAGCGGTGCTTTAGAGAAGTCAGGCTTGCTTCCGAGCAATGCCGGACTTAAGGGGCTCTCCGTGGAATGCGCAAAACAGTCGCGTTTGTTTGCCCGTTCCGCGTAGTTCGGTGCGCAAACGACGAGCACGAAATCGTTCTTCGTGCCGCCTGCTATGCAGTGGGTCCTGTTTCCAAGATTCAGATGCCATCTGTTGAAGGTAATCTCGGCGCCGTTCTCTCCCTGAAGGCGCTCATGGCATCAGCAGGCTGAATCTCGTTCAACTCTCTGCGCATGTCCTCGCAGCCCCGATGTAACCCTCGCAGAACTGCAAGAACGGCTGGAGCAGGCGCAACGCCTGCATTTGAGCGTGGGCTGGCTCTGGATGGTGGTGGTGCGCCAGTTGGGCTTGCCGCAAAAAAAGAGTCGCTCCATGCCCAGGAACAGGACAGCGAACAAGCGCAGCAGCGTCGGCAAGCGTGGCGGGAAGAGGTCGCCGCAATAGCGGTCGAACGGCTGGTTTTCCTGGACGAAAGCGGGTCTACAACGCAGATGACCCGCACCCGTGGACGCGCTCCTCGTGGCGAGCGTGTCTGTGAAGCGACGCCGCAGGGTCACTGGAAAATCCTCACCATGGTTGCGGCGCTGACCACGCGTGGTCTCAAGACCCCCATGACCATTGCGGAAGCAACCAACGGGGACATCTTCCTCGCATATGTCGACCAGGTTGGTTGAGAACAGGCAGCCAAACCGGTCATTAACGGGCTCCTCGAGGTTTTGCTTGCATCCCAGATATCGCTCTGTGGTTAGCACAGAGACATGCCCAAGCAGAAACTGGATCTGCTCCAGTTCTCCTCCATCTGCATGGCAGGGCTTTGCACACGTCCTGCGGAGATCATGCGGAGCGAGATGATCCAGTTGCATACGCTCTGCACATCTTCGAACGACGTACCAGATAACATTCTCCGAGATCCCTTTACCCCATGGGGTCCCATGACGACTGATGGCCCGAAAAACCCGGCCCGTCTTGATTGAAGCAGCAGAAATCCACCGGTCGATAGCTGCCTTGACCCAAAGCGGCATTGGCACGGTTCGAATGTGACCGCCTTTGCCGACCAGGTCCACGATTGCCCAGTGTCCTTGCCTGATATGTAGATCATCGACTTTGAGGGCGGAAAGCTCAGCTCGCCTCAATCCGCAGCCCAGAAGCACAGAGAACATCGCAAGGTCACGCAGGCTGCGAATATCCTCCCCCTCAGCTTTCTCCAACAGCGTCCGAGCTTGGTCACGGGTCAATCAGTTTCCGGCACGCGAGCCCAACTGCTTAACGCCTTTGACACGGCGAATGCCCGCGGCGAGTTCCGGGCTGAGCAGGCCGGAATCGGCAGCTTCGTAGGCCAACCGCCTTACTGCCGCAAGGCGCTGATTGATGGTGTCTGCTGCCAATCCAAGCGACTCCAAGTAGAGACGAAATCGCAGAACTACGGCCCGATTCAAGGCAAGCCGTGGTTCGGAACAATACCAAGCAATAAATTGCTCCATCGCGAACTTGTAGTTCCGCCTCGAACGAGGCGAACTCAGGCTGTTAAGGACAGCGGACTTTGCCTGATCCAGATCCGGCAGACGAAGAACGATCCTGCGACAGATGGCCTTCTTCCTGTTCTTTTTGCGCATACTAGCGGCCTCCGCCCCGCGGGCATGCACAAACTAGAACATTCCTGGACGAAGAAAAAGCGCACAGGCGATCATGCACCATCCGTACCGTCTTGCTTACGCTTTATCCAGAAGTTCTGTTCGGTATTTTGGGGCAATGACCTTTACCTTCTCTAGGAATTCGGCCATTTGCTTCTCGTCGAGTCTGGGCGGCGGCGTTGTGCGCGTGGCCACAGGTACACCAACTTCCATGAAGAACTCGTCATTCCCAGCGGGAGAGCAGATGCAGATCATTCGGACCGGTTTGGAAGATGCGTTATGGAACTGGTGTGGCGCGTTGGACGGAACATTGACCGTATCGCCGGCACGCAGGGTGGACTGCTGGCCCCGGAATGTTATTTGCATCTCACCGTCGAGCAGGATGAAGGTCTCCTCGAACTCGTGACGATGTGGAGGTGGCCCGCCCCCTGGCGGCACGTGCATGTCGATCACACAGAATCGACCGTTTGTGTCCTTTCCGGCGACGGTGATGGTATACGTGTCTCCGACCAGGCCGATGTGGGGGGCTATTTCGCCGTCCACTTGGGCGTAGCCCAGTGCACGATTCAGATCGTCGGAGGGAAGGGGCGGGTTTTCAGGTGCTTTTCCAGACATGCGATCTCTCCTTCAAAGTCAAGTTGCTTCCGAGGTACCTTATGCTTTCCACATTGCCGCCGTGTAAGTGGCAAACTCATCGTAGCTGCGCGGCGCATGACCAAGGAGCTTCGTCAGACGTGCAACCTCGGTTTCGGTTGATGCGAATCCTCGGTCGAAATATCCCTGGAACATCATGCGAAGATCGAATGCGCTCCAGTTCGGCACGCGGGCACGCATCGTCTGCTCCCACAGGTCGAAATTGTGTCCTGTGTATTTGATTTCCTTGCCGAGCAGCTTGCTCCACAATGCGGCGTTGCCAGGTCCACTGATCATCGCCGGGGAGACAATATCGTAGGTCTGGCCATCGTGCCCCTCTTCTGTGAGCGAGATCGCAGCCGCTTCAGCGATGTCCTGAACGTCCGCCGCGGCAATTCCCACGGTGCCGATGGGCATGGGATAGACGCCTGCACCCAAGAGAGCGTCCTTCAGATTGACATCGTTTTGAATGTAGTAGGCTGGCCGCAGAATCGTGTACGGAACGCCGAACTCGCGCAGTGCACCTTCTACCGCGAGCTTCGATGCAAAGTGCGGCACGTCGCGAAACTGGTCGACCTTGAAAACGGACAGATAGGTCACGTGCTTCAGCCCCACCTTCCTCGCGGTGCCGTACGCGATCAATGCCTGGGTCAACTCGTCGGTGACGACAGCATTCAACAGGAAGAGCTTGTCGACCCCCTGCATCGCCTGTTCCACGGAGACCGGATCGAGCAGGTCGCCAATCGCCACTTCCACGCCTGTGGGCAGCTTTCCTGCTTCCGGCTGCTTGCGCGCCAACACCCGCACATCTGCACCACGTTTGAGCAGCTCATTTACCACTGCCCCGCCCACATTACCTGTTCCGCCTGTTACAAGGATTTTCATTTTCGTCCCCTTCGCTCTTCTGCTTTGCGTTTCGTCGCTGCCTTTGCAGCGCCCGTAACGTTCAGGTCCCTATAGAAGACGCGCGTTGAGGCCATTACGAAGCGCTCATGAGGGCAATACTGAGTTGCTTTATCGCAACACTCGACTAGAATGATTCATGCTGCATGACCTAGCCATCCAGCATGAAACGACGCCTGTTCGGTCAGTTTGCGACCAAGGATCTCCATGGAAATACCCGACCTCAATGACGTTCGAATCTTTGTTGCAATCGGCCAGGAAGGCACGCTGACAGCCGCGGCCAGAGCGTTGAGCCTTCCCACATCGACTCTGAGCCGCGCGTTGACCCGCCTTGAAAAACATCTGGACGTTCTGCTTGTACAGCGCAGTCCCCGTGGGCTTGTCATGACGGACTTTGGTAAAGAGTACCTGCAGACCTGCCGGCGTGCGTTGCGAACATTAAAAGATGGAAGCGAGTTATTGGACAGGCATCGCGAACGGCCAAGCGGGCTCATTAAGATTGCGTGTCCTGTCACCATGGCGCGGTCCATCTTTGCGCCATTGCTCAAGGCGTTTTTGGAGCGCTACCCGGATTTACGGGTCGAGATTGAGGCATATTCCTCAGGCTGGGATCAGGAGCCGCGAGAGGATGTGGATGTCTTCTTCAAAGTGCGGGCGCCGAAAGATTCCATACGACGGGTCCGGCCGTATCCTGGCACTAAGCGAGGGTTGTTCGCGAGCCCGGAATACATCGCGACGCATGGCAACGTGGCGACCCCGGACGATCTCGTCTCGCACACCTGCATCGGCTCCGGGATATGGAAGCTAAGCCGAGGCTCGAAAGTCGCAGCCCCGAATATAGTGTTTAAGGTTGTTGCCAGCGATCCCGGCGTTCATCGTGATCTCACGCTTTGTGGATTCGGAATCGCCATCCTGCCCCTTTGGATGGCCAAAAGCGCAGACCTTCGCAATCGTCTCGTACCCGTCCTGCCACTTTGGAGCCCTGAACCAATTACCCTATGCGCTCTGTTCTCCGGCGCGGCGCGGCTGACTCCGAAAGTTCAAGTATTGCTGGACTTTTTGGGGGAATACCTCGGAACCGATCGAGATCCTAGGCTTCACAAGCTGCCGGCGAAGGGATTGTTTACGAACCCAAGACTTGAGGCAACTTCCGGGCCTTAGCAGGCTGCTGAAAAACGAGCAGATTGATGGCTAACCCACCTTCTGCGGGTCACTTCAAGCATTCCGTTTGTAGGTGTTTTGGGCTGAAAGCGGCGGTTGATGTGGCACGGAGCACTTTCAGGCACACTGCGGCTGCGGGGCACCTCGCATCAGATTGCGGATGCGCACCAGATTGTAAGCCGCCGCAATAAAGGTGAAGACCCAGCCCACTTGCTCCACTCCGCGATGCCGTAGTTTACGCAGCAGCCCTACGGTTTTCATCCAGCCGAACACTTCTTCGATGCGCTTACGCTTTCTCTGACTCACGCGATATCCATCGTGCCGGGTGGTGCGTTCATCGATGGCGCTTCGCCGGTTGGTATCGTTCTGCGCCACATGGGGCGTGATGTTCATGTGCCGCAGCTCACCAACGAAATCGTGGGTGTCATAGCCTTTGTCGGCGCCCAGAGTAACGCGACCTGTGCCCGGAATCTGCTCGGCCATCAGCAGGGCCGCATCCCGTTCGGCAGTGCCATAAGCCTGTGTCGTCCGCGTTGAGACCACCAAGCCATTGCGATTCTCGGTCAGCAGATGTCCGTGGTAGGAGAGAAGAGCTGGCGTACCACGGCTCTTGCGCGCCAGCATGGCATCGGGGTCGGTTGTCGAGCAGTGCGTATCATTGCTGCGTTTCTCGCCGTGGAAGTTGACCGTAGGATTTGAGCCGCCATCCCCGCCCGATGCCGCAGGCGGTTGCTGGTCGTCATCGATGCGGCGGAAACTCTTTTGTCCCGCCCACGTTTCCAACAGAGTGCCATCCACGGTGAAGTGCTCATCGCTGAGCAAATCGCGCTGCCGCGCTTGCTTCAGAACCGCCTCGAAGAGGGCGTCGGCGATGTCGCCAGCCAGCAAGCGCTGCCGGTTCTTTCTGAACACGGTGGCATCCCAGATGGCATCGTCCATGTTCAAGCCGACGAACCAGCGAAACAGCAGGTTGTAGTTGAGCTGCTCCATTCAGCATGCGTTCGCTGTGCACCGAGTAGAGCACTTGCAGCAGCAACGCTCGCAACAGCTTCTCGGGGGCAATCGACGGCCGGCCGGTCTTGGCGTACAGCTTGTTCAGGCGCGGCTTCATCGTGCGAAGCGCTTCGTCCGTCATCACCCGCATGGCACGAGGTGGATGGTCCTGCGGAATGCGCTCTTCAGGGCTGATGTAACTGAAAACATCCAACTGCTGCTCGTCATCTCCACGCATACCTCTTCTTACCAGCTTCGCCGGTGGAAACGAGAGTAGTTTTTCAGCAACCTGTGAGAGGGCGCGCAGCGATTACAGAATGATGGGCCTTCGGAAGTTACGTCTCAGTTGACGGTAACAGGGCAAGGCACTCATTGAGAGCTTTAGGGGATGGCAGATGATTAGTCCTCGGAAACGCCGCTGGGATCTCCCATCCTACCGGCGCCCTTCGCGGGGGAAAACGTGGTGCAATGCCGACATCCCTGTACTAATCTGGGTCGGTGAGCGCATTGGCGATAATGCGCTTACCGAGAACGGGGACAAGGCCCGGGGCGATTACTGGATGAGGGCGTTTACCAAAATAGTCGCCTCGGTCCACTGCTGCTTGGGATCGCTCCTCTGCGAACTGCTTTGCGATCTGCTGAACATCAAGTGACTTGCCGTGTTGGCATCAGCCAGCTCCGTAAATAAGTCTAAGGTTGAGACCGATCCACCGTCGGCGCAACCCTTTTGCCGCGTCATGAATCAGCGATTAAGGTTCCCAAACCGGTTCATGAACTTGCTCATTGATGACGCGCGCGTTCGTCCCAGCGCGAATGAGCCAATATCTACACTCGGCACCTAGGAAAACCAATGGCGAAGTTAGGAGGAGACATGAAAGTCTTTGTTGCGGGAGCTACGGGTGCCATCGGACACCCGCTGATTAAGAGCCTCACGCTGGCAGGGCACACCACCTTCGGCATGGTGCGCTCTCAGAGCTCCAGTGGGTCCCTGTCCGAGTCGGGTGCCGAACCCGTCATCGCCGACGCGCTCGATGCCCCGTCGGTGAGCGCTGCGGTTTCCAAGGTCCGGCCTGACGTCATTATCAACGAGCTCACATCACTGCCCAAACATTACGCGCCCACCGACATGAAAGCTGCGGCCGAGCGCGACGCTCGCGTGCGGGTGGAAGGCAACAAGAACTTGATCGCGGCGGCGCAGCAAACGGGCGTGCGTCGCTTTCTGGTGCAGTCCACAGGATTCTGGTATGCACCCGGCGAGGGTTGGGCCGACGAAGACGAACCCTTCGCCTACAGCGCCTCCCCCGGTGTCGCCGCCGGTGCGCAGCGCTATGCCGAGCTCGAAGCCATGACTCTTGGTCGAACCGAGTTCGAGGTCGTCGCTCTCCGCTACGGATTCTTCTACGGACCTGGCACTTGGTTTATGCCCGACGGCGATATGGGAGAACAGGTGCGTCAGCAGCAAGTGCCGATCATCGGCGACGGACAGGGCGTCTGGAGCTGGGTACACATTGACGATGCGGCCGACGCCACCGTCAGAGCCCTGGATTGCGCGCCCGGCCCTTACAATATCGTCGATGACAATCCCAGCGAGCAGCGCGCGTGGTTAACAGCATTCGCTCGTTATTGCGGAGCCCTTGAGCCACCGCACATCCCTGAACAGCAGGCCCCGCTGGCCGCCGGACCTGACGACGTGTACTACGCGACACGGCTCCGAGGCGCCTCAAATGCGAAGGCGAAACGCGAGCTGGGATTCCGCCCTCGTCCGCTCCAGTGGCTGGGTAACGCGGCCAAGAAATTCATCGATCCGGCTGCGTGATACTCAAGGAACGCTCTGTGCGATCACTCTGAAGCGCACGAATAAATTGCGAGATTGGCGGTCCAGTGAAGGGGGAAATGTGGTCGGAGGCGGACAGGCGAGTGTTCGCAGGCGGTGTGCCAAAGTTGATGCCCATCTCGGTAATTGGTCCGAGTTCGATGAGTGTATTGCCGGTTTTGTGCCCTCATTGAGTCCATCACAAGCCTTGGCCGGCATGTCCTGTATGCGGACGGTTCGGAAACGGAAGTTGAAACACGCGGCGAGCCAGAAGTCGTGTTGCAAGAGATCTAACCCAAGGAACGAGAAGCGCCGCTAGGGTCGAAATCGCCAGCGCGGAGCGCTGGACATCTTTGATTCCTTATTTCTGGGTGTGTGGTCGGCTATCCGGAAGTAATCCCAATTCCACGCTGCTCAGATAAGGTCTCGGAAGTCGACGCGCCACAAGCGTCCTCGCTCAGCAACACGCAGGTCACGCGAGCACGACTCGGCCTGATGAGTTATATCCCATGAAAATGCTCGCAGGGGCCGGAGCGCGATCTCCAAAATAGGAGAGCGGAGGCGTGTGCCGCTGAGTCTCTACCATATCAATCCGCCTATAACCAATCATTTCAAATACTTACAGGACTCTGGTGGCTCACTAAGTCCCTGATAGTACGTAATGGCAAACGAACCGATGTACCCTTCGATGTACCACGCAGGTCGTCTTGTCGCGAGTTGAATTGCCGGTTTTATGTCGAGTTTTTTTGACATAAAACTTGACATCGATAACGTCATTCCGAATACTTTGGAGCATGGGAACCCATTCCAAAGCTCACGCTCGGCCACGCCGCGTTGCTGGATTAGTTCGTCGACGGATCGAAGATGCGGGCGAACGCCTCTGGAAGCTGGAGGATTTCAGTGACCTCCCCTTTGCCGCAGTCGCACAGGCTTTGTCTCGCCTCAACCGTCAGGGAACAGTGGAGAGGCTTAGCAAGGGCGTCTATTACAGGAATCGTGATACTGCGTTTGGCAAGAGCCATCCCAATCCCTCAGCTATCCGCAGATTGGCCGCTAGCAAAAAAACATCTGTGTTCCCTTCCGGTCTTGCCGCAGCCAACTTGCTTGGGTTCAGTACTCAGACGGGGAGACAAGGCGAGGTCGCAACAAACGCCCTCAGCCTGCCGCGAAAGCTGATGGGCAACGATGCCGTCATTCACACGCGACGACCGGAGGCTTGGATTGGTCTGTCCGAAACGGATGCGGCGCTCCTAGACTTTCTGCGACACAAAGGAAAGTTTAGTGAGCTTAACCCGGAAGACACAGTCCGCAGGACATTGGCTCTACTCTCGGAGAAGGGACGTCTTCAACGCTTGCTTAAGATCTCCGATACCGAACCTCCTCGCGTCCGCGCCATGCTAGGGGCATTAGGCGAGCAACTCGGCGCTGAACCTAAATCCTTGCGACATTTACGGGCTTCGTTGAACCCATTCTCCCGATTTGATTTTGGTCCGCTGGCAAATTTGCCGAATGCACGCTCTTGGCAGGCGAAGGAGCACAAATAATGAAATTGTTCGAACATCCTGATTTTGAGCAGGCAATTCTGGGGACGGCAGAGCATTTCCGTATGCGAAACCTACGCCCCGCCATTGTGGAGAAGGACTATTTTGTGACCGAAGCACTCCGAGTGATCGCCAGCTCCGTGGGTGATAAGGTCATCTTCAAGGGTGGGACGAGCCTGTCCAAAGGGTGGAATCTAATTGATCGCTTCTCGGAAGACATCGACATCTTCCTTGATCCACAAGCCTTCACATCTGCGCTGGGAAAGAATGCCATCGATCGCGAACTGAAGAAGCTGCGAGACGCTGTTGCGGCACATCCTGCATTCACCTTTGAGGCCACTGAAAGCAAGACGATCGGCGGCTTCGGCAGGAATGATCGATTCTCATTCCAACAGCGCTTTGGCGGCCCAGGCGAAGTTGCAAACCGCATACTCGTTGAGGCAGGCAGCGCCAGCGGGCGTGAACCTTCGGATCTTGTCGAGCTGCGCTCATATATCAGCGCGTTCCTTAAAGAGACCGGAAAGTCGTTGGGCGCTGACGACGAAGGTTCTTTTTACATGCGGCTCCTACATTTTCGGCGCACTTTCGTGGAGAAAATGTTCGCCATCCACAGCAAGGTCGAATTGCTAAAGAGAGACAAACAGCCGCTCGGCAGTTATGCACGCCACTACTACGATCTCTTCCAGCTGTCGCGCCGAAAGGAGATCGATACGATGCTGCGCTCCAACGAATACGCCGTAATCAAAGCCGACTACGACAACATCAGCAAATCGCATTTTCCGAAGAGCTACTTTTGTCCTGATGGCATGTCTTTTGCGCACAGCGATGCGCTCTTTCCACCGCCCGAGCTGGTCACCATCATTCGACCGGAGTATGAACTGCAGTGCAAGACTTTATGCTACGGTCCTCATCCCTCCTGGCAGGAGGTGCAAACCCGTTTTCTGGAAATCCGAGACCTTCTGTAATGCCACTTGATCTCCATATGGTCGAACTCATCTCTCCAATCGCCCACTTCGGCGCTCTCAATGCCATTATCCTCGTTAGCATGAGCTGGCCGAGCGAAGGGTAGAATTAGCTATTGCTTTTATTCCAGATTTGGTATGAGATTTGTCTGTGAGCAAACGCTTTCAGCACAATAAGTTGCCAATCCAGACATCTATTCTCGGAAGTTCTGAGAACCAGACCAAGACTGACTTGGCAACCGCTATTAATGTGGCCATAAGCGAATTGCGACTCTCGCAGGCACAAGCGGCTGATGTATTGGGAATTCCGCAACCAAAGATCTCTGCGCTAGCAAATTATCGTCTCGATGGATTCTCTGTCCAGCGTCTTTTCAAGTTGTTGAATGCACTGGGCCGCGATGTGGTAATTCAGGTTGGCAAACGGAAAGAGGCGCAATCGAAAGGCAAGACCTCGGTTCGCGCAGCATGAAAATCCAAATGGAGAAGCCATACGCTGAATGGCCGACAAGAACATTCTGCTAATTGAACCAGGCTATAAGAATAAATACCCGCCTCTCGGACTGATGAAGATTGCCCAGTATCACGGTCCCAATGGGAAACGTGACCACGTCCGATTCATAAAAGGCGAGGATCGCTCCGTGCTAGACCAAGCCTGGGACAGGATCTACGTCACGACCTTATTCTCCTTTGAATTTGACCGGATTTCACAGAGTATCGATTTTGCAAAGAAGATTGCCGGCGACCAAACAGATCGAATCTTTGTGGGCGGCATCGCAGCATCTTTAATGCACGACCGTTTCACAAGGGAAGAAAAGTGGCGCGGAATCCGGTTTATAGAGGGACTGCTTGGAGAGGCGCCAGCTGTATCCCTCCGATTGGACGGTTTTTCGGAGGAATTATATGCAGAAGATCGCTCCGGAACCCCAATCGAGGACCTTCCTCCTGACTACAGCATCCTCGAGCAAATTCCTTACCGATATCCCGTCAATGACGCCTACTTTGGCTATGCAACGCGAGGTTGTATCAGGAAGTGCGATTTCTGCGGGGTCCCCAAGCTAGAGGGCAAACAGAGGGATGTCCAATCAATCACATCCCTAGTGAATCAGATCCGCACTCTTTACGGCGAAAAGAAAGATCTGGTTTTGATGGACAACAATATCCTTGCCTCGACACGGTTCAAGGAGATCATCGCCGAAATTAGGGATTTGGGATTTGAACGCGGCGCAAAGCTTCGGCGAGGACGTATACCAGTTCAGCGTAGAGTAGATTTCAACCAAGGGATCGACGCACGCATTCTCTGCAAGGATCAAGCCTTCCTGAGAGAACTCTCGTCCATCTGCATTAAACCGCTTCGCATCGCCTTCGACAACTTGGGCTTTAGAAAGCCCTACGAGGCATCCGTCCGTATGGCCCACGGTTTTGGCCTGACGGAGCTGTCGAATTACCTTCTTTACAACCATCAAGATACGCCAGTTGACCTTTACGAGCGCATGGCACTTAATGTTCGCTTGAACGAAGAACTCGGAGTTCGAATATGGTCCTTTCCGATGAGATTCCAACCGACTAATCTGCCAGACAGGTCCCATATTGGAGAGCATTGGTCACGTTATCAACTGCGTTCATTACAATTGATTCTCCAAGCGACACACGGCGTCGTGAGTGGAGCTCCAGCTTTCTTTAAGAGAGCATTCGGCGAATCCAGCGAAGCTTTCGAAGAGTTGTTGTTACGTCCTCAGCATTACATTTTCAACCGAGAGTGGTACGAGCGGCTCGAAGGCCGAGCAGAGTTCGAAGAATATCAAAGCGCATTCGCAAAGCTCACCTCAGCACAGCGAGCTGAATTGCTCCATCTGCTTAAGTGCGACCCTCGGCATATCAAGGGCTTGGCTTCGCTAACCACCGACTCGCAAATCCGGCGAATACTCCCCTACTACATCCCTCTATCTAAAGTACGCGAAGCCCAGATTTGGGCAGGACCAAGTGACGCCATCACAACGGGGATCGACGTACCCGAAGACGAGCGGGTTGAGGATGCAGGCCTTAACGAATCTATCCTATTTGATAACAATTCGTCGATTTCTATGAGGAGAGCCACTCAGTGAGTATGAACCTGCCTGTGCTGGTTTCCATAAAAGGAAAATGGGAGAACATTGCGGAACGCCCAGTGGTCGGGAAAGACGTCCTGGAGCTTCTAAGTAGCTCGATGTATGTAAATCCGCTCTCCATTTATCGCGAGTATGTTCAGAATGCCACGGACTCAATCGAGGAAGCTGTTGCGCTCGGATTGCTTACTCGAGACTCCGGGCGGATCGATATAAGAATTAGCCCCGATGACAGGGTTGTCCGAATCAGCGACAACGGTGCCGGCCTGTCCAAATCCGTGTTTGAGAAAACGCTTCTTTCATTAGGTGCAAGCAGAAAGCGCGGAACAAAGGCGCGTGGTTTTCGAGGGGTGGGCCGACTTGCTGGTCTCGGCTATTGCCAAGAATTGATCTTTCGGACGAAATCGGAAGGTGAGCGACAGATCAGCGAGATGCGATGGGACTGTCGGCGATTGAAGTCTATCCTGCGCGACTCAAGCTTTAAGGGAGATATCGAGGAACTGATCAAAGAAGTTGTCAAGGTGTACCGTTGCGCGGCGGAAGATGTCAATGCGCACTTTTTCGAAGTGGAAATGCTCGGCATTGTCCGTCACGGGGATGACCGACTTGTAAATACTGATTCCATTCGAGACTACCTATCCCAAGTTGCGCCAGTCCCATTTTCTCCATCATTTAAGTTTGCTAAAGAAATTGAAAATGCCCTACGCGAAGAGGTTGGCTTCGGAAACATTCGCATTCACCTGAACGATGAGGCCGAGCCCGTGTTTCGCCCACATAGGAATGACTTCGCCGCCCGAAAGGGAGTAGCGGACGGCTTCGTTAAAGTCCGTTTTTTTGAAATCAAAGGCAACGAGGGCCAGCTTGCAGCCAAAGGCTGGGTTCTCGACCACGGGTATCTCGGCGCAATCGACACTTCAGCGTCGATTAAAGGACTCCGGTTGCGTAGCGGCAATATGCAAGTCGGCGAATCAGACGTTCTCAATGAACTTTTCGCCGAGGCGCGCTTCAACTCTTGGGCAGTTGGCGAGATTCATGTCTTGGACACAAGAATTCTTCCGAATGGTCGGCGGGATCATTTCGAGCAAAATACTCATTTCAGCAACTTGCTGGGGCAGCTTCGACCAATCGCACAAGACCTCAGCCGCCGATGCCGACAGAGTTCGGTTCACAGGAATATCCTGCGGCAATTCGAATCGCTGTCAGAACAGGTCGCTCATAATCTTTCGGTACTATCTCAAGGGGTGATTGGTCCGGAAGACCGCGAGAGGTTTGTAAAAGATACGCGCAAAGAAATGAAGCGAATTGAACACCTTCAATCACACCCCATACTTGAGGCCAACGAAAAAAAGCGGATTGCCCGGGCTCTGCATCGCTACCAGCATCGCCTTGAATCGCTCGGGGATGACCTCCACCACAAAGCTCTCAACACCATGAACAACGTCGAAAGAACAATCGTCACTCGCGTCTGCTCTTTGATATATGAGTATTCAGGCAATCAATCCGCGGCCAAGCATCTCATCGACCGTATATTGTCGAGGCTGAAGTAACCTTCGGGAAAACTCGCGATCATTAGCTCAAAAGCGACTTAGGTCATGGACTTGACCAGAGCCGATTTCAAAATAGCTCGTGTCGCTATCTCCAACAAACGAGCCCAAACTGGTGGTTCCGGCGGAAAGGGTGTAACCATAGATTCCCATCGGAGCCCCATCCTTATACTTCACGATTCCGAAGCAGCGCAGAGCAAGCTCGGACTGAATTCCATTCAGAGACAGTGCCTTAAACAGAGTCATACTGGGGTGTGCGCGCCGAAAGAGGGCCTTTACAACATTGTCGTCCTTCTCATCGATTCCCAGAACCGAGAATTCGCCGCCGAAATGCTCTCGAACCCTATCTAGTCCCGGCCGATGCCCCAGATGACTGGTGATCAGCAAACAGTCACCTTCTCGAATTACTTCATTCTGAAACATATCCGCGAAACGTCTATCGTAGTCACCCCAAGCGCAAATTCCTTCAAGATCCACGAAGTAGATGTGAGGCAGTGTGGATGTTCGCTGGTGAGAAAAGATCGACGCATAGTGCAGATTTATGCCAAGCCCGTTCGTAGCTAGTTCGCTTGCTCGTTGCTGCGCCAGCGCGTATCGGCCTTGCGTGGTCTCGTAGGAACATATGTTGCAGGAGAGCTCCGGATCGATAAAGCGGAGACTTTCAATATCCTTCAGTTCCGTTCCGCCCAGCGTTACGTAACAGTAACTGCTGTTGGGATTGCCGAACAACCGAATCCACCGGCATAGAAGGAGGTGCAACGCCGCATATTTTCTTGGCCCGTACTGCAGGCGCTCGGACAATTTGGCCATGTGCCTATGACCTCTTTGACCGTTTAACTTTTAGCAAGTCAAGCAGATATTCCTTTGCTCTTTCGCCGATAGCCCGCTTCGTTGGTGCGGCATCCATCGGCCCATGAATTTCGAACAGCGCAGCTAGTCGCCTGGCTTCGTCAATGGTAAAGGCTATGTTTAAGGTGATGCTGATGTCTTTCTTTGTCTTCTTTGCACTTACTAAGACAGGCCGAAAGATGGCATCAGGCAACTTCTGTCCCCGCTTCTTAGCCGGATCGATTGCAAAGCGGTCTGAGTGAACAAAAGCGAGCTTCTGGGTCTTCTCATTTACAACGGCATGTGAAATATTGATGGTTTTCGTAATCTCGCCGCTGCCCAGCCGACTGATTTGCTGAAACGCCTCCGTCCAGTTATCAAAAAGGCTCTTGATTGCCGGATGGGTGCGAATAAGGTCAATAACTTCCCGATCGTAATTTAGGTGGCGTTTATGTGTATCCCAAGGAATAAAGACGTTCGGGCCAAGAATGTTCACCCACCCTCGGGCAAGATTACCTGCTTGTCCTTTCGGCAGCTGTTCATAAAATAGCTGCTCGTCTCTGTATTTGAAGAGTCGGTTATTTCCGTACAAATCGAATCCGGGGCCAACGTCGTCGCGGGTTGCGGTTGTAGTGCGACATCCGATGACAACTTCAATGGTCAGCTTGTGCTTCTTTCCCTGATAATCCAGCTCTGTTTCGAACATCACCTGCTGTGGGCGAATGTCAACATTTGTGTTGGCAGCCCCAGAGAAGTCATAGCGCGCGTTTAGCGCAGGTGTGATCTTCTTGCCGCGCTTCGGAAAGTAGATATTGATCTCGCCGTTCCGAGACATTAGGAGTCCATAGGTATTCCGAATGTCTCGTTCCACCTTTTCAAGTTCACGCGGAGTACTGTACCAACATGCACCCGTCGGCTCAGGCCGGAGCTGCATGAGATAGCGGGTTTGCCCGCGCTGGAGCCCTCCACCATCCTTCAACTCAAAATAAGGAAAGCGATACTCATCAACATCAGTCAACCAATGTTCATCGAGGTGAACCGAAACCGCACTGTCGCCAGTCTCAGCGGGATTCCAAAATCGAGTGGTGATGTTAGCCGCGGTAGCCAGCCGAAAAATCGCCTTCTTGCCCCCGGTTTTGTAGCTACCGATGCTGCTAGCAAGAGCGTCGGTATCGCTATGTCCCGGAACCACCAGGTTGACGAGTTTGTCAGTGTGAACTCCGCCCGCGTTATCCTCAAAAGTGAGCTGACCAGTATCAGAATCAATGTCGATATAGACGTTCAATTCCGGAGCTGTCTTCTCCGGATACTGAGCTCGTCTCCTATTCCAGGCGTCGATGCTGTTATCGATAAGCTCAAGGAGAGCCTCAGACCGGTCTAAATCTCGCCATGCTCCAAGAACAACTTCTTTGTTCGGCGGCGCACCCGCTTCTTTCATCACCCCTGCGGAGTATTGAGGTTGCCATAGCGCGAGTTCTCGAGCTAGATGCGCTCGAAATATGCTGTCGTCCGATTCATCCAATCTGTAATCCGCGACGATCTGATCGAGGGTAGTCTCCCGGAAGATCTTTAGCTTATCGGCGTGAGTGAGACCATTCCAATCTGGTTTTCTTGTCATGTAAGGCATCCTCGTGATCTGTTCAAACAGCCGTTATTCTTGCGCTAGACAGGCCGTTCTTCGAAACTGAGCATTTGTGTAATGCGGCCAGAATTAGCCATCACGACGTATGCAGAACCACGCGGTAGGGTTCCCAATGCCTGCGCGATGTATTCATACGAGTGGCCATTCTTAACCTTTCTGTGTAATTGACGTGACACTTGTCCGGACTGATCGGAAATTTGAAAGACGATCTTGGTGGCGGTGTTGGCAAAGGCAACACTACTGAAATCCTCGGGCTGCTGGGAAGCCAGAATCACTCCCAAGCCGAACTTGCGGCCTTCCCGGAGGATTTTCTCGACGGGAGAGCCGGAGCCAAATGCAAGTTTGTGAGCTTCGTCGAGAATGACAAAACATCTCAGTGGCCCTGGACCCAGAACCTCAAAATATCGCGTCAGGCTCCAAAGAAGAAATTCCGTCACTGCCCTCTCGACCGATAGTTCAAGTCCCCCGAGTTGCAAAATCCACACTTCACCATGATTGGCTATGAGGTCTGACCAACTGAGGGCGTGACCTGTCTTGCGAAATGTATTGAAGAAGAACAGTGTAGAAACGTGGGACGCAGCTGAAGACGCGGCCTTGCGCGTTGCAGCGTCATCTGATTCCGCATACTCCAATAGCTTCTGCTCAAGATCGCGAAACGACGGTGGAGGTTGGGTCCACGTCCGCGGATTCTCCATAGAGATCCCCGCATCCAGCAGCAGTTCGAGCACAGCCCTACGAATAATCGCATGTTGCTGTACACCGAGTCGTGGATAGACTCGCACGAACGTGTCGGCGACTCGCTGCGCGACCGTCGCGGGGCCGTGAGTGTCAACCGGAAAAATTTGCAGTGGATTGATCGCGATTCCATCACGGCTAAGCTGAAGTTCAACAGTTCGGACATCTTCCCGGAACGCACTTGGCGCGTGCTCAAGCGAGAAGCCCTGCCCATAATCAAACACAATTGAAGGCAAATGCGAGCGTGCAAGTTCGAGGACGAGGCGCGACGCGGTATAGGTCTTTCCTGAACCGCTTTCCCCCACGATCAGAACGTGGGGATTGCTCGATGCAAAGGGATCCCAAAGCACAGGTTCTTTCGTATCGACCTCAGTCCCTAAGGTAATCAACGCTGAACGCGGCTGAGATTCGTTAAGGCCAAGCGTCCGCGCCACCACGTCTTCTGACGTGCTCTTCACACCGGCAGCCATGCCATCATGCGGCTTACGGGAAGCACCCCGGCTGCGCATAGTACGATGAGCTGCGACCGCAGACACCTGTCCCGGCGTCACGGAAGCCAAGTGCGCGATAATGCTTCGGTCTTCGCCTTTGTCTAGCAGCTGGTTTATCAATTCACGCTGCTCGGGCGTGAGCTTAGGCTTCATGAGGCTTTCGGTTGCAGACGTTGTGCGGATGCGAGAACATTTCGCAAGCACTCGTTTATGACCGCTGTCCGATCTCTAACAAGTCCGCCTCGCTCTGCGGTTAGAAACTCGCTCCAAAGCGTACGGTCGATACGAAAAATCACCGAAATACGATCTGACACTTTGCTACCGGCGGGACGTCCAACCTTTCGGTCCGGCATACTGCGCCACGCGCGTCGAGCTGCCAGTGAATAATTGGTCAGATCTTCCGTTGATACAAAAACAGTAAGGTTGTTTTGATCCCTCAAAGAAACGCTCCACCTATTCCCTCGTGGACGCACAAGAACTCCGCGCTCGCCGCGAAACTTCCCGCACTTAATTCGGATTTTGTCGCCTTTTGTGTGATCAACCACGGCTACCAGCCTACGGCCCATTCCAAATATTTGCAATAAATAAATTAGTGATATCCTTGCTCTGGTGAGGACGGAATGGCAGAGACTTCAAAAATCGAATGGACAGACGCCACCTGGAATCCTGTCCGGGGTTGTACAAAAGTCAGCCCTGGGTGCGCGCATTGTTATGCGGAAACCTTTGCTGAACGTTTTCGCGGCGTATCCGGGCATCCATACGAGCAGGGTTTCGACCTACGATTGGTCCCCGACAAGATCCTCGAGCCGCTGCGATGGTCGAAACCCAAAATGGTATTTGTCAACTCCATGAGTGACCTGTTTCACAAGGACGTTCCAACCAGTTACATTTCTGCTGTGGCTGAGGTTATGAGGCAATCGCCATGGAACATCTATCAGGTTCTAACCAAGCGGTCGGAGCGAATGCGAGACATGCTGAAAGCTGAGCTGCGAGACGCTGCCAGCAGCGAGCACATCTGGTGGGGAGTCAGTGTGGAGGATCGCAAGTACGGATTGCCTCGGGTCGAAGACTTGCGCAGTACCCCGGCAGCAGTCAGGTTTCTCTCTGTCGAACCACTCCTCGAAGACCTCGGTAAAGTGAATCTCGAAGGTCTTCGATGGGTGATTGTTGGTGGAGAGAGCGGACCAAGAGCAAGGCCGATGAACCGAGACTGGGTTCACGCGTTGAAGGAGCAATGCTGCCAGGCTAATGTTTGCTTCTTTTTCAAACAGTGGGGTGGAGTACATAAGAAACAAGCGGGACGTGAGCTTGACGGACGTACATTCGATGAATACCCAGAAGTTCAAAGAAGTGGATTTCCGCCGAAACAGAAACGGCTCGAAATACTGCAAACTCTAGAATCGAGACTGTCGAATTTGTTTAGCGATGCTGAGCATGGGGATCAACAAAGCCAATTACGCCTGGTGAGCACCGGGTCCAAGCTGGAGCCGGGAGATTTATAGTTCGTCGATATTTGTCTGCTGACTCAGCTCTCCTATCAATGCCATTTTTCACTGATTGGATAATATCTTCTCTCGCATAATGGAAAGGACGATTTCAGACATGAATTGGGTACGCGATTTCACACTCAACGAAGGCCCGAATCCACCATTGAGGAACGTCGAAGATGCGCCAAGAGAGATGCGGCAGGAGCTTATAGATCTCATCTTCGGACTTGGTGAACAAAATCCCCAAGCCGTTACGGAACGCCATCTTCACAGAGTGATTGGGCAGAGCCTCGGAATCGGCGTAGCGGGAGAACCTTACGGGGGCTTCCGCTATGCAGCGGGACGCGATATCGCGGGCGTCAATTGGAGTCGAGTCTATGATCTCGTTTCTCGACTTTGGCCAGAATTCAACGGTGTGGGTCTCGCTCTGCACTACAGAGAAGGAGTAAACCGTATTCTCGCCGCACACGGATGCGCATGGGACTTGTCCGACCAGGGACGCCTGCAGCGCGTCCTGCCTGCTCCAGCCCAAGCGTTGGTAGAAGCCGCGCTGGCTGAACTGGCTTGTCCCGCTGCCGCCCCAGCTCTGCAGCTCTTCAATCTAGCGCGGGATGCTTACGACGACCGTCCTCGCCGTGACCGAGACGCATGCGCAAACATCTTTGACGCCATGGAATCAGTGGCAAAGATTAAGTATCAACGACCTAATGACACTTTCGGCCAAGTGAAGAACTACATTGAAACGAATAACCTCCTGAGGCCGGAGATAATCCTCATGCTAACCGGCCTCAACCAGCTTAGAAACGGGAACTTTGGTCACGGCATGACCGTGCAATTCGGCCTGAATCCTGGAGAAACGGATTTCGTTTACCTGAGCTGCATAAGCGTGATCCTTCTCTGTACTCGAACACCATAACGCATAGCATCGAGCTGCCCAACTGAAACCGAAGCCTATGGAACAATTCCCGAAGCTCGCACAACTCGGCGACAAGGATGCGCGCGGCTACTGGGGCCACCTGCGAAAACTGGTTCCTCACTATGAGGCCTTTTGGCAACGTTTTGTCTTTCCGTTACGTTCGGCGAATTCCATTTGGTTCCGAGAGGGTGTTGAGCCTGCACTCGAAGAGGTGGCGATCACAAGCTACTCCACGTTTCTAGCGCTGGCGCGGGCGCGGCAAAGAATATTCACCAAGCACGAGAATTACCGGTTTATCGAAGAGCTCTACGCTGCTCTTCAGAGGGCGCCGGAACTGGGCATTAAGCTGGTAAAACATTTTCTGGATTACCGTGACACACTAACAAATGAGAGATGCGATCTATCCCCTGCGCAGCTGGAGCAACATATCGACGGGCACCTGAAAAAATACCGGAACCTGCTCCACGATGCGATTATTTCGATGCCGAAAGAAGAGAACGGGCAACGGTTGATCCCCAAACCAGACTTTATAGATTCGTACAAGAGCTGGAATCAAACCATGTATCACTTCGATCGTGAGCATTTCGTGGTCGCGGCTGTGCAGCTCAAAAGCGATTTCAGGGCCACGTGCTCGGCTTTGGAAGACGTTTGGAAGAGGATGAGCGAAGAGTATGACAAGCTTATCTCGATCCCACGGTTTCTGGCAGATCTATCCGGCGGATCGGCTTCCTCGTTTATGGATGTTTCGGGTGCACCTCCAGCTTCAGGCGCCTTCTACATTGGAGAAGAACGTGCCGGAAAACCATCTCCTACACGGTTTCGCGTACCTTTACACGGTCGCTTCAAGTAGCAAAGGGACTTTTGTCGGATTCCTCTCCTGGCCACCAGAATTGATGTCGGAGTCGAAAGCCTCGCGCGGAGTTCGCACGAGTTCTCCGCTTCTCCCGCACCCTGCTCCACACTCAAAATGAAAATCGCCGCAAAAAGCAGTGACATTGATATTCCACGCAGACAAGCCCGAAAGCTATACTCGCTTCGATGACACAACGGAGGATTTCCGGGCTGTGGCTTTCCGTAACGGGCTCAAAGGCCGAGGCGGTTCTACACAGTATCGAAGAGCGCAACTCTTTCAGTATGACTGTCGTAAACGCAGAGGCACATCCCAGAAAAGCTGAACTTGCGATCATTTGTATATCTCCCGAAGAGCCTGGTGCTCAGAGATTTTTAGAAGAGGCGGCACTTTATATTGGCGTCTCCCAGGCCGGCCGCTTAGTCGCGACTGGCGAAAGCTCCATCCTGGTGTCGAACCTTCACGCCATCGAAACAGCGTCAATTGCTACAATCACCACCCAGCTACCGAAGCGTTTTGCCTCATCCTTCGATCCACCCTGGTGGACCGGAGTATACCGGCCATCTCCACGACTGTGGGAGACGATACTTGAAGTCCTCGCGAAGGTGAGCACGGAATCGCGAGAGAACATTAGCCGCCTGTGGCGAGCAGCCCAATCGGCTGCCGAAGGACCTCTACGAGTCAATGGTGGTCTGGATATCTATGAACGCGACGCAATCGCAACTGCACTTCAAGCCTGGCGTGGCGATGGATTTCGGAAACGTGTTCTTCGAGAAGCCATTATTCCCGGCTCCGTACCGACCGCATCATTCCTTCAGAAATTGCAACAGGTTTCGGTTCGAGAGGACCCACAGATTAATCACGATGCCACGGTATTTCCCGGCTATGAAGTCGCGTCACGCTCTGCCATCGGCTCAGTGACACTGTCCGATGGCGGCGAGTATCTGACCATTCTGAATTGCAACCGGCAGCCCCTTGAGACCACTCTCGGGGTGGACCTGATCTACTACAACCACCAGTTCGATTCTTTCGTGCTTGTTCAGTACAAGCGGATGACAATGGAAGGCGGCGAGCCCGTTTACCGGCCAACAAGCGACAACAACCATGATGACGAAATCCGTAGGATGCTAGAGGCCCAGACAGACCTCGAAAGGTGTCCGACTTCGTCGCTGTCTGTAAGCGACTTCAGGCTGTCAGAGCGTCCTTTTTACTTGAAGCTCTGTGAACCGAAGCTTAAGGCGGCGCTGGACCCTGGCATGGTTCCCGGAATGTACGTTCCCCTCAATCTCTGGACTCGACTTTTGAAGTCCGATTCTGTTCTCGGCCCGCGAGGTGGAGTCTCAATAACTTGGGACAACTGTCGGCGCCGCTTGAACAATAGTGAGTTCACTCATCTGCTTCGTAACGGCTGGGTCGGCTCCTCCATCGGCGCCTCGGCAAAACTCGCAACAATCATCGAAACCGTCCTTCAGGCTGGACACATGGTCATTATTGGCGCCACCAGTCCTCGCGAAGAATCCCCCGACTATCGTCGCGACGGGTTTGGACGGTTCGCTGCCGATGATGCCCCTGACGCCGTCATCTAGACACCAGCAATTACCCAAGGACACGGTCCGAGCGTTGAAGGCTTCGCGTCTTTTCCCGCACTTCTGACTCCTCAGGTGGGCGCCGCTGGGCGGCTCGGACGGGTGCTTCGGTAGCGCCGGTTTCGCGCCAAACAGAAAGCGCGTTTGTCACTCACCGCGCCTCCTCTCGCACCCTGCCACCCTCCGGAGTCCTCCGTTCCGTCCTTTTCACCGTTCCGCCTGTTTTTGTCCGCTGTCGCGGCAAGTGAAGAACAAAAACAGCCGGTAACGGCAGAAAAGGAAAAAACAATGGAATTTACCAGCAACAACCACAGCAACAGCAGCCAGCCTTCGTTCGTCGCCTCGCTTCGCGCCGACGAAAAACCCAGCACACAGGCCGTCATCGCCGCCAACATTCAGCACCTCATCGAGCAGTTGGAGCAGGGACACTCCGAGGTCTTGACTCAGTACCTCACCACCATGGCCCGTTTTCACAAATACAGCTTTGGCAATGTGCTGCTGATCGCCAGCCAAAAGCCGGAAGCCACCAACGTGGCCGGAATCTACACCTGGAATCAGCTTGGCCGCCGGGTGCGCCGGGGCGAGAGAGGCATCATGATCTTCGCCCCGATGATCTCGAAGAAACGCCGCCAGCAGAACGAGGCGGATAGCGACTCCGACAAAAAGAGTACCGAGCGCCCTTTGTTGGGGTTCCGTCCGGTCTATGTCTGGGATGTTGCGCAAACCGATGGTGAGCCGCTGCCCGCCCTGCATGAAGTCTCGGGTGATGCAGGAAAGAACCTCGCACGGCTGGTGCAGTTCGTCATGGGCCGGGGGATCACCTTTGGCTACTCGGAAGAGATTGCTCCGGCACGCGGCGTTTCCTATGGCGGCAAGATTCAGCTATTGCCGGAGATGACCGAAGCCGAGCAGTTCACCACGCTGGTGCATGAAGTCGCGCACGAGCTACTACACAAGGCCGAGCGCCGCAGCCTGATTACCAAGCGGGTGCGCGAGACCGAGGCCGAAGCCATCGCCTTTGTCGTCTCGAAATCCATTGGGCTCGAAACCGGAAGTGCCGCCAGCGACTACATCCAGCTCTACCACGGAGACGCCAAGCTTCTGCAGGAGAGTCTCGAAATCGTGCAGCAGACCGCAGCCGTGATCCTCGGGGCACTCAGCCCCGAGGAAGCTTCGGCAAAAGCCGCGGCTTAGCCAACCGCAACCGAGAACCGAAGGAGAACCCGCGATGAGTTCACCGCCGAAGTGTGTCTCGATGCGTAATCCGAAACCCCAATCGCAACCCAAACCGAAAGGAGCCAGTGTCATGTCCACGAATCTAAGTGCCGTCACCGAATACCGCAACCTGCCCCTTGCACAGTTGCAGGAGTCACCCACCAACCCGCGCCGCCGTTTTGACGAACGGGCGCTCGAAGAACTCGCCGCCACATTCACCACCCAGGGAGTTCTGCAACCCTTGCTTGTTCGCGAGATCGAGGGTAGCAAGTATGAAATTGTCGCCGGAGCACGTAGGTTCCGCGCCGCCAAGCTGGCTGCGCTTGATGAAGTTCCCGTGCGCGTGGTGGAACTCTCCGATGCCGCCGTGCGCGAAAGTCAGTTAACCGAGAACCTGCTCCGGGAAGATGTACACCCCTACGAGGAAGCATTGGCGCTCTCCGGTCTTTTGCATCTTGACGGAGCGCAGTACGATGTTGCCAGCATATCGGCGCGGCTTGGAAAATCACCGCATTATGTAACAACCCGCATTCGCTTGACCGAACTTGAATCATCCATCGCCGAGGCGTTTCTCGCAGACCAGATCGGTGTCGGCCACGCGCTCGAAATCGCCAAGCTGCCACAGTCGCAACAGCTGAAAGCGTTCGATGCAGCATTCCGCACTGTCTGGAATGGCGGCAAGGAATCTCGCGTGGTGTTGCCCTTGCGGGATTTCGCAGCGTGGGTCGAGCAGAACATCCTGCTCTCGCTCGATTCCGTTCCGTTCGACAAGAACGATGCAGCGCTTTTGCCGGAAGCGGGAAGCTGCGCCGAGTGTCCGAAGCGTACAGGTTTCAATACCCTGCTCTTTGGGGAGATGAGCCAGCGCGACCAATGTTCGGATAGCACTTGCTATCAGGCCAAGATCGCAGCTCATGTGGCACAGCAGATCGCGGCAAAACCCAAGCTGGTACAGATTACCGCCAGCTACGGAACGCGGAGCGATGGGCCTGTATTGGGGCGCAACCGCTATGTTGCCCTCAATCTTGCCAAACCTGCGAAAGCAAAACAGCCGCTCTCGCCATACCAGAAGCCATGCAAACACATCGCCGAGGCGATTGTGATGGATGGCGCAGGGCGCGGCCATGCGGTCAAAGTCTGTGCGGAACCGAGTTGCACGATTCACTTCGCTGACCGTGCCAACAAAACAACCAACCCGGAGCAACTGGCGAAAGAGCGGGAACAACACCGCAAGCAACTGGAGAAGCAGAAACTTGAAGTTACTGTGCGGCATCGCACATTGGCCGAAGTGCTCAAGAAGGTAGGCGCACCGCTCGACCGTGCCGACCTTGCGCTGGTAGCCAGTGCCATGCTCGAAAAGATGGAACCATTGCGCCGCGAAGCACTGGCACGGCGGCACAAGATGGTCGATGGTTCCACCAGAGAAGTAACCCATCCGCAGGTGCAGAAGGGGCTAGCTCTGTTGCTCCGTCAACTGGACGAAAGCGGGCTATCCAAACTCCTCGTGGAAATCGCTTTGCTTGGCAGTGTGGAATCGGCACCGCAGGCGGAAACGGATGCACTCGGCGCGGCGGCCAAGCGGCATCGCGTGGATGTTGAGAAGGTGCGGAAGAGTGTGGAAGCCGAGATTGCCGCCAAGCAGGCAAAGCAAGCTGCGAAGCAGAAACAGGCTGCCAAGAAGAGTGTGGCAAAGGCCAGCAAGGCAGCCTAGAAGGCTGTGTCTCACTTGGGCGTCCGGCATATGGCTGGACGCCTATTTTTGTTTTGCAACGCCCGTCTACCCGCCCTCTTGCAGTGCTTCCGCTTTCGCGAAAGGTCGCGATTGCCCCACCCGCCGGGCTCGGCATCAATTCGGCTTTTCGTAAGGGTGGAGGTACACGACTCCCATTGATCCAACGCCGTTCCAGTGCTGCAACTGAAGCGGCAGCTACCGGAGCTAAGCCGACTTTTCGCGACTAATCGCTTCACGGCTTCTCCATCTCACCTTCTCTTCAGGCAGGATGCAAAGGAGATGAGACGGAAGACGCTCAACCAACCGCAAATCCTACTCCGGAGTAGGCCCGAAAACGGCATAAGATATTTCCATTGAACCATCTGATTGGAGAGATTGTGCCCCCGCCGATGATGAAGATGTGGATGACGTGGTCGGAGCTAACGAACAGTCCACGCATCACGAAGGAGCAGTTTCAGGATCAGCTCGCTAAGTATCCGAAATCCAGCATCTTGATCGCTTGCACGAAGCTGAGCGTCGGCCTCGGCTATGGACCTGATGCCTCCACCTTTCCCCCAGACCACGTCGTAGATGTACATGTCCCGATTGTCTTTCCGCCCGGCTTGGTTCCTCGCGTCAATTGGTGGGTTCACCACGAGGGAAGACTGCCTTTTTTCAATGGGCAATTGCGTTACCTCGCCGCCGAGACGGTGCGCTTGCGACCGCCGCATCCCTTGCCTGAAATTCCTGAAAACGGTCCACAGAACAATCAATTCGGCGAATTGATGCTCAAGGCCGGTGAGTTGCTCTATAAGAAGCACGTCATCGTCAATAACGAGCTGGACGGCTACGCCAACATCGCCGCCGAATTCTTGCCGGTATATGAGATGGACTCGCCGACAGATCCGATATTCAGCTTCCTGCGGTTCTACATATGGCTGACGAAGATCATTCCGCGGATTCCGGCGAAGCTGCTAAAGTTTGACCTCGAAGCGGAATTTCAGAAGCTGTTTCCGTTTCCGATCATCACATATGCGGAGTTTATCGCGACGTTTGCCTTGCACGCGCTTCGGGAACGGCAGACCCAGACCTATGACAAGCCAATTGATGCAACGTTGCGTAAGGCCTGGTTCAAGAACACGGGTATTCCCGAGGCAACAATTGAGCAGATGTTCGAGACAGTTTCCTTCTCGCTCGATAACATGCCTAAGCTGAAGGACACGCTCGGCTATGGCGATTTCGAGTTTCTGAAAGACCGCCCCTATTTTCTGTTCAACGGCGAGATGTATATGCTCGATTACGAATTCGCGCTCGGCAAATTGGAGAGCGCGGCTATCTGGCGTGTGCTGCGCAATCTTCCGAACAACAAGAAAGACCCGTGGCTCGCCTACTGGGGATTGGTGTTCGAGGAATATGTGACGTGGATGTTCGAAACTTATGCTCAGCCTTCTCTGCACAAGCTCTATCCGAACCCGACATACATGGATAGCACTGACCAAATTTGCGATCAGATCATCATTTGCGGTAATACAGCTGTGCTTGTTGAAGCGAAGCTTGCCACATGCACTGCTGCGGATCGGTATTCTGGCGATTACGAGAAGATCAAGGGCTATCTCGAAGACAAACTGGTAGAGACAAAAGGCGTTCATCAGCTCCTGAATGCTGTAAGGAGACTCGGTGCCAAGGGCGACGATGTGCCCGAATTTCTTAAGGGCGTCAAGAAGATCATTCCGGTAATCATCACGCGAGACGATTTCGGCGGATGCTGGGGCGTGAACGCCTATCTGAATAAGCGATTCAAAGACCAACTCAGCACGAAAACGCACAAAGGTATCGTGGTCACGCCACTCGTCAGCATGAACATCTCATGCCTAGAGCGCATGATGTGGGTGCTGCAAGAGAAACCCTTTTCTGACGTCATGGAAGAGCGCATTAGAACCGATCCGACTCTTCGGCAGCCTTTCGACGCCGCAGTAACATATGTTCGGCGCGGTACATCGCCAAAACTCCATGCCCATGTTGAAGCCTACAAGGAACTGAGCGAGCGCCTTATAGTCGATTTCGGCGTGAGCGAAGGGGAAGTTTCCGAGCCGCCAGCTTGAATAGTCCCCTGAAACGCCGATTGGACGGGAAATCTCCGAAGGCCGTTGGGCACTGAAACCGTTGGCTAAATTTCGGCGATCAACTCGAAATAATGCGACACACCGGTTTCATCTTTCGCTATCAATTTAGCCTAGACCCCACGGAAACATTCCAGAGTCAGGCTATTGCAACTGTGCAGCGAGTTTCTTCATTGCTGCATTGTCGCGGGTAACTTCACCAGCCTCTCGACTGTGCAAAGCTATCTCTGCTGCGATTGCGCGACCGAGAATTTGCTGGTCTATATTGCCGAACGGACCAGGCAGGAGGCTTCCCAACCAAGCGGTCCAGGCCGGTGTATGAGCATTGCCGACGATGATTCCAGGACGAAAGATGGCGAGGCGGGTAAAACCGATGCTGCGCAGGGTGTCTTCCTTCATGCCCATGACGCGGACATAGCGAAACCGGCTTCGGGCTGTGCTTCCTGCTGCAGAAAGCAGGCAAAACTGGGAGATTCCGCCGTCACGGCAGCCGCGTGCAAAAGCGCCGACGACGCCGAGTTCAAGTCGTTTCAATTCTTCTTCGCTCCAGCGCATCGATCCAGAACCGACACCCACACAACTCACGGCGCTGACGGGACCTTGGCCTAGAACTTCGCGGGCAAGGTCGGTAGTGCGCTCGGCAAAGTCAGCAGCACTGGTATCAAGAACGACGTTGCGCACCCGCGGTCGCGCCACAATAGGCTTTCTGGAGACCATCACCACTTCTCGGCATTCCGGAATTGCCAGCAGCTCCGCAACGGTTGCACCACCGACTTGCCCGGTACCACCGAGGATAATAGCGGCGAAATTCTGCTTCATGAATTGGACCTCTGCTTAGGCAAGGATACGACAGCGTAGTTCACCCAAGAGGAAAGCATACTTCGTCTCGGTTCTAAATTGAGCCAGTGAGGCATCGCTTTTCTCGGCGCAATACTTTCGCGGCATGCTCACTGCGCTATCACGTCCCACCGTCCACTACATGTCTTCCACCCCTCTTTAAAGAGTACTTCCGCTTGGGCGGAAGGCCGTGATCTCCACCCAGTGGGCTGGCACGACTACGCCCAGGCTCCACCATCCCGAGCCGGAGCCCAGAAAGTTTGGCGTTTTCGCGGAACAACTTTCCGACTGCAAAGCCGGTTCTCGCCCTATCTTCGCTTCTGACAATCAGCCGGGAGCGGTAGTTCCCCGGAAATTCCAACGATAGAGGCGCCACATGCTCAACAGATATTCAGCGAAATTGCTTTGCCTCCGGCGCTCCCGAAGGCTAGCGCTCCCACCCCTGATCTTTCTTGCGTCACACCCGGTCTATGCACAGGCGACCGGCAGCGACCCCTGGGACAACGCGGTCAATGTCCTTAAGACCGCCTTTACAGGAACCATCGCCACCGGGTTGTCGCTGGTCGCCATCGTGGTCGGCGGGCTGATGTTCGCCTACGGCGAGGGTCAATCCAAGCGGATGCTTGCTGGGATCGTCTTTGGCGTCGGCATGGCGATTGGAGCCGTGAACTTCATGGCCTGGTTGTTTCCGTAGTCACTATCTCAACTACAAACCAAACACTGAATGAGATGAAAGGAGATGACATGGCAGAGGGCGGTTCACGGCAGAACAAAGTTTATAAAGCGATGAACCGCCCTCTGACCATCATGGGCGCGGAGCGGCGGCTGTTCTTTGTCGCTCTCATCTCAGGCGGTTCTGTCTTCTCGCTGATGCACTCGCTGCTTGGCGGCGTCGTGCTCTTCATCGTGGGCGTGATGATCGCACGTATCGCGACCAGACATGATATCGAGATCCTCCGTGTGCTGTTCAACTCCAGCAAATTCCGCAGACGCTACGACCCCATGAAATGGGAGCCAGCGTTCATCGTCATCAGGAGCAGCCGTGTTTAGGACTAACAATATTACGAAAGATTGGAAGGAGGCCGGATCGTTCGCCGCCCAGATCAACCTCTTCGCCCTCTGGGACGAACACACGTTTCTGACGAAATCTGGCGACCTTGGTTGCGCGCTTCGCATTGGCGGCATCGACTACGAAAGCCTCGACCATGCCGGACGCGACTATGCCGTGAGGCGGCTGGAAGCGGCCTTTCGCAGTTTGGATGACGCGACCCGGCTGTATCAAATTCTGTTCAAACGCAACCGCCCGACAATCGCACACGCAGAGTATGAGAACCCGTTAGTGCGCGCGGCGGTGGAACAACGTAGCGCCTTCCTCCAGTTGAAGTCCGATCGGCTGTACTCGATTGAAATCTTCTGGGTGGTTATGGTGGATGGAAGTCATGCCAAGACAAGTCTGCTCCACGCGCTAGCGCAATTGCCAAGGCGGCCCGGCGCGTCGCTGCGCGACTTGCACGCCCTGTTCTCCAGCAATAAAGAACGCAGGCTAGTCTACGAGCAGATCGAGCGCGACCGGCTGCGCCTAGGACAGAAAGTACAGAGTTTGAGTGGGCAGCTCAACGACCTCTCCGAGGTCGAGCTGCTAGGGGCGGAGAAGACCTTCCGGCTTGTCCGGCGTCTCGTCAACTTCCGCCCCTTCAAAATCGAGGCGGCGCCGCTCAGCGGCGCCAACCATCTCGACCGGCAGGTCTGCGATTCGGAGCTGGAGGCACATCGCGGCTTCCTGCGCATGGACGACGACTATCTCCGAGTCCTCACATTGAAAGAACTGCCCAGCGAGACGCGGCCCTTGCTTTTGCAGGGGCTTCTCGACGTCCCGGCGAACTTCCATGTCGTCACCGAGTGGCATCCCGTCGATAACGCGAAGGCACGCAAGGAGATTGCCAGCCGCAGACGTCACCACCACAATTCGAAGACCAGCTTCGTCTCGAATCTTCAGGACCACCAAAACGCGAGTCCGCGGGACGAGCTGGTGGATGACTCGAAAGAAGCAGCCATCTCGGAGCTGGGGAGCGCTCTGACTGCGCTGGGCATGGAGGGCAAGAACTTCGGCGAGTTCACGTTATCTGTAGTGATCTATGACGAGGATCGTCTGAAGGTGGAGCACGCAGTTGCAGAGTTTCAGAAGCTCTTTACCCAGCACGACGGCTTGCTCTATGAAGAGCGCTATAACCTGCTGAACGCTTTCTTTGCCACCGTGCCTGGCAACCGTCAGTTCAATCTCCGCAAGCAGTGGGCGTTGAACTCGAACTATGCCGACCTGTCGTTTCTGTTTACGGTCGATAGCGGATCCCAGTGGAACCCTCACCTCGAACGCGAGTACCTCGCCGTTCTGGAATCGACGCACGGCACGCCCTACTACCTGAACTTACATTCGGGCGACGTGGCTCACACACTGTTGCTCGGCGCTACCGGTTCGGGCAAGTCGTTTTCTCTCTCATTCACCCTGCAATCGCTCCAGAAGTATGACCCGCTAACCTTCATCTTCGACCTTGGCGGCAGCTACGAGACGCTGACGCGGGTCTTTGGCGGAACATACCTGAATGTCGGACTGAAGAATCCTGGCTACACCATCAATCCGTTCTCCTTGGAGCCAACGCACGAGAACCTGAATTTTCTCTACCTGTTCCTGCGGGTGCTGATCGAAGCCGATGGCCGGTATGAACTGACCACAGCCGATGAGAAGGCGCTCTTTACTGCCATCGAGCGCGCCTACAAACTCCCCTCCGAGATCAGGACCCTCACCAATTTTGCATCCATCCTCGGACCACTCGGAGAACGCCTGCACCGATGGACGCAAGCGGGACAGTTCGGGCATCTGTTCGACAACGTAGACGACACGCTCGTGTTCTCACGCTTCCAGACCTTTAATTTCGACGGCTGGTCGGAGTATCCGGACGTGCTCGAGCCCCTGCTCTTCTACGTGTTGCAGCGGGCATCATCGGAAATCGACAAACCGGCCAACGCGGCTACGTTCAAGGTCTTCGTAATCGACGAAGCTTGGATCTTCCTCAAGAACAAAACGATTTGTGACTGGATTACGCGAGCGGAAAAGACTTGGCGCAAGAAGAATGCGGCAATGATTCTCGCAACTCAGTCAGTAGTCGAACTCGCTGCTTCGGACATGCTGCACATCGTGAATGAATCGTGTCCGACGAAGATTTTCCTGTCGAACCCGAACATCGACCGCAAGTTGTACAGCGAAGTCTTCCAGTTGAACGACACCCAGCTTGAGTTGCTGGAATCGCTGGTGCCCAAGCGCGAGCTGCTGCTAATGCAGCCTCAGGGCACCAAGAAGCTCGTTCTGGAGGTCGATGCGCTGACCTACTGGGTCGCCACCAACAACTCCCGCGACAACCTGCGCAAACAGAAGTATTTCGCCCGCTTCGGACCGGAGCAGGGATTGCTGCATCTGGCCCATGACTTTCCCAACCCAACCAACAACGAGGTGAATCGATGAAATGCTCTCCCATCTTTCCGCTGGTGCTGTGCCTGATTACGACCGTTGCGCATGGTCAGCAGTCGGCTCGCATCGTCAAATACCACGCCAACGACATCGTCAGTGTGCACGCAAAGATGCGCTACACCACGCTCATTCAACTTCCGCCGACGGAGAAGATTCTGGAGGTCGCTACCGGCGACAAGGACTTCTGGATCATCGACGCCGTGGGCAGCTACTGTTTCCTGCATCCGGCCAAGGAAGGCATCCACTCAAACCTAAATTTGATCACCGACAAGGGTACGGTCTATTCCTTCACCCTCGACGATGTGGAGAGCTCCGATCCCGACCTGAAGGTCGTCATTGAGCCCTCCGACCCTTCGTCGCTTGCCGCCGCCAATGGCGCCGCCAAGCTTGTGTCCGCGGGTGAAGTGGATGCCGCGCGTGCCCAGGCGCAAATTGCACAGAAACATGCAGCGCAGGCTGTCGAACGCTTCCGCTCCGACTACCCAACCCAGACCTTGAAGTTCGACTACGCCTTCCACAATGACAAGCCTTTCGAGGTTTCGGCGATCTATCACGACGACCGGTTCACTTACATCAAGTCCAAGGCTTCGGAGAAGTTCGCGGTCTATGAGTTGAAGGGTGGAAAGCCGGATCTGATTACCTTCCAGTTGAAGGATGGCACCTATGTGATTCCCACTGTGGTCGATTACGGCTATCTCGAGATCGGCAAACACCGGCTGGAGTTTCAGCGGAAGGGAGAGTAGGTACATCGATGCCAGAAGAAAAGCAGACACCTGAAATCCAAACGCCTCCGGTCTCACCGGCGGTATACGACAAGCGCAGCCTGCCGGAAGGAGTTGTGCCAAAGCAGGCGCAAGGATACGTCATCGCCGGACTCGCCGTGCTCATCCTGTTGGCGGTGATGTTCTCGAAGAACCATGCCAACCCAGCTCCAAAGGCTGCGTCACTGGCGCCGGTGGTGGCGTCCACCGATGCCAACCAGCGCAAGATACGTGAGTTGGAACAAGACTTGAGCGCCGATCAGCGCCAGGTCCAGCAAGCACAAAAGGCCGGAGGTAATGTTGCCGCGCCTGTCGGCAACGCATCCTCCACATTACCCGGCAGCGCAACGGCTCCCGCTATACAGTCGCCTCCGCCCGCGGCAGAGCCGCCTCGCGATCCGGTGAAAGATGCGGAACGAGAGTTGGCCTTCAAGTCCCGTTTCGTCTCGAACCTCGTCTCCGCCGAGCTGATCGCTTCGCGTCCGGCGGCGGACCACGCCGAAGCCGGTGATGCGTTAACGGCTCGCTCAGCCAGCTCGCCGCCGCAGACTTCTGCTTCGCTGACCCCTGCCGGAAACAAGCGCACGCCGGAGGTGAATGTCAATTCTGCCTATGGCCAGCCCTATGTGGTCTTTGAGGGCACGACTATCGACACGGTCCTGGCCAATCGCCTCGACGGCGAATTTGCCGGGCCGGTCAAGGTGATGGTCACAAATCCTGTCTACAGCCGGGACCGCCAGCATGTGCTAGTCCCCGAGGGAACCTTCATCCTTGGCGATGTGCAGAGGGTCTCGAACTTCGGCCAAAAGCGGCTGGCCGTTACCTTCCACCGGCTGCTCATGCCTGATGGCTACTCCGTCGATCTCGATCAGTTTCACGGTCTCGACCAGATCGGAGACACCGGTTTGAAGGATAAGGTTAACAACCACTATCTCCAGATCTTCGGCACATCGATCGCGCTGGGGATCATCTCCGGCGCGGCCGAGGCGACGAACAACAACGCCGGATACAACATCTCCGGAAGCGAGGCGTATAAATCCGGCATTGCGGCGAGCCTCTCACAATCGAGCGCCAATGTGCTCGACAAGTTCATCAACGTTCCCCCGACCATCACGATCCGTGAAGGCCATCGGATCAAGGTATACATCACCCAAGACATGCTGCTGCCAGCGTATGAGAACCATACGGTTCCGGGTGACATTTGATGCGCGCGATCCTGCTGTGTGTGCTTGCATCGCTGGTGATGGCTGGCTGTGACGTTCCACAGCCGTCGAAACCACTCCCGTACAAGCCCAGGGTCAACGGCGAGCAGCAGCTCCGCGACTCGCTCGCCCACACCAATCCACAAACTCGCCGCCGATAGATGTCGGCATAGGAGAACACGATGAAGTCACAGAGGATTCTTTGTCTCATTTTCTTCGCAGCAACGTTGCTCGGAACCTCGTCCGCCTATGCGCAATGGACGGTATTTGATCCCACCAACTACGCAAACGCGCTGAATGAGTTCCATCAGCTGCAACAGACGTACACGACTGCCTTGCAGACACGGGACCAGATCATCACCACTTACAACCTCGCCTACCAGATGTCCCGGATGCCGCAGAACCTGGCCGCAAGGTACAAGTCCGACTTCGCGCAGTGGACAAACCTCTCGGCTCCGAACAGCTACGGCAACACCTCTGCGTGGGTGAATGCGCTGAATATCGGCAGCCCCACGCAGGCGTCACAGGCATATAACAGCGCCGTGGTACAGGTTCAGCGGTATCCCGCGGGAAGCTATTCGTCGCTCGATTCCACTACCCAAGCGATGATCGCCAATCAGTATGCCACCTCGGAACTGACGCAGGGCACGACCACAAGCACGCTCTCCACGCTGGGAACCATCCGGTCAAACTCCGAGGTGTTCTCGCAGAGACTCGCCAACCTGGAGTCGGACACCTACTCCATCGACCCAAACCAACAAACCTCGAATGCTTTGCTCGGCAAGATCAACTCGGCCACGCTGCTCCAGATTCATTCACAGCAGGACACCAACCAGATCCTAGCCGCGTCCGTGCAGCAGCAGCTCATCGCGCAGAAGCAGCAGATCGACTCCCAGAATCGGGCCATCAATAACGCGATCTACTTCCAGCAGAACTTCCCGATGGTTACACAGAAAGTTGCGAACGGCGTGAGCAATTCCATGCGCAGCATCTCGCTGAGCATCAGCGGAAGGTAAGGCGATGGGACAGAATCCATTTACGTTTCTTGCGCAGGCGATCTCGCAGCTTTTGAGCTCCAATAGCGCCTCGATCGAGTCCACGGGACTGAATATGTTCCGTGGGCTCGCGGTCATCCTGATCGTCTGGTTTGGCGTGAAGTCCGCGCTCTCTGCCGCCCAAGGGCACGGTGGGGGATTTCACTTTGCCAAGTTCGCCGACCTGCTCCTGATGATCGCCTTCGGTCTGGGAATGCTGACCTACTATTCCGTGCCGATTCCTGGTACCAGCTACAGCTTTAGCGACCTTATTACCCAGGAGGCGTTGCATCTTTCTGCACAGATCGAATCGAACCAGACGCAGACCATCGCCGATGCGGTCACCAATGCCGAAGAGCAGCTCGGTTCTCCGCCCGGCGTTTTCAGTTTCCACGAGG
>Ga0255336_100712_pt1 | contig 40620 bp, 37 predicted proteins | sample MeOH1_35cm_T3_17_FD_189102 | JGI IMG/M metagenome (GOLD analysis project Ga0255336, IMG submission 189102) | Sandy soil microbial communities from University of British Columbia, Vancouver, Canada - MeOH1_35cm_T3_179 | ecosystem: Engineered > Artificial ecosystem > Sand microcosm > Unclassified ...
CTTTTCTTCCCCCCCCCCCCCCGGGGAGTCCGACTTGGACACCTTTGGAGAGCTCTTCCAAAAATGGCTCCAAGACCCGAACCCGCTAATTCTGGCATACCATATGGTCCTCGAATGATCCTGTACTCGCTCTGGGCAGCTGTGTCTTCTCGCCAGCCACTCTCGCCGATTTCCTCACAAGGCTGCTCTCAGTTCTCGTACAATGGAAGGGTCTTTAGGCTGACCGGCTATCTGAACAGGCAGTGCATTGGTGAAGAGATCGGCTCTGCTACGTGCCTTGAAGCCCCAACAACTGGTTAGGCTACATTGTCAGCGGAATATAAGCTCTAGTTTAGTTGTTGAGCAGCTGAAGGTGTTAGACATTTCATGAGGATCTGACTCGCCCCGTCGGCTTGTACTGACTCGTAAAGTCAAAAAAAGTCTACAGGATCGAGAATGAATTCACGAGTGATCACGCCACGAGAGATATCCAAAAGCCGAGCCAACAATCATGAGCCTTCACCGCCTTCAAGCTCACAGCACACAGCACCCACCAAGGCCCAGCTGCATCGCCGGGCGTTGCTTCCATCAGACGGCAACGGACGTCTGCCATAAGCTGCCGCAAGAGCGATGAGGGAGAGCGAGCGCCTCTCCAACAGTCCTCACGCCTGAGGGCTGTCCCCGCTGAGGCTGTCCTGGCCTTCCTCGGGAATTGCCAGTGACCTCGCCGCGAGGGCGGCATCTTTATCCTCCCTGCTGACCCTTCGCGGGCGACTTTCGTCCCCTCAGTCGGACGCTCCTGTTTCGTTCTTTCGGTGACTCAGGGAGCGGACATTGACAGGCCAGCCGCTGGTAGAGAGTTAGGGGTGCAGAAGTTCATACAGTCGCCGCGGCGCCACGAGGCGAGGCGGGATCATCAGAGTCATGGAAGGGCAATGATGTTGACGCGGGGGCCGCGTGAGCATGCGGGTGAACCATTTTTGCGCTTGGGCCAGGGGTGGACGAGGTGAGACAAGAATGGTTCCAGCGGGCAGCCGCAGGGAAATCGCGCCTGGAAGTCTTTGGCTGGTGGAAAATGAAAAAAGAGACAAGGAGGAGGATGGTGAAAAGCGGCGAGAGATGAGGTTTCTTTATAGACAGAAGCGCCAGGGTGTGGGAGATCGGCGCCAACCTTGTCAGGGCAGGCGGTCAAGCCTCTCGCCAGCGCCTTACCCGGCGGGGCCACTCAGACACTCACCTTGCAATCAGCCATTTCCACCACCTTTTGGTTCCCTCTACATCCCTTCTCACGTGGGCGTAGGAAGTTTTCCCCACTTATCCCGATGCCTGCTGGCAGTGCATCAACTAGTCTCAGCATCACTAACCCCCTCGTGCTCTACCGCACTCTGATCGCGACCAAGAAAATCAAGCCCGATCCAGCGCAACACCGTCTGGCGCTCCAATTGCAAAAGCTCTATTTCCGCCTCAAGGACTACAGTCCAGAAATCGAGTATCGACATCGTCTTGAGCAGATCAGCAGATCCATCTCTGGTGGTCGGCGACATGCCGGGCAGGCCAGAAGACCCCGCACGTCTCCGACCAGGTCAGGACTCTTGTCGACATTGTTCCAGGATGCTGCAGGAAAGCCGATCCGGGCCTTGACCAGGACGGTGCCGATCCATGATTCTGCCTTGTCGATTGGCTCGCCGCATGGAATGCTCCTGTACGGTGAGGTGGGGCGAGGGAAGAGTATGCTCCTGGACCTGTTGTACTCTTCTCTTCCATCTGAGAAGAAGAAGCGGTGGCACTTCAACACGTTCATGCTCGACATGTTCCGCCGGCTGGAGCTCGCGCGGATAGAGAGGTCTGAGCTGGTCGATCTCGAGCATGAACATGTGGTCTTGTCCCTGGCCAAGGATACCGTGACCACGTCGCCGATCCTCTTTCTGGACGAGTTCCAGATGCCCGATCGAGCCAGCAGCAAACTCTTGAATGGCTTCATGACCGCCTTCTTCCACCTGGGCGGCGTTCTGGTGGCCAACAGCAACCGGATGCCTGATGAGTTGGCCAAGGCGAGCGGGATCGAGTTTGGCAGCCGCGCGAGGAGGAGCAGCGGCCAAAGAGGAGTCCTTGGCTGGAGTTTCGCCAGGGTGTATGAAGGCGAGAAAGCGGCGCAGAGCGACTTTGGACTGTTTCTAGAAGTGCTCAAGGCTCGGTGTGAGATCTGGGAGATGGAAGGGGAGAGGGATTGGCGGAGAGAGGAGGACGATGAATATCAGACGGATGATGTTTCCGACGAGGATGGCCATGCGTTGTCCAACGTTGAACTTGGTGACCCGGACCCATCGGAATCTCTCCCCGTGGAGGACATCAAGGACGATGCAAGGTTGACTTCTGACTGCCCCCGGCACTACCACATCACCTTGGCATCCGACCAATCAGCCGATCCTGGTTTCACAAAAGACCTGTTGTCCCTTAATCCAACCCAGAGATGGACTCCGAAAGACCTGCACGTTTACGGACGCACACTCCATCTTTCCGACACCCATCACGGCGTCGTCCTGGCGACATTCCCATCCCTCTGCGCCACTCATCTCGGTCCAGCCGATTACGTCTCGATCTGCTCGACATTCCACACGCTTATCCTCACAGACATTCCCGTGCTGACGCTACAGCAGAAGAATGAGGCCCGCCGATTCATCACACTCCTCGACGCGCTGTACGAGAGCCGTTGTCGACTGCTCATCACGGCCGCCGCGCCGCCTGATCGTCTGTTTTTTCCCGAGACAAGGATGAAGTGGGTTGCCGCTGCACACGACAGCACCAGCACCGGCGGCGGTGTGGAGAGCGACAGTATCGAGTCCGAGGCGTTCTCAGAAATGTATCAGGACTCGACGGCCCCGTTTCGGCCCAATGTGTCGTCCTACGCTCCTGACCAGCCGTATGCGTGGGAATCCGCATCACCTCATGCCTTCACTCCGTCACCATCCTCCCACCCCGCCCGCTCCGTGCTGGCGGACGAAGACGCCGACTTTGGCCCTACCTATGGCAACGGCCGCAGCCACGGCATGAGCACAATGGACTCCGGGCCTGCAGGGATGGCGGAGCTGGAGCGGCGACAGGGCCCTGACTTTACTGACACGAGGGCGTTGACGGGCGAAGATGAGAAGTTTGCGTACAAGAGGGCCCGGAGTCGGCTGTGGGAGATGTGCGGGCGGAGATGGTGGATGGAGAGACAACGCGCCAGAAATGTCGACGACTGGTGGAGGCCGGTGGACCGTCCGGGCCGGCATTGGGAAACACTCGGCGTGGACAAGGGTGGTGAGCGGACGGCGCCACCTCTACAAGAAGCAAGGCAGGCCGGCAGAAAAGTAGACAACGAATTGAGCAGCAACGGAATGAGCACAGCTGCCCAGGAGAACGGACCGCTCCGACACGACGCCAGTCCGCACCGGAGACGGACCGACGCACCACCCAAGTTCGGATGGCAGCATGCCTGGGGGATGATGAAATGGGGCAAAGGGGCGGGCGAATGGGGTCAAGGCGTCGAGGGTGACCGGAAGAGGCAGAGGCAGAGACAAAGACAAAACGAAGAGAGCGATGAAGCCCAGAATACATGATGGGCATGGGAGGTAGTGCCAGATCATGTCTATCCCATGAACGTCTATGCGACCCGGCTCGTCCGCGGTCTACTCGACTAACCTCTCTATGTCTGTTCTCCGGGCCTCCTCTCCGGGTTCCGACTTTGCGCAAGCGGGAATCTAATCGTCGTCTACTTCCGGTGGCGGGCTCAGATACCCTCTGTCCTCGAGGAACTTGACGATAATCTTGACCGAGTCCTCGACGCTCGTCTTGTCGGAGTGGATGTGGATCTCGGGCTTGAGCGGCTCCTCATACGGCGCGCTGATGCCGGTGAACTCGGGGATCTTGCCCTCCCGGGCCTTTTTGTAGAGACCTTTAGGGTCGCGCTGCTCGGCGACCTCGACGGGGATGTCGACCCAAACCTCGACAAACGGCACGCCAGGCTCACCGCTAGGATGGGCGGCCTCGTGGAGTTGACGCGCCAGGTCACGGTCGGCGCGGTACGGACTGATGAAGCTGGTGATGGCGATGGTGCACGAATCGGCGAAGAGCTTGGCCACTTCGGCGATGCGCCGGATGTTCTCTTCGCGGTCCTTGGGAGAGAAGCCCAGGTCTTTGTTCAGGCCGAACCGAATGTTGTCGCCGTCGAGGCGGTAGGCGGACAGGTTGTATGGTTTCCGCAGAAGGGCCTGCTCCAGGGCGACGGCGATGGTCGATTTGCCACTTGCCGACAGGCCCGTCAGCCAGATGGTCAGGCCGGGTTGACGACGGAGCGAGGCACGAATGCTGTGAGTCAAGGGAGTTGGATGATATGTAATGTTGCTATAACTCGTAAGCAGACGGTGGGAGATGGTGAACGACGCGCAAGGTGCAATGCTGTGATTCTCATGGCAATAATGGATACTTTGAGCAAAAACGACTCCATGCAAGGTGGTCAAAATGAGCACAGGTTGTAAGCTTGACCAGCAGCCAACGAGCGTACCTACGTTGCCATGGTTCGTATGTTTTGGCGAGACAAAATGAGTCTGGCAAAGAAAGGTCCGGTATGGTCACGTCGCCCTCAGTCAGGGGAAGGAAGATATTTGCTAATGGTATGATCCTCGTTATGACCGTGGTCCGAATCACACCTTTTTGTTGTCTCTCCACACCAAGGATGTGTTGCTGGAGAAGGACTGGAAAGCGGTGGAGAAGCAAAATCAGCACTTTGTGAATGCCAAGCGTGCGATCAAGTCCGGGATTGGTGAGATAGGAGGTGACCACGGCGGTGCCGCGTATGATCTGCCACGATGCCTACCTCACGATGCCTGCCTGACGTTTTGACAGCTGCACTGATATTCCATCCGGGGTTGGCATACACAGCACTTTGCTAGTGGCGGGCCGGATCTCCGGCGGATAGATGCATTCTGCCACGTCTTCACAGGTTAGATCTTGAGCAGAACCAAGCCTCAGCTTGGAAATTCAGGATATCCAGGATCTGAGAGCGAGACCTGTTCAACGACTTCATCCTCTCATATGCACACCTCACCGGACGGTTTCACGCCTGATTTTCTTTCTGGCTCCGCGCCGACCGTCCATGTGGTCTATTCCTGACTGCGACAGGAGGATCCCAAAGAACTGGCGCTCCAGCGACGGCTGTCATTGGGGTAATATATGACGACAAGGGGGATGGGAGGCCTGCCTGAGACGCCATTTTGACTGGTGCTGGGTGTGCAGCCTTGAACCAGACCGCTTGTTTGAGTTGCACAGGCCGTCCGGGGCGGCATTCAGGATCCGCGACAGCGATTTCTGAACAACGTCAAATCGACCTGGGACCGATGTCAGCTCACTGGCCGGTTCCTCACAAGGTGGTCTTTCCTGCCGTAATGATGGCCCCTGAAGTGATCGGACCGCGTGCGAGATCAGATCCAGATGGGTTGTCGGCCTGACGGATCCACCACCCACTCGCTCCAAAATGCTGGCCCAGGAGTCAAGCAATGGTCGGTATGCAGAAATAGCCGGGCAAGGAGAGCGTCTCGGTGCTTGGCCGCTGCTGGCGACCTCTATGCGACATTTTTTTTTCGACATGTTATCCTTGGAGCCTCGCACTCTTTTCACATTGTCCGCTGAAGCAAGATGTGAGCATCAGGATCTCTTGTAGCGTCGCTTTTTCTTGTGGCAGTTGAAATGGGTTCGCTCGCCCAACTGACCGTGAGACATTCGTCCAGGTCCACAGCTTAAATGCCCTCTGTCTGCATCTTGAAATCACCCAGCAATGAATATTCTGGCAGGTGGCAAGAGTGTGAAGAATGTGGGTGGTGCCGACTAGCTTCCATACCACGCCTGCTTCGGACAGCAGGTCTTCTTGGATGAGCAAGAGACCCGAGGAAGTGGAACAGCACCAATCTTTTCTTCCTTGGGCCTACAATTGCAACCTTTCAGCTCAGTGAACACACAACGCTCGTCCTCAACCGCGCTCTCACGGCCTGCTTGTCCTTTGGGGCATGAATAGAAGAAACACCGTCACAGCTTACATCACGTCACTTTGGCATCCCTTACCATGTAATATTCCTCCACTTAACCATCTCCACCTCATCCTCGCCGTCGACGACAATCGGCTCGATCTCGACTGACGGCGCTCCTTTCCGACCGCTATCCGGCGCAAAGCCCCCATCGGCACAGCCGCCAGAATCTCATATTCTGGTGAAATAGACGCTTACCTCCCTCCCTGTTCCTCTAGTCACTCGGCGCATCCATCAACCATTTCTACCTGGCTGCCGGAGTTGCAGCAGACTGCGCCTGGATGCCCATCACGTTGCAAACATGAGTTTGTTTGACAGGGTGGTCCAAGCCATCATCGGTCGCGGTGAGCCGAATACATTCCATCCGAAGCATTCAAATCGTTGCCAAACTAACAACACCGCGCCGGCAGGCCTGTTTGAAAGAAGTGAGCGTCGGCGCCTGGAACGACAATACAAGGACGTGGCCGAGAGCTTGAAGCTCGTAACTGATGTCTCGCCCGAGCCTCGTCTCGAAGTTCACAGCGGTATCGAGGTCTGCCTGGTGGAATGTGTGTCCAATGTTGATCGTGGCCAGGTTCAACTTCAGTTTACAGTGACCCGAAGTCGGTCTCGACGCAACGGCGGCAGCGGGCCAGAGACGAACTTCTACCTCCTCCCCGCCCCCGGATCCAACGCCCACAGTCCGCGTTTCCCGACGCAACGGCGAGACAAGTTACATCTCCATCCGGTCCGCCTGATATCACCGCGGTAGACTTGACCGAGGAGCAGTTGAAGAGGACTTACAGTAGTGACAATGTCTGGGACTTACAACAACATCAACTACCTCCGCTACCGACCATGAAGGGTATTGGCAGATACCGAATGTACGCGCGAGCAGACCCCGAGTGGCAGATGAATCACCTACATCGTTCCCTCGACGACATCAACGGTCCGCTGCTGGATCAACTTGGCGACTTTAAAATTGCAGAAATAGAGCCGGAGATCTGGCAGCATTATCGGGCGCATGATCCCCGGAGCGCGAGCTTTCCCAACTCTCCCACGTCGGATTCTGCCTCTGCCCGTGAAGTGGCCGTAGAGCACATTGATGCTCGGACGGGTACCCGCATCAGTCGTGGCTTCACGCCGTCAACGGCATCGTCCGTCGCCAGCTCTTTTAGAGACGGCAGCAACGGTCACCATCGAAAAGATTCCTGTGTGTCCATGTCCAGCACGAGCAGCGATCCAGACCTCAAGCACGTGAAAAATTCTGGACACCTGTCTTCCATCCGACCGACGGCGGTGAGTCCGACGAGTTCGGCGAGTCCTCTCGCAGCCATAAAGGAGACCCAAGAGACATCGACGACACCTCCAATGGGAAGTGGCCCGTGCGAGTTTGATGGTACAGGCAATACGGATATGGAATCGAACATTTCTGAGGATGAAGAATTCGCGTGGGTAGATGTGCTAGAAGCTGGGGTCGACAAAGATATGACGGGAAATCTGAGCAAAAAGGTCGAACGCAACAAACGAAAATCAACGGCACACAGACGACCCTGGACGCGGGCAAGAAAGGCGTGTGAGGATCGACCAAGGTCAAAGCACGCGAGCAATCTCGTGCTTGATAGATCCAGGACCGCCAGACGTTCCACAAAGCCCTCTCCACGCTCCTCGCAATCGCAAAGAAAGATCCTCATAAACACGCAGCGTGGTGTGGCAGATGAAACCACCGACAGCGTTGCAAGAAATGCCCCAGCACCACAGATGTTGTCAGAAAGAGCAAGTCCCGCTGGGCTCGGGGATGTGGTACAAGCTGAAGACGGGCTCGATCGTTTCAAGGTTGAGAGCGAGAAGATAGGAGACAATCAGTCGCCAGAGGCTGATATCAGAAGCGAGCGGGATTCTGGTTCGGGTGAAGAAAAAGACGTGGAGAAGGAAGATGACACAGCTTCATTGCGGTCGAATGCTGTCGTTCGTACCCTTGTAACCGAGCTTGCCCTCCAGGCTTAAACGACACGGACAAGAGAAGGATACGGCACCGCGTTCGGTATTTCTTCTGAGGCAACCAAGCCTCAACTTGGTCACATCTCGAGCACAAAGTTGGCAAGACACGACAAGGGAGCATCATGATGGTGGATTTGCTTCAGGCCTCCTTTTAGCCCGTTGTGCACCGCGCAAAATCCCGTGACCGTTCCGTGAAGCCAAACTTGGCGCTCGGGCTTCCAGTTCTTAGGACATACAACACAAGTAATCAGTAAGAAGACCCAAAACCAGCGAGCCCATCGCAAGAGGGCAGCGCTGGTGCTGGAACTTGTGCGAGGCGCTCGCACAGATAATCCTTCTCCCTTTCTGGCTTGAATGAACAGTGCCCTACATTCTCTCCTCGACATTCTCAATCTCGTTGAGCAACAATGGCAGACTCCCTTGGCCTGCAGAGTTCTTTAAAGGGTCAGAGATACCACCGCGCCTAAGCTTGGACGATCATTCACCTTCCAACTTCCTCCAATTTTGTGGACGGTTGGAATTTCTGGAGTGCCTATACTGCAGTGATATTGGTGAGGTTTGGAAAGTACGTGCTGGAAAGAAGGTATTTGCGGTTAAATGGGTAAGCCAGTTCCTGCGTGCAATCCCCATGACTCATAATTTGGACCAGTTTAAACCGTACACAACGGAGGACGCGAAGAGGCAAAGACGATATCTTCGAAACCTTCTTCATGGCACTGCACTCGACAAAATCCAAAACGACATGGACCTATTTCTTCGCGAAGTTCGTGCGTACGAACGGATTCGAGAGCAATGCACACCCTTGGAACAGACATATTTCCCCGCTTATTTGGATTGATCAACAGTGACCCACACAAGAGAGCACGCGGTTGGAAAGGTCCTGGCTACCGTGGTGTTGTCATGGAGCTGCTTCCACGGATGGTGTCACACCAATATATCCAACCAGTCAACCCTGAGCGCAAGATATTGGATAAAGTTGACAGCTTCCTGGCGGCTATCGACATTTCTCCGATGGCATTACCATGGTACAGAGCAGTGGCAGCGTCACGCTTGTCAAGAATTCAAACTCTCCACAGTGTTGGAATTATCCATGGAGATTGCACGAACCACAATTTCCAGATGGATGAAAAGATTCATGACGGTCCATGTCATGATTTCAGTCTGGCATACACTTTTTCGAAGGAGAGACCTATCATGATGTGTGCCTCAATCCGGGCTCTGTCGTACCATGAAGCCGTGGGCGCGGATGAAGCGGCTGTGTTGGAGACCGTTTTAGAGATGTATGTCTCGCCCTTCCGGAGTCTGTCTGACTGGTCTAGGGTAAACGACCACAAGTTTGAAAAGTACCTGGACCAGATCCTTGGATTCAACAAAACCGAGATTTCGGGTTCATCGTCAGACTTGTCTCTGCAAAGATCGCCCTTACCATTGGACATCGTTGTGCTAAGGAACGTCAAAACTATTCAAGGTTGGAGTACTTCAAAGCGTTACATGAGTGAGATTAACCAAGTACAGAACAGCCATTCTTCCCTTCAATATCCTCAACTCTCCCCTTCCTTGAACCTTGGACTTCCAAGATGTCCGCACAGAAGGTATATGAAATGGTGAAGAGGTTTCATGAGTTCGCCATTCTGTGGCCTGATGGTGTTGTTGTTCGGGACAATGATACGACAGACCCATCAACACTCGCAGCACCGCTATCGGATCGGCCAAGTATGACTGGGACGACTAACTTTGCAGGAATGGAACGTCCATTCACGCTTACATTCGTACCGCCTGGCTGGCAAAGTCCTGAGATGATCAAAGCCATTGATCGAGAGATATCAAGACTGAGTGGTTCACCCAAGTTCGCCGTGGTCCTCTTGGATCCTACCAAACTTTTGACGGACTAAACGGAGAGGCTGGCTTCAAGCATCAGAAGAGACCGGAGTTAGCTCACATGTTCTACGACGGAATTACTGATAAGGTTCAATCTTAGGCGCATGTCGTGACCCGCTGTAAGCATATTCAATCCCTTCAGCCTAGAGGGTCAATCGTCATGGCCACTATCCACTGCCGCTGTTGGACGGTTTATCATCCACCTCTTCAATTAACCTTCCCTCTTCTACCCTCTGAAAGCCTGACACCTTTGTGAACGCATATCCGGCCTTCGACGCGGGCGTTACCGCACTATTTGGTTGTAAATGGTGCTCGGTCCCCGAGCATAGGATGATCTAATTATCGCTACGAGGGCGGACGAGTTGTATGGACTCAAATTTGGATGAACGGATTCGATTGACTGACTCAAATTTATCTCGTTGTCATTGTTATTCATAACGTCATCTCATCATAGCCGAGTCGGAGGAAGTGCAAGTGCGAGCACAAGCACAAGTCAAGAGCTCTATCACATGCTCTATGGCTGGATCAACTATAAAGGCCAAAGGGAAACAACTGCTCAAAACTCGGCCGTTGTCATGGGCAAATATCCATCAATTCCGATCTAAGGGAAGAATAAACTCGAAAAGGCCGTGCCATCATTCAAGGTCGTGGTCATCAAAGGCGGTAGCAGTTGTGTAGATTGTGTCTTTCGTCGTCTTGTCTCATCAAAGCACATCTGATCGGGATGGTCCGTACTTTTGCAGCTGGTGATGGGAGGCGTCATATGGATTGTCGTCATAGTAACGGGTGACTGGGCCCGCGCTGTAAGGTGTGCCACTGGTGGAGGGGGAATAGTGCTCCGGGAACATGTTCGGGAGGCTTCCCGTATATCCGCTGTCCCGGTAGGACTGAGCGGCCAACATTCTCATTTTGCGCCGCCGGGCTTCTCTCTTGGCCCGATGCCTCTCTTTTTTCTCTTTCTCCTCCTTCAATTCCTGTTGGTGCTCCCGCGTTTCCTGCCATTCGCTCATGGCTCCCTTGATCCCCAAGACGGCGATGCCGATACTCGCCGCATCTTGCAGTCGGTTCTTATTTTTCTCCTTTCTCGCCTTCTCCTCCGTGATCTTCCTTTCCCTCACCGCCCTGTTCCGGGCTTCTCTCTTCTCCATACTCTGATACACACTGTGGGCCGCGTGAACGGTGGCCACGGTGGCCAGCCCCGCCGTCATCAGCTGCTTCCTGCGGGCCTTCTTGAGCTCTTTCTCATCTTCGGAACTGGAGCCGAGGTCAGAATCGGAATCTGTGTCTGGATCACCGGTGTGACGGGGCCCGTAATCGAGAGAATAGCGGTCGGTGAGCTCTCGGGGCACGTTCACGGCACGAGAAGCATCCAAGGATCGGGGATGGGCACCTACATCTCTGGGATCACCATAATAACCTCCATTGCGGCTTGACCGATCGTCGTCGTCATCGGAGCGCCGGCGACGATTCGGGTCCACCTTATCGGCAACACCTGTCAAGCCCAGCGCCGCCAGGCCCTTTGCCACGCCCACAGACAGGCTCCGTCGACGGCCAGGCGGCGGGCTGCGGCTTTCGCCGTCGCTGTCGTCGGAAGAGTGTCGAGAGCGAGCACGACCACGAGACTGAGAGCGGAGGTGGTCATAGACCTTTTTGGCCGTCGCGACCATCACGCCGCCGGCCGCGAGGTCTCCAATGCCACCACGGGATTGGCTTCGACCCCGTCCGTCCGGGCTTCCGTTCCGGCCGCGAGACTTGGATCGAGGGCCGTTGATGAGATGATTGGTGGCCAGACCGGCGATGGCAGAGGTGAAGATGTCGCGCTTCTGGTGGTGATGAGGGTCTTGCTTATTCGAAACCAGACCATCAACCCCTCCCGCGGTCAATGCAGCCGTGAGCACACGCTTGCCCCTTTCGCCGCCCCATCCGCCGGGTTCTTTGCGCGCCAGGAAAGCTTCGGTCGCGCCGGCGACGAGGGCCGCTTTGACAGCCTGGGACACTTGCCCTTTGCTCACTCGGCTCTTGCTTTTGCCGCGAGACCGGTCCGAGGAGGCTGAACGACGGCTGACACGGCTTCGACTGCGACCGTGGCGGCTCTTGGACCTCGATCTGTCGCGATCCTTGCCCATCACAGCAGCAGCAACGCCACCCAACCCGAGAGATCCCAGGATTTCCTCGGTCGTGGATTTTCTGCGCTCTCTTTTGGGCGGCGTACGACTCCGCGACGATTCGCTCGAGTAAGAGTCATAGCGCCGGGAGCGACCTTTTGGGAGCAAATCAGAAGAGTTCAGTCACTCCAAGGGACACGAAACGTCCAAGAAACCAACAAAAGACGGGAACGAAAGGAGAGGCCAGAACTCACGTCGATCATCATAGTCTCTGCTTCCTCGTTTGACGTAATCATCGTCGCGTCCTCTGCGCTCCACGTAGGTCCGGTCGTCATAACGGTCGTCGTAATAGCGATCATCGCCAAACGATCGGGACCGTCCCACGGGCCGACGACCACTCTTGCGCACCGTGGTCTCGCGGTAGTATGCGCCGTCGCGGTCGCCGGGAGGGAAATCCCGACTCACCTCTTCGACGGAGGAGGTGCTGTCATCGCGGCGCGGGACAATGCTTGTCTGTCTTCCACTATCGCGAGATTCATAGACGGTGTCATCATATGAGTCTCGGCTGGATCGCTCTCGAGTGCTCTTCGCCCGTCGCGACCGATCGTCGTCGTAGTATGACATGGTCGGGAAGGAATGGGAAACGTGAAGGACAAGGGGCAGCAGTCAGCAATATCAACGACGTGTACGTAGCCCGGCGGAAAGCCAGAACCACAGGAGAGGGCGGTTGCGAGTCGGGGCGATCGACGCGGGGAGAAGGTCGGCAGAGGGAAGATCGAGAGATGTCGTTGAGATATGAGGAAATTGCTGTTTGAAGAAGGCTGCTGTTTGCTGACTCTGGGCACCTTGGCGGTGATCGGGATGGCCCCAAAGATGTGGTTGTTGGCAGAAGTGGCAGTGAAAGTCCAGGTGACAGCTACGTAATGTTGGCGGAGGGCAAAGGAGGGACAAATTCGCCGGTTGGCAGAAGAACGCCTAGTGGGCTCCCTCCGCCGTTGCAGGGACTGAGGAACTTCGTTCGCCTTGCTTATTGGGCAGTCTAGCTAGACCGGTGGCAGGGTGAGCGCTGGGAAGATAGTGAAACAGCGCTTCGGACGAACTTGAACCGGAGGGGTGCGCACATTTGGGCGCAGCGCATCCGCAGAGCACAGCACCACCAAAGTTGGGCAAAGTTGGGCATTTGTGGCTGAGTGACTGGCTGTCGTGGCTATGATATAGCGATTTTCAGCAGGGCACGGCGGCTTACCTGTTCCATCTCCAACCGTTCTCACCGCATCGTGCCACGTCATTATCGCAAGGGAGTGCGCGGGAAGCGGCACAGTCGCGCCCTCAGGCTCCTACTACTGACAGGTGACCACTCAGGCTACAGATCTTCATCGGTGCGGCTCCATGCTGTGTGTATGGGTGTGGGTGTAGGTGTGGGTTGGGTATCTTTTCCTCGCAGGCCGGCGACCGATGCCGCCTTGTTGCCTCGCGTCCCAGTCACTGATCATCAGCCTTACCTCTCACAGCGGTCAGGCTCAGCGAAGAGGATCGCTCGGCAGGACGGTAGACCGATCTGGAGTTGGAATGACCCTTTGCACCGGGTGCGTGCCGCAAGGGTCTAGAACGCAGCTGAAGGCCAGTAATCGGAGGGGCTTCAGCACGGGTTGGATCGATCTGCCATGTACCGTGGATCGTCTGTGGCGAAATGCGAAATTGCATGGGCCGCCCGTCGCTGTCAGATCTGATTGTGTCTTGTCTCTTGACATCCGAAGTTGCATCGCGCTGAACAGCTTGGTCCGAAGGCCAAGCGAGGGCGCGCATATTTGTTCTGGTGAGAAAAGAAAGTCTGGCCCGTCTGGGATTCCCGCATTACCGGGCAATGACCCCAGAATTCGACGGCCATGACCGTTGTCCACAAGAATACGATTCCTCCACATTGACTGACCGACGGGACGGTGTCCATCGCATTGACCGTGTGATGAGCTCTGGCTCATTTCCAGGACAGACCTTTGCAGAGGGATGCACCGAAGCGTGGGACGGGGAAAGCTAGTGAGTAGCCAACCCCAGAGCCCCACGTGACAGGTCCGGCCTGATGTGAAATTGGATCGGTCTGTTACGGCTGAGACAAGGTGTGGTGTGAACGCGGCAAGCCAGAGCGGGCAGCGCTTTTCACCCGTGGTAAGGCGCAAAGCTCGTGGAGGCAACACCACCACCAGCAGCGATTGGACGGAGGCCAGAGCCGTAGACGGTTTGCCGGGCGGCGGCGTCAGAGGAGCAGAGAAAAAGACGGCAGACGGATCGATATCGATCCCCGGTCGGCCACGAGCAGGAAGAAAACCGGGGCGGAAAAGGACCAGGGACCACACGCAATGAGACCCTGCCTAACTCGATGCTTGACCATGGGTTTGCCCCGAATCACAATTTGGGCACTGGGTCCTCGCGCCCCTGGGCGGTTCGGTACCACGGACTGACCTCAAGCTGCCGCGAATCTCCCGCAGCGGTCCCGACCCTGTGATGTCAGCACCGTTTCATCCCACAGGAGCGTGAGACGTGCCGGCCATGACGCCATGGCGGTCCAGGGGCTTTGGAAGAAGCGACCCTCGATCTAGAATTGATAAGCACCTCCAAAACAACGGACAGTCTCGTTTATGCGGTGGTGAGCCCAAGGACTGTCTGTCTGTGAATCAATCAGTCCGTGATCTTGCTGGCTGACCGGGAGAGAGAGACAGAACTCTACCTTGGGGAAGAGATCCAATGCCACTACCCGAGCCACCACAGCGATGACAGATACCAAGCAGGTCGCCAGCCACAAGCAATGCGAGTCAGGGGAACCCCTCTGCCGCCCTCCAGCTTGTCACAATCATTTGCGGCCAGCCCTGCTCCAACGTTGGATCAGCCGTCTCATGAGGCCATGAGGATGATCGTCTTCTCCGCCAGCACCGTGATGACTTGCTGACCCCGAAGATCGCCCTTGGCTGCTCTCATCGACCGGAGCGGGAAGCAATTCCGCACCAAAAATTCGAGATCGCAAATACCATCGTCCGATCTGGGTGCGACTATCTGTGTGCCACTTCCGGGGGGCCCTGCAGACTTCGCTTCCAATTTTGCTCTTGCGGGCTGAGGACCCCGAGCACGGTGGAAACGCTATCCTGCAAGCCGACGCCAGTGGACCTGGCTTGCCGTGCTGGCCCCGACAATCATACACACAAACGAGAGCAGAATGGTGACGGCAGGCTGACGTGGGCGACGACCAGGAGAATGAGGAATTGGATCATCCTGACACCCTGTGCCTGACATCCGCTGCCTCGGCCGGTGCCTGGACCTGTGTCTGGAGGGCGCACGCAGGGTCTGGCTCTCGCTGACGGGTGGTGCTGGCTGTTGGTGGCGGCACGTCCGTCCATTGCGCCGGCGTCGAAAGGACACTTCAAGCCACGAGCGGCGGCCGGGCGGTACACTGTCCGGGAGAGACTTGTCTCCAGGACCATCGTCGTAGCGGCAGCGGGTACAGCGGCAAGCAGGATTGCCTGAGGACGAGTGGTGATGCTGCGCAGTCCTTCCATGCCTGGCTTAGTTTGACTCCTGGCTCCCGACTCCCGGGTCTTCAGCTGTCCAGCTCCTCAGCTTCCGAGCTCCCAAGCTCGAAACCTGGCTCGACGGCCAAACGCGAGGCCCAAGCTCAATGCTCCCTGGGTTGGCGGTCGCTTCGAGGTCTCCACCGGCTGGCACCCACTCTCGTGTGCGGTTCCCAGCTTCTTGTCACCTGCAATCGCCGATGGACGATGTTGGCCACAGTGGTCGTTTGCCCTGATCTCAATCTGCGCAATCTGGAGCTAACCGGTTGTTTGCTGGTCGCTGCCCTGCCCTGTGCGCGCCGCTGACTTGGTGCTGTGGAGAACCGCGCACCCTGTCTTGCTGGCTGCCACGATCAATGCCATTCTGAACATTTCCATATCCGCACGTTCCTCGCGCTTGTCCTCGCCTTACCTTCATACTACCCTTCAGACACCCTTCACACTCTCCTCTTCCTCTTTCTTCTCTTCCTCGTCGTCGTCGTCTTCGTTGTCGTCGTTGTCGCCCCTTCCCGCGCCGTCGGTGCTCTCTTCGATTCTTCTCGACAGCCTTTCGTTCTTCGTGATTGACCATAAACCCACGAGACTGGCCGGTGCCCACCACAGTTTCCAGCATTCCCCACATTCTGCCGCCCAGGTAGTCGTGAGTGCTAGCGATCCGAGGAAACCCAAACTCCGCAGCCCCCCCTCGCCTGGCATCCATCTTCTCCTGCACCAGTCTCTGTGACCTGTGGACACACGGATGTCTTGAATCTCTGTCGTCATCTGCACCGCCGGGGTCGAGCGGATCACTGACCACGACAAAGCCGCGGCCGGCCGGCCACTGCCCGGACTTGCGAGGCCAGCACCACCATCACCTCACCGTCTTCCAAGATCTCCGTCTTGGACAAGACTTGTTGCTTTCACCGGTGTGCCTTTTGTGTGTCTTCTGGCTCTTCGGGGATGCCTGCTGGTCATCAGTCCTGACGTCGCCTAGAGATCGCGGGCCGGCGTCCTCATCGCCGGTCGCTCAGTTCGAGCGTCCAACAATGGATGTTCAGACACAACCGCGAGAACGTGTCTTCTCGATCTTGAACGACAACGACTGTCCTTCGTTTGTCATTCGCCAGAGGCGGTCTTCTCCTTCTCCTTCGCCCTCAAAGGCCTCGTCCTCGCCTTCGCCCCGACAGGACAGCCCACCGCTCACGCGACAAGGACCAAACACCAGAACGTCGTCCATTTCCTCGGCAGGGTCACCACCGCTCTTGCGCTTTAATTCTTCCTCGTCCAAGGCCTCCAGCACGAGTATGGACTCGACTCCGTCTCCGATTACGCCGGCATACACCTACAACGACAGTAACGTCGGGGCCTATGAAAGCATGCTCCGCCAAGACCTGAACGGCTACGTGCCTTCTCCGACCACCGTCACTCCCTTCCTGGACCAACAAATGCTGATCACACCGAGCCTGTCGGAGCAATACTCTTCCAAGTTCGCCACACAGCTGCCACCGGCACAATATCCTGCCCTCGCCTCTTCTCCCGCGCGTGTCGACGTGGTCCGGCTCCCCACGCCGCCATCGCCCAACAACTCGGGGCCTTCGTCAGGACCACCAGGCTCCGGCGGCACCAGCGCCAGCACCACCATTCAATCGAAGCCGTCCGCGTCGGATGTGCCCACGGCCACGACGGGCAAGAAGAACAAATATCCATGTCCGTACGCACAGTCTCACAGCTGCTCGGCCACCTTCACCACGTCTGGTCATGCCGCCCGCCATGGGAAAAAGCATACCGGCGAGAAGGGGGTCCACTGCCCCGTGTGCAACAAAGCGTTCACCCGAAAGGATAACATGAAACAGCACGAGCGCACCCACAAAGGCTCTCTCTCGGGCAACAGTGACGACTCCGGGCGCCGCAGCAAAGCTGCCATCACGAAGGACGTCCAGAGGTTCAAACAAGCTCAGAAGGGGCTACAAACACGGGACTCGGCGGGCAAGACCAGCTTTGCCCTTTCACCTTTGCCCGGGGCCAGCTCTCTCGCACCGGCGGCCGCACTCGAGCCTCGCCCGAATCCGGAGGAATCAGCCTTCTATCCCGAACCCGCACACCTGCTCATGGCTGCTCATCCCATGCCGGAGAGCGTGTCGGCCCATTCGTTGTATCCCCCACTTGGCGATGACAGCATTCTGGGGGCATCTGTGGGTCTGCCACAGCCACAACCACAGCGGGATAAGACGAATGAGCTTTGTAATACTATTCCCATGCCACCCACCTTGGTTCGAGGCTTCTCGGATCTCGACACGCTGGCGCAAGCAGCCGAAAGCTTTGACCCATACGATCCGCCAGGCCTGTGATTACGGCCTGCGATTTACGGCCTGTGATTTACAACCTGTGATTTGCGGCCTGTGATTTGCAGCCTGTGATTGCAGCCTGTGATTTCAGCCTGTGATTTGCAGCCTGTGATTTCAGCCTGTGACTTACGGCCTGTGATTTACGGTCTGTGATTACAGCCTGTGATTTACGGCCTGTGATTTACGGCCTGTGATTACAGCCTGTGATTTACGGCCTGTGATTTACGGTCTGTGATTACAGTCTGTGATTTACGGCCTGTGATTTACGGTCTGTGATTTACAGCCTGCGATTTACAGCCTTTGATTTACAGCCTGTGATTTGCAGCCTGTGATTCTATAGCCTCCTACCTTGTAACCAAACCACAAGGACAACTACGACGATGAAAATGTTCACAATACTGACTTGTTTTAATACTTTACAGCGATGGAACCGGGATAGCACACTGGAATCATCATCGTCATCGTCGTCTTCTCAAATCACCTACTTCGGGAAACGAGTTTCATTCATGGACTGGATCACTGGACAATGCCAATCTAGGGCTCTGCATGGTGTATGACCGGGAGATAGGAATGGAAACCTGGTTGGCGCACAACCCTCCGCAAATGATTGAAGGAGGAGAGAGCCTGGTATGCGAAGACACGACACCATGATACCCGCGCTTGAATCATATAATGGGAGAAGCATCCGTCGCTGTCAGCGGCTGTGGCGTCGTGTCATTTTTCGTTAATGAAGATCACAACTTGGGGTACAGCACCCTATTTGCACTACTACAATGCAATGAATGCCACGGAATGCAAGCACAACAATGACTTCGGTTTCCTCAAAAGCAAGTAGCCTTTGGCAGTCCTCTCCAATCTTCTCGTTCTAGAAGCACGGTTCTTTGCCTGCAATCACCACCAATTGAGCGTGTATGAGTTCATCATGAGTGCAGCACCAGGAGGGTATTGAAGCACAATCAAAAAAGGGGAAATTGACAAAAGTAAACAGCAGATCAAGCAGCCTTCCGTTGCAGCTGCAGAACCGGTGTACTAGATAGCCAATCGAGAGACTGTCTTGTGGAGAGGGAGGAGCGTGGTCAGGTGGAAGGACCAAGAGGACAAATATGGGGCAGAAGTCTGGTCACTGACTCGTAACACTCGGTGAAGGTCAGGCACAGAGGCAGCAAGCAGCCTGACACGCGATTTGTCGAATCGAAATTTTGCAATGCTGGTGCATCAAGTGGGACAAAACCTGCCGGATTAGGCATTCATCAGACTATTTTTGGAAATCTGCTTCATGCCCTTATTCGACCGGCAGGCTAGCTGAATCAAACGTATGCATGACCGAGGCTGAAGAGGTTGTCTCTCTGTGTCGACATCATTTGCAAAGAGAGGGGGTAAGACCGGAATGGGGAGGACGGGATAGATTGGCTTCTATACAATGTAATGTGGACATTCTGGTATCATTTTCACTCAAAATAAAAGACCCCAAAATACACGAAGAATCCTCCACTGTTCAAGTCGTAATCTGCGTCCTTGTGACTGTTGGGGAGAACACTGGCAGTGTGTCACATGGTCGTCTCGCCTCCAGTACTCCTGCACCACTGTAGGCCGCCTCTTGGATAGAATTAACCAGCTCATCTTGTTCAGAGCATCAGTGAGTTCAGCCGCCCATTCCATCTGCCCGTGACCGTACACCTCTCCACGGACGATGAGATGGAAGCCTGACACGTGAACTCACTAGCAGTTCCCTGCCTATTCTTGGTCCAACACAGAATCTCTACCAGCTCCCATGTCGACAATCAGTCGGCAAACCGTCAAAGCTCTTTGTAGTCGTCTTGGCCGTCCTCTTCGTCATCCTCTTTGCCGCCCTCCCCACCATACTCTCGCTCCTTCTCCTCAAACCCTGTCGACACTTGCAAGACCCGTTCTCTGGACCTCCCAGTTATGAGACTCTTGCTCAAGGTTTCGCTTTATAACCCGACCCGGTAAACCTCTTTGCTCGGAATAGTGGGGAAAAGGCTACAGGCGCTGCGATCTATGTTGACACTCACGAACTTCGTGACATTAGTGATCTAAACTTGAACAATTTTGACGTTCTGATTTCGGATATTGATGAGAAAACCCTGCAGACCGAAATTTCAAGAGTCTTCGGCATCGATTACCTAGCAGAGGCGACTCAAGATGATGCCAAACGAGAGATTGACGTTATAAAGGGTTATGTGTACGCGACGGGTGTCGTCCAGTGGTTCCATGTGTTGTCAGCAATGATTTTCAAGCTTATTGGGTGCATTTCATTCTGGAGACTGATGTCCTGCAGCGTTCCTTTCCGAGAAGGGATATTCCTACCTGTACAGAGAGTATACTTGCTGCTAACTGAGGCAAGCAATGCGCGATCAGGCAGGGTTGGGTGTCTCTGTGTTTAGCTAACAATCTGGCATATAGCATACAAGACTCTAAGCTTGCCTTCTCCAGCACCCAGGGGTATGGGCGATGAGTATATGGAAGGGTTTGGCCTCGTGCCCCTTCTGAAACACGCTACTCCTGTCCCGCGACTGTCGCGTATTGTCGTCATGACAATGACACTCTCGACCTGAAGAAATAGGGAGGCTCTGCCGTTACTGCTGGATGTGACCACCAAATCCGAATGTCGCCACAGGAGTCACACTTTGCGGGCATTAATATTCTGGTTCCGACTTTTGCGACGGTTTCAAGTTCATGCCATGATACCTGGGTAATGGGGAGACGAAATACGTCTTCAAAGATGCTGGAATGGACCCGAAGAGGTGTCTATACCATAGCGGACGATGGCAAACCAGGCATGAGTCAAACCAGACAGACAAAGCTGGAAAGTCTGGATACAGCTTAGCCGGCTCAGGATCTTCGCCACTCACCATGCAAATAATGCAGTCTACATATCCACAATAGCAAGCAGCGCCTAGACAACTAAGCAAGATGAGTTGGTTGATTAGTTCTATCCAAGGGGCAGCCAATCATGGATTGGTTGAAATACCCGGGCAATGCTGTTGTTCCCAACATCACCAATTCAGTCGGAGCCGTCGCAGCAGTCTTTAAAACATGAGTAATCTATTCTGCCATGACGACGCCGCGAATTTGTTCTTCCAAAGAGCCTCAATATGCAATGCCATGTCCTTGCATCTTGCCCACTTGGATTCAGGTTAGAGGTTTCTCCTATTTTTGCATCTTATGTCATTCCCCTCTCCTCGGGGAGATCGGACTTGAGATATGTCGTTTGGCAAGCTTGGCTATCCTCCACCACGGGGATCGGCTCCACCTTCATCTCGTCGTCGCGTTTGACTCCTGCTATCTCCTCTGTGAGAGGGAGAGAGAGGTACGGTGTCAGCACCTCCGGGCCGCACCATGGTTGAAGGTAGGCTCTTAAGTCCGCAAATTCCGTCCGTCTGCATGTCCTGGGAAAAGACCCAAGGTGTGGAACAGACTGTAGGGTTGTCCTCATGAATTTCTCAAGACAGACAAGTTCGCATTATTGTTAACTGCACCATTAACCCTTCCGGCGGCGGCATTTTGTGCAGGATACCCGGCTGACCGGTAGAATCTTCATCCTCGCACCGACTTTCTCTCACGGGGGCTGAGACTCCTTGAGCCTAGAGCCCAAGACCATCCGCCTGGGGTGGAGACCGGTGGACCACTACCATTCAGCAGGAGGTTCCCATACAAGAAGCGGCCAACAGTCAATCACAGTCAATAGTCTCTTTCTACTTCAGGATTGGACAGCCGACCTGAGTTTTGAAGAGTGGACACCAAGGACAACAACCCCATCATGTCTGCACATATCACTCTTATCAACAAGCCGGTTGGCGCCATCGGCTACGGGATGATGGGCCTGACCTGGCGCAAAGAGCCACCACCACAGTCGCAGGCCTTCGAGGCCATGTCGACGGCCTTGGACAGAGGCGCCAACTTCTGGAACGGCGGCGAAATTTACGGAACACCAGAGCGCAATTCGTGTCACTTGCTCAACGAATATTTCACCAAGTACCCAGACCAGGCAGATAAGGTCGTGCTGAGCATCAAAAGTGGAGTGAAAATGGGTCAGATGGTCCCGGACGGCAGTGAGGCCAACGTGCGGGAAAACGTCGCGAACTGCCTGCGGATCCTGGACGGGAAGAAGTCGATTGACATCTTCGAATGCGCTCGGGTCGACCCCCATGTCCCCATCGAAGAGACGGTTCGCGTTCTCGGCGAGCTGGTCAAGGAAGGCAAAATCGGTGGCATCGGGCTGAGCGAGGTGAAGGCGAGCACCATCGAGCGGGCGGCCAAAGTCCACCCGATCGCCGCGGTCGAAGTCGAGCTGAGTCTTTGGGCCACGGACATCTTGAACAACGGCGTGGCCGCGACGTGTGCACGCCTCGACATCCCCATCGCCGCCTACAGTCCTCTCAGCCGCGGCGCCTTGACCGGTGTCACCATTCGACGCAACGCGGACATCTCGGACAACGACCCGCGGAAGAACTTCCCGCGGTTCCAGGACGACGTGTTGGAGCACAACAACAAGATCACGGACGAGGTAGAGAAGATCGCGCACAGGAAGGGCGTGACGAAAGGCCAGGTCGCGATCGCGTGGGTCCGAGGTTTGAGTGGGAGGACCATCCAGACACAGGATGGAGAGCTGGTCACGCTGGGGACTATCATTCCTATCCCTGGTGCCACGCTGGCGGACAGGGTGATTGAAAACAGCACAATCGTCGAACTCACCGACGAGGAGATGAGTGAGATTGCAGAGGTCCTGAAGAACAACCCGATCAAGGGGAACAGATACCCTGACCATTGGTTGGCGACCTTGGAAGGGTGAGGGCACTGGAAGTCAGAGCTCGATGTGCTGATCCCCAAGATTGGGTGTTGAAAATAAAACATTTCCGTTGTGCGAGTTCCTATCTCATCCATACATTGATCTCTGAATCTCGGGGATAGCAAAGAGAGAAAGAAAAAAGGTTCCGCCTTCACATCCTGTTCACCGGTGCCAGATATGCTATCTTCCCTCGTCTCCTTGCGCCCTCCCACGTATTGCTTTCGATGCTACCTCCATTTTATGCCCGGTATTCCAGAACCCAGTTTGGATCTCGTCCATGTATACAACTCGGCCACAACTCGGATAGAAAAGGTAAAGGGGACCATGCCCACTTCCTTTCAGGTTCGGTTCGGCCGATGACGTCCTCCCATAGCACAGCTCAAACTGCTGTTACATTTCCATCAGAAAAAGTCGTCCCTCGTGTGAGATAAAGGCCAAAGGGAAAGGAAAAAAAAGGGAAAGACCACTGGCGCGCCGAGGCCAGGGTGTTGGGTATATTCTATTTTGATGGTGAAGAACCAATCCCGCCCAAAGAAATTACTCCTGTTCCCTGCTTTGTGTGATGCCCGGTGGATTTCGCCGCTCACAATGCTGAAAAGGAATTCGTTATCGGAGAAAGTATCATCTTCGTTGTGTGGATGGCGGCGTGCAATGTCATGTCTCTCTTACCACGGGGCAAGCTACTCAAACTGATCCGTCGGAGTGTCGGTGACGGTGTCGCTGAGATTGATGAGCAATTGCGCCAGGCATCGTTTGGTCGCGGCATCGTCTCGAAGGACATTGGAGAATGTGGCATCACGTAGCGGCTCCGGCAGGCACTGTCGAAGGGCCTGTCGGGCGCGATTGTTATCGCTCAGCCTGAAGAAGGTGAGCGGCACTCTCGCGGCGTCGGGGAGGGAAACACACCTCAAGAAACAGCGAACGACGTGTTTGAGCAGCCTCACCGTCTGCGTCTCCACCAAGCTGATGACCATATTGCTCAAGACGGTGCCCACGGCGTAGAAGCGTTCGTACGTCGCACAGATGTAGCCGAGTCCCGTGTCATCGAGAAGAATCTTTTGCACGATAAAGATGGCCACCGTTTTTGAGAGTTCACTGCCGGTCTCCATGATCCGCAGACACAAGGGGATGATCTCGGTGGTCAAGAGGAAGGTGATGGTCGGCGACGAATTGCTGGTGTTTCCGGGCGCATTCGGCGTGCCCGACGGATTCATCGCCACGCTGGATGAAGGTTCGTTCTTGACGAGAGCACCGATGACCCCGAGCGAGGTGAGGCGGAGATATTCAAACGGTCTCGACTTGGACGTGGTGTTGAGGAAGGGGTAGAGAAACAACGGGATGTGAGCTGCTCTTCCGGGTCAGCTCCTCTCGGGGATGGGGGATTCGGCACAAACTCACCATTCAAAAACAGTCCTCGGGTCTCGTTGTGGCTCGCAACACACTGGAGCAAGGCCAATGCGTTGCAAACGCGATTGCTCGCCGCCGCGGTCAACTGACTCGGATTGAGGAGAGGATAGACCGAGATGATCTCCTGGAGAAGGCTGGTCATGACACCGAAACTGTGCCACAGGACCAAGGCCAGTTCAGGGACTTGTTCTCTCTTCTTGCTGAGCTCCATCAGAGCGCCTTCTCGTCGTGCCGGATCCATCAGCTCCGCGACCCACTGAAGGACTTTGCGATTCTCCTCGGACAACTGCGGCTCCATTCCCGGCGAACCCTGATCATTTATGGTCGTCAAGGAGCCGGCCACCGTGCCGGGACCGTTGTCGCCCGAGGACTGCCGATGGTTGTTGTGGTTGTGGCCATTGTTGCCACTGTTGTTGTTTTGGTTGTGCGGAGAGGGATGGGCTTGGTTAATGGCAATGCGGTTGTAGTGTTGCTGTTGGGCGGCAGCGGCAGCCACCGCGGCGGCCTGAGCTTGGGCTTGCTGCTGTGCATGATTCAAACCCTGATGGCTTTGCTGTTGGCTGGCCTGCTGCCACGGGCTTTGGTCATGCTGCCCGTACTGCTGTTGGTGTGAATAGAGGTGCTGCGCCTGAAGCATGTTGATGTGGAATGAGATTTGAGGTGCGGTCAGGTCAGGTCAGGTCAGCTTCATTCTCAAATTGAGGGTCAAGGAGAGTCCCAGATCCGTCGAGCCCGGGATCGAGGTGAATCGGCAAGCTGATCGAAGTGAGCAAAGAGAAGAGAGAGAGTTACGACAGAGGTCGAAGGTGGGGGAGTCTGATACTCGGATCGACTTGTCTGCAGACACGACTACGGCTTGGCGCTAGTCTTGGATCTTTGCTTTGACAACCCTAACCGGGGAGGGAGGCTGATATATCCAATCTACAACTTATTTACATTGAGCTGCCAGAAAACCCAGACTGTCCATATCTCTGGGATCACTTCTGTCCAACTATGACGAGTGCGCCGAACCTATGCCAGTCCTCCTCATCCCTCTATGCTCTTGACCGGGATCGACTGCTTCGCCGGGTTCTTCGGTCTGACGAACTTTCAGCGCCTGTGTGACCTTGTTAGCTCATTCGGGCTCTCTCGCTCGCATATCAAGGGTACTTACTGCTGACAGTGTAGTCGGAGTAGTAGCCGCTGCCATAGCCGGAACTGCTCTTTTCCTCTCTTCGGTCCCTCCTCCTCTTCAATCCCAGTAAGAGGGCCAGACCGCCGAGGAAAGCGGCTGCGGCCGCCATCGGCCCCCAACCACTCGATCGTCTCTTTTCTTCAATCACCTCGGTCCTGCGGGACGGTCGTGTCCCGAACCACGTTCGTCCTGCTCGGCCACTTCGGTGCGAGTGTCTCTCTTCCACAATCACTTCTTCTCGCCGCCGGCGTGGACCCAGGCCAAAGATTGCCAGAAGTCCATCAAGGAGACCTTTGAAACAGAAACATGCGCAAATGAGGAGTAACAGGATGATGCCGGCGATGACGCCGATGACAATGCCGGCGATGGCCCCTCCGCTCAAGCCGCCACTCGACGTCGCGGATCCGGTGATGATGCTCCCGCTGGTGCCCACGGGAGATATGAATGGTTGCGTCGTGGTGGCGGTGCCAATCGACGTCACCGTCACGAGTGTATTGCTCGTCGGCCTCAACGGAGCACTGGCGGTGTTGGTGACGACCGTCGTGACCGTGTAGAGGCCAGTATAATAACCCGAGCTGCTACCACCCACGTCGACGCATGACCCAGAAGACTGACAGTACTGGCCGGAGAGACAGCAGACGTTTCCACAAGGAGTCTCGCCGAGCGAATATGCGCAGCTCAATGTGGTTGCCGCAACAAATGAGCTGAAGGTGGCCGTCACCGTCTTCAGATCAGTTTGCACGTATGTCGTGGTATAATATTCCCATTGGCCGGATGTGGTCTGAGCTGCTGCCGTTTGAACAGCGCTGCATTGGGCCTGATCGTTTGAATCGGTGTAACAGGCCTGGTTGGCTTCACAGCAGAGCTGGCCGTAGTAGCCACACGGATTGCTGCACCGCTTATTCAAATCTTGCAGGTCGGCCAGGTTGTGGAGTAATTCGGGAATGAAGCTGGCCGCGACCCGTCGACTGAGGAGGATCGTCGCGACGAGGGAGGCCAGAGACGGCGGCAGCTGGTGTAGTCGCATGTTGGCACAGACCCGGTGGTCAGGGCGAAATGCCGTCAATGCACTGGCAACGCTGGAGATGGTCCGATTCGAGGAGTGCGAGCTATGTTCGCATCGATGCTGTTGCGCAGGTTGACAGTGTGTCTACCGGCGGCGGTACCCTTCTGAATAGCGACGCCACAATATGCCACAGGGGACGGTTCTTAGAAAGTCTATGCTGATGAGTGAGCGAATGTAGACGGAAGGTATGAGCAGAAAGCAATAAGAGGGAGGTCGGATGTTGGGCAGAAAAAGCGTGGATTTGCATGGGTAAATTAGGATTTACCAACCTCTTCCTGCCACCGGGATTTTTCAAACACCGCCATGAGATCGGCACCACTTGAGTCAGTAACGAAGAGGCTGGGAATGAGCGATGATGGACGACGTCCAAACCGCCAGAGAATCACATCCTGCGCAAGCGGCGGATGCGCATGACAACTATCCCATCGGGTGCCGGAGACAGTGGGAGAAGTCGGTATCAAGGTGGTGGTGCGGGGGACACCGCTGCACCCTGCCAACCCACACCACGTATGCTGCTACCCGACATGACCGCGCCAATGGACACACCAAAGCCACCATCTTTGGAGTCGACTGGAAAAACACGTTCCGAGCAAGTGATGGTAGAGCCCGACCTCAAAGGATCGGCTCGATCAACCCCCTGCCATATCCTTGCCGCGCTAAGAAGCCTGGTGGCTGATCAATTCTCGCCAAGCATTCAGGGCGATATCCTGTGATGTCCATGGGAATTCACCAGTCGATCAATGCTACCGCTTTCTATTCCCACTGGCCAGACCGACCATCCCGAGTTGGCGGGCAGCTCTTACCTCCACGTCCGGTGCAAGCTGCTAAAATGAATGACTCGGAGTATCCCTCCAGGTGCGCGTCCTCTCTGGGACCACAGCCCTGGTGTTGAAAGGATCGAAGGGACTGAGTTGACGAGGCCGTGGGATCTACATTGACTTTGCCGGATCAACGTACGCATGCATGTTGGTTAATGGCAATGGGGGATGACGGAGCTCTCCTGGCTAGACGTGCTACAAGTTAGGTCTTCACTTCAAACGCCCGATATTCGAAACTGTCCCTACTCCAGTCCATCGCTCGGTCCTGCAGATCACATTTTCGCTCACTCTTGTGGGCCGTGCTGTCGGAGCAGCGGCCAGAATCACAGGCAACATATCCACTCAGCGAGGCAGGTCTGCACTAGTTGAGCATTTGGAAGATTTCTTGCCTTAAGACTTGTCACTGTTAATTTGACTATTTCTCCTTGCGACGACTATCGAACACTACATGGCTTTAAGCCTGGGCGCGGCTCTTTGCAGTCGAATACCGAATCGCCTTGACTAGTTGCGCCAATGTGATTATGAGCGGATGGCCCCTTGTTACGCAGCATTGTTCGAAGACCAGCGAAGAAAGGCCGTGGAAGAGGACATTCGCAGAAGGCTAAAATGGTGTTGTCCGTGGTAAAAGGCCACGGTTTTGCGAGCCACGAGAGAGGGTTGATAACCGACCAGCATGACCGGCCTCGCCTCACAGCAAACCAACTCACATCAGGCCAATCAATATGACGTACATCTCCTTCGGTGGCACCCACACCTAATCCCTGTTTGAATTATGACGGGTCCCGTTGAGTGGTGGTAGAGAGCCGCCGTCCACTGCCTCTCGGTCTTGGACCGGATGTACGTGGAGCATAACATCACCAGAGCTCGATAGACGCTGTCCTGGTTGACACTCACCAAGCGGCCACGGACCACATGCAGATGGAGGGATCTCTACAATCACTCACCACCATTCATGGTTGGTATCCTGCGTAATAATGAAGCGGAAATCAGCCGATACACACCACACAGTTCGACTATAGTCAGCTCTGTCAGCCAGCTGTTTCAGCTTGCAGAATTTCAAGAGCAATGTGCTGCGGCGTTTCCGTTGTCTCCACTCTCCCGGGCAACATAAAAGCCTGGAACCAAGGTTGAAAGGATTTCGACAACAATACCGGGCCTTCCGTTGGGCACCCTCCCCTTGCACGGCATTCATCGAGGCATCCGTCTCAAATGGCCTTTTTTAAATTCAATGATGAGGCCAAGAAAGAAGAACGATGCGGGGGAGTTTCCGACCGAAGGTTCATCCTGCTCAAAAGCAATTCCTGGGGACTTTGACGGAGATCCATCCGGGCAGAAACAACCCACGAAATGTCCAGCCTCGCAGAGTGCGATCACAAACCCGTTCGCACCTGCCGAGGTGTGGCCGCGTGTAAGTTCGGCGACCAGGAATCGCCCGCGGTCTCTCCGCTCGCACACCATGGCCTGGTGCTGTTTACCGAGGATCGGGGATATCGTCTCGACAACCAGCGTTAGCGCAAAGTTGAGAGCTGGTCGGGTCGAGAAGATGGAAAGAGGGGCTCTTTGATCGTATGAAACGCGAAGACACGGCCAACTGCTAATGGAAGGTGCACTATGATAAGGCGACGTCCTCTGGTGCGGAAAGCTCGTCACTCACCACATGGCACCATTAGTGGAAGATGCACGATGATAAGGCGAAGCCCTCTGGTGCGGAAAGCTCGTCACCACATGTACCGAGCAGGTACCGACTGATGGGATGACTAACGTCAAAACACCATCCAAGACGACGGGTCGGGATCAGGGAGGCTTCGGCAGCTGCCGATCCCAGGTTAGATAATGGCTGCTTTATGCGAGTTGGACTGACAAAGACGTTAGTGGTCTGGGCCCCCGGAGAGCGGTGCCTGCGTGTGGCACAGGAATGATCGTTGTCTCGGTCCGGGGTGAATACATAGGGATGCGAAGCTCACCAAAGCACTTCAAAGCGGCCCCCATAAGATCCAACAAGGTCAGGTGGCACCGGGGACTTCTGGAAACAGACCTTCTTCCGAAGCATTTCCCCGTTGAGAAGAGACACGTCTGACAGCTTGTTTACTCGAGCACATTGATCTCAGAGCCGATCACCTGTAATTCATCGGCGGTTACCTTACCGAGGAATTTGTGCCTATTTTGCGGCGAAAAGGCAGCAACAATGTTCCGTGGTTGGGTTCAAGGACAACGGCCGCGGTGAGCAGGGAAAAAAGCGAAACGCCATCACGAATCACGGCCATTCATCATTACCGAGGAGCCTAGCGCAGAAGAGGATGATCCGAGAAGAGTCTGGTGGACTGTGACCATCAAAACTGTCACTCGAATCGACATTGATCGATTTCATGCCAAATAACGGGGTGGAGCAACGGGCAGGGCAAGCCAAGGAAATTCTCTGGAAGATGGCGCTCACTCTGCATGGATAGTGTGAAGGATGACGGCGGTATGCCTTGATTATTTCCCGGTTTTACACGCTGCCAGCGAGGTGGATGGTATGGCAGTTGAGTGGCTCATAGGGGCATGGCCAATGTGGTGTGACCCAGGTCCGAGCCTGCAGCAGATGACGAAGAGGACCTGCCCGTTCTCGGGGCTTTCTTTTGGGCCAGGATTTCCTGTCAGGCGCTTGGCCGTTCAGCCACTTTCAGCCCTCTTGGGCAAGGTCGTGGAAATGAATAATACTGCATGAGATTTGCTGACTGATGCACAGCGCGCCCATCTGCTGCACAGTGAGCGCCAAACTAGCAAGGGCCCCACCCCTTTAGTGCGCCTTCCATATTCAGTTTAGCGTATTTTAGATATAGCTCTTCCCCGGCTCAAAACCCAGGTCTGCTCGGTCAATACTTACCACTGTCGCAACCGCTCGAAGAGTTCCGGCGCCGCAAGGCCCAGCATGGTCCAAACCGTGCCGTGCGTTTCCCAAAACCTCGTCGCGTGGCGATCTGCTATAAGAATTGGCTATCCCCTCCTCTCCTCTCGCCGTCCACAACGATTACACAACCAGTAGTCCGTTCAGATTATCTAATACAAACGGCCGTCGTTGCACCACCAAAAGTGAACCGCTCAAACCACCCACTCACTGACCAAGTCAACCTCAGCCGACACCAGCACGACTGTCGCCATGACGGACTTCGACGGCGCCAATGTTTGGGCTCAGCCAAGCGCAGCCTTCTCGCCTATGGATCAGTCATTCCAATGGAATTTTCCTCAAGTGCAGTCGCCCAAGACCATGGTCAGCCACTACAACGACGTAAGTAGGCGGCCGTCGTTTGACCGTGTCGATCCTAACGACGGCCGTAGTTGCTGCAGCGCGCAGCGGACTTTTACGCCACGCTCGACAATTCGTTCGACTCTGTGTCGTCCTCAGGGTCCGACCGGTCGTACCGATCCACGCCCGAACGGCGGATATCAAGCGCGAGCAACGTGGTCGCCCAAGTCAAGAACTCCATTCCGGACAAGATCGAGGTAGGTACACGGCGAGCGAGGCCGCAAGAGCCATCACCCCCCCGGCCCAGGCTGACGGTTGCCCAGAGGAGACGCGAGCAGAACCGGTCCTCTCAACGCGCTTACCGGGAACGAAAAGAGCGCCATCAGAAGGAACTCGAGGAGCAAATCACCCAATGGCAGCAAAAGCATCAGCTCCTCTCCCGGTCCTATTCCCAGCAGACCGAAGAAGTTGCCCGGCTCAAGGCCCAGATCGAGCGGCTCAACTCGGAAATCTCGTCGCTGCAGGCCGGCCTCCCCAATCTGTGCGGCTCGATCTGCCAGTCACCACAAGAGTTCGACCTTGTGCCGTTCTTTGACGTGGATGCCATGAACCCGCAGTCGACGCCGCGGCTGCCGCACTCGTCCTCCTCCAAGGGGAGACTCTAACTGTGCTTGATCAAAGCGGTTTGATTATTGATTGATTGCATAGCGAGTGGTCTGGCGAACGGGTGTCGGGAGGCTGTGATATCATAGTGCATGTACCGAAAAAGGCCCTTCGATACCGTGGCATGTCACATCCAGCCGGCAAAATGACAAAGGTTGAAGTGACGGAATGTCTTTTGCAGAGTGATCTGACTCGAGCCATTACTCCTCACTGCAAAGATCCCATCAGCCGCACACGTCGGACCTTCTCCTCTTTTTTGGCCCAGCTTCTAGCCATTCTCGACGATTGCCCGAACGAAAGGTAGAGCGAGGTCGAAACCACGGTGACCCCCGGCCGAGTGCTGAGCATAGTCAGTTGTCCCACGCTACCGCTGTCGACCAGGTTCAAGACGGTGACCAAGATGTCGGTCAGGGTGGTGGACCACGAGACAACCCTGGATCAGCAAGGTCTCAACCCGGAAAAGCAGACGTCAAAGAAAGTGCCGATGGATCTCTGAGTAAGGCGATGGATCGGTTACATAAGAGGAGAGTCCGGGCATGCAGGTCTGGGCACATTTCCTTTGCTGGCACGCAGGAGATTGTAATCCTACAGGACCACAGACTACACGTGGAGGTGGTGCGATAGCCACGTGTTCCAAGTCGAACGCCTAGGACCTGCGTTCAGCTGGCCGATGGGAGCTGTTGAGGCCAATTCCACATGAGTCTGTCTCCCTTCAACCGAGATTTGGTCCCAAGCATGGGATTATGACGACCGTGGTCAAACACTAGTCAGTATGTCAGGTTGTCAACAGACGGAGAACTCCTTCACGAGAACGACCCATGCCGGCAATGCTGAAACTGCTGATTCAGCCCTCGCTAAATGTGCAAGGCTGCTTTACCAACCTGTTGAACTTCTCAAACGGGCATGCCGACTCCACTTTGGAGCTTAGCGGGCGCTGTGTGCAGATCTAACCACGGCTGTCGTCCAGCTTGTTGGCCTTTACCCAAAGGTCACCGACACCGACTTCAATTCGCAGATCTCTCCCTAGTCAGGAAAGGCCCTAGAAGCCCCGAGGGCGATTTCATTTTGCTTCTGTATCCCTACTTCACCGACACGTCCCTGGCTCTACGGCTATCTGGTCCAGGCATAGAAACTTTTCTATGCATACCTATACCATGACGACTGAACCCGGCTCTCTATCCGGCGGTCTATCACAGTATGCCGTCGCCAGCACGTCCCCGTGGTTGGTTACGTACGCATCATTTCCGTCTCCAAAAAGACGTCGTCCTTGGTGCCCCTCAACTTTTCTGCTTTTCCCTCGGTACAACCGGCCATTCCCCTATCAATGCGCCCATCTCATCATTTCCGCTTCATCGACGATCTCTATGCATGCTAGCTAGTCACCCCAAGACAATCGGTCGCCGCAACGCTGAACGCTGCAACGCTGAACGCTGCAACGCTGAATACTGCAACGCTGCAACGCTGCAACGCTGCAACGAGTTCTGGCATCCTCGGTACTTGCGCCTTGCTTTTCCAGAAAGCCAGGCAGGCAACCTGAGTCTCAGCGTGCCTGCTATAGCTTGTAAGCTACGAGTTATCAGCCACACCTACGGCCCTGCAAACTGTGGGACTCGAAGTTCCGCTCTCTGCAACTGAAGATGCGGACCTCCGCTCCGATGACCACGATGTCATGCTCTAACATGACCAATTTTCTGACAAGCCGATGCACAGTCACTGAGAGAAACCTGAGATGTGGCTTCTGGACGAGTAATGCTTTTCCTGGTGATCGGCCTGCTCGGCGGGACACGATGTGAGGTTTCGGTCTGGAAACTTGCACGAAACAGTTCGACCTCCTAAACGAGTGCATTACACAGACTGTCGTCTGTAAGAGCGTCGGCATCACCGGAAGCCGTCAAGATCTCAATCACGGCGCTGGGGAGAACGACGGCTGCATATTTACTCCAGCAGAGTTCTCAAATCGAGATGGTGAGGCCGTCAATATTCCGATGGGCGACGGCAGTATTATTTCCCCGGATATCTGGGTAATGCAAACGTTGAACCGAGTGGATAGACATGTCAGCCATGTTTTGCAGAGATCGATTCCCATCATCAATAGCCACTGCCGCTGCACTTCTCCAGAGCGTGTTGCTGGCCAGCCCTTTGGTTATGAAGTTGGAAGACTGCAATTTGAAGCCTCCACTCTCTGTGCCCGGTCTTCGCCGTTCCCAGCCTCGAGTCATTTCCGAGTCAGCTAACTGTCTTTCACCTTGAGTACAAAGGATCTCAGCAAACGGTCGAACTGGACAGAAATTATCAACAATCTCGATAAAGGCTCTGTCCAGTCACCTGGTATTCTTTGCCTGCTTCGAAAATAGAGGGAAGGAACCGAAAAGAAAGCAGAGCAAAGCAAAGCATATCACCCACCAGGGGTCTCAGCGCTGGTTGGTCTAATTCAGCGAGAACTCTCACGGGCCTGCTGACAATAACTCTTCCATTCCAAGCCCTGGAACAGGAAGGAGAGATATCAACACCCAGGCGAAATAGTCTATTGATTATTCGACCAGCATCAGGTAGGTATCATGCGACAACAACCTGCCACAGTCACGCCCCAGGGGCACTGTTTCAGGAAGAGGGGCAAGACGACAAACCTGTACATATACTCACCGTTCACGCCCCTGAGTGCAAGAGAAGGCAAGCGTAGAGTCTTGTATGCTAGGCACCAGATTGTTAGCTGAACACAAGGAAGACTTGCCTACTCGATTGTTCGCTGCTTGCCTCAGCTAACCATCTGACAGCAGGAGAACGTCCCACGCTGGTAATGTAGCCTACCTCCATCTATCGGCATAATTAGTCGACATCTCTGCCTGTCTGCGTCCGTACCGAGGCTGGCATAGCCTAGACCTCAGACGACAACTCTGAGAAAGAGAAGCAGAGGCGATGAATTTGGTCTCTGCTGTCTCGTAGGTTGCCATTGCGACAATGCCTTTTATCTTTCCCACTCCAGCCAGGGTCGGCCACCACAAATTTGAACTCCAACAATGGGCATGACCAGATACCAATGACTTTGTCATCGATCGTCACACTTACCCGGGGCTGGGATAATCATGTGTCTGTCTGGGAGCTGGGTATAGAAAATACAGCGTCCAATCTCCGCCGAGAAACGGTGGTCTAGCGGAAAGACCGCGGCTGGACCGATCAACTAAATCACATCAACCAGCTTGGAGTTGTTTTCATTTGGTCATTCACGGCATTGACTAGGGAATTCGGACCGTTTCATGCAGAGGTTATTGCTGCCGGACCATTGCCAATCACTTACCAGGGTCCTATGTTGACTTCCATGGACAATGATTAAGGTGAAACTTGTTAAACAATTGTTGCCCGGCATTGATGGGAAAATACTGCAATTCACACCTTATTGTCAGTCATGGACATAACCGAGAGAGTCTTCTGGCTATTGTTTTTCATCCTCACCTAGGATCACCGGCGCAATTCCGCCCTGGCATGGATGCACGGCCAACTGTTGCGTGGCCTTCTCAGCCAGATACGCCTATCAAAGACCCATCCACCTCTGGTCAAGCAAAGAAGCGTGCACGCGGTTCCGTGTCGTGAGGAGACCTGGCCTTGCTCTTGAAGAGTATATTGATGAGTACGACAAGGAAACTCCGGTCAGTCCTGGTCCAATGTGGCCCAACCGGAATGACGGTGAGAGAGCACGTTATTCATCCTCGAAGCTCTCTTTGAAGCAGACTTCTCTGCTGCACGAGCAGACGAATTCGTCGATCCAGATTTACTACCAGTCGAGGAAAACGCACCAGAAGATGGGCAGCTGATGATTGACTGAGGACACCAATTGGCAGGAGGTTGTCATGCTGGAAAAAGGAGGGCAGGAACTTGACTGTAGTGGGGTAGGCAGTCTGCCGATATCTGTCCTTTTTCTCCCTTGCAGCGAATTGGTGATTGGCTTCCCCGGGCATGTAGGCTTAGTCAGGACGGATTAAGATGCGAAGAGATATCCCAACTACCCAGCCTGGAAAAGCTGAGGCAGTGTCATCAAGTCATGTTCGAGACCAGGCTCTTGGATTTTTCTTTGTCAGTGATCACGTCCTGCCAATCTGGGAAACTCACAAAATCTCCCCGGCCAATCTCCTTTGCTTAGGCAGACAACGACATTTAATGTTCAGTGCTAATTTAGCTGTCAAGACGCTGCAAGAACCCTTTCATGGACACGAAAGCTCCACTGTCGTTTCACCGAGGTTTTTCACCGGAACTCTCAAGGTCGTTGTCATTTCATCATGCTAGCATTAATGGCAAGAGCTGGATGCCACGCCACTCGTCATTCATGGCTCTGTCGATGCCTAGTCGTGATAGGGATCATTCACCGACCCGAAGATCTCCCACAGAGGCCATGTGAAATGTGGACAATGATCCGTGGTTAGGTCTAAGGGCGCTGTGCAGAGATGGAATCTGCAAGAGGCTGATATGAAGGTGCTGGAAAGAGGAAATTGGGAGCAGATGGACTTTACTGTGTCTTTGGCAGCTCAATCTGAACGCGCGAGAAGGAAGGCTCAGACAATGGCAGAGCATCATCAAACGCGAATTCTTTTCTCTTTCTTACAGAGAAGATCCATTGCAGATAAGTTTAGGCGCCGAGATATTCCAGGGGATTGCTGATCTCATCAGAGTGCGAACAGAGGACACGGCCAAAGATTCCATCTGCAATACAGAAAAGATAAAATACCAGAGCTATCAGTAGTCGAAATCATCTCGAGCAAAATGCCTTTTGGCTCTAGATAGCATCCCGGCGGAACCAGCTGAAGGCCACCGTCGTCGGTGAGCTTGAAGGCAGATGGTCGGCAGGACCATTCTCAGGACTTGAGCTCCACCAAAGAATTTCTAGGAGTGGGATTTCTCCTGTTTTGTAGGCTGCCAATGTCGCGCTGAGGCGGGCCTGTCCTGAATGGCTGACGGGAGAATCCATGGTGCTGGAAATCCGGAGCTGAGGTAGTTATAACTGAGTGTCTGAATCAGTTATACGGGACCTTCCGAGCAGGCAGCTGGTATTTGAAGGAATTTGGCATTGATTTTCCGCTCTGATAACATATTATAACACCAAGCGACGAAACAATGTTATCATACTAATCCATGACGCAGCTGGATGATAATAACCGCGGTCCGTGAATCTCGCTAACCCAGCGGGGTCATCACGAGAGGCGGGGATAACCAAATTTGGCCGAGATATGTCCATCTCCACCCGACGGCGTGCAGAGCAGAGATATTCTCTTGCGGGAATCGGCAAAGTATCGGACTCATTTCTAGGTTAGCAATATGCCATACACTCTCAAGGGCAGAAACGTGTTGGTGACGGGCGGTTCGAGGTATGCTGCCGCCGGCTGATGGAGGACGACCAAAACTGAAAGATCGTCTCTAGAGGACTAGGTGCTCTGATATGTGAAAAGTTTGCTGCCGAGGGCGCGAACATCGTCGTCAACTACGTCAGCAGCAAAGATAGGGCCGAAGAGGTGGCAGAGAAGGCCCAAAAGCAATACGGGGTGAAGGCCGTGGTGATACAAGGAGTGAGTAGCCGATCCAATGCGTCAGGTGCATCCATGTAACAACTCCCAGGACGCCGGCATCGCTGAGGATAATGCTCGATTGGTCAAAGAGACGGTCGAGCAATTAGGCGGCCTGGATATAATCATTGCAAATGCGGGCTGGACGAGATTCGCGCCGTTTGGGGATCTCTATGATCTGAGCTATGAGGAATGGAACAAGGCATGTTGAGATTCTGGTCTTTTAGACATGACTGATGGCTTCAGTGCTGGGCAACCAATGTGATGGCTCATTTGCAGCTGATGCAGCACGCGGCGCCGATATTCAACGCCAATCCGGACGGAGGCGTCTACGTAATCACATCCTCGGCCGCCGTACGAATCTTCCCATTCTTTCTCTGGATCACACTGACCACGAACAAGGGGATCAGCTGCGGTGGGAGCAGCATGGCGTATTCAGTCAGCAAAGCGGCAGGCCTCCACCTGATGAAATGCCTGGCCAGCACCCAAGGTCCCAAGATCCGCGTCAATGCCGTGCTTCCAGGTCTCCTCTTGACTGAGTGGGTATGTCTGGTCGCCCGATTTTCCATGTCGATGGGCTTCTTCATCCTCCAGGAACGTCGGTTCCGGAATAGGCTAATCGAGGTTCAGGGCCTAAAATTTAGTGAAGAGCGGATCAAACAAAACAAGCAGGCGGCGGCACTAAAGCAGGAGGTTGTTCACACAACATCCCTTGGGGCGGATCATGCTGACTCTCGACAGACACTCCTGGATGACTGTGCAGATGCGTACATATCTGCCGCGAAGAATACGTCCATGACTGGCCAACAAATCGTCGTCGGTAAGTGTATTCACTGCCGATACACCGTATACTGACCACAAAGACTCTGGCTTGGTGATCAGGTAGGCGGGGATCGGCCCGCCTCGGCGGCCTCGTTGGGTTCGGGGACGGATAAGGGTGCATGAAAAACGTATAACCTTTGGTCGCCGACCGCGGTCGGCTCGTCGAAGAACTTTGCTCGAGCCGCTGCTGCCGCCGCCGCACCCGGACGGTGCCCTGCCACGGTGATTGTGGGGGAAATTATGTGGCCACGCCTGCCGGAATATTCGAGATTGACGTTGATATTGAGAGGGGCCGACGAGTGATAGATGTCTTCAGATTCATTCAGAATGGCGAACGGCACCCCGTTCGGAATAGACCGGCAGACATCCGGCATGCGCTCCATCTCTTCATGTGTTGACGCCCGCAAGTCCGTCTCGAACAAGATGCGGTTCTTTTTGGGCGTCCCCGTCACGCGTTCGGCCACGGCGAACAGCTTGGGGATGGCACGATTCCTCCTCAGGATCTGAATCCTCGTCATGGTCTGAAAATTGACCGCCCGATGCTGAGTCGTCACTTTGGGCGCAAAAGAGAGATGGAGCCCCGCTGCGCCCGCCCGAGGCTGGACAGCGTCATAAGGCGGCAAATACAGTCGATTTTGAATCGCTTTGACCAGCATTTCCGCTCCAATGGGCGCCAACATGCTCCGCAACTCCTTGAACGTGACCGTGTCTGGGTTGGGTATCGCGAGTCCTGGTTGGGGCGTTTGGGCGAGAACAACGCCCTCGTCGAACTTGGAGGGATGCAGCGTCTGGATGCTGATGCCCGTATTCCGACGACCGCGGATGATCGTCCACTGGATTGGGGCCGCGCCGCGGAGATCGGGAAGCATCGACGGATGTACATTCAGTCCCCCAAATTTGGCATTTCGCAAGATGCGAGGAGGGATCAGCAGGCCAAAGGAGACGGCAATGACGAGGTTGATATAAGGATTACGTGCCATGCCGTATTCTGGCGGACTCCATCCGGTGAAAGTATCAATCTGATGGACAGGCAGGCCCAGCTCTAAAGCGGCCGGTTTGATGGGCGGCGACTTGAGCTGCTTCATGCCCCGTCCTGCCTTTTTGTCGATCTTGGTCACCACGTCAATCGAGACGATGTTGCTGTTTGGTGCTTTCGACTCTGCATGTAAGGCCTTGAGAGACTCAACGCTGAAAGCGTCAGCCCCACAGAACAAGATCCGCAAGCGCTCGTCATCTTGCTCTTTCACCGTACTCCGCTGAAAACCGCGGCGGCCATCGAGCCGCCAGATCGGCCGCGCCGCCTTGACATTGGTCCATGTGCTCCGTCGTAGAGTCCGGTATGTCATCAGGCTGCCGCTCCCATAGCACTGGGTTTCGAGTTCAACGGACGCCAGCCAGGGGAAGGGGAAGCGCGACCGCGTCAAAGACAAAATGGCTTGGCGGCAAAAGAGAGGAAAATCTGCGCCCTACTCACCTCGACACCACCCCATCTCGCCGACCTCGACGCACCCACGACTCACCCTCCCACTCACCCTTTGACGACGGTGCGCTTTTGGCCTGTGGGACCGCGTCCTAGTTTGCAGAGCCAGGATCCAAGAATGGGCACCAGCGTGACGCACTCGATTCGGTGGTCGTCCTTCCAATCCACCGTTTGACCGGCCCTGGCCTCCTTCAACCCAATCCACAGCTCACCATGTACAAATTAAAAGGCTCCCTCCCCTTTGACTGCAGTCGAAGAGTTTTCAGCCTTTCCCTCACGCCGTCGAGTATCTCCTGGCAGCCAGTCCTGTCTCTCTGAAGGAAGCCTCTCACGTCTCCGCCACCTCGCTTCTCCCTCCCTCTCTAGGATGGGCAGACAACGTGCCGTGCCGACAAGACGCCGGCTCACCATGCTAAGGAGTTACGGGCACGGGCCAGAGCTAACGGCTACAAGAGAGGGGCACACGTAGAACAAGACAAGATCCGCAAGAAAGGGAAGCACAACCCGAAGACGACAAAGGATCAAGATGCGACTCTCAACCGCTATGTGCTGTAGGGAATTCCCACCCTCTTCTTCTTCCCACCCCATTAGACCGATCCCACTGCTGCCCTGACGTCCTAGATGGCAGCTCGACGATTTGCAGGAAAAGCCGCCGAGAACGACCGCCCTGCTCCCAACGAAGAAGACGCCCGACGCGACGAGCAAATCTCAGATCCGCGAGAAACCGACTTCTGACTCCATCAATACCGTGGTAGAATGGTTCTTTGCGGGTGACGTCCTGGGGCCAAATCTTGTTGGGGGATCGAACGCATCATCGGCCGCAGGGATCTGGAACGTGAGCACCGCCGACGGACGATCTCTCGTGCCAAATATCGCAGGAATTTGACAGAGGCCAAATGGCCCCGTGCCGCCAGGCGCAGGACACAGTCAACAAGGGCAGAGAAGAGTTCTCGCGCGGTCACGCGGGTGGTCGAGTTGTTTGAAGAGGTGAAGGCGGCGGAACGATTGGTTCTTGACACTCTGATCTCGCCTTCAAAAGTTGACAAGGTACCATCTTGACACGGTCGCATACTGACCTTAATTCGCCGCTACGCAATCGATGGTAATTTTACCTCTTGGCTGCCTAAATTTAGAATTATAAAAAGAATGTCATGGAAGGCTCTGTGTGCTTTGTCTGAGTCGAGCAGAAACTTCTATAAAAGAAAGTGTTTCACCAGACCTCTTTCTCACAAAGAGATTAAAAAACAAGAAGGATGAATAACAAAGTTTCTCACAACTTTCCTGGCAGTTGGTAATAGGTGTACTCACTGCACCTATTACCGACTGAAGTGGTCGGCGATATTGCTCTCTGCTTTGGAACCACATCCAAACAATAATGAGCAGCTCCATAATGCTGGGACCCGCTCAAGTACAATCGACTTGGATAAAGCAAACCAGGCCAGAGTGTAATCCAATGGCAAACATATTGCCACAAAACGCTGTACAATTCCTGCGATACTCCTGTGGTAGCCAGAGAAGATTTCGGTTATCCCATTGGATCCAATCATTCTTGATCATGATGGTCGAAGATTCGAGAGCCGAGCCAGGACTAGACCTATTGTCAACAGATATAGCTCCTCGATTAGTAAGTAAAGTGCTGTTGTCGATTGTAAAACTGATAGAGATTGCTGGTACACTCTCGAATTTCTGCACTTCCTGGCCCGTGGTCGGGTTCCACAGCCTG
>Ga0255336_100713_pt1 | contig 40352 bp, 48 predicted proteins | sample MeOH1_35cm_T3_17_FD_189102 | JGI IMG/M metagenome (GOLD analysis project Ga0255336, IMG submission 189102) | Sandy soil microbial communities from University of British Columbia, Vancouver, Canada - MeOH1_35cm_T3_179 | ecosystem: Engineered > Artificial ecosystem > Sand microcosm > Unclassified ...
CGATTTTTTTACTACAATTTTCCATATTCATGCCCCTTATTATACAAAATAAATGGATTTTGTGGCATATTACTCAATTGGGAGTTTAATCGTCCATTGATTATTTTTCTCATTCACATTATTATACACTATGTAATATATGTCAAGTATAAGATTTATTTCTGAGGTGATTTTTTGAAAAAGGTTAAATCGAAAATGAATATAACAAGGATTATCCTTGAAAACGGGGGAGACATTATGGCATCCCCTAATATGCAGTCAGAAAAAACCTTTATGCAGCACAGAAAGGTCAACTGCTATGATCATTCTCTTTCGGTGGCATATGTGAGCGTATGGCTGTCAAACAGATTGAAGCTCAAGAACGACTTTCGCAGCATGATCCGGGGCGCTCTACTGCATGATTACTTTTTATACGATTGGCATACAGCGGATAAAACTCATAAACTCCACGGATTTATTCATGCTCAAATAGCGCTTAAAAATGCAAAACGTGACTTTACTATTAATAAAATAGAGGCGGATATTATTGCAAAACATATGTTTCCACTGAACATAAGGCTTCCGAAATATAAGGAGAGTGTAATTGTGAATATAGCGGATAAAATCTGCGCCGTTTGCGAAATATGCTCTATTAATTTATCAAGCCCTATGCTTGTATCCGAAATAGGGTGAACTCATTATGAAACTTTATGAAACATATTTTCTGTGGTTTATGATATACAGCGTTTTGGGTTGGATATACGAAACTCTGTTATGCTCCATTGAACAGAGAAAATTTATTAATCGCGGCTTTTTGAACGGACCATATTGCCCGATCTATGGATGTGGTGCTATTGTGGACATTCTTTTTCTCCATGAAATAGAAAATACTGTTTTTCTTTTTTTCGCAGGCGTATTGCTGACTTGCAGCTTGGAATATCTGACCTCATGGGTCATGGAAAAGCTGTTTCGTGCGCGGTGGTGGGATTATTCAGATAGAAAGTTTAACATAAATGGCCGAGTCTGCCTTTTGGGTGCTGTAGTTTTCGGTACATTTTCAGTTGTGTTGATAAAATTCATACACCCTTTTATTTTCTCATATACCAGCAAGATTCCATTTTCAACTTTGCACTTTTTATCTTTTTCACTATTTGTGGTATTTTCTGCAGATTGCGTTCATACCATAACAAACTTCGCTGGCTTTGCGCATAAATTACAAGAGCTTAATGGCTACATTGATAATGCAGTTAAAACGGCTAACCGATACAAAGCAGCAATCATTGACAGAATAAATGAAAGTGAAATATATGAGAAAATCAGCATGGCATACGAGAGCTTTGGCAAGAAAATCAACAATCAAGAACGCAGAATGCTCTTATCTTTCCCAAAGCTCAAATCTACCCGTTACGACAAAATACTGCAAGAGCTCAAGGAAAATATCAAGAAGATTAAAGGTGTAGATAAGAAATAATGGACACTTTTATAAATAAGCAATAAAAAAGTCCACAAGGGACTTTTTTTATTGCTTATTTTATTATAAATTAATCTTTAGCTTAACGAAGCTGCTTAATTGCCATATATGCTATGCCAGCACCTGCTAGCACTCCAAGTGCTCCAACGCCTGCTTTCATATTTTGAGCTTTTCTTTTTTTCTTAGGCATTAAAGTTGAAGCAATAGTGCTTACATCAATAATATTTCTCATCATATCAATTACCTCCATTAATTTATAGTTATATATCTATTAATTATTTTCATATATATGTTTCCCATTCAACCTTATAACTATTCTCCATCATAGTTAACACAACAAGCCATTCCAGTTATTTGTATCTTCTATTATCTTTTCTTTAACCTTTTCTGCAACAGTACCACTTATTTTTCTATTAAGTGCAAGTTCATCTATATCCCTTGTTCTGTCTTGATTTACAAACATCTTTAATTGCTCTTTACTAAAGCCCTTATCTATTGCTACATCGTATGCTGTTCTATTTAGCATTCTAGCTTGCTCAAGCTCTGGTTTTGTGGCCCCTATTTTATTTAATAATACATCATTGGCGCTTTTTATGATTTTAATATCTTCCTTTTCTATTTCAGATCGAAGATTTTGGATATCACTTTCATTATTATTTTCTTTTATATGTTTATTCTTTGAATGTCTAATCATTGGATAAATTACAGCTCCAATTCCTGTTGCCGCAATGATACTCCCGATAGCTATATTTCTATTTGTATTTTTCATGATAAATCCTCCTCTCTATTATCTTAATTTGCCCAATTTAATATTGTAAATACGCGAAAAGAGCTGGATTAAATACCCAGCTTTTATAATAATTATTATTTTTTTTTTGTCTTTTTATAAAAAGTTCACTTTCTTCCATTGATGTTACTGTTGATTTATAGCAAGCAATTAAAACAATAACTACAACTATCATAATGACCATTGCTACTGCAATTATCATAAACCTTCCTCCATAAATTATATACTATAATATAATTTATGAAGTTAAGCTCAGAAAGGTTATAATTTTTCTCCTCTCCAATTTTTAAGCATTTCTCTTATAGACCTTGTCATTTCTTTAGAAAACTCAGAGCCTGTTTTTCTTGCATACATAAATTGCCCGAAGTTTGCAGCTTGTGCTTTATTTTCTGGTGAAAGCCTTTTTTCCCTTTCAATAAACATGTCTTTAAAATCATCATTATTTAATCTTTTATAAGTTTCTTTAAAAACTATATATTCCTTATCAAATCTAGGACTAATGATCTTCTTTTGTTCTTCTGGGTAGTAACCTACGCAAAGCATTGCAGCAGGATACACCCATTCTGGAAGATTTAATAATTCTTTATGTATTTCATAATTTTCAGCAATGTCACCTATATAACAGGATCCTATATTAAGGGCTTCTGCAGCTACTACAGCATTTTGAGCAGCAATAGTAGCATCTGCTATAGCAAGCATTAAGTCTCCTTCATCTGGAGTATTGTAATCTATGTTCTTTAAAGAGCAATATTCTTTAACGTTGCTATAATTGTAATAATCAAACCATCTTTGCATATCAGCTAAAAATATAAGTACTATTGGGGCTTTAGCTATAAAGGGCTGATTATCGCAGCTTTTACTAAGAATATTCTTCTTTTCCTGATCTTCTATTACAATTATAGAATATAACATCATATTACCAGCAGTAGGAGCTCTCATGGCACTTTCAAGAATAGTATCTAAATGTTCTTTTTTAATAGGTGTGTCCTTATACTTTCTAAGTGACATACGGTTTTTTAATAAATCCATTGTTTCCATAAAAATCCCCCCAGTTTTCAATCCTTATTAATAATTCTACAATAATTGGAAAATTCCTTTAATTTATTAAGGATTATATAGATTTAAAGTAAAATATTTATCTATTCATCTGGCTTATTAGGCTTTTGAGGAGTAATTTCCTTACTGGTTTCTACAAGCATATTAGGAATAAACTCTATTTCCATCCTTTCCATTATATTATCTGCCCTTCCAGAAACCTTACAAAGTGAAGCTGTAAAAAAGCCAATGGTTCCGCCAATCATAATCCACAACACAGCTGACATAATTATCACTCCGAATTCATGTTTTTAGTTTAGCTTTTGTATTTTTTAAATAATTATGCATTATTTGCATATAAAATTTTTGAAAATTATAAAGATTAAATGTAAACATTGGTAAAGCATCTTGTCAATAAAGAACTTTCTATTTAATGAAATATTTAAGGGCATTTTTCAAAATATTAATTGAGTCAGCCCCTTTTTTGTATAAAAAAATACAATAATAACAAAATAAATAAATAACTACTTCAAAAATTATACGAGGAGTGAAAAATTTGAAGACTAAATATAGTAATTTATTTAAAGAAATTATAAGTTCTTATTATAAAGGAAATTTAGAGGAAAAAATTAACTCTATATTGTCTTATAAAACAATAGACAAAGAAGATTTAGCTAGTGTTATATCCTCCTTATGTGGAGTTGAAATTAGGTTTAGTGATAACTATTATGAAAAATTAAAAGCAGCCATTAAGTCCTATGAGGCTTCCCATAAAATTGTTAATAAAGTTAAAGCCTGCTCTATGGATTGCACAGATAATGAAGGAAAGACAATTTGTCAGAAATCTTGTCCATTTGATGCCATATTTGTTGATACAGAAAAACATACTTCCGTAATTGATGGAGATAAATGCACTGATTGCGGGTTTTGTGTAGAAGCCTGTCCAACAGACTCTATAATTGATAAGATAGAATTTATTCCTTTTGCCAATTTATTGATACAAAAAGAGCCAGTGATAGCTGCTGTGGCTCCTGCAATTACTGGGCAATTCGGACCTGATATTTCAATTAATAAATTGAGAACTGCTTTTAAAAAAATGGGTTTTACTGAAATGGTAGAAGTAGCCTTTTTCGCCGATATGCTTACCTTAAAGGAAGCAGTTGAATTTGATGAGCATGTACGTACTGAAAATGATTTTATGATTACCTCCTGCTGCTGTCCTATGTGGGTGGCAATGCTTAAAAGAGTATATAATGACTTAGTTAAGTATGTATCTCCTTCAGTATCACCTATGATTGCTGCAGGAAAAGTTATGAAGCAGTTAAACCCAAAATGCAAGGTAGTCTTTATCGGTCCCTGCATAGCTAAAAAGGCAGAGGCTAAAGAAAAAGACCTGCTTGATATTATAGACTACGTTCTCACCTTTTCTGAACTAAAGGATATTTTTGAAGCCTTAGAAATTAATCTGGAAGATTTAGAGGAAGATTTCTCTAATGAGTATGCTTCTAAAGGCGGAAGACTTTATGCTCGTACCGGCGGTGTATCCATTGCAGTAAGTGATGCTGTGGAAAAGCTTTTCCCAGAAAAACACAAACTATTTAAAGCCACTCAGGCTAATGGTGTTGTAGAATGTAAAAAAATGCTTAGTGATGCTCAGCAAGGCATAATTAAAGCTAACTTTATAGAAGGTATGGGCTGTATCGGTGGATGTGTCGGCGGACCTAAGGCAATTATCCCAAGAGAAAAAGGAAAAGAATTTGTTGACGATTTTGCATTAAATTCAGAAATAAAAGTTGCAGTTGACAGCAATTGTATGCATAATATTTTAGAAAACCTTAATATCCATTCAGCAGATGACTTTAAGTATAAAGAAAAGGTAGATATTTTCGAAAGAAATTTTTAATGATATAATATAATTAAAATTTCTCCTAGGAGGCGCAGGATGCATGAGATTATGTTCATGTGCCCCAGAGGGATACAGGAGCCATGAAGATTGATAATCTCCATGTGCACCAGCGGAATACAGGAGGGTTTATGTTAAAGGATATTAAGGCTGCAATTTTTGACTTGGATGGTACACTTATAGATTCCATGTGGCTTTGGGAAAAAGTAGATATAGATTTTCTTAAGCTAAGAGGTTATGAGCTTCCAATTGATTTAAAAGAAAATATTGAACATTTAAGTTTTATTGATACTGCAAAATATTTTAAAGAAAGATTTAACCTTCCAGAGAATATAGAAGAGATTATGGATGAATGGAACTCTATGGCCTATGAGCAATATGCAAATAATGTTTCATTAAAATCAGGAGCCGAAGAATACTTGCACTATTTAAAGCTAAAAGGTATAAAACTGGCTCTTGCTACTAGTAATTCCGTACCACTATTGGATGCGGTTTTAAAAAATAATGGAGTATATGATTATTTTGATGTAATAACTACCACAAATGAAGTTAATAGGGGTAAAAATTTCCCTGATATTTATCTTCTTTCAGCAAAAAAACTAGAAGTTAAACCAACTGAATGTATTGTTTTTGAAGACATCCTGCCTGCAGTATTAGGTGCGAAGATGGCAGGTATGAAGGTTGTCGCAGTACATGACCTATACTCTGAATATCAAAAAAATGACATAATAGCTTCTGCTGATTATTACATTTATAAATATGAAGATATAAACGAAGCTGGCTAAATAAAAAGAGAAGATTTTTTTAAGTCTTCTCTTTTCTTATGTAAAACTATAATATTTGATGAATATAATATTATTGGAAGCTATTATAGGAGATATATACATTGTTTATATTCATATTATTTTTACTTTTAATTGGACTTTGCTTTATAATATACTTTTATCTATCAAACAAAATAGTACTTTTACGTAAGCAGGTAATTCTGCTAGCAAATCAAAATGATGAATTAAAAAATAAACTTAACAGGCTTATTCTTGAGCAAAAATTAGAAAAGCATAACAAGGATTCTGATACTAATCTGTTTGCAAAAAATCCAGCAATTAAGGATTTAAACGAAGAAATATAAGTATATTTTAAAGAGAGATAAAGTCCTTCAGTAGACAATAGAAATTATTTCTTTAAAAACAATTAATGCAAATAAAATGCTTTGCCGTAAATGTCAAAGCATTTTATTTGCTTATGTAATAGAATTACTTTATATTATGTACCATGGCATATATTCCATCATATCATAAGTTTTATACCTTTCACTTCCTTATATAATTTTAACCTCTTGGCTTAAATACAAGAGCAGCTAAGAAACCAAAGATAATCGCAGCAGATATGCCTGCACTGGTAACTTCAAAAATTCCAGTAAGTACACCTATTAGCCCATCTCTTTGAGCCTCCACCAAAGCACCCTTAACCAATGAATTACCAAAACTGCTTATTGGCACGCTTGCTCCTGCACCAGCAAACTTAACTATGGGATCATATAATCCAATCCCACCTAAAACTGCACCTACAACCACAAGAGCGGAGGTTGTATGGGCAGGAGTAAGTTTAAATACATCCATCATTATTTGTCCAATCACACATATTCCACCACCTACTAGAAATGCCAAAAGAACTTTTATCATCATTTTCACTCCTTCATATTTCAATGGAAACTGCATGAGCAATACAAGGTATACTTTCCTTTTGCTGATAGGACATTGGTGATAAAAGTGCGCCTGTTGCAACAACCAATATTTTTTTTAATTCGCCCTTTTTCATTCTATTTAAGAAATGCCCGTAAGTAACTGTAGCAGAGCATGCACATCCACTTGCTCCTGCAAAAACAGGCTGATCTTTTCTATAGATTAAAAGGCCGCAATCTTTAAATTTCTCTGTTGGAATACTGAAACCGTCTTTAGCTAACAAAACTGCTGCTATACTTTGCCCTACGGTTCCCAAATCACCTGTAGCTATTAAATCATAGTAGGATGGATCTCTATTTAAATCTCTAAAATGAGTTTCTATTGTATGAACAGCAGCAGGTGCCATTGCAGAACCCATATTAAAAGGATCTGTAAGCCCCATATCTATAACTTTACCTATTGTTGCCGAAGTAACTCTTGGTCCGCTGCCTTTGGAAGCTACCAGTGCAGCTCCTGCTCCGGTCACTGTCCATTGAGCAGTAGGAGGCTTTTGTCCTCCATATTCAGTAGGATATCTAAATTGTTTTTCAACTGAAGCATTATGAGTTGCTGCAGCAGCTATAGCATAATCTGCTGAATTACTATCTACAATAAGCGATGCTAAAGCCAATCCCTCCATTGAACTTGAACAAGCCCCGAAAATTCCAACAAAAGGAATAGCTAGAGTACGCGCCGCAAAGCTGCTTGTAATTATCTGATTCATTAGATCCCCGCTTATAAAGAAGTCTACATCCTCATTTTTTATGTTTCCTTTCTGAACTACTATTTCGCAGGCTTGTTCCAATAACTTCTTTTCTGCCTTTTCAAAGCTATCCTGACCAAGCCAAATATCATCATGAAGAACATCAAAATCTTTTGCTAAAGCTCCTTTTGCCTCAAAAGGCCCTCCAATAGCGGTGGAAGCTAAAATTATAGGATTATTATTAAAAACCCAGGATTGGCTTCCCTTCTTCATTTACATCACCCCTATCCAAGTAATACCCATTTTAATAAGTGTAACTACAAACGCGGAAAATACTCCGAAGACTATTACAGAACCTGCCAGCTTAAACATGTTTCCTCCAGTTCCTAAGACATAGCCTTCGGTTTTATGCTCAATAGCAGCTGAAGCAATTGAATTGGCAAAGCCAGTAACGGGAATTGCAGTACCAGCACCCGCCCACTGACCTATATGATCATAAACCCCTAGACCAGTAAGTAAAACCGAAATAATAATTATAACTGCAGTAGCTGGATTTCCTGCTGTTTCCTCAGTGAATCCAAAGTATTTTATAAATACAGTCTGAAGTATTTGTCCAAAAGCACATATGGCACCACCAACTATAAAAGCACGCAGGCAATTTTTAAGAACTGGTCTTTTAGGCTCTCTCTGCTTTGCAAACTGTTGATACTCTTGCTGAATTGCAGATAATTTTTTCTCTTTTTTGCTAGACATTTTTGTCATCCTTCCTTTATGCTAACTTAACTTTTCATATCTATTTTTACAATTATTTCTCATTTAATTCATAAATTTATATTTAATAAGGAATTTAGAACTCAAGTTTTCACAGAATAATTTATAAATATTTGCAGAAGTCTACTTGCACTTAACGTAAAAAATAAAATCCAGCATTTTTATATTGCTAGATTCCCATTATTGAGGTATTAAGCCCTTTTATATTTAATTAAAGAGACTATAGATAAGTCTATGAATTGACAAACCTATCTATAGTCCCAATAAAGAACTTAACAATCTACCTTACAGCAATATAGATAACTTAATGCCTTAGCTATGATCTTTCGACCATAACCATGCAGTTCATTGCCTATATTGTTGGTTTGTTCGATTACTTAAGATACTTGCATAACTATATATAACCTTACGGCTATATACAGCCATTACGATACCCTAAATAATCTTAGCTCGACTATTAAAAGATAAGTTATGATCCCATTATAATCAAATCCTCCACTATAACAAAACCATTCCCTACCTCATATAATCTTCCCGCCGGCTGCATATAAACCTTGCAGCCCATATACAGCCTTTGGTCGACTAATAGACACCCCTGAAGGAGCATATATTAGTCTTTGCTCGACTGTTAAATTCCTTATAATACTATTATCTCACGAATAAAGAAATTAATACTGTTTATATCAAAATAATTTAAGGGTTAATTACCAAATGTCATATTATTTAACTAAATAAAGTATATTTTCTTCTTAATTAATAATAGTATGGATAGTTTTAAGTGCTCGTGGGAATATTAAATTTTGGAGGTGATTAGAATGACAGTAGGAGCTAAAATGCAGCAAACAATTGCAAGCGCGGAGAGTATCGTTTCCAGTCTAAAAACATTTGCACTGGATACCCAGGATAAGGCTGCACAAACAATGTTTAATGATATGGCACAATCTCAGCAGCAAGTAATAGATAACCTGAAGGGCAGACTTGATTATATCCAAAAAGAGGAGCCTCAATATAAAAATTCATAACAATAAAAAGTATGAAGTGATTAGTACTTCATACTTTTTGTTGTTATAATGATTATTGTAATTTTCTTTAGGCACTTTTCTAACGCAGCAAATAAGGTTCTAATTTATCCAGCATCTTTTTCAGCTTTTCCGCATTCCTTGAATACATGGCTTTTGCCTTTTCATCATTGGTATCTAGTGTAAAGGAGGTCAGGTCAGCCTTGCTTTTCTGAATATTGGCATAGAGTAATTCTTTAAGATTATTCTGTGGAATTTGTATGTTATCATCATAAAGATCAAGATATAAAGCTCCTGATGAATCAACCTGACCTATAAAAACATTTTCTGATATTACTCCTATTTTCTCCAGTTCGGTATTTAACCATTCCCTACTTAGATTAACAGCTCCTAAGGCATCATCCTTTATTTCCCCATCAAGTATAACAGCTTGAGGCTTTGATGCGGGAGCAATCTTTCTCTGAAGATCATGTGCTGTTAAAGGCTTTTTATCCGACTTTAGCAATACATTAAGCTCCCCTGTTGCTTCCATTACAGCAAATTCAACATCAGCTAAACTGAATGCATTTTTGGAACGAAGTTCTCCTAAAAGATCTTTACCCGTAGCCCTTATTTTACTTAAATTGTCCTCCAACACTTTACCATCTTTTATCAAAATGGTCTCTTTCCCAATAAATAAATCATGCATGATTTTACTTTTGATGCATAGATAATCCAATGCCAGAGCAAGTAAAGTCCATACAGCCAGAGCAATGATTCCGAAAATCAGATTTGAAATTACGTTTGCTGAAGTTAACGCAGCGATTAATGCAATAAACATATAGGTAACAAATTTATAAGACGTCATCTTTGAAAAATTACCATTACCTAAAATCCTAATAAAAAAGAGAGCTACAAAAAACATTAAAAAAGACCTTAATAAAAACGTAAGTATATTCATCATGCCACCACCTCACTCATAGCCCTTTATATTGGGGTTCCTCAAACTCTAAAGCTTTTACTCTGAACTGCAAATCAGCAATTACCTGCTGTGTTACTTTTAGTGATCTTTCAAATGTATTTTTTTCTTCTACATTTTCACTTGTGTCTGCATAAATTCTTAGGGTTCCTTGAATCCAATTCAAAGTAGCCAGTGTCTGTTTCACCTTTGAACCAACTGTCATAATAATCATCTCCTGTAAAGTTATGAACGTGATTATTATTTTCTTTATCCTTAAAAATATTCTTCAAGATTATCATATTATTAGCTGTACGAACACCTAACCATGGGTATGGTATTATTCAGGATGTAAATGAAATGACTGATGGAAGAGTGACATTAGGACCTGGTACCTTATATGGAGCTATTAATTCAATGCTTACAAAAGGATGGGTTAACTTATATAGTGAAGATAAAAAATCTAGAAAGAAAAAAGAATACATTATCACAAATACAGGAAAAGAAATAGAAGTAATCTGTTTCTTTATAGAGTTGTTTGCAACAATTAATTCTGGTTCCTATACTTTTGGAATATTTACAGTATTACTTGCTGTGATATCTTTAGCAATGTTAAAAATAGTTTGGAAATGTAATTGGAAAATTGAAGAATATAAACATGAAAAAGATATATAGTGAGTGTAGAAAAATAAGGAAATATCATAGAGGGAAGCCCAAAATATAATGGCTTCCCTTAAAAATTATTAATAAATTTTCGTTGTCCAGTCCTCACAATTCCAAACTTCAGTTACTACATCTTTATAAAACTCTGGTTCGTGGCAAACTATTAAAATAGTTCCCTTATACTCTTTTAATGCTCTTTTAAGCTCATCTTTTGCATCTACATCTAAGTGATTTGTGGGCTCGTCAAGAATTAAAATATTTGTTTCATTATTTAAAAGTTTTGCAAGTCTAACCTTAGCAGCTTCTCCTCCTGATAGCACCTTTACCATGCTCTCTATGTGCTTTGTAGTAAGTCCGCACTTTGCAAGAGCAGCACGTACTTCATATTGAGTATATCCAGGAAACTCCTCCCAAAAATCTTCAATACAAGTATTAGTATTATCTTCTCTGCTTTCCTGTTCAAAATATCCAATATACTGATAGTCTCCAAGCTCTACCTCTCCGCTTATGGACTTAATTCGTCCCATTAAACTCTTAAGCAGTGTAGTTTTCCCCAGTCCATTGGAGCCTACTAATGCAATTTTTTGTCCTCTTTCCATGTAAAGGTTAAGTGGCTTAGTAAGTGGGCTATCATATCCTATAACTAGGTCCTTAGTTTGAAATATAACCTTTCCAGAAGCTCTAGCTGTTTTAAAATTAAAGGTTGGTTTTGGCTTTTCCTGTGAAAGCTCAATTCTATCAATTTTATCAAGCTTTTTTTGTCTTGATTTAGCCATATTAGCAGTAGCAACATTAGCTTTATTTCTAGCAACAAAATCTTCTAGTCTTGCTATTTCAGACTGCTGCCTTTCATAAGCCTGTTCTAGTTGTTTCTTTTTAGCTTCATATATTCTTTCAAATTCATCATAATTTCCTACATATCTCGTAAGCTGTTTATTTTCAACATGATATATGAGATTTATTACTGAATTTAAGAATGGCATATCATGAGATATTAAAATAAAGGCGTTCTCATAAGCATTTAAAAATCTCCTAAGCCACTCAATATGAGACTCATCCAAGTAATTTGTAGGTTCATCTAAGAGTAAAATATCCGGAGTTTCTAGGAGAAGTTTAGCAAGTAAAACTTTTGTTCTTTGTCCTCCACTTAAATTCGTTACATCATTATCTAATCCTATATCTAAAAGCCCTAACCCTCTAGCGGTTTCTTCAATTTTAGCATCTATTACATAAAAGCCATTATGATCAAGCATGTCTTGAATCACTGCTGTTCTTTGAAGCATTTTATCAAGTTCCTCTGGGGTAACCTCTCCCATTTTTCCATATAACTCATTCATTTCAGTTTCTGCATCGAATAGATATTGAAAAGCACCTTTTAATATATTTCTAATTGTTTGTCCGCTTTGAAGAACTACATGTTGATCCATATAGCCTACCCTTACTCTGTTTGACCATTCAATTTGTCCTTCGTCAGGCATAAGCTTTCCTGTAATTATATTCATAAAGGTAGATTTGCCTTCTCCGTTTGCTCCAATAAAACCAACATGCTCCCCCTTTAACAATCTAAAGGATACATCTTCAAATATAGCTCTATCACCAAACCCATGACTTATATTTTTAACAGTTAATATACTCATTAATTTCTCTCCTTGAGGCGGCATAGGGACGTTTCTTCTGCCACATTACTATTGTTTAATCATATCTCTTCAATGTGGCACGAGAAACGTCCCTTTGCCACACTCTTTCTAGTTTAAAGTAGGTTATTACTTCTGTCAAAGGAAATTTTCTTATATAATAATACCCAATTGTGGTATAATACTAAAATGTATTAACAGTTAATTTTAAATTACTAAAGCAAAAGGGAGTGTTTAATTTGGCATGCAAATTTTATTTATATAAAGGCAAGGGCCGTAAAGCAGAAAATGGTCATCCATGGATTTTTACTGACGAAATAGAAGAATATGACGGAGAATATACTAATGGAGATATAGTTGAAGTCTATAATTTTAAACATGAATTTATTGGTAAAGGCTATATAAATGATGTTTCTAAAATATCAATAAGACTTCTAACTAGAGATATAAATGAGGAAATAAACGAGGAATTTTTTAAGAAAAAACTTAAGGCTGCTTTTGATTACAGAAAAAAGGTTATTGATACAAGCAGCTGCAGAGTTGTATTTGGAGAAGCAGATTTTTTACCTGGCTTAACTATTGATAAATTTGAGGACTATTATGTAATTCAAAGCTTAGCGCTGGGCATAGATAGATATAAGTCCACTATAGTAAAAATTCTTACAGAGGAATATGGTGCGAAAGGCGTTTACGAAAGAAGCGACGTGGCTGTTCGTGAATTAGAGGGAATGGAACAAGCAAAGGGCTTTCTTACTGAACCCTTTGATACTATGGTTCAGATTAAAGAAAATGGTGTTAAATATTATGTTGATATAGAAAATGGACAAAAAACCGGATTTTTCTTAGATCAAAAGGAAAATAGAGAAGCTATTCATAGGATTTGTAAGGATGCTGAGGTTTTAGATTGCTTTACTCACACAGGTTCCTTTGCCTTAAATGCTGGAATTGCAGGTGCTAAAAGCGTACTTGGTATCGATATTTCAGAGCACGCAGTGGATTTCGCTAGAAAAAATGCTGAGCTTAATAATCTTTCTGACATAGTTAAATTTGAGTGTCATAATGCCTTTGATGTGCTTACAGAGTGGTCTAAGGAAGGCAGAAAATTTGATGTTGTAATACTTGATCCTCCTGCTTTTACAAAATCCAGAGATAGTGTAAAAGGTGCTACAAGAGGCTACAAGGACATAAATTTAAGAGGTCTAAAAATGGTTAAATCAGGAGGCTACTTTGTCACCTGTTCCTGTTCACATTTTATGAGAGAGGATTTATTTAAACAGACTATAGCAGATGCAGCAAAGGATGCCAAAAGGATATTAAGGCAGGTTGAATTTAGAACTCAGGCGGCAGACCATCCAATACTTTGGAATTCTGATGAGTCCTATTATTTAAAATTTATTATATTCCAAGTAATTTAAAAGACATTGAAATCCAAACTCTATACCATAATGTAAAAATATGCTATTCTATTAACATGTGCTTCAGCTGACACATATTATATATTAAGCTTATAATGGAGGGGATTATTATAAACATACCTAATTTGCTTACAGTTTTCAGATTAGTATTAATACCTATATTTCTTATAGTTTTCTTTTCCCCTAGTTTAAATGGCTTATTATATGCTGTTGGCATATTTTTACTTGCAGGTGTTACAGACCTTCTGGATGGGTATATAGCTAGAAAATGTAACCTTGTTACAAAGGTAGGAATAGTACTTGATCCCTTAGCAGATAAGTTAATGCTTATAACTGTATTAACCTGTCTTGTAATTAAGTCATATATACCAATATGGATGCTTATAATCATTGCCTGTAAGGAACTATTTATGATTTTCTACGGTTTATTTCTTTACAAAAAAGGTACTATAATACCATCCAATGTCCTTGGGAAATTAGGAACAATACTCTTTTATATTTCAATCTTTACATTATCCGTAGATAAAGTCTTAGGAATATATCTGTTATATATTTCTATAGCTGCTGCCATTGTTGCATTTTTTAATTATTTAATAGTTTACAGGAAAAAATCTAAAAATGATGACTACGCCTTAAAATAATAGGGACTGCTAAGCAGCCCCTTTATTTTTTAAGTATAAATATCTGAGAATTCAATATTTATTTTTTCAATGTTATCTTCATTTGTATTATGATATTGTGCTGATTTTGATTTTACCTGCATTACAGGAAGTTCAATAATAAACTCAGCACCCTTTTTATATTCGCTTTTAACCCTTATATTCCCTCCATGAAGTTCCACTAAAGATTTCACAATAGAAAGCCCTATACCGCTTCCTTCATGACTTCTGGTAAGTGACTTATCCACTTGATGAAATCTTTCAAATATTAATTTTTGTTTTCCCTTTGGTATGCCAATACCATTATCCTTAACAGAAATTATCACCTTATTATCCCTATCATAAATATTAACCATTATCTTTCCGCCAGGATTAGTAAATTTAACTGCATTTGACAAAAGATTAAGCATTATTCTATCTATCTTATCTGAATCACAAGCCATAATTTTTTCCTCAACTTCTGTATCAAATATTAAGGTTATACCCTTTTGTTCAATATATTCTGAAACTGATAGAGTTATATCCTCTACAATATTAACTATATTGTAATTACAAAGCTCAATATCAAAGAAGCCTGTATCAATTTTAGTTATGTCTATTATGTTACTTACAAGCCTTAAAAGTCTATAACAGTTCTGCTGCATGGTATAAATATACTTACTAATATTTTTATTGTTAATATTTACAGTGCCCTCATCTTCATAGAGGTTTAAAAGCTGTATTGCCGATAGAATAACATTTATAGGTGTCCTAAGCTCATGTGAAAGGTTAGCAAAGAACTCCGTTTTTAATATGTCATATTGCTTAGCCTCATTTAAAAGTCTTTCCTTTTCTTCAGAGGCAATTCTAAGCTGCTCAAGCTTTTTCCTCTCTGTAATATCTCTAACTACAGATACCATTGCATTTTTGTCTTTATAAGGAAAAAGTGCACCTGTAGCTTCAACATCAATTACAGTTCCATCAATTTTTAAATACTTTTCTTCTTCAAAAGGCATGGCTACGCCATAATGCTTTATTTTTTTCTCTCTATCTATAACAAGGTGATGACAGTCTTTATCTATATAATTTAAAATGCTGTTTCCAACTAATGCACCTGGATTTTCTGCACCTAAAAGCTTAGCAGCAGCCAGGTTTGCATATTCAATTATCCATTGAGAATGAACAAGTATGGCTGCAGGAGAAATCTCAAATATTTTTCTATATCTTTCTTCGCTTTGCCTTAGATCTTCTTCCATTTGCTTTCTTGCTGCTTCCTTTTCAATTGAAGAAACCACAAAAGAAATATCTTCACAAAGAGAATTCAGTAATCTAATCTCTTCCTGCTCTATAAAGGAATCCTCACTAGAATAAAACATCATTATTCCAACAGTATTATTATTGGATTTTAAGGGAAACACTGCACAGGATTCAATATTACACAGCAATAAATCATTGTAAAGGGGAGATTTAGTCATTTCATTTTTAACATCATGGCAAATAACCTGTTCACATTCATTAACTGCACTAGTTATCAATTTAAAATCAATAAGCTTATGTTTAGTAAATTTTTTTATCAATTTGTACTCTTCATTTTTATCAAGACCACAATGTGCTAGAAGCTCTACTTTATTAGCTTCTGTATTTATATTTCCAATCCAAGCAGCACTAAAGAGACCATCTTCTACAGCTATCCTGCAAGCTTCATTATATAACAGCGTTGAATCATCTATTCTTACTATTGCGTGGTTTATTTTGCTTAAAATGGAATAAAGTCTATTTACTCTTTCTAGTTTTTCTTTTGTAGCTTTAAGTTCAGTACTTTCTACTACTGTCCACTTCTTATCCTTTCTAATAAGAACAGATTGATGAATCTGAATTATATCCACAATATCTGAAGCTTCGCATTTTGCATAGGAATAAGTGCATAAAAAAATCATTCTATAACTTTTTATATAGTTATTAAGCTCTCTTTCATATTCTAGAAGCTTCTTCCAATACTTTCTTTCTATCCAGCTTTCATCTGTGGAAATTCTTAATCCATAGTATCCCTTTTGCAGTGCCTTATTATTAAAATTAATACATTTCTTAATGATGCTCTCCACAACAAAATTATCTTTTTCTAAATAAAAGTTATAATATGGCATTAACTCAATCTGCCCTGCAGTTAAATATTCATTAAAGTTAGGCATTGCTCTATTCATTGCTTCTTCTATATCTTTTCTCGTTATGATATTTGATGTTATCCAAAGACAATATTCATTATTTTCAAGACCGGCTTTAAAATATGGAACTAAGATATCTATTAAGTCTTCTTTGTTTTCATATAGCTGGCTAATATGAGTTCCCCATGGTATATAGCCAATAGGATCAATACCTGATTGTCTAAGTTTATCTCCCACAATCTAACTTCCCTTCTTAAAACCAATGTCTTATATTTACTGCTAACCTAGCAGAAATCAGTCCTAGTAATATTCCCCCAAGTACATCTGAAGGATAATGGACATGTAGATAAATCCTAGAGAAAGCTATAGTTACGGCCAAAGCTAATGCTAAATATCTATATCTTACCTTTTTAAATAGGCATACTCCAAAAGCAGCAAAGGAAGAGGTAGTGTGCCCAGATGGAAAGGAAAAGGATTTTGGAGGAATAATTATAGAGTTATAATTATAAGCTGGTGAAACAGGTCTTACTCTGCCTATTACATTTTTAAGGATGACTTCACCAAATAAAAATCCAAGGGCTAAAGCTATAAGCATTGATACACCTATTCTCTTTACATCAATATTCTTATTTAATAATAATATAATTGCTATAACTATCCAAATTTCACCATTATTATTTATATTGGAGACAAAGGGCATAATCACGTCAAAAGCCTTATTTTTAATTACAGCAGAAAAAAAGTATAGAATTGAATTGTCAATGTTTAATAAATAATCCATGTATTATCCTTCTTTCGTGAAGCACATTATTTAACTTTTCATATACTATTATACTAATATTTTAAGTCCTTAACAAATATTAGTATAAATACATACAGAAGTAAAAGCTTATTTTTATGGTAATATTACAACCAGCTCCTCATCCAAATTCCGGAAGTGTAAATACAGAAAAATAATGTAAATACTTCATTGTGCATAAAAAGGAAGAAGGATAGCCTTCTCCCTTTTTAATTTTCTAATAATAATTTTTTAGTTTAGTTTACTCAATGCATCTATCATTTCATTTACGTCCAATCCATGGACTAGCGCACCTTCTTCAAGGGTTTCCATCTGCGCACCAGGTCAGGATATGCAGCCCATTCCAAAGCTCATTAAAACTTCAGCAGCATCCTTGTGCATTCTAACTACTTCTCCAATAGTCATATTGCCTGTAACTTTCATCAAATCACCTTCTTTTAATAGACTTTTATACCTAAATTATTATTTCCAAAAAAATAAAAGATACTCAGATTTAGACCTTCCAAGTATCCTTTATGTAATTAAGCATTTAATGCTACAATTAATTCTTCTACGTCAAAACCATGAACCATTGCAGCTTCTTCTAAAGTTTCTGCTTGTGATGCTGGACATCCAACGCAGCCCATTCCAAAGCTCATCAATATTCCTACTGAATCTGGATGATTTCTAACTATTTCACCAATAGTCATTTCTTTATTAATCATTACTACACTCTCCTCTAAGAAATTAAATCATACTATTTTACTATGATATGAATATATTATAGCAGAGTTAAATTTAATAATAAAGATATTTATAAAAACATTTTATAAATTTTTCATAAAGGAAAAGAAAAAGGGAAAATCCTCAAAAATTCTTCCTATCATAATAAATTATATGTTGCTTACCTCAATAGTTTGGTCTCTTCTTGGTCCTACTGAAACTATTGATATTTTAACTCCTGTAAATTCTTCTATTCTTCTTAAATATTTTTTTGCATTTAGAGGAAGCTCTTCAAAGGATCTAGCCTTTGATGCACTATCATCCCAGCCTTCAAACTCTTCATATACAGGTTCACATTTACCTAAATCTTCAAGACTTGCTGGGAAATAATCAATTACCTTGCCATCTAGTTTATATCCAACACATACCTTAATTTTTTCAAGCCCTGCTAAAGTATCGATTTTAGTTACTACAAGGCTTGTTAAGCCAGAAACTCTAGCTGAACTTTTAAGTATAACTAAATCAAGCCATCCGCAGCGCCTAGCTCTGCCTGTTGTAACTCCATATTCAAAGCCCTTTTCTCTTATCCAATTTCCAGTTTCGTCTTCTAATTCAGTTGGGAATGGGCCCTTTCCTACTCTCGTAGTATAAGCCTTAGCTATACCAACTGCACTATTTATCATAGTTGGCCCTATACCCGTTCCTGTGCAGACACCTCCAGCTATAGTGTTTGAGGAAGTTACATATGGGTATGAGCCATAATCTATATCTAAAAGTGTGCCCTGTGCCCCTTCAAATAGTACCTGCTTTCCAGCTTTTATTTCGTCATATACTATAACGGATATATCCTTAACATAAGGTCTCAGCTTTTCTGCATAAGCTAAATACTCATTATAAATAGCATGAAAATCTAGGGCATCATTACCATAAACCTTTGTTATAATTTCATTTTTAGCCTTTATATTTTCTTCAAGTTTCTCTTTAAAGACCTCTGTATGAAGTAAATCACAGACTCTTATGCCGCTTCTTTCAACCTTATCTGTATAGCAAGGTCCTATGCCCTTACCAGTTGTTCCAATATCATTTTTCCCTCTTGCCCTTTCCTTTAAGGAATCCAAAAGTTTATGATATGGCATTATAACCTGTGCTCTATCACTAATTACTAAATTTTTTGGAGTAACTTTTACCCCTAGGTTCTCTAAATAGTCTATTTCTTCAAACATAGCCTTTGGATCTAGAACAACACCATTACCAATTACATTTAATTTATTTCCATATAGAATACCTGACGGTATAAGATGAAGCTTATATTGTTTATCTCCTACTTCAACAGTATGGCCTGCATTATTTCCACCTTGATATCTGACTACAACCTGAGATTTTTCAGCTAAATAGTCTGTCATCTTCCCCTTACCTTCATCGCCCCATTGAGCTCCTAAAACTATAAATGCTGACATTTATTTCCTCCTTTTAGTCGGAAACACTGAGTAGTTTAACCTACTCGCTTCCGCTCGCAAACTACTCGTTAAAGTCCATTTAGGACTTTAACCTCCTTTTAGTCGGAAACACTGAGCAATTAAGCCCTTTCGCTCCCTCTCGATAATTGCTCGTTAAAGTCCATTTAGGACTTTAACCTCCTTTTAGTGGTCACACGGGGTATTTAACCTCGTTCGCTCCGCTCACAAATTACCCGTTAAAGTCCATTTAGGACTTTAACCTCCATTCATAATTTAAAAATAAGTGTTTTCTGCGAGCTTAAATGTCTAAATAATTGTTAATTATTAATTGTAAATTTGTTTATTAAGATTCTTCCTACATAAACCCCGCTTGCTGAAGCCTGTGATAGTGAATGAGTAACTCCTGAACCGTCACCTAAAACATACAAATCTTCTATCTTTGTTTCAAGCTTATTATTTACTTTAACCATAGAATTATAAAATTTAACCTCTACCCCATACAAAAGAGTATCCTCATTAGCAGTTCCTGGAGCAATTTTATCCAGTGCATAAATCATTTCTATTATATCATCAAGCTGCCTTTTTGGCAGTACAAGACTTAAGTCTCCTGGAGTTGCTGAAAGAGTGGGTCTTGTAAAACTCCTATCTAGTCTGTGCTCATTGGTCCTTCTTCCCTGCACTAAATCACCAAACCTTTGAACTAACGCCCCCCCGCCAAGCATATTACTTAACTTAGCGATAGACTCTCCATATTCATTGCTGTTTTTAAACGGTTCAGTAAAATGATTTGAAACAAGCAGTGCAAAGTTAGTATTTTCAGTATGAAGTTCTGGATTGGCATAACTGTGTCCATTTACAGTTACTATACCATTAGTATTTTCATTAACTACCTCACCGTGAGGATTCATGCAAAATGTCCTAACGAAATCTGAGTATTTTTTCGTTCTATACATAATTTTGCTTTCATAAACATCTCTAGTTATATGTTCAAAAACTGCAGCAGGAAGTTCTACTCTTACTCCTATATCAACTCTGTTACTTTCAGTTTCTATTCCAAGTTTTTCACATACACTTGAAATCCACTTAGAACCTGATCTTCCTGTAGCTAATACTAGACTTTTAGAATAAAAACTTTTATCCTTTGTAATCACAGTAAATTTTTCTTCCTTTTTTATGTCCAGTACCTCTGTATTAAATAAGATATCCACCTTAGACTTTAAATACTCATAAATATTTTGAAGGATACCTACATTTCTATCTGTTCCTAAATGCCTTACTTTTGCATCTAATAAATGCAAGTCATACTGAAGGGCCTTGCTTTTAAGATCTGAATTCTCTGTAGAATAAAGCTTTGCTTCAGCTCCGCCCATTTTACAGAGCACTTCATCTACATAATTCATTAGATTTAAAGCTTCTTCTTTTCCTACATAGCTGTGAAGTTCTCCGCCAAAGTTATTAGTTATATTGTATTTACCATCTGAAAGGCTTCCTGCACCACCATAGCCGTTCATTATGCTGCAAACATTACAATTAATACAGGACTTTATTTTCTTACCATCTATTGGACATTTTCTCTTATCAAGACTATTTCCCTTTTCTATCATAAGAACTTTAATGTTCGTGTTTTTTTGTACTAGTTCATAAGCAGTGAATATACCACTGGCTCCCGCTCCTACTATAATTACATCATAAATGTTATTCATAAACATCACTCTCCTTAGAAATAATATCAAATGAATTAATTTCAGTCAATACTTTTTACGAATATTTAACACTATATTAATCATTAAGTTCGGAATATATATCAAATTTGACACTGAGGTGTTTTTCTGATAATGAATTAAACTTTTATAAAAGAAATGACACATTGTCATTTCTTTAACTACTAAATGACTAACAAAATTAAACTTTAACTAAAATACAGTACAAGAATGATTAATTTGATTTGTGTGTTAAATTTATGTCATTCATAGCGGTATATCTTGATTAATTTCCAAATATTCTACTAATTTTAATGTGAATGTAAAAGAGTATTGTTAACTGATTATTTTTATTGATAAATATTAAATATCTTTTATTGCAAATTTAAATAAATATTTTATAATTTTGCAATAAAACCACTTAATTTTTTCAATAATATTTAGTATAATGATATTATATAATAAAAATTACTAATTTTGACGTAGATGATTGACGTTTATTTTTTGCAGAAGATAGCTTGTTAATTAACAAACAATTAACGGGATTTAAGGAGGTTTCAAAATGTGTAAAAGTGTCCTAAATGAAGAGAAGTTCCATGAACTTGAAGAATTTATTAATACCCTATCAAATAAAAAAGGTGCAGTTATTGAGGTTCTTCATAAGGCACAGCATATCTTCGGATATCTTCCAGAAGAAGTGCAGATTTTTGTTGCAGAGAAGTTAAATATTCCAGCTTCCCAGGTATTTGGAGTAGTGAGTTTCTATTCCTATTTTACAACAGAGCCAAGAGGAGAATTTGTAGTAAACGTATGTATGGGTACAGCTTGCTTTGTTAGGGGTTCTGGAAATGTGCTGACTGAATTTGAAAAGAAATTAAACATAAAATCTGGACAAACTACCCCAGATAGTAAATTTACTATTGGTTCACTTAGATGTGTAGGAGCTTGCGGTCTTGCACCAGTAGTAATGGTAAATGATAAGGTTTATGGAAATGTAAAGCCAGAAGATGTTGATAAAATATTAGCTGATTATTATTAAGAAACATGACAATTAATAATTGTTTTATACAATAAGGAGCATAACAATTCATAATTGTTATGCTCAGAATTAGGAGTATAAGGAGGCAAATAAGTTGAATAGAATTCATTCTTTTGAAGAGCTTAAAAATATTCACACTGAGTTAAAACCATTACTAGATGTAAGAAAGCATAATGTTGATATTAATAAAGAAGAAAAGATAGAAATCCATATATGTGGAGGTACAGGCTGCAAGGCATCTCAAAGTGATAAGATACTTGCTAATTTAGATGAGGCAATTAAAGTTAACGGACTTTCTAATAAGGTTACTGTTTCCATTACAGGGTGCTTTGGCTTTTGTGAAAAAGGACCTATAGTTAAAATTAGTCCTGACAATGTATTTTATGTGAAGGTTAAACCTGAGGATGCAAAAGAAATAATTGAAGAGCATATCGTAAATAGAAATGTTATTTCAAGACTTTTATATGAGGAGCCAACCTTAAAAGAAACTGTAAAAAGACAGGATGAAATGTCCTTTTATAAAAAGCAGCATCGTATAGCTCTAAGAAACTGCGGTGTAATAAATCCAGAAAAAATTGAGGAGTATATTGCAAGTGAAGGTTACCTAGCACTTGGAAAAGTAATTACTTCCATGACTCCAGATGAAGTAATTCAAACTATGATAGATTCAGGTTTAAGAGGCCGTGGTGGCGGCGGGTTTCCTACAGGTCAGAAATGGTTATTTGCTAAGAAAAGTAAAGCTAATCAAAAATATATTATTTGTAATGCTGATGAAGGAGATCCAGGTGCCTTCATGGATAGATCTGTACTTGAAGGGGATCCAAATACAGTTATTGAAGCAATGGCAATAGCGGGCTACGCTATAGGAGCTTCAGAAGGTTATATTTATATTAGAGCAGAATACCCTCTTGCTATAGAAAGATTAAAAATTGCTATTTCAGAAGCTAGAGAAGCTGGACTTCTTGGAAAAAATATTATGGGAACAGATTTTAGTTTTGATGTATTTATTAAATATGGTGCTGGAGCCTTTGTTTGTGGAGAAGAAACTGCTTTAATTCACTCCATAGAAGGTTTTAGAGGTGAGCCAACTACAAAACCTCCTTTCCCAGCTGTCAGCGGCTTATGGGAAAAACCAACCAGTGTTAACAACGTTGAAACCTTTGCTAATATACCGCCAATTATTTTAAATGGTCCAAAGTGGTTTGCATCTATGGGAACAAAAACATCAAAAGGAACAAAAGTTTTTGCTTTAGCAGGTAAGATTAATAATGTTGGACTAGTTGAAGTACCAATGGGCACAACCTTAAGAGAAATAATTTATGAAATCGGTGGTGGAATAAAAGATGGACGTAAGTTTAAAGCCGTTCAGACCGGAGGACCTTCCGGTGGCTGTATTCCTGCTGAAAATTTAGATATACCAATAGATTATGAATCCTTAAATGCTATTGGCTCCATGATGGGTTCAGGTGGAATGATAGTTATGGATGAAGATAACTGTATGGTAGATATAGCTAAGTTCTATCTTGAATTTACAGTTGACGAATCCTGTGGAAAGTGTACACCTTGCCGCATCGGAAACAAGAGACTCCTTGAAATATTGACTAAAATTACTGAAGGTAAAGGAACAGATCAGGATCTTGAAGATTTGCAAGAGCTGGCAGAGACCATTAAAGATACTTCACTTTGCGGACTTGGTCAGACAGCTCCAAATCCAGTATTAAGTACAATGAAATACTTTATGGATGAGTATGTGGCTCACATTAAAGAAAAGCGTTGTCCTGCAGGAGTTTGTAAATCACTATTGCAATATCATATAACAGATAAATGTATAGGCTGTACTAAATGTGCTAGACAATGTCCTGCAAACTGCATTAGTGGAAAAGTTAAAACTATGCATGTTATAGATGAAGACAAGTGTATAAAATGTGGGGCTTGCCAAACTTCTTGTCCTGTTAAAGCCATAATAAGAAGGTAGTTCCTATAATTATTAAGAAGAGGTGAATATTTTGAGTTTAGTAACTGTAACAATTAATAATAAACGGATTCTAGTAGAAGAAGGAACCACTATTTTAGAAGCTGCTAAATTATTGAATATAAAAATTCCTACACTATGTCATTTAAACCTGCATGATACCAAAATGGTTAATCAAACGGCTTCCTGTCGTGTTTGTATGGTTGAAGTAGAAGGTAAAAAGAATTTAGCACCTTCCTGTGCTACGCCAGTTTTTAACAACATGGTTGTAAAAACTAATACCATTAGAGCAATTAGAGCTAGAAGAACAGTAGTAGAGCTTCTTTTATCAGACCATCCAAAAGACTGCTTAATATGTCCAAAAAATACCGACTGTGAGCTTCAAAGCTTAGCAGCAGATTTAGGGGTTAGAGATATTCCCTATCAAGGTGAAATGTCAACCTATGAAATAGACGACTCTAGTAAATCCATAGTTAGAAATCTAGATAAATGCATACTTTGCAGAAGATGCGAAACTATGTGTAATAAGGTTCAAACAGTTAATGTACTTTCAGGAGTAGATAGAGGTTTCCGAACTGTAGTGCAGCCAGCATTTGGACTTTCAATGACAGAAACCTCCTGTACCTTCTGCGGTCAATGTGTTGCAGTATGTCCAACAGCTGCTTTAACAGAAGTAAATAATGTGCCAAAGGTTTGGAGAGCCTTAAAGAATAAAGAGAAATTTGTTGTAGTTCAAACTGCGCCAGCTGTTAGAGTTGCTCTAGGTGAAGAATTTGATCTTGAACCCGGAACAGTTGTAACTGGTAAAATGGTATCTGCTCTTAGATCCTTAGGCTTCCATAAGGTTTTTGACACAGATTTTGCTGCTGACTTAACTATAATGGAAGAAGCTTCAGAGTTAATACACAGACTGCAGCATGGCGGAAGAACGCCTATACTCACAAGCTGCTGCCCAGGCTGGGTTAAATTCTTTGAGCACCAATTCCCTGACCTTTTAGATATACCATCCACTTGTAAGTCACCTCATGAAATGTTCGGTGCTATAACAAAGACTTACTTAGCTGAAAAAATGGGTATAGATCCAAAGAATATTGTTGTAGTTTCAGTAATGCCTTGTCTTGCCAAGAAATATGAAGCTGCTAGGCCAGAGCTTTCAAACAATGGAGTACAAGATGTTGATGTAGTTATCACTACAAGAGAACTAGCTAAGATGCTTAAAGAAGCAGGAATAGACTTTAACTCTTTAGATGAAGCCGATTTTGATCATCCATTAGGGGAATCTACAGGTGCTTCTGTAATCTTTGGAGCAACAGGAGGAGTTATAGAAGCTGCCCTTAGAACAGCTTATGAATGGTTAACAAATGAAACCTTAGAAAGTGTTGAATTCCACTCCTTAAGAGGTATGGATGGAGTTAAAGAGGCTACTATAAAGATTAATGACTTAGATGTTAATATTGCAGTTGCACACGGTCTAGGAAACGCAAGAAAAATATTAGAAGCAATACGAAATGGTGAGGCAAATTATCATGCAATTGAAATAATGGCTTGCCCAGGTGGCTGTATAAATGGAGGAGGCCAGCCATACAATCATGGTGATGTTGAAGTTATTAAAAAGCGTATGGATGGAATATACTCAGAGGATAGAAATAAGACTTTAAGAAAATCTCATGATAATCCATATATAAAGAAGCTTTATGATGAATTTTTAGGAGAACCTTATGGTGAAAAAGCCCATGAGCTTCTTCATACTCAATACACAAAGAGAAGAAAATTATAATTATGCAGTTGAAAGCAAAAGAGCTGTTTCAAAATTTTTTGAGGTAGTTCTTTTGCTTTTAAAGTATAAAATTCACAAAATGTTTTATGTTATAGACTTTATTTCCCAAATTAGCTGAGATATAATAATATGTATGCTTTTATTTATTACATATTTTAGGAAGATGAACAATTGATAATTGTTCTTTGCCCCGAAGCATTACAGGAGGGTAAAATGAATAAAGTTAAAATTATAACTGACAGCACCAGTGATCTCACCGCTGAAATTCTTAAAAAGTCAGATATCTCAGTTGTGCCCTTATATGTAAATTTTAATGATGAAAGTTTTATTGATGGTGTTAATATTACTACAAAAGAGCTATACGAGAAGGTTGAAGAATATGGGTGTCTACCAAAAACCGCAGCAGGTTCACCAGCTGACTTTTATAAGATGTTTAAAACATTTATAGATGAAGGTATGGATATTGTCTTTATAGGCTTGTCCTCTAAACTTTCTTCACACCTTCAGAACGCAATATTTGGTGCAAGTGACTTTCCAGAAGGAAGAATTCATATAGTTGACTCTCTAAACCTATCTTCAGCAATAGGACTTTTAGTTTTAAAGGCTGTTGATTTTAAAAATCAAGGGCTGTCTGCAGCAGAAATTGCTCACAAAGTAAAGGAACTAGTGCCCAAAGTTAAAAGCGAATTCATAATTGATACCTTGGACTATCTATATAAGGGCGGCAGATGTTCTGCTTTGCAAAGCCTTGTAGGCGGCATTTTTAAAATAAGGCCTGTGGTTAAAGTAGTTGATGGCAGTATGATACCTGCACAAAAACTTATGGGCAAAAGAGATAAGGCACTGAATACGATGCTTTCAAATGTGATAAAGGAAAAAGATAATATAGATCCTGTGAGAATAATGGTGACTCATTCTTTAAGCGATGATGCAGAATACTTAAAGTCAGAGCTTGAAAAAAATCTTGATGTTAATGAAGTAATAATAACTGAAGCTGGCTGTGTAATTTCTAGCCACTGCGGTCCAAATACAATAGGGATACTATATATTGAAAAATAGTTCAGGTAAAACACCTGAACTATTTTTTCCTCTATTTCTAATTATGCCTTTACTAAGTTTTTACTTTCTTGTTTTATTTCAAAACTTCTAAGCCATTTCATAAAGACACTTGAAATCATTAAAAGTACAAAACACATTACCCAAAGCTTTTCTGTTCCATATGCATCAAGAAATCTTCCAAAAACATAAGGTCCAACTGAAGCACCTACCCCTGTTATAAGAGGTATAATGGCATTAAATCTTCCTCTGTGATTCATTGGGGAATGGTTGGCAATATATACACCTGCATTGGTGGCTTCAAGAATCTCACCAATAGTATACAAAACTGCTGAAAGTATATACAGAGGAAAACTATTTACAAAGCCAAGCATACCAAAACCTATGGCATAGAAAATTCCTGCTATTGCAATATTTAAAACAGGTGGTATTTTCATAGTTATTTTAATTATAAAGGTTGTTAATATAATTATAGTTATCCCATTTGTGGCCATAACGAACCCAAAATATTTGGAACCTACGCCGCTGCCAAAAGCTTTAGTTATTTGTAGTGGAATTACAAAACCAATAGTTGAATACACAAAGGCATTTATGGTTTTCCCTACCATAAAGAGCATTAATGCTGGTCTTTTAAGAAATGCATTAAACACACTTGCATCTTCTGCTGCTTCATCATCAGCTAAGGCTTTGCTCTCCTCAATTTCCTCCTTGCTTGGCATAGTATCCTCAATAAATATGGATAAAATTATAAGTGATATTACTATAGAAATAGTATTGCCTAAAAATATAAGACTTGTATGATTTCTGTATAGAAAGCCTGCTATCATAGGTCCTATTGAAAAACCAACATTAATTCCTAGATAAAGTAGGGAAAAGGCTGATTTTCTATTATCTTTATTAGTTAAGTCAGTCATCATAGCTGAATTTGCAGGCTGAGCCGCACTCATAAATAAGCCTGAAGTAATTAATAATATAGGTATTAATCTAGAATCGCCTAAAAAGGCACAGGGTGCAAAGCAACAGGCTGCAAGGCCCTGAAAGGTAAGAAATAGTTTTTTTCGGCCAAAGTGATCTGTAAGTTTTCCACCTATTAAAGAACCAGCCGCTTGTGCAAAAGCGCTAATCATAAAATATGTTCCAGCATCTTTATTACTAAGCCCAATATGTTCTGTTAAAAATAAAGTTAAAAATGGGTAAACAAAATTACCCATAGCATTTACAACTCTTACTAAAGCTAAAATATATATAGGTGACGGTAAGCCTCCATATATATCAAACTTCTTAAATATCTTCTTAAAAGTATTAATAAAAATCCCCCCTAACAAGCAAAGATAAAAAGTAAAGCTGGATTGATTAAATAGACCTAACTAATATTTTAATACATATATAAATAAAAAACTATAAAATATAAAACTATTTATTTAAATATAGCAATAATTTCCTAAATAATATACAATATTTCTTGTGATTATTTTATATCTAATTTTGCGGAGGGGTTTATGGGTTTATTTTCTTTATTTATGGATAAGAAGTTTTTTAAAGCTCTACTAAAACTAGCTATACCTATAGTTCTGCAGAACCTGGTGCTATCATCTTTAAATTTAGTTGACACTATTATTATAGGTGGCCTTGGTGAAAGGGCTATTGCAAGCGTCGGTTTAGCTAATCAATATTTTTTCCTTTTAAATCTCTTACTATTTGGAATAACCAGCGGCTCTTCTATTTTTACAGCTCAATATTGGGGAAACAGAGATATTTCAAATATTAAAAGAGTTCTAGGAATATGTGTTATAACTGGAGGTTTAGCTGCCCTTATATTTACAATTGGAGGGCTATTAATTCCAGAGCAGATACTAAGTATTTTTTCAAAAGATAAGGATGTAATTATCCTTGGCGGTCAGTACTTAAGAATAATTGCCTTTAGTTACATTATAACCTCTATAAGCTTTGCCTACTCTTTTACCTTAAGAAGTACCGGACAGGTTAAAATCCCAATGTTTGTTAGCATTACAGCACTTGGTATAAATACTGTATTAAATTATGCCCTAGTATATGGATATTTGGGTTTTCCAGAAATGGGAGTTCAAGGCTCAGCACTTGCAACCTTAATTGCCAGAATTATAGAAATGGTATTATTGCTTTCAATTATCTATAAAACTAAAAATGTGATAGCTGGCAGTTTTAAGGAATTATTAGATCTATCGGCTGAATTTATAAAGAATTTCTTTAAAGTAACCATACCTGTAATATTGAATGAATCCATTTGGGCCTTAGGCGTTACACTTTATTCAGTGGTATATGCAAGAATGGGTACTGATGTAATTGCCTCTACTAATATTTCTAGTTCCATTGAAAGAATTACTTGGGTAATATTTATGGGACTTGGTAACGCTTGTGCAGTTATGATTGGCAATAAGATTGGCCAAGGTGATGAAAAGGAAGCCTTTACCTATGCAAAGCGTTTTATTATACTTGGCCCTTCCCTTGCAATAATAGGAGGCTTATTAGTTTACTTTAACTCTCACTTTATCTTATCAGCCTACAAGGTTTCTCCTACTGTATATAATTATGCAGCAAAAAATCTTATAGTATTTTCGGTATTCTTGTGGGTTAAGGTATTTAACTTTACTACCATTGTAGGAATACTTAGAAGTGGAGGAGATACAAAGTTCTGCTTATTTTTAGATACAAGCGGAGTTTGGCTTATTGGTGTTCCCCTAGCTTTTTTAGGAGGACTTGTTTGGCACTTACCAGTATATTGGGTTTATACCCTTGTATTTATGGAGGAAATTTATAAACTTATTCTTGGACTTCCAAGAGTACTTTCAAAGAAATGGATTAATAATTTAGCAATTCAACAATAACTTTAAAAAGAGGCTGTGGCAAAATAAAAATAATAGCTACAATATATAAAATATGTGGAATGAGCTTAGAACTTCTTTCACAGCGATCTGCTCATGTAACATATTTTATATATTGTAGCTTTACTTTCATGTTATTTGTTAATTTACGGCAACCTTTTAATTAAATTGTTTCTGTATAATTATTTGAGCCATTAGCTCTTTTTAAGTCTTCGTAGAAATTAATTTTTGCTGTATTGTAATAAGCTCCTACCCATAAAAGGCCAATACCAAGTGTAAATAATGAAAGAAAAGCCCAGCCTATAAAGCTTAAAATAAGCATAAATAACTTACCCTTATGTCCCCTCATCATCTCTTTACTTTGGTTTATTGCTTCCATACAAGTTATACCCGGATTGTCGTTCATAATATAATAAGCCATAGAATAACTAAGAGCAGCAACTATGCCAGGAATGATAAATAATAGTGACCATAATACTATTAAAATTTCTGTAACTAAATTTACTAAAAATGTATTGACAAAATACTTAAAGCCTCCAAACATATCTTCTAGCAGCGGCTCACCATTTCTAACAACCTTCATGAAATAAGTTGCAACTCCATAGGCTATTGGTCCTGATAATATTAGGCTTACTAAAGATGCAAAACTGTTGAAGCTGCTGTATTCTCTTACAAACTGTCCATTGATATAGGTATAAGATAACCATCCTCTTGAACTAAATGCCTGCATGATAAGCCAGGATATTAATATAACAAGTACAGCCATTCCCCATTTTCCCTTAAGCTGCCTTCTTGCCTCTGATCTATACTCATAATTTTCTTTTAAACTTCCTTCATACATGTTAAAACCCCCTATCAGCATATTTATATTAGTGTACTATATATTTTATTTTATTAAAAGAACTATTATTCATAGAGATCACATTACCTAAAGTAATTATAGAAAGTTTTAGATAATATTACTATTTACTTATAACAAAAAAATAATGAATTTCTCACATAATTCCATTAAATTAGAATCATGTAAGAAATCCATTATTCAAATAAATTTGTTAATTGATCAACTACTTTGTTGCTGTTAAATTCATTACATACCTTATTAAAGCCTATTTCTGTTGTTTTTTTCTTTATATTGCTATTGTCTATGAGAAGCTTAACAGCTTCCTTTAATTTTTCAGAATTTTTCTGCTTAACAATAATTCCGGCACTATTTGAAAGCAGTTCAGGTATACCGCCTGTGTTAGTAGAAATAACCGGGATTTTATATGACATAGCTTCCATAAGAGATACAGGTATTCCTTCTTTTTCTCCGCTATCTGTTGTTATACTAGGTAGTACAACACAGTCAACCTTTTTGTCTTCATAAAGCTTCAATAAATCCTCATGGCAAATCTGCCCTTCTATAAAAATTCTGTTCTGAAGCTTTGCTTTCCTTATCATTTTCTCAAGCTCTTCTTTTAATATACCTTCACCATAAAACTTACAGATTACATCGTAACCTTCCTTGGTCAGCTTTTTAACAGCATCTATTAAATATTTATGTCCTTTTACTTCTATTAAATTTGCTGGAGTTGCAATTATAAATTGATCTCTATTGTTATTAATTTTTTTACTAAAACTTGAGTCTTTAATATTTATTCCCACATGAATAATATGACATTTGCTTTTGCATTGGCTACCAACTATATTTATAATCTCATTAAAACCTCTTTTATTAATGGTTCTAACAAATTTGCAGCTTCTTACTTTTTCATTTATCATATTATTTTCTGTAATATCCCATCTATGACAGGTAAAGCTCCAAGGAATATTACTTAGTGAAGCAGCAATATATGCTACTGTAGCTGGGGTAGATGCCCAATGAGCATGTATATGCTCCACATTTTCTTTCATAACCATATAACCAGTAACTAAACCTTTAGGAAATACTACAAGGTTTTTTAGTATTTTAATCATACTTCCAGAATACAAAAATATACTGCCTAATATTTTACATGTCCTTATTGGATATTTTAAAAAGACCATTATGCTTATTAGAACTACATACAAACTAAATAAAGGAATGTTAATAGTAAATGGCTTAACTTTTTTTGGTTCAATACCTTCTCCAAGTTCTTTATCAGGTCTAATAGGTATTACTACTACATAATTATTATTATTTATTAATTCAATAATCTCTGGTAATATAAATTGCTCTCCTTTTCCATAAGGAGTTTGTGCTGTAATATACGCTATTTTCATATTTCCTCCTTTTGTAAATAAGTAAGCATTAATACATCTGCTGCTTATTACTCAACGAGTTTTTAATTTGCTTAAATAAGTTTGCCCATTAAGTATATTACATTGTGAACTTGTCATTTTCATGCCTATATTATTAACATTTTGTAAACAAACCTTTATTATATTATCTGATTAGTAATTTAATAGCGCCCATTCAATAATAGCACCATTGCCTTTATAAAACTAAAATAAAATTTGTATATTTTTGAAAAAATTGTACACCATATTAATTGGTGATAGCGTGAAAATATCATTACTATTTGTGCCGCCAGCAGCACGGTAGAATGGAGGATAATATGAGAAAAGAACCTTTACTGCATAAACTATTTGGCTTCATTGATAGAGATGCTCAGATTTCAGACTTTATTGATACAGGACATCTTGGTATGATTAATTTGCCATTGCCACATACAAAAGATTCATCCAAATATAATTCTGAAGATGAAGATTATAAATATTTATAAACACATAGGCGTACCTATGTGTTTATTTCATTATAATTGCAAATTTGCATTCACTCATAACATGAACAATTATTTTTTAAGTAATTGTTCTACTTATTGAAAACAAGTTTCTTGCTTCTGTATTCTGCAAGGAGTAAATCTACCATTCTACCATAGCTAGCTATTCCATCCTGCTGACCATTTGATTTTAAATATGCATTATTAACATTATTCGTTATCTTTTCTGTATTCCCTTTATACTTTTCCCAGTGCTTATTATCATTGTTAATATCCCTTATAACTCCAGTAGAATATTTACTAGCAAGCTCTTTAAAATCATTATAATTGGTATCTGCAAGGGCATTCATAGAATATATAAGAGCTAACATGGTTCCTGAATACTGAAAGTCCACATCTGGATGCATACTGCAAACTACGTAAGCGATATAATTAGCCTCGTCCTCTCTTGCAAAGCCCCTTTGATGAGCCATTTCGTGAGCGGTTGTGCATGGAAGCATAAAATCTGTTTCATTAATATTTACATTTGCTTCTCCAGTATAGGGAATATATATGCCGGTTATTCCTGTATAGCTCATAGGCTCAGATAACAATATTCTCTTTGGAGGGCCATAAATGCCTCCTAATTCAGGGTAAATTTTAGATGCAACATCAAAACCTTTTTGTTCTCGTTTAAATACATCCTTAAAGCCGCCTTTAATGGTCATAACGCCCTTGGAATCTTCTGTAACATTTGCTCTTAAATTATTTACTTTTTTTATAAGTTCTTCACATAAATTATAAAGCTCTTTTTCAGAAGAACTTTCTACTTTTAACCCTGCAATTTTATCAAAAGAGTACCTGTTATAGTTAAACCCCCAAAGCACCATAAAGAGAATATATAAAATTGAAACATATACAGCTAGATTGATAGCTCTATTTAAAAATCCAGCTTTTCTTATATTAAACAAAAGAAGGAGAACAAAGAAAATGAGAATTATAATTAATAAAGGAAGTAAAAATTCTGCAAAAGAACTAGGGAAGGGACTCGTTATAAAGCTTAACCACTGGAGTATAATCTTATCTATAGTATTAGAATAATATCTTTCTACAATACCTGGAAACTTAGCTGTAATTATATTTAGCAGCATTATAATAGGAACAAGAAAATTTATAGTTAGCTTCAACTTTCGCTTTTTAATCATAATAACTCCACCATTTATATGTCTATTTCTTTATTAACATTTATTATTACAAATAATTATACATTTATTATAAAATTATTGAAATAAAAAAACTCATAATAAGTGGACTAGTTTTCCTAACTTATTATGAGTCTTTTATTAACTAACTTTACTCAGTGTTATTATATTGCTTTTAAATAAATAACTTACAAGCTTTTCACGAGCAGATTCTTCAGATCTTGCCTCTATTTTAATTGAATCACTGGAATTTACTTTATATTCATATACATTTTCTTTAAATTTAACTACCTTAGCTGTACATTCACCATATTTCTTGTATTCATCAGTACCTTTTTCAATATATTCAATGTTAACCCTATTTGTTTCTGCAAATTCTAAGATGTCTTCCCATTTAAAGTCCAGATAGGAGTACATAAATATTTCATTTTCATCTAGAACTGAAAAAAATTCTTTAATGTCTGTATACTTTGTTAAATATTTAATCATCTTCATACCTCCTAGCACTTTTTATACTGCACTCACTAATTATTAATCATTGAGTTTCTCCTGTAAACTATTATAAAATAATGAAGTTTTTATTTCAAAGTATAATTAATCTAATTATGGTTCATTATTCCTATATAAATGATTAAATAATAACAAAGCATTATTATTTAAGACCTTATAAGTTTTACAAAATATACATTAGTGGTATAATAGCCCTAGATTATTTAGTTTTTTTAACTTGAAGGGAGAATTAATTATGCTAAATGCCATTAAAGTGAATTTAAATGCCATTGAGGCCATGTTATATTTTTGGCAGGCGGTTAATGACAGAGAAAATGTATCTGAAATGTTTATTTATGATGTAACTACAATGCCCGGTCTTACCTTGGCTTATGATTCTGAGTTTAATGAGGAATCTGTTAGGAGAGCATTAAGCGCCATCAAAAACAGAGAAATCTTCACTTCAAACAATAGAAAAGAAGGCAGATTCTATAATAATAACTTATGGATGATGGAAGACCTTGAATATACAAATTTAATGGTAGCCCCATTAAAAAAGTTAAATTTAAACTTCTTACTTGAAAGTCTAAACTCAAAGTTTCCTAACTCAAAATTTGAGGAGCTGGAAGTCATCTTCTCTCCACTTCATTTAGATGAATATCTTATAGCAGAAAATAAATTAATTGTAAATTTCTTTAGGGTTAAACCAAGCGACTTTGACGATAGCACCTTTATAGGTGATAAGGATTTAAAAACTTACTTATTGGAGAAATTAGAGGAGATATTAAGTAAGTAGTATATAAAGTAAAAGAGTAAGGTAAGATTTTACCTTACCTTTTTATTTCCATTAATAAAGCTGTTTAAATAATAGACATCATCATCATTTGGATTTTTCCCTAATACCTTTCTAAATTCCTTTAATGCCTCTTCATAGGAAATACTGCTGCGTACTGCATTTCCTGTTTCAATTAAATAATTAATAAAATTATCCAATTCAGCTCTAGCTTCTGGTTCACTATGAGAGCTTACATACCACTGTACATCATAATTTCTTATTTTATCAATCATAGGAAATAGCTTCTTCTTAGAATAGCTCCAGTCTCCGCTATATAAATCCTCACACATGCAGTCACCTAAGAACATTACTTTGTCTTCCTTAACATAAATAATAGAAGAATCTTCAGCATGATCGCCTTTAACATTTTCTATAATGCAGGTTACTCCGCCTAAATCAAGCTCCAAGCTTTCATTAAATGCCAAATCAGCGCTGCCTATTACTAAGTTTTCTCTACTTGGCAGTTCTAATTTTATCATATCTTTGCAAAATTCAATTTCCTCTCCTGACTTTACTCTTTCATCTAAAGAGATATCATCCCATTTCATATTTTGCATTTCTATGAGCTTTTCTTTTGTCTTATATTGGCAAATGCTTATAAGATTCATTTTGTTCATTCCAAAAACATGATCCCAGTGCCAATGAGTGATAACCAAATATTTTAAAGGTGCAATATTTAATTTACCTATCTCACTTAGAAAATCCTCTGCATGGCTATCTGAATTACCAGCGTCTATAACTAGGCTGTACTTATCTCCACAAATTAACCCAAGTACCGGTCTATCTGTTTTTTCATTATGGGGCATATAATAAACTCTATCAGTTAATTTTTTTAGCAAATTGCTCATCTCCTTCTAATTAATATGAAACTTAAAGTTTTCCACTTTCTCATAGGTATATATTAACAAATATACCGTATACTAAGCAATATTTAGCTTTACATTATTATAAAAATGCCATAGAATAGTGGTTAGAATATTATAACACAAGGGGGTCATTTAATTGACTGAAATAAATAAACCATGTAACTCACTAAAAACAATATTGTTTAAATCACCCTGGAGCGTAAGCTTTAGCTTTATAATTACGGCATTATTAGTTTTATTAACTTTTGTTAATATTGTTCTATTCGCCTTCTTTGGAATGCAAATTAATTCTATGGTATTTTTAATTCTATCCTTAGTATCCTTTGTTTTTGTACTTATTTCTTCTTTTGAAACAGCAACTGCAGGCAGAACTACTGTAAATTGGGTTATGTTCTTAATAACTGCTGCTGCAGTTGTAATTGCAGCTTTAACTACAGGTTTCTTTAAAAATGTTCCAAAAGTAGAGCTTGATAATATTAGCAATACTTTAATTGCCTTAACCTTCGGATGCACTGTAATACTTACACTTTATAATAACCTTAATCCTATAGAGAGTATATCAGGAAAAGATCCGGAAGAAGTTTCTCCTGAAGCATCAGAAGACACTGCATTAGAAACTTCAGAGGAAGCTGAGGAAGATGCTTCACAGGAAACTAAAGAAGAAGAGCAAGCTGTTACTAAAAGTGAAACTTCAGAAGAAAAAATAGCAACTGATGAGATTTCCAAAGAAAATAAAGAAGATTAAATATTAAAACTAAAAAGTTTTATACTTAAATAAGGGATAGGTTGTACCTGTCCCTTTAATTTCTGATGCTAATATTTTAAATGAAAAACATATTAAAATTTAATTTATAGAAAATGACTAATAAACTTCCCTGCTCTTTTGGATGGAAAATCAGATATAGTATCTCATCATAAATTTCCATTTAGATCTTTTTTCAGAAATCTTAAAGCCCGCTTTTAAAAATGAGGATGGTATTCCTGTCCAAAGAAAGGGATCTGGAACTTTCTCATCATAAGGAACCACAGGATAAGCTTCTACAATTTCAGCTCCATTTAACTTACTATAATTAATAGCGGCCTTAATTAGTTCCGTAGAAATACCTTTTCTCCTGCTTGATTTTGATAAAAAAAGGCAGGTAATAGACCAAACCGGTTCATCATCTATTCTCTTAAATACCCGGGAATTCTCTAATCTAATATACTTTTCTCTTGGTGCAGCAGCGCACCATCCAATTGGCATTTCGCCCATATAAGCAAGCACACCAACTGGCTCATTATTATCCACCAAAGCCTTCATTGCATTTTTATTACCACTGCCCTTTTGACTCTCAAATTCTGATTTTTTTAATCTCCAGGACATACACCAGCAGCCCCCACAGGCTCCCTTCTCTCCGAATAACTCTTCAAAATCACTCCATCTGGTGGAATCTAAGGCATAGGCTTTTAAGCCAATTTCTTTATTTTCATATACTATCATTTTTCGACCTCCTCTTATGTGTGGCACAGTGTGGCATAGGGACGTTTCTCGTGGCACATTTATATATTTATTATGGTTCGTAGACATATCAATCTATATATTTATTTCCTTTTCCTCTATATTTAAGGCAGTACCACCAACTTTAACTTCTATAATTTTTTCATTTGAAAAATATAAGCTAACTAAAATTTCTGATGGTTTTCCCATAGAATACCCCTGTTCAAAAATTAAGTTTTTACTATTATTCTTTTATACTTAATAAACTTAAATTAAGGATGTTTCTTTCCGCCAAGCAGCATTGTAATGGTATCTCTAAGTCTTCTATCTCTTGTTTCTATCTTTTTAGCATTTTTTATCCACTCTGAATATGACTTTTGATTTGTATAGGATAGTGATGAAAAAATTACTTTTGCTTCCTCATTTTCCTCTAGCAGCTTGCTTAATTCCTTCGGAAGTTCAACAATACGGGAGTTATCATCTCTAGTAATGACTACATGCACCATATAACCTGGTCCCTTATTTATTTCTTTTCTTATCTTCTGAGTTATACCTAAGCAATGACACTGATACCCCATTTTTGCCAATGAACCTTGATATTCATATCCGTCAAAAGTGGCTTTAACCTTAACTTGGCCTTTTGTTCCAAACTCTTCTACTGTATCATAAGGAAACTCTATAAAAGCAGCATCTATAGAATCATGTTTTTTTATTTCTGCATCAAATTCATAAATTTTCATATATATCATCACTCTCTTATATTTTGTTTTCATCTAGTTAGTTTTAAAATTTATTTGTATATTTCATTAATGCCTCAGTAAATTTTTATAGTATCTCTTTTATATAAATTATAATCCATAAATTAACACGTTTCTATATAAAAAATGGCTGTAATATTTTAGTAATTTTTTACATTACCACTATTGTTCTTCGCACAGTAGTATGATATACTAAATTTGAGCTATTAATCAATAAACAATAGCCTTGGAGGAATAAAATGAATAAAGATGAATTCTTAAGGGAATTAGAAAATAATCTTTTTGGTAAAATCGAAAATGATGATCTTAAAAATATTTTAATGGACTATGATGAAATTTTTGAGTCAAGTATGGCTGAAAACAAAACAGAAGATGAAACCTCTAATATGATTGGCTCACCCTCAATAGTTGCCAAAAATATTTTAAATGACTACACAGATACAAAAGTATCAAAGCTAAGTGAGGCAGCTAATTATGAGATAGCAACATTTGGTAAACTCAATAGAAAGCCGGTGGAATAAGATGGATACACAGCTCAAAAAAGGAGTTTTAGAATTGTGTATTCTATATCAGCTTAAGCTTGAAGAACTATATGGTTATGAAATAATGAAAACTGTAAAGGATCAGTTTAATGATGTGTATGATGGCTCCATATACGCCATACTTCGACGTCTTAATGCTGACGGCTACACAGAAACTTATACAAAGACTTCTCCAAATGGTCCTGCTAGGAAATATTATAGAATTACTGCGGCAGGATTAGATTACCTAGATAAAATGATAACTGAATGGCAAGAAATGATTGAAAGTGTTAAAAAGCTAGGCATTCCTGTTAAGTCATCTTAACTGTAGTCCCTAGCTTACTCCTATTTTTTAAACAATCTAATAATTCCACCAGCAAATAATATAACACCTATAAATAATGGCATTAAGTCTACAGAAAGTGAGTAAAAGTGAAAATTTCTAATTAGATTATATATTGAAGGAATCAAAAATATGATGCCTATAGCCAACATAATTGTAGGAGACTTATGTGAATTTTTATTTTCTTTATTATTCATAGGTTGCTCCTTTATTTAAATTTCTCTTTTTGTTTCTTTATAAAACTTCTGAATAATATTTGCTGGAAATAAACTCTGCTCAAACAAAATAATCATGGACAAGACTGCCTCAATTAGTCCTATGGCGAAATATATAACATGTAAAGAAATAACTGTATTTAGAATTATACATTGAACTATAATCCAAATCATTAAAGCCCAGCTGAAAATACTACTTATATATCCTTGAAATCTTGATTTAAAACGAAACATTATGGCACTAAAAATATTGCCTAAGCCAATTACAACGAAAAGAATTATTCCAGGTATTAGATAATTACTAAAAGGTGAATTTTTTAAAGGCTCTGTTGGCATCCCCATGGGTCCTAGAGGATTTGTAATAGCTGCTAATCCTCCTGCCAAGGCACCTATCCCTACAAACAAATGTAAACCAAATAATAGTCGATATACTATCTTCATTCCTTTCCTCCTTATTATATAAAAATCTTATTCCCTGTTTATTATATGATTTAGGCTGGTTGGTAAGACTACTAGCTTATCTTTTAAAAAATCTGGTTTAATATTTAGATTCTTTAGGTCATTAAAATTAAACCATTTATATATTAGTCTGTCACCTTCTAATCCATTAAAAGCAGCTTCCTGATTAATTATCCATGATTCTTTCGAAAGCTGAGTCAAATAAATTGCTGCAATTTCATGATAGTCTTTGCCTTTAAAATTAAAGAAATTTTCTACTGTCCAAA
>Ga0255336_100715_pt1 | contig 40337 bp, 30 predicted proteins | sample MeOH1_35cm_T3_17_FD_189102 | JGI IMG/M metagenome (GOLD analysis project Ga0255336, IMG submission 189102) | Sandy soil microbial communities from University of British Columbia, Vancouver, Canada - MeOH1_35cm_T3_179 | ecosystem: Engineered > Artificial ecosystem > Sand microcosm > Unclassified ...
GCGCCGCTCCGGCGGCCGACCGGCCGCAGTGGTCAATTTCTGCCGCAACACTTCGATCGTCTGGTTCTGCGCATCGTGGCTCGCCTGGAGCGCCCCCAGCTGGCCTTCCAGTATGCCCGCATGATGGCGCACATCGCCCAGCTGCTTCTGCAGCGCCTGGATTTCCCCTTGAGCGCGCTCGCCGTCGAGCGTTGCGCGCTGCTGCGCGCCTTCGAGTTCGCGTTGCAGGCGAGCCGTCGCGCTGCGCTCGCGATCGATCTCAAGGAGCGCGCGTTTCTCTGCCGCCTGCAGACGTGTTTCTGCCAGTTCGGCGCTCGCACGCACCTTGTCGAGTTCGGCCGCAAAATCCACTCGGGCCTGCGCGAGCGCGGCGTCGCGCTCACGGCCTTCCTGCTGCAGACGTCCAATTTCGCCTTCGAGCGCGCTGCGCGTCGCCGCGGCGGCGGCCAGCTCCCGCTCCTGGTCGCTCACCTGAACCTGTGACGCGAGCAGGGCGGTCGTCCGCTGCTCGAGCGCGGCCTCGGTGCGCGCGAGATCCGCCTGTAGCGTTGCAACCGAAGCCTCGGCGGCGAGGCGTACTGCCTCCACGTCGTCGCGCAAAGCGGCGAGCGACGTTTCAGCGGCCGATGCGGCACGTTTCCACAACGCGGCAACAAGCTCGCCGGCCGCGCCTTGCAGATCCTCGGGCAGGTCGGCGTGCTCAATCCGCACGCGGCTTTTTTCACGCAGGTCAGACCAGAACTCCGCAAGCACGGCCACGGGCGTGCTCATGCTGCCGCGACGCACCAGTTGGTGGAGCCGATTCGCCGTAGGCGTCATGCCGAACCGAAAGAACAGCAGCACGCAGGCTTCGCGGTACAGCTCGCGCGTCTGCGAAGTCTGGGGGAATTCGACCTTCAGGCGCTCGATCTCGGCGGCAAGGCGGATTTCGTCAGGTGCGGCGTCGGACATGGCATTTTTGGTCGCTTTGGTACTTACCATATTACGTCATAAACCGTCTGATTCCTACTTTCGTGCACTCATATTTTGACATTATTTATATAATGTTGAAAAGTTGCGACAAGGGTGAGAGAATCGTCGTGTGACACCTGAGGCCGTCCGGAACTCCATGAAAACTGCCCTGATCGCGCCGCGTCCGCTCGACGCACTCGAGCTGCCCGCTGACCTCGACGGCCGCACTGGCGTCAACCGCGCCACCGGCCGCCGCCAGATCGCCGCGGATGACGACCTCGCGGCTGTACGCGCTTGGCTGGCGCGCGTCGCCGACACGAAAACCACCTTCGAGAACTACCGCAAGGAAGCCGAGCGCCTGCTGCTGTGGTCGCTCGTCGCTCTTGGCAAGCCGCTGTCGTCGCTCACACACGAGGACCTGCTCGTGTACCAGCGCTTCCTGGCCGACCCGCAGCCGCGTGAGCGCTGGGTTGCCGCCGGCCGCAAGTTTGCGCGTCACGATGCGCGCTGGCGCCCGTTCCACGGGCCGCTCGCCGCCACCAGCCAGCGACAGGCCATGGTGATCCTCAACACCCTGTTTTCGTGGCTCGTCGGCGCCGGTTACCTCGCCGGCAATCCGCTTGCCCTCTCACGCCAGCGCGCCCGCCGCGCGGCCCCGCGCGTGACGCGCTTTCTGGAACGCGACCTCTGGCAGGAGGTGAAGCTCTACATCGACAGTCTCCCGCGCGACACGGACCGCGAGCGCGAACGCTACTGGCGCGCGCGGTGGCTCTTCACCCTGCTCTATTTGGCTGGATTGCGCATCTCGGAAGTCAGCGGCAACACGATGGGCGACTTCTTCTGCCGGCGCGACGCCGACAGGCACGAGCGCTGGTGGCTCGAAATTACCGGCAAGGGGGACAAGGCGCGCCTTGTCCCCGCCTCGGCCGAAATGATGATCGAGCTTGGCCGCTACCGGCGCGAGCGCGGCCTGCCTCTTCTGCCGGCCCCACATGAGGACACCCCGCTCGTGCTGCCGCTCGGCCAGTCCATGAAGCCGCTCACGCGCGCGGCCCTGCACACGATCGTCAAGGGCATTTTCGCGGGAGCGGCAGAAAAGCTGCGTATGCGCGGTGAAGAGTACGCTGCCCGGGCAGCACAGCTCGAGCGCGCTTCGGCGCACTGGCTACGCCACAGCGCGGGGTCGCACATGGCGGATGGCGATGTCGACCTGCGCATGATCCGTGACAACCTCGGACACGCCTCGCTCACCACGACGAGCCTGTACCTGCATGCCGACGATGACGATCGGCATCAGGAAACCGAACAGAAACATCGTATGGACTGGTAGCACCCACCCTGCCGCAACAACGATGCTTGATCAACAGGGAAATTTCATCGAGCAAGATATCCGACTTCACCTGCAGAACTCGGGCACCTGCAAGTGTCCGTGGACGACCCGTGTCTGCCGTTGACAAGCCGCCCACTCAAACGGCCGCAATATGGCGTACTTCGGACATCCCGAGCGATGTCGAGCAACACGTCTACTCCTTCAACTTGCCACCTTAGCCATCTGCGCCGCACGTGCTACCTTTGCCTGTCGCCGGGACTTCTCGCTAAGGATCTGGTGACGCCGGTGGTCCGTCATCTGCTTCCAGCCCCGGATTTCGTCTCGCGTCCGAAAGCAGCCGATGCAATGTCCAGTCTTGCCATCAAACGCACATACATCGATGCAAGGCGATTTGACTGTCATCGGTCAGGCAGCGGCGGCGGGCGAATTCACTTCGACTGTCACGTGCGATAGTCCCTTGAAACGCTTGAGTGCCGCGCGGTAGAAGCCCGGGTTGCGCTGCGCTTCGCCGGTGGCCACCGATACGATCGCGCTCATGTGCCCCGGACCGACGCGCCAGACATGAAGGTCGAGCACGGTGTCGCCGTTGTCTTCGATGACATGACGGACATTCTCGGCCATGCGCTCGTCCGGATTCATGTCGAGCAGAATGCCGCCCGTATCGCGCATCAAGCCCCACGACCAGTTTGCAATCACCAGTGCGCCGACGACGCCCGCAAGCGGGTCCATCCAGACCCAGCCAAACGCACGCGCCAGCAGCAGGCCGATGATTGCCAGCACGGAAACCGCCGCGTCGGCAATGACGTGAATGTAGGCCGAGCGGATGTTGTGGTCACGGTTCGCGGCCGCCTGTGCATCGTCGTGATCGTGCTCGTGTTCCTCGAACTCGATCTCATGTTCACCATCGGGCAGGAGGACAATGGCCCTGAATGCGTGCGGCTCGGGAATGTCGTCCTTCGACTCGAGATAGCCATCGCGATCGGCAAACGCGAAGGTCTGGTGCTTGCCGTCGGGGCGGATCGTCGTAACTGAGACATCGCTGGCGTTCAGTTTCGAGGAAGCCGTTTCGGGCATGATGCGAAAGACAGGCGGTACTCCGTCTTCGAACACCGACAAGGCAAATACACCCCCACTGCCGAAGATGCGGTGCACCTCGTCTTCGTGACCGTGTTCGTCTTCATGGCCGTGACCATGACCGTGGCTATGACCGTGGCTATGCCCGTGACTGTGGCCGTGGTGGTTGCCGCGCAGCAGCCAGACGCTCGCGAGATTGACCAGCAGTCCAAGCACCGCGATAGGGATAGCCTGACCGAAGTGAATGGGCACAGGCGAGAGAAAGCGCGATATGGCTGCGTAGCCGATCAGAAGCGCGATCATGGCGAGCACGATGGCGCTGGTAAAGCCCGCGAGATCGCCCAGCTTGCCCGTACCGAATACGAAGCGGTTGTCGGTCGCGTGCCTGCGCGCGTAGGTGTACGCCAACGCGGCGATGAGCATCGCGCCGGCATGTGTCGACATGTGCAGACCGTCGGCGATGAGCGCCAGCGAGCCAAAAAGACTGCCGCCGACAATTTCAGCCACCATCATCGCGCTGCACAGCGCAATGACCATCCAGGTCCTGCGCTCGTTGTCTTCGTGGGCTGCACCCAGAAAGATGTGGTCGTGCCCCGCTCCGAAAGCGGAATCTTCAAAGTTGCTCATGGTTCCCTCTTACTTGAAGTAGCTGTGGACTACCTCAATCAGCTGCTCGGTGCCGCTGCCGTGCTCATCGTCCGGCTCTGCGTCGACGAGATGCGTTCGGATGTGGTCTTCGAGAACCACGGCAAGCAATCCGTTCATCGCGCCACGGCTACTGGTGATGAGCTGGAGCACATCCATGCAGCCGCGCTCTTCTTCGAGTGCGCGCTCGATGGCTTCGACCTGTCCCTTGATGCGGCGAACCCGGTTGAGCAGCTTCTGTTTTTCGCGAATCGTATGGCTCACGGTTAGCCTCCTGAATACGGTAGGGGGCTATCTTACCCTAGATAGGGTACGGGGGTATACGTTTGTGTCGATCTGGATTTGTGGAAAACGTTGCCCTGCGGCTCGTAGGCCAGAGGACCGCAGCCGGCCAGGCAGGGTGGGCTCGATTCGGACGACTGCTTATCGGCCCGAGGACACGTCTGAATGCCTACTGCGGTGTTCGCGCGCGGTTCAGCCGTTCGGCCCCTAGAGGACACTCTTTCCGCCAACCGCGGGACCATGTCCGCGGCGAACGCGTCGGTCGAATGACCGTTTATCCGGGCCTGTTCGCTAGATCGTTGACGGCCCGGGCACCTCAGAACGTCACGCCATCAGAACGTCACCACCGTCCGCAGTCCGGCCACGGCCTCGTTGCCGATGCGTGCGCCACTGTTGTTCGGATCAGGAATGCCGCCGCCCGGATGGAAGATGTACTGGAGTTCGCCCTGCAGCAGCCACCACGGCGTGACCTGGTACTGGTACGTCGCCTCGATCACCGTCTCGGCCGTTCGCACGGGGTACCCCGGCGTCTGGACGGTTGCGATGTCTCGGTCGAGCGCGCTCACGCTCGAGCTGATGTTCGCGTAGCTGAGCGCGAGACCGACCGAGTCGTTGTCCCGGCCCTTGAACGGCGCTTTTAGCACCACCCCCGCGTTGATGTTGAAGTCGATCAGGTTGCGGTCGCCCGGCGCGCCCATCACACGCGTGAATACGCCGAGCGACTGGGGGCTGTCGGCACTCGGGCGCCACACCATCTGGTCTGCGACTGCATAAATGCTGAAGTTGCCGCGATGCGTGGCCGGCACGCCGTTCGACGCCGGGCTCGCGAGCGAGATGCCGTTTGTGTCGAGGTGTTGATCCGCGAAGCGATTGTTGTTGTACCAGAAGCCCAGTTTGTAGGTGCCGGGGAGCCCGCCTGGCTGCGCCGCGCCGGAGCCGTTTGCCGGCGGCTGGTTGATCGCGTACTGGATCTCACCGATCATCATCGCGCCGTTGTGCAGGTTGAACTGCGTACCGCTGGCGTTGAGCTGCTGTGGGTCGCCGTTGCCCGGCGCCGGGTTGCCGTCGAAGATGCCACCGAGAATCGTCATCGAATCACTCGGCTTGAACCGCAGGCGCACGCCGAGCGATGACAGCGGATAGGCGGGACCGCCCGCAGGCAGGGCGGTGGCAGCCAATACGGGCCAGCCGAACGTCGCGTTCGCGAAAGTGCTGGCGTACTGGCTGACGATGAATTCCTGATCAAGGCTCTGCTGACCAATCTTGACGTCGAACCTGTCGCCGAACGCCTGCTGGTACCAGAGTTCCCACAAACGCGTCGACGCTTCCGCCTCAACGCCGCTCACAGCTTGCAACGCATCCAGGCGTGCCGCCGTGATGCCGTGCCCGTGAATCTGCAAGGCATCGACGAAAAAGGTACCGCCCTTCAGACCGAACGCCTTGTCAGTATCGACGTTCAGGCCTAACTGCGTGGCGCCGTTGTACGAAGCGCCCTTCGAGATACCACCTGAGAAGTTGCCGTAGAGCTCGCTCGTCTCCTGCGCGTTGAACGTGATGCCGTGGTCGCCGAGCAGTGTCCGCAGTCCGCCCATGTCGCCGAGCAGGTTCGAGCGGTCCCAGAAACCGGTCGGAGCGGCGGCGGCCCCACCCGGAGTGGGGTTTGCGTCGGCGTTCGAGGCCGGCGCGGAGGTCTGGTTTGGCTCTGTCGGCGCAGCGGACTCTGACTGTGCGCAAGCCGGAGTGGGTACACCAGCGGCCAGTGCAATCACCAGCGCTGCGGCGGCGCAGACCGGCTTCAGGCTCGATGAGGGAGCGAGGAGGCACTGCTTGTCACAGCCATTGCCGTTTTGTGTGAGCGTGGTAGAGGAGATCATTTTTACTTTTTCTGGGAAATGAATTTACGAATGGGCGATGCCGAAGCACTGTGCGCCTCCGGCGCGCCATTGGTCCGCTGTTTGGTGACACCGCACTCGCGACAATAGCGCTCAGGCCGGCCACGATGTGCCGGAAATGTTGTGTTGTGATGTCATCCAAAGGGACGCGATCGAGGCATTGCGTTGCACTGGCTGGCCTGTGCGGCTGCCTGTGCGTCGCCAGAGCTGGCCATGTCCGTCAAGGTCCCGGCGCAGTGAGGCGACCGACGACACGCGCAGGTAAGCGCGCGAGTCGCGTAGAAAGCGTTCGATATGCATGACTCAACTCCCGTCAGGCCCGGGCAGGCCGGGCAACGTTCGATAAGCGACGCGCGTGCAGGCAGCTTAAACGCTGCTGTCCGCGTTCTTACGCAAAAAGGGAGCGAGCTACAGACGGACCGCACAGGCGGTCCTGAAGAAGCGCGCTGACCCGGCAATCGGAGTCAGCGGCGGGAAGGAAAGTCCGGGCGTCGCTAACGCGCGATTGCAGTCTGGGTGCCGGCACAGGCCGGCGTACAAGATCGACTACTAGAGCTTGCGTCCACGAAGGACTCTCCTGTTGATAAGACGGGGCGGATTCTATTCGCGCCGACTGTGAACGCGCAAGCGGAAATTGTCATGCAGTGCTTAGTAGCCTGAAGAGCGATGCCGAACGCACCGGCCCCGGCGAAGTGGATGACATCCACGACGGCAGGACGGCACACGAGCGCGCCCCGCGTCGCACGATGCGGCACGCGTTCACGAGCAACGGTCACTGCTGCATGAGTGCAATACGAGGAGGTGTGCAAATGATTTGCATCCACCCCAAGTAACGGATTCGAAAGAAAAATCTTCGAAATATCCGTTGACTCGGCTCGCGCGTCGTCACTAGAATTCGCCTGTTTTCACGAAAGGGGCATATGCCTTGGACAGTTGCAGTAGTCGACCTTCGAATAGTTTTTCTGCCTGACCGGCACGACGCCCGCCTGGATTCTTCCCGAGCTGCCGTCCTGCCAGCAGGCAGACGGTGCGCGCCGCAGTAGCTTCCGCAGTTTCTCCCCCGCGCATTTTTTCGATTGGCCGCCGTCGTTGACGCGTGCGTTGTAACGCGCATTCGTCGAGACGACCTGGCGCGTCGAGCCGTTGGCTCGCGGTGCCGCTTGCCCACGCCGTTTTCGCGCACCCTGAATGCCGCGCGGACCCAGCGTGCGGTTAAACACGTCCGTCAAACGAGAATCGGACCCAAACGACAGAGGAGTTCACGATGCCCGACCCCGAGCCTGGTCCCTGCACGACTCGCCGCGCGTTCTCGCAGAACGCCGCCCGCTTCGCCTGACATCCTGGCCGCACACGTTCCTCCCACACGCCCGAGCACTTCGGCCCGTGTGAACTGAAACGAAGGCAGGCCCGATTGAAGGCGCCACGTTTCAAGTATTGGAGGAATCACCATGCACTTCGCTCTGCTCGTTTCGCAACTCCCGCGCGTCCAGGAAGCTCGCATGCATTACAACGGCATGCTCGTGCTCGACGCCCGTCCGCACGTTTCGGCCCGCCTGGTCGCCGCCATCCGGACGGCGCTCAAAAAGCTCGCTCACTGACGCCGCCAGGCGTTGCCGCCCGCCTGCGCACTGGCACGAACACCGGCGCGTGGCAACGTTGCGCCGTGTGTTCAAGCACGACTTAAAGCATTACCGATAAGGAATAAATTCAAATGTCCGCCACACCTGCAAACATCGCGCCGCGCCGAACTGCCGTGCTCGACGACGCGCACGTCGGCGATATCAAAGGTGCCTTCGGCACGATCGCCCACCACGACACCGCCCCGCGGCACAACTGGATGGCGCGTCTGCGCACGCTGCTCGCCATCCTTGGCCCCGGCCTCATCGTCATGGTCGGAGATAACGACGCTGGCGCTTTCGGCACCTACACGCAAGCCGGCCAGAACTACGGCACGTCGCTGCTCTGGACGCTCGCCCTGCTGATCCCGGTTCTCTACGTGAATCAGGAAATGGTGCTGCGCCTCGGCGCCGTGACTGGCGTCGGTCACGCACGCCTCATTTTCGAACGCTTCGGCAGGTTCTGGGGTGCCTTCAGCGTCATCGACCTCTTCCTGCTCAATGCGCTCACGATCGTCACCGAGTTCATCGGTATCACGTTTGCGCTCGACTTCCTCGGCGTCTCGAAGGTTCTCGGCGTCTGCATCGCCGCAGTCCTGACGATGGCCGCGGTCAGTACCGGCAACTTCCGGCGCTTCGAACGCTTCGCGATCGTCCTGTGCCTGCTGAGCCTCCTCCTGATTCCCGTGCTCGTGTCGATCCACCCGCCGGTCCACGTCATCGCGCGTGACTTCTTCGTGCCAACATGGCCGAAGGATTCGAAGCTCTCCGACGTGATGCTGCTCGTCATCGGCATCGTCGGCACGACCGTCGCACCATGGCAGCTGTTCTTCCAGCAGAGCTATGTGATCGACAAGCGCATCACCCCGCGCTTCATGAAGTACGAAAAGGCTGACCTCTGGATCGGCATCGCCTTTGTGATTATTGGCGCGGTGGCGATGATGGCCTTCACGGCTGCGCTCTTTGACGGCAAGCCCGAGTTCGGCAACTTCACCGACGCTGGCGGCGTGATCGCCGGCCTGCACAAGTATGTCGGCCAGACGTCGGCGACGATCTTTGCTGTCGCGCTGCTCGACGCGTCGATCATCGGCGCTGCCGCTGTCTCGCTCTCGACGGCCTACGCGATCGGCGATGTCTTCAAGGTCAAACACTCGCTGCACCGTAGCGTACTCGACGCGAAGGGCTTCTATCTCGTCTATTTCGGCATCATTGCGCTCGCTGCCGCCCTTGTGCTGATGCCGGGCAGCCCGCTTGGCCTCCTGACGGAAGCCGTGCAGACGCTCGCCGGTGTGCTGCTGCCGAGCGCAACCGTGTTCCTGCTGCTGCTGTGCAATGACCAGGCTGTGCTCGGTCCGTGGGTGAACTCGAAGAAGCTGAACGTGTTCACGGGCGCCGTCATTGCCGTCCTCGTCGTCCTGTCGGTCGTCCTGACAGCTGCCACCGTGTATCCGGACATCAGCGGCGCGACGATCGTCAGGATTCTCGTGGGCGGATGCGGGCTTGCCGTGGCCGTGTATGCCGCGGTGGAACTCTCGCGCAAGTCGCGCGGCACGGCTGCCGCCAACGATGCGCCGGCACTGAATAAGCCAGCCCTGAAGGCGTTGCGCAACACGTGGCGCATGTCGCCGCTCGAAGACCTGCCGGCGCCGCAGCATCTGACGCTGTCGACGCGTGTGTGGATGGGCGTACTGCGCGGCTACCTCATCGTCGCGGTGGGTCTCGTCATGGTGAAGGTCGTGCAGATGGCCATTCACTGAGACTGTCAAACGGATCGGGCAGGCGCGTGCCTGCCTCGCTTTCCACACGGGTTCGGAGTCGGCGCCGAACCCGTTTTTTATTTTAGGACCTGCAAATTAGCGATAGAAAGACGCCTCACTGAGCGGACAATTAACGAAAAAGATATCGCGAATTATTGTCATTTTATATTCCATATAAATCAATAAGTTACGTGATTATTTGGTTCGTTTGTGCGACAATTTGTGCTTTGATTTTTTAGTCTCTGCGTGCAGTCGGAGACCTGCGGAGCCAGACTCATGAGCGTTAAAGATTCGATTGAAGCTAACCATCACGCGGCGGCCCAGCGCAGCACAATGGTAAGTGTTTGCGTGAACCTGCTCCTCTCATTGGCGCAAATCATCGTCGGCGTCTTTGCGAGGTCGCAGGCTTTGCTATCCGACGGTGTCCATTCGCTGTCAGATCTCATCTCAGATTTCGTTGTCCTTTTCGCAAGTCAACAAAGCAGGAAAGGGCCGGATGACGACCATCCCTATGGACATCGACGCTTCGAGAACGCCGCGTCTTTCTTTCTGGGACTGCTTCTACTTGCCGTCGGCGTTGGAATGCTCTGGACCGCCGTCGTGAAATTCCGCAATCCCGGGGCGATACCGCGCGTGCACGTGGCCGCCTTGTGGGTTGCATCCGTCGCGCTTGTGGCGAAGGAACTGCTTTTCCGTTACATGCTCGCAGTTGCCAGGCGCGTTCGGTCGAGCATGCTAGCCGCGAATGCCTGGCACGCACGGTCGGATGCCGCGTCGTCGCTGGTCGCAGCTGTCGGCATTGTCGGCAGCCTGCTCGGCTACCCGATTCTCGATCCTGTCGCGGCGCTCATCGTGGGTGTGATGGTGACACGCATGGGTGCGAAATTCGCGTGGGCCGCTTTGAACGACTTGATGGATCGCGCGGCAGACGAGGACGAAGTCGCTGCAATTCGGGAGACGCTAGCGGCAATGCCCGGCATCGCAGGCTTCCATGACCTTCGAACGCGCAAGATGGGCGACATGATCGCGGTCGACGTTCACCTCGAAGTGAATGCAGGGTTGTCGCTTGTCGAGGCACACGACATCTCGACCGCGGTGCAGCGCGTGCTCGTCGAAAAACATCCGGTACTGAATGTCATGACGCATATAGACCCTGTGCACGAACCGGCGCCTGGGGAAATGAATGTATATCGCCACGAACATAGGCTTAACCTGTCAAGCTGATCGGGCAGCCCGTCGTCCGCGGGCCCCGAGTCAGTTCCAGGGCATGTACTCGGCGCTAGCCATCCCGATCCTGTAAGTATTGTCTTCCCATGAGAATGCACATTGACAGGCAAGTGAGCGTCTCTTCCCAGGTGAGCAGGAGTCTTTCTTAGGGCAGTACACAATACATGACGAATGTCGCTTGCTGGCCGACCGGAGCCGGATGACGATCGGCTCAGATCGACCCATTGGCGCCCTTCAGCGAATTTTTGCGAATGTCACTATCACGCTCCAAAGCAGCCACTCTGGTTAATACAGGCTGATCGGTGCGACTGACGGCCCCGTTCTGAGGTCATTTTGTTTTGTCGACGCTCACCGGGATTTACGTTAAACGAGGCGCTCATCGCATCTGTCGTCGCGTTGCCTGCGAGTGGTGATGTCCGCGCCGACTGAATACATCAGCGGCAGACAGGCCCAACCGATTAGAGCTTTCCATCGACCTCTGCCAAGCTCTTGCCAAGTCTGAGGGCGAATAGAAAGCTTTCCGCCATTGCTCAGCTCAGACCTTACGCCAATGGTCGGGCATTCGTTTGTCACTCAGATGCCGGACGCGAGCAACATGCAGCGGGCTTGCCGGGTGATTATTCTTTGCCCAAGCAATCGCCTCCGCCTGTGTCTTGAAAGTTGCGAGTGGCACGCTGGTATGTGCCGGCTCGACGGTAAAACCTGAAGCTTTTTCGTTTATGAACAGACTGTTACTCATATCACCTGCCTCCTGGCTTGCTGGCAAACGGCCAGCACGTTGCGTCGCAAGTTAAAGACGCGACACGAGCTCATCCATTGCTACCTTGGCGTTTTCTAGGTAGTCGTCTTTAACCTGTACGCGGTGGCCGTTGATGGTTTGCTTTCCGACTTGCAGTTTGGAAAAAGGAAGTCCTTTTGCGAATGCAACGACGCCTGTCGTCTGGAAGTCCCGGATTTCGACAAAACCTTTGGGTATCGTTTTAAAGCCGAAAATTTCAGGGTTTGATTTCAGCAATTTTGTGATGTCCGTCTCGATTGCGGCCAGCACGGCGGCGTAGGCAGATGCGGCTCCCATGTACTGTGTGATGCGATTTTTTACGATTAGATGCACCTTGGGAAGCGGTCGACCCGCAGCCTTGAGTTTCGTGGCAAAAGCATAAGCCGCGTAGATTTCTGACGGCAGCTTCAGTCCATAGATAAGAGAAAAGGCATTCTGGATCGCGCGCCGCGAAGAGTCGTCCGCCATCACCGGCAAGACGATGCGGTCGGTCGCTGCAAGTGCGATCTGGGTGTAGAGAGAAAAGCTGGGGTTGCAATCGAGGAACACGGTGTCATATTCGTCTTCGACCTGGGCCAGGAAGTCCTTCAGCCAGTCGACAACGGCAATCCAGGGATTCGTGCCGGGAATCTGGTTGTTGGCGAGAGTATTGACCGCATTCGCCTGCAATTCAAGCAGCGGATCACCACATACTAGGTGAATGTTCTTCGCAACCCCCTTGTTGTACTCATGCGGGAGCGTGATGAAGTCTTGAGCGTCAAAGGCGGGCGGCGAATACGGTGCTGGTAGCCGGAGCTGGAAATACCCTCCAACACTGCAGCGAGGAACAAGCCCCTGCCGCTCCAGGAGCTTTTCGCTACCCTTGCTGTTCAGACCGCCGAGCAACAGTTCCGACAGGTTTGCTTGAGGACACATGTCGACGGCGAGCACCCGTTTTTTCGGGTGTTTCTCCGCATAGCGCACGATTGACTGGAAAGCCAGGCTGGTCTTCCCGGTGCCTCCCTTGTTGTTCCAAAAAGCGTACCGGATTTCCATACCAAGGCCCCTATCATAGTGTCGCTACCAGACGGACGTGCGTCCATTTGAGACACTGTAACGTCAAACGTGGACAACTTCAAGTCCAATTTGTAACTCCGCCGCTGTAACTGGGGATGCGCCCGACGTCGCGGGCAACGGGCATCAACTGGGTACTTGAAGAACGGCGGTACGCTCGAGAAGGCGCAGAGTTGGCCAATCATGCGTTGACACTACACTGCAACCAATATTCGAGAGCGGCCCAGTTTGAAGAGATCGAACGGTTTTCTTTTTAGGACATGGACAGATATTCCGCGTCGAATCTACGCTGGACTTCGGCCATTCGATCATATAGGTCGAATGTCTCTTGATGGCCGATCACTGCCTACTGGGGAACGCACGACAAACCAGCCCACAATGCTCAGACGATGTCGACGCGCGCGAACCTTGGGGGCAAGTTCTCGGCGCCAATTCGTGAATGCGGGTGGTTAAACTCCGCCCGATAGCGCGCCGACCCGATGAGCGCGCTATTCGTGATCAAGCCGTGGCAGGTCCGCGAGCGTTCGGCCCGCATCGGTATCCGCGACCACCATTTCTATGCCTTCGCGTCCGGCCTCGTCGACGACGCGTCGGACCTCTGGACCGGCGACGCGCTGTCCCTCCAACGGGAAGACTGTTACAACGGTGTCGCCCTTAGCCAGTGCTTCTACCACTTCGATTACTGGTGACGCTTGCGGAGCAACCTCAAATTGTTCTCCGCTCACGGACACCTGCCCCCAAAGCACATGTGTGACCCTTTGCGAATTCCCGTCCATCCGAACCGCTGTTATAGCGTGCACTGCCATCGCTTTCCCCCCCTTGTCGAGCTTAGATGGTAGCGGTAATCGAACCAGAAGCCATCGTTGAACTAGTTGCTCGTCTCTCGGTCGTTGTGCTCACGACCGCGGAACATGAAACGCGTCGCGCATCGGGTTATGGTTGTGGCTCAGGCGGTCGAGGTGTTCACGATGATGTTTGGCCGTGCCATGCTGAGGCCCTGGCGAGTGATCGCTATATCTCCGGTCAAGCGGCATAACGCAGAGCTGCTGCGGCACGTCCTGCAGAGATGCGCCGCCGCGCATCACCATCGCGCGTCGTAGAAAATCGTGCACCGGAAATGGCAGCCAAAGCATACCCCGCGCACCCGCGCCCTGCGCCTCATCCAGATACGTACGGAAGCTGTCTATACAGGCAAGCGCCAAGGCGTGCAACGTCAGCCAGTGAGCCGCCTCCCTGCTCCATGCTCGTGGCGCGACCGGTGCGTGAAGCGACAGCCAGACTGTCAGGCCGAGCGGCCCATGCACGGGCTGTTGTAACAGGGAGCGGGGTATCCCTATGCCTTCCCATTTGCAACGCCATCGCAGGAAGGCCAAGGCGACCGGACAACACGATGTCGTCGTACCTCCGCAAAGCGGCCATGCGAGGTGAAGGGCAGCACTCTTAATGCAGGCCAGGTGGCTCCGGCCATACATTCGCATGATCCGTCGCCGCACCGCCTTGTAGCACGCGTGCGCCGATGCGTCGTGATCGCTGGAAAACTTTTGCTGCGTCACCGCCTGTGGCCATGGATCGTCAGGCTCAGCCTGCCCGCCCGTGCCAAACCTGATCCAGGACACCTCCTGCAGTGGCAACTGATACTCCGAAACCGGGAGCAGTTCGTCCGGCGTTGAGGGTAGCCCGCCCATGGCGCACCAGATTTCTTCCGATCCTGTCGGCTCCTGAATGGTCAGCCGGACATGCCTCGCACGCTTTCCCAATCGTCGTCGATACGGCTGTCCTACACGAATATCATCCAGACCCTGGGATGGCACCCACCATGCTTGCCCGCACGACGGGCAGTTAAACGGAGCCTTGAACAAGTCGGCCCGCAACCGGTAAGGAATGGGTTCCTCGCACCGCTCGCAGCGCTCGACCAGCGGTATTCGATGCACGGGGCACTGATCGACGCGGCGGTACTGAAATACGGCCAGATGAACACCCTGCTGCGCACATTGCACACACCAGCGCAGCGCCGGCGACGAAATCCTCCGAATCGCGCCGGATGGCATGATGAACGCTGCGGCGATCTCTGCCAGCGGCAGGCGCAGCATGTCGCTCATGCGTGGCAGATCAAAGCCACGCGCGTCGCGAAGATCGAGATACTGCGGCAGCGTGCGCCGACCCTGCCAGCTTGCAAAGGACTCAGTGAGCGCGGTGCAGGACAGCGCGTTGAGCCGCTGAAACTTCGCCAGCAGCGAGAATGCAGATTCTCCTGGAGCATGCCAGTCGTCTCGCCAGCACCACGGATCACGGACCGGAGGCGCACTGTCTGTCAGCAGGATATCGAAGTACCGTGTCACGACCCCGCCTCATCGACGAAGATGATCCGCAACGCCTCAAGCGCGGCAATAAAACTGGATTCTTCGACGGCCTCGTCCCAGCAGGCGCGGCTCAGTTCAAACCCCGCCGAGTCGTGTTCCATATTGCGGGTCAGCGCGATCTCAACCGAGCGAGCCAGATACTCCATGGGGATTTCCATCGGAAAATCGAACCTCGCGGTTCGATGCGCCGCTTCGAACGCATCCCACAGCACCTTCTGCTGCGCGCCGAGCTGAAAGCCCGTGTCGTACGCGCGCTGCAGAAAAAAGCGCGTATAGGTCCAGTCGCTGCCTTCCGGAAAGATTGAGCTGTCGTACGCGGCGAGAGACATTTTCAGATCAGCCGCCTGCTGCATGCCCGCAAACCGCATCTCGTCAATCATGAAACGGGCGACGATCTGCGAGGTATCGACGTTCTGCCGGAATGCGCTCCTGCGGTTCAGGATACCAGGCTGGCCGACGAGAAACGCAAACACGCGGATACCGCGGCGACCAAGCTCGTCCTGGACGTCACGCAGCCACTCGTAGTGCTCCATCTCAAGTCGTTGTGCCTCGTCGATGAAGATAACCAGCGTGTTACCCGAAACGCGCGCCACGAGTTCGGCGAGCTTGTGATAGAGCCGCAAGCGCCGTTGCAGGGCGGTACCGCTGTCCGGGCGGGCATGCTGGGCGACATCGAGCAACATCCCGAAGAACAGGGACTCCGAGCGCGTGGGATTCTGTGGCATGCCGAGCGTGAGGACAACGACGCGCGGCAGCTCGTGCCGCAGCAGCCGCACGCAATATCGGACCGCATAGGTCTTGCCCCAGCGTGTATGCCCGTAGATCACGGAACCCGTCACGCCCCGGCGAAGACAGTGCCGGATTCGCGCGTACATGGCCGCGATCGCCGGCGTCGGCACGATGTACGACTGGTTAAGCAGCGGGTGCTCCGACGGGTCGACCGGACGTTTGAGTGTGTCGAGCATGGCTTCAGTACGTGAAGATCTTCGTCAGCCATGGTGCCGGCTCGCCCTTCGGGCGAGCCAGTGTCGGTAACCTCACCCCGTTCGATGCGGCCGACGACACATTCGCTACGGCGAGCGTCCCCTGTTGTGGCGCGTGTGCCTTCGCGCGGTCGGTCAGCATCCGCGCGAGGTCATTTGCATCGCGCGCATGCTGCCGTGCCTGATCCTTTTTCCACGCGAACCAGGTGCTAACCGGATCGTCGCCCTCCCGCCACACGAGCTTGCGCTGGCGAATGAGCGAAAAGATCTCCTGACGGACGCGCAGCGAATGCGGTGTGAAGCACCATGGCCGGGCCGCCGTGAGCACGCCCAGCTCGGCGCCGTTCATGAAGAAGGCGTGCAACTGGCGCACGTCCTTCACGTTGAAATAGACGCGCAGCTGCTGGCCGATCAGCCCCGTCATGCTGGACAACAGGCGGCTGTCGTAGCGCACGTACTTAAAATTCACGTGGGGCCGCACGCCCCGGCTGACGTTGCCGCGAATGGTCACGATCCGCGCTTCCTGCAACAAGCAGAGCGTGCCGCGCCGAGCTTCCGGGACCGTCCGCAACAAGCCCTCGCGTCTCGCAAGCTGGAACTGCATCGCCTCGAGCGGCGATCGGCCGCCAAGTCCCGTGTGTGGTTCGCCGTTGTAGTTGGCGAGCACGACGTCAATCACGTCCTCAAGTTCGTCGAGCGTCATCATCAGCGACGTGTTGCCGCCGACGTCGCTCAGCGCCCGCTCAACGGAGCGCGGATCTCGACCGGTGGTCGCCGGTAGACGGTGCGCGAAGTGCGACGCCAACTGGTCGAAGAAGCGTTCGATGAAGGCCCGCTCATTTTTCTGGCCCAGCGGCCCGTTGTCCGTCGCACAGCCCACCACTGTCGTAAGGCGCTCGAGCGTTGCCTTCGCGAAATGCGACTTGGCGGCATCGAAGCGCAGCGTGTTCCAGCATGCCCATGCGGCCTGAGGAATGATTTCCGAGGGGAACCCTCCACCCCGCTTGACGCGCAGTGCGGGAATCTTCGGTTCGCGGGCAACGTGCGGCATCAGTGCCGCCTGCAGCGCCTGTGCAACATCGTCCCGGTTGTACTCTCGCCCAGGGGCAAGCGCGTAGCCGACGACTGCGCGGCTCGCCACGTCGAGCAGCACCAATATCCAGATCCGGCGCATGACGAGCAGCGTCTCGAAGCCGAACGGATCGTCGATACGCAGCGTCAACCGCACGTCGAGCTTGTGTCCGTCGAACTCGACTACCTCATAAGGATATGTCGCAGTCCTGCGTACATCTTCTGAATCGGCTTGCCACTCGTGACTGATCTGCTCCGCGCCCGCCGCGCGAGCCGCCGATGCAAACTGCTGCCCTGCGAGTTTGTTGACGTGTTTTGCGAGAGAGCGTTCGCCGAGATGTTTCCGGTTGAACGGATATTCGTGCGCCTGGATACCGGCCTTCCGGCATTCGGCAAGAAACCCGGCATGCAGCCGCCAGATCTGGCGGTGGACCTCTTCCAGTTTGGTCTCGCGGCGGCTCCGGGCAGCGACCTTGCGCTCGATCCAGCGCGCAAGTTCCGGGTATCGAAGCAGCAGCTGACCGAAAGCGCCGCTCGTGCCGTCGGCACCACTTGTCGCCACGCGGGCCCGTCGCTCATACCGGCGAGTATGCAGCCAGGGAAGCAACGCCCGGCAACCGTGAATACGGCCATCTTCGTGAGGCGCGATGCACCGCTCGAAGAGCCGGTATAGATCGTTGATCCGCACTCCTGTTTCGCGGCCGATCGCCTGAAGTGTCGTGCTTCCGTCGACAAACAGCGTCATCGCGCGTACCCGCCGCGCGACGAGTCCCCGCGCCTGTTCATCGAGAGCGCTGTCGTCGGCACTGGGCCACTGGCTGAGGTCAGCCAGCTCCGCCGGAATGGAGCGGCGATCGAAGCGTAGTGTTCCGAAGACCATCGATCTCATGACATCACCAGGCGGCTATTGGGTCCGAGAGGCTGCGAGGCGATCGTTGGACAGTCCAGCACGCCCTTCAAAACCAGCGAGAACGCGGAGGCACGCACGAGTTCAGGATCAAGGGCCGCAAACCGTTGTTCGAGTTCGATCAGTGTCAGGCCGTCGTTGCACGCAATCGCGATAGCGCGAGAGATTTCATCCCCGGCCGCCGCGGTGTTTGCCGCGAGGTATTGCAGCATCGTGAGCCTGTTCTGGCACAGCGGTTCAGGATCGTCGAGTTCGCCCGGGAGGATGGTGTGTACCGTCATCGCGTTCGCCCGGCACCACGCATCGAGCGCCGGGTACACGCGAAGCCCCTTTGCTGCGATTGTCGCTTCGGATGATCGCAAAACCAGATGCAGTTGCTCGCCGTCGTCCGTGCAAACCCAGAAGTCCGCAGCCCGGCTCCCTCTCGCCTCCGGGACGAGCAGCGGCCGCTCGCAATAGGTAACCACTTGTGGGGTGGACTCCAACCGCAGCCATAGCTGAAGCGCGCTCCGGCCAAACAACGTCAGCCGCCGTCCGACCTTGGGACCGAACACGTCGAACCGATGCGTGCCGTACGGACGCACATCGGTCGCCGCCTTTCGGAAACGTGGTGAACGCATCGCGCGCTCCATGCAAGCTATGCACACGTTTTACTACAAGAAAGGTGGGAGTGACGGATAGGGAAACCGCCAGGGCCAGAAGGTACCGCGGCGGTTCACATCAATACTACGAAACACGTATCAAATGATACGAATTGAGGAGCGCACGGCCTTGAGCGGGAAGAGCCGTCTTTTCAGAGGGGTTTTCGGCACTAAAAAACGCGCCTCACTTAGCAGGTTCGTGAAACATCAGCGCACGAAATGCTGAATAGCTTTTATAAACAAATCGTTAGGCCAAGCAACCCTAATCTTACGATGTTCCACGGGACTGCGATATCCAGCCCGTCGAGCACCTGAGATTTCCAACATTTCCTTCTCCGCAACGAGATTTCCAACTCTTCTTTCCGAAATCAAAGAAGCGAATCTTGTTCATTGGAACGCGGTCGACCACGTTCCGCATGGATCATGCGCCGTCGAGCCGGTACAAGTTTCACTTCGTCGGACGGTAGCCGACGAATTCAGCGCCCTCTTCCGGATTGTCCGCAAACGAAGGGTCGGATAGCCACAACTATCCGACCCTTCACTTTTAGCAGGGAAGAGGGTAAATTTCTGATCGATCCCGCCCTGAAGGCCGCCGCACAAGGCGTCCCGACCGGTCGACGAATGACACCGCCGCTGGGAGCGCATCGCATACAAAGCGACGGCCCGGCGGACAGCGTAGTGAACATCACAATTTCCGTAATCAAGAATAGGCCGCGTGGATGGAAAATCCAGTCGAGATCGGGGACGTCCTGGATGTCGAATTTCGAGAACTGCCGGCTACGCCGAGCGAACCGGTAGCGAGGCCGGGGAGCACGGCCGCCGGCGCCAAGGCCCGGTTGCGGCGCGCGCAACGAGAGCAGTCGGAAGGCCGCCATATCGGGCTGCAGCACCTCGCGTTCTTCCGCGGCTATCTGGAGGGCCTCGATCTGGCAGAGCTGGCCGACCAGTACCTCGAGTTCGGCCGCGACGCGCGGAAGGCAGCTGGCACGCGCAACTGGCTGGTAACGGCGTTCGTCGCGGCAGCCCGCAAGCGTCAGGATTTTGGGACCGCGCGGCTGCTCGCGATTCGTCCGACGGCGCTGGCCACCACCGGCACGGCGGCCGCAGCCGCGCCGTCGCTGGATGACTTCGCCGCCCAATACGATCCGGACGGCTTCCATACCGAAAAGGAACTGCTCGAGCTGTTCACTGCACACCACGCGGGCCCGGGCGCGAACGATGGCGCGACGCTGCGTCGCCAGCAGCGCAATGCACGTCTGCGCATCCGGCAGATGGCGGCGCTCGACGTGCTCGCGCGCCTCGTGGTCGAAGATCCCAAACCGGACCACCACGTGCTCGGCTGGTTTGACACGGCGGTGGCCCTGCGCCTGTCGGACGTCGGCATCACCACCATTGGCAAACTGGTCGAGACCATCAACGCAGCTGGCTACCGCTGGTACCGGAACGTGCCGCGGCTGGGAGAAGCGGGCGCGCGGCGCATTGCTGCGTGGCTCGAAAACTATCGCGACGTCGACGGACTCAGCATTACGCAGGCGGCGCTCGTGCACCCGTCTGACCGGAGCCTGCTGGTGCCGCAGTTGCGACGTGAACCGGTCACCGCGATCGTACCGCTGGAATATTTTCTGGCCCCGGCGGATCTCGATGGATCGCGCGGCGCGAACCGCAATCTGATCAAGAACAACAGCGGCGCGGACAATGACCTGCAGGCGATAGCCTTCTGGCTGGCTGACTACGAAAATCCGAATACCCGCGAGAAATATCGCGCCGAGGCCGAGCGGCTGCTACTTTGGGCGATCTTTGCGAAGGGCAAGCCGCTCTCGGGTCTCGATATCAACGATGCGCGCGAATACATCAACCGCTTCCTCGTTGATCCCCAACCGACCACGCAATGGGTAATGAACCGGGCCGTCCCGCGCGGCGAACCGGCGTGGCGCCCATTTCGCGGCCCGTTATCCGTTAAGAGCCGCCAAGACGCGCTTGCCGCCTTGAAGAAATTTTTTGGTGATTTGGTGAACGCTCAATATCTCGACCACAACGCCTTCGCCAAGATCAAGGTCTTCCTCGGCAGCGAAACTGACGAGGCGGGCAACGAGCGCAGGGTTGCCGCGAAGCCCCGCGTGCAAGTCGAGCGCAGCCTGACCCGCGAGGCGTGGGCGTTTGCGATGCGCGTCCTCGACGCCATGGCCGACTCCGCTGCCGCCGCCCGCATGCGCTTCGTCCTTGCCCTCACATATAGCACCGGCCTGCGCCGCGCCGAACTGTGTGGTGCCTTCACTGACGATATCAGCGTCCGCTACGCCGGCGCCGAACTCGGCTCCATCCATCTGCTGCGCGTCGTCGGCAAGGGCGCGAAGGAGCGATTCATCCCGCTGGTGCCGCCGGTGCTGGAGGCGCTGGGCGATTACCTGGAAGTGCGGGGTTTCCCTCGCGATCCCCTCGTCTGCCCTGTCGGCACTCCGCTCATCCCCGCCCTGCCCGACAATCAGGACATCGGCCGAGTACGGCGTGAAGCCGCCGAGCGTGGCGACGATGTTCACAAGGCGCTGGCCGCCCTTGCCCGCCAGGCCGGGCCGATTCATCACGATCAGCTCTACAAGGCGGTGAAGCGGTTTTTTGCGACGGCGACCGCAGCGGCGCTGCGCGAGGACTCGCCACACGCGCACGCCTTCGCCGAAGTCAGCCCGCACTGGCTACGGCACACGTTCGTGTCGCACGCGGTGGCTAATGGCATGAGCCTCGAAAGCGCGCGGAATTTTGCGGGCCACGACTCGCTGGATACCACGTCCATCTATGCAACGGCGGAAATCGGGCGGCAGTACCGGGAAGCTGAGACGTTCCTGCGCAGGGCAGCCGCCTGAAACGCAGTCCTCTGGTCCTCGAGAATGGTTTTGTCGGATCAACTCAGAAGCCTGACGTGCCATTCTCGAGCTTGCCGAGAAACTTGGTGTCCGAGCCGGCAGCCGCCCTGAGAGCAACTCCGTCGTCTCTGACCCGCTTGTAATGCACAAGGACGCTAATGGCGGCCTTGGCCGGCGGCAAAATTAGCGGCCGAAGTTCGTCAGTAATCAAAAACTCCCCAGCTTGTAGCGGCGGTAGCGCTATCGTTTGGCCAGGATTCACTAATATTGGCGGAATGAAGAGGTTTTGCCGCTGGGTCGACGGGATAGGTTTTCCCGACCGGTTGTCTTTGAACGGGTCGATCGCGAGTTGTAGCCCTTCCAGCAGCACAGCAGTCTGAGTGTTGTTCTTTACCTCTGCAGCGGTAAGTCCCACCAGTATTCTGGGGGGCTGATAGCAAACATTCACCACACTTTTGATTGACAGCGGCAATTTGTCCTCAAATGCGGTTGTCAGTGCATCCGCCGTGGCGCAGGTATCGATAGGCCGCGATGAAACCCCAACGATGTCGCGTGGCAGGAACAGGCCATCTGCGTGTTGAGGTATTGGGACATAAGTTTCATTGCACTTCTGGTTGCCAAATAGTCCTTTGGTCGGTGAGTAGTGCTTCATGACAAACCACACGTCATCGGGGTCGAATTTTGGGTCGACTCTGAGAACGAAGTGCAACGGCCCAACAGGCAGGCCAGGGTCGGCTCGCTTCACCGTCCGTTGATAGTCCTTGATTTCCGACTCCACTACAGCTTCCCACCCGCCATCCGCACGCTTTCTTGCGATTAACAGCTGAACACCGCAGAACTGGTCTTCGGTATATTTTGAGCCGGGCCGTATCCACACCGAGCCCGCCACTTCAGCAACGATATCGTCGCCTTCGCGCGAATATGTCACTTGATAGGTCCCGTTCAGGACAAAGTTTGTTCCCGATAGAGCGGCGTGATACCGCGGACTCTCAGAGCGTCCAGGAGCCGCTGGCGCGGTCGAGCTAGCAACCGGCTGCGACGACGCCGCAACATTCGCCTGCTTCTGGCTAGAAACAGGGGTAAGCACCGGACCCCTTACCTGGAAGACCATATCGCCAAACACATATTTCGAATCCTGTATGACATCCGAATGCGGGTGGGTCCGATCCCCGGTCACGTGCGGCAAACTCTGCTCTATCCACAGTCCGAGCTCCTTCCCGGTCAGATAGCCGTCTTGACTAATTGTCGTCGTTCCGGTGAGCGCCGCGACGAGCAAGGGTATGAATTCACTCGATTCGGGCAGCCGCTCGCCCGCGCCACCCGCAGCCAGGAATTGACGAACCGGCTTCTGCCCCGCACCCAGGAAGTATGGCTGGCGGAGTGCGATCTTTTCGGTCGCCGCGTCAGGCCGGCCAAAGGATTTCGAGGTGAAAATGCTGCCCGAAAAACAGCTATCCAGGATGAACAGTACATGCCGACTGGAGGTCTCTTTCGCCAGCACCTCAAGCTCGTTAATGGGCAACGCCAGTTCGCGAAACGCGTTCTCGCCCATGCTAGGATCCGGAGCGTCTGTCGGGACCAGATAGCCCATCCCGGCTTTCGTCGTATATCCGTGCCCGGAAAAAAACACTATCACGCGGCTGTCTGGCTCCTTTGCCACTTTGAACAGGAATTCGCGCAGCGCCACATTAAGCTGGCCGCTGTCGGCATCGCTGACGCGTCTGACCATAAAGCCCTGCTTCTGAAGCACGAGGCCGAGCGCATCCAGTTCTCTGCCCGGCTGCTCAAGCTTCGGCCAGCCATTCTTATAGGTGCCGTTGCTTATCAGCAGTGCATAGCTCGCCTTGTACAAAGGCACGCTATCTCCATTGATATCTCTAGCCGTAGGCTGACCGCCCAAGGCCGGCAGATCCTTGACAGTCATGCCAATCGCAGAGTGGCTTAAGCACACCAGGAAGAGAAGCAGGATGCTGTAGACCGCGATAGGAGCCCTAACTTTCGGGGACGCTCTCATTGCTGCCTCCGTCAAACGCATTGTTGTTTACATCGCGCCTGCATGGGCTATCTTAGTACCTACCGAAAGCCTTACGGCGGGTACACAATGAAAATAAGCAGACGCGCTCTACTGAAGGCGGGAGCCGCCTTGGCGATGCCGGTACTCGGGCAGGGTGTCGCAAGCGGCGCTGAGGATTTTGCAGAAGAATCGCAACGGGGCGACGTCGATGTGCTCCCTGAACTCCTTCGATACGACCGGGCTTCGATCACCGTAGCCAGTTCCGGCGTGAAAGGCACTTTCGCGCCGGTGCCGTCAAATTTCCGCGAACGTCTGCTTGAGGAGGCCAGCCGCTGGGTGGGCCGAAACCGGGCGTCGGACAAGGCTGAGATCTCGAAACTGATGAACCTCTTTAACCTGCCATACGCGCAGGGCGGTCGCCCGTTGCCCTTCTGCGCAGCGGGCATCTCGTATGTTGCGGCCACGGTCTATCTACGAGATTCAAATGCGCCGGCGGATGAGGGGCTGGGAGCAGTGCGGGCGTATTTGGGGTTTGAGGCGCAGTGGAACGGAAAACCGGGTTAAGCGTGAGCACTCGCCGCGTGAGGCGGGAATTCGGGTAGCTCGGACAGGGTTCGCGCGGCTGACTTGGTCCGGCTTCAGAATTGGACAATAAAGCACGGACCTAGCCGCGCGCGGCAGCCGAGGAGATAGCGACCTACCGGTTCGAATGACACTGATCGACTTGACCCACAGCCGCCACTCGAACGTCACCGCATTATCGGCCGCTTTCCGGTGAGAACCGGCCGGTCATCCCCTACCGGTGACGGCGACTCCACTACGGCCGTTTCGATTTGTTCGCGTCAATATGAATGCGTACTGCGTAAATGTGCCGCGTGGTGCGGCGCGGAGTTTTCAGTGGCGAGCGCCGGCTCGCCGAGTCCACGAAGAATCCCGCATTCATCGACAGGCAGGCGCTGCCCGCAGGACGCGCGCAACGCCTGCAGCTGTTCCTCCAGACCCCGCAATTCGGCGATGCGCTTCACCACATGGCCAATGTGCTCGTCGAGCAGCGCATTCACGTCCCCGCAGTCCTGCCCTCCGCCATCCTTGAAGCGCAAGAGCGCCCGGATCTCGTCGTGCGTCATGTCCAGCGCACGGCAATTGCGGATGAACGTCAACCGTTCGACGTGCTCTTCGCCGTAGAGCCTGTAATTGCCTTCGCTGCGCGCCGGCGCGGACAGCAGGCCCTCACGCTCGTAGTAGCGGACGGTCTCGACGCCACAGCCTGCCAGCTTCGCCAGATCCCCAATTTTCATCACCGGATTCCTCAAACGCCCTTGACCCTATAGTAGCTACATGGTGTGAAATTACGCTAGTACCTTTTAACAGGATTTCGGCATGTCTGGCTCTCACGACCAAGACCGCGATCACCCGCCTTGCGGGCACAACCACGGCGAAGACTCACACCGTCACGTTCAGGCGCAGCCGGCGCCCCGGAACGACGTTGGCCCGACTGCATCCTGCTGTTCCGCAGGCGACTTGCCCGGCGGAGCCGGCAGCCCTGACCGCGAGCGGGCACCCGGCGTTGCCGTGGCGGTCTTTGGTATTGCCGCGATGGACTGTCCGACCGAAGAAGCGCTGATTCGCAACCGGCTTGACGGTATGACGGGGGTAGTCGATCTGTCATTCAACCTGATCCGTCGCCAATTGTCGGTCCATCACACGCTCACTTCCACCACCCCGATCACTGACGCCATTGCGTCGCTTGGCATGCAAGCCGAACCTGTACAGACGGAGGCACGCACCGCCATCCGCATCGACCAGATGGACTGTCCGACGGAAGAAGCGCTGATCCGGGGCAAGCTGGGTAGCATGGCAGGCGTCGCTGCGATGGACTTCAATCTGGTGCAGCGCGTCCTGACCGTCTCGCATGAGCCCGGCGTGCTGGACAACATCCTGGCGGCGATCGGCACACTTGGCTTTACGCCCAGGATCGCCACCGTCGAAACAGCTGCGACGCCGGAATCGACTGAAGCCCCGGCTGAACCGCGCAAGTCCTGGTGGCCGCTAGTCTTGGCCGGTGCGGTAGCACTCGCTGCCGAAGGTGCCGAATGGTTCCGGCTCGCCACGCCGTGGCTACCCGCGCTGCTTGCCATTACGGCTGTTGCCGTGGGCGGTCTGTCGACCTACAGGAAGGGCTGGGTGGCACTGCGCAACCGGCAACTCAACATCAACGCGCTGATGAGCATCGCAGTCACCGGCGCACTGGTTCTGCAGCAATGGCCTGAAGCCGCGATGGTGATGGTGCTCTTTGAGATCGCCGAGCGGATCGAGGCGATGTCGCTGGATCGCGCGCGCAACGCCATTCGTGGCTTGATGGCGATGACGCCGGAGCGGGCCACCGTCCAGCAGGCGGATCAGAGCTGGCGCGCGGTCGAGGCAAAGGCGGTCGCGGTCGGCGCTGTCGTGCGCCTCAAACCGGGCGAGCGCGTGCCGCTCGACGGCAAGGTGCTGCGGGGCCAGTCCTCGCTCGATCAGGCGCCCATCACCGGCGAAAGCGTGCCGATCGACAAGGGGCCCGGCGATCCGCTCTTTGCCGGGACGATCAACCAGAACGGCGAACTGGAATACACGGTCACTACGAAGGCGAGCGATTCGACGCTGGCCCGCATCATCCATGCGGTCGAAGCGGCCCAGGGCAGCCGGGCGCCGACGCAGCGCTTCGTTGACCAGTTCGCCAGGATCTATACGCCCATCGTGTTCGCGCTTGCCGTGCTGGTGGCGCTGGTGCCACCGCTGTTGTTCGGCGGGGCATGGTTTGCGTGGGTGTACAAGGCGCTGGTGCTGCTGGTGATCGCGTGCCCGTGTGCACTGGTCATCTCGACGCCGGTCACGATCGTCAGCGGCCTTGCGGCGGCCGCGCGCCGCGGCATCCTGATCAAGGGCGGCGTCTATCTCGAACAGGGACGTGATCTGGGCTGGCTCGCGCTGGACAAGACCGGCACGATCACGCACGGCAAACCAGCCTTGGTCAACGTGGAGGTATTCGGCTCGCGCAACGGCGACGTCCACGATCTGGCCGCCAGTCTCGCGTCGCGCTCCGATCACCCGGTATCCCGCGCAATCGCCATGGCCGAACGGCCGAAGGCGCAACAACTGCTTCCAGTCGAAGGCTTTGAGGCGTTGAGCGGGCGCGGTGTCAGAGGCCGCATCGATGGCCGTGAATATCACCTCGGTAATCACCGCCTGATCCACGAACTGGGCTTATGCTCCGATGAACTCGAAACCAGGCTCTCCGAACTTGAACGACAGGGCAAAACGACCGTCCTGCTGGCCGATGAGGCCGGCGTGCTGGCGCTGTTCGCTGTGGCCGACACGGTGAAGGACAGCAGCCGCCAGGCGATCGCTGAACTGCATGATCTGGGCGTGAGGACGCTCATGCTGTCGGGCGACAATCCACACACCGCGCAGGCGATCGCGGCTCAGGTCGGCATTGACGAAGCGCGCGGTGATCAGTTGCCGGAAGACAAGGCGATCGCGGTCGCGAAGCTCTCGGAGACGGGGACGAAGGTCGGCATGGTCGGCGACGGGATCAACGATGCGCCGGCGCTGGCCCGGGCGGACATCGGCTTTGCGATGGGTGCGGCGGGCACCGACACGGCAATCGAAACGGCTGACGTAGCGTTGATGGACGACGACCTGCGCAAGGTCGCGACCTTCGTGCGTCTGTCCCGCACGACATCCGCGGTTCTCCGACAGAACATCGCGCTTGCCCTAGGGATCAAGGCGGTGTTCCTTGTGCTTACGCTCGCCGGCATGGGCACGATGTGGATGGCGGTGTTTGCGGACATGGGCGCCAGTTTGCTGGTGGTGTTCAACGGCCTTCGGATTCTGCGGCGTTAAGGCCCTCCTGCTCCGTGTCAGGCTGCGCGCTTTCATGGACTTGCAGGAGGTATTGATCCATCACTCCCGGAACTCAGGACGCTCCCATCAGAACCGGCGACGCAAGCGCGTCTGCCGTCGGCTTGACCTAAATCAACGCCCAATGCCGCGGCCGGCCTAATCTGAGGATGCATTATCCACGGAGGGGATAGGTGCCAGTGGGATCGGTGCTATTCCGTAATCGGATTTCAGGAGAGCGACGTGATGCGCAAATTAACAATGAAAGGGGCGGTATACACGATTGCGGCAGCAGCCTTGATTGCCACGATCGGTCCGGTGAACGCCCAGCAATACTATGGCGGCGGCTGGGACTGCGGGCGCGGCTACGGGTCCGGGATGATGAACGGCTACGGACCGGGGATGATGGGGCCAGGCATGATGGGCGGGAACAACGGCTACGGGCCGGGAATGATGGGTCCGGGCATGATGGGCTGGGGAAACGGCTATGGGCCAGGCGCGGGTGCATGGGGACCGCAGCAGCAGGCTAACCTCAACCTCAGCGTTGATCAGGTGAGAAACAACATGACGCTCTGGCTGAAGAATACCGGCAACCCGCGTCTGAAACTCGGCAAGGTCGCTGAAAAGGACGCGGATACCATCACCGCCGACGTTGTCACGGTCGACAAGGACGCTCTGGTACAGCGCTACGAAATTAACCGGCATTCAGGCTTCTTCCAGCCGTTGCAATAAGGCACGCAGGCGGCATCAGCTGTGGCGATGGACGCAGCCGTAGCTCCGGGGCCGCGAGGTGGATGTTGCTGTTCGCCTTCCGTTCTCTTCCTCCCGTCCTCGGTGTTTCACTGACCGTGCGCATGTATCCGACCCGGTATGGCTACACGCACGACGCCGGAAACGCTAGTTCCATCTCGGAATTCTCGTGGAGCGCTTCGCGAAAAGAAAATTCCAGCGAGGCGGATATCGGTAGAAGCGGTGCGATGTTGGCAGCCTGGTGTCTGCAGCGATGCAATCTTGAATTGCGAGGGTCTCTCGTATGAACCCGAAGTTTGTGGTCGCATTGTGCATGGCGACGCTTCTCGCCGGATCGTACCCGCTCCTCGCGCTCGGACAAATGCTGCCCGGGCTTCCGGGGCAACCGAACTTCCGGTCTCGTGGCCCCACCGTCGGCGATCCGGAACACGGCGCGCGCGTGGTAGCCAGCAAATGCGCGGCCTGCCACGGCGCCGACGGGAATAGCGCAGACCGACAATATCCGAAGCTCGCCGGGCAGAACCCTGCGTATCTGTATCGGCAACTTTGGGCGTTCAAGACCGCAACGCGCAGTTCCGAGGTTATGTCGGGAATCGTCGCGACTCTCTCGGATGCTGACATGGCTGACGCCGCCAGCTTCTTCAGCCAGCAGGCGGTGCACCCGGACCCTGTCACGGATGCGCGCTTGCGGGCCGATGGTGAGCGTATCTTTTTTTCCGGTGCCGGACGTGGAAGGGCACCTGCCTGTGCCATGTGCCATGGTTCATCCGGGCAGGGAGCAATGCCCATGATGCGGATGATGCCAATGATGGCGAATGTACCAAGGCTGAACGGTCAGCATTCCGCTTATATCGTCGATCAGTTAAACCGCTTCGCGAGCGGCGAGCGTCCGGCCACCATGATGGGCGGCATCGCTGCATCGCTGAGTGAGAGCGACATCAGGGCGGTGGCCGAATTCCTGTCCAGCCTTCCGTGAGGGATGAGCCGCGTTTCGGACTCGACTCCCTGTTGAAGCAGCATCGGAGATATTCAATGAGCTACTACTTTGCCACCACCTTGGCGATGGGATTCGACGACGCGGTTCGCCGCACAACTGAAGTGCTGAAGAACGAAGGCTTCGGCATCATCACCGAGATTGACGTCCAGGAAACTTTAAAGAAGAAGATCAACGTCGATTTTCGACAGTACCGCATACTTGGAGCGTGCAATCCCACCCTTGCCCACGAGGCGCTTCAAATCGAGGACAAGGTCGGCACAATGCTGCCCTGCAATGTCGTGATTCAGGACGTTGGTGATGGCCGAACAGAAGTCGCTGCCATCGACCCCGTCGCCTCCATGCAGGCGATCGACAACCCTCGCCTCAAGGAGGCCGCCAGACAAGTGCAGGCGAAGCTGCGCAGGGTGGTCCAGAGCCTCTAAGGTATTGCATTTGTAGCTACCGGTGCTGCGACGATCTGCGATTCCTCGAACGGCGGCCGACGACGCACCGGACTCGTTTGTCATCAAACGTCCGGTACCTAGACGTTCAAATGTCCTTGTAAAGCCGCGGGCCAAGTTCCGCAACTGGCCGGTTTGCGACCGGTGCTTTCCTACTGAACTCGACAGCCAGGATACATAGCCAAATAGGCGCTGGCCAATTAACATCGGGTATCGCCGTTATTGGCTATCCGGTTTCGGTCTAGCCAATTGACGTGTACTCATCCTGGCTACCGTTAAATGAAAGTCGCTCGCTTATATCTGCGCGTCAGCACTGAAGAACAGGACCTTACTCGCCAGGCGGACATTGAAAAGAGCACGCGGGCGGCTGGATACTATGTCGCCGGGATCTACCGCGAGAAGGCTTCGGGTGCTCGCATCGACAGGCCGGAGCTGCTGCGAATGATCGCCGATTTGCAGCCGGGCGAGGTGGTGGTGGCCGAAAAAATCGATCGACTCAGTCGGCTGCCTCTCGCGGAGGCGGAACAACTGGTCAACTCCATTCGGGCCAAGGGCGCGAAGCTCGCGGTGCCGGGTCTTGTCGATCTGTCAGAGATTGCGGCCGCAGCCGACGGTGTCGCGAAAATTGTCCTCGAATCGGTGCAGGCACTGCTCCTGAAACTGGCTTTGCAGATGGCTCGCGACGATTATGAGACGCGGCGCGAGCGGCAACGCCAGGGCGTTCAGCTTGCAAAGATCGCGGGCAAGTACGCCGGCCGCGTCCCTGACACTGCGGCGCATCTGCGTATTGTCGCGCTTCGCGGCGCCGGTCAGACCATCAGACGAACCGCCGAGTTGACGGGGTGCAGCGAGAGCCAGGTAAAGCGGATCTGGGCAATCCATCTGGCTGCGTCTCAAAACGCGCGTGCCGCGGCCGTGAAAAGGTAGCCCCCGGTGCCTGTCAGCTTCCTCTCTGACGAACAGCGCAAGAACTACGGCCGCTACACCGGAGTGCCGTCGCCGCACGACCTGACCCGCTACTTTCACCTCGACGACACGGACCATGCGTTGATCGCGAAGAAGCGCGGCGAGCATAATCGGCTCGGTTTCGCTGTGCAGCTCGGCACGGTACGCTATCTCGGCACTTTCCTTGACGACCCGCTCGCGGTGCCAGCGCCGGTACTGCATACCTTGGCCAGGCAATTACGAATCGAGGCGATCGACGGCACACGCGATTACGGCACCGGCGAGCAGCGCTGGGAACACGCGATCGAAATCCGCGCCGCTTACGGTTACGTCGAGATTACCGAGCCCCGAGCTGGCTTTCGCCTTACCCGCTGGCTATACGCGTTGTGCTGGACCGGCACCGACCGCCCGAGTGTCTTGTTCGAGCGGGCGACTGCATGGCTGGTCACGCACAAGGTGCTGCTGCCCGGTTGCAGCACGCTTGAACGCTGCATCGCGCGCCTGCGCAGCCGGGTAGAGGAAAGACTGTGGCGCGCGCTTGCCCACGGCATCGGCAGTGAACAGCAGGCAAGGCTGGAAAGCCTACTGGCCGCGCCTCTTGGCAGTCGCAGCTCGCAACTGGATCGCCTGCGAACGGGACCCGTGACAGTCAGCGGTCCATCGCTGGTCCAGGCCCTGCTGCGACTGCACTCGGTACGCGAACTGGGCATCAAGTTGCCGGCCGCCGCGCGCATCCCTGCGACCCGTGTGGCGGCACTGGCGCGGTTCGCCGGCGCCGCCAAGGCGAGCGCCGTCCTGCGCTTGCCGAATCCGCGTCGCTTGGCCACGCTGGTTGCCTTCGTGCACTGCCTGGAAGCGACAGCGCAGGACGACGCGCTTGAAGTGCTGGAAGCGCTCCTGCGCGAGCTGTTCGGCGACGCCATCAAGGCTGACAAGAAAGCACGACTGCGCACGCTTAAGGATCTTGACCAGGCGGCGGCGACCCTGGCCCACGCGTGTCAACTGCTGCTCGATACGAGCGTGCCCGATGCCGAGTTGCGCACCACATTGTTTGAGGAGATTCCGCGCGACTCGCTCGCGCGAGCACTCGAAGGCGTCAACACCCTGATCCGGCCCGCTGACAACGTATACTTTCGGGAGCTCGATGCCAAATACAGGACCGTGCGCCGCTACTTGCCGGCGTTGGTCGAACACATCCGTTTCGGCGCGAATGCCGAAGGCAAGCCGGTCGTCGCCGCCTTCGAATGGCTGCAGGGCAACATCGCACGCAAGAAGCCCGGCAACGATGCTCCGCGCGAGGTCGTCGGCAAGTCCTGGCAACGGCATGTTGTGAACGAAGACGGCACCGTTGACTTCCACGCGTACACCTTCTGCGTGCTTGAAGAACTACAGATTGCCCTGAAGCGGCGCGACGTGTTCGTGGCGCCGAGCTGGCGCTACGCCGATCCGCGTGCCGGTCTGCTCGATGGCGCCGAATGGGAAGCTACCCGACCGATCATCTGCCGGACCCTGGGCCTGTCGGCCGACCCCGCGCCTACACTGACCGCCCTGGCCACCGAGCTGGATCGTACCTACCGTGCGGTGGCAGCGAGACTGCCCGACAATCAGGCAGTGCGCTTCGACATGGCAGGCGACAAACACGAACTGGTGCTCAGTCCGCTGGACAAACTGGACGAACCGGCGTCGCTGCTCGAGTTGCGCAAGAAGGTGGCCGGCATGCTGCCGCGCGTGGACCTGCCGGAACTGATTCTGGAGATTGCTTCGCGCACCGGGTTTACCGACGCCTTTACCCACATCTCGGAACGCACCGCACGCGCGACCGATCTGCACATCAGCCTGTGCGCGGTGCTGATGGCCGAAGCCTGCAACACCGGACTGGAGCCGCTGGTTCGCGCCGACGTGTCCGCCCTCAAGCGCGATCGGTTGTCCTGGGTAGACCAGAACTACCTCCGCGACGACACGCTGACGGCCGCCAACGCGACGCTGGTCGCCGCGCAAAGTCGCCTTGCGCTGGCTAATTTATGGGGCGGCGGCGAGGTGGCCTCGGCCGACGGCATGCGTTTCGTGGTCCCGGTACGCACAGTGCACGCCGGACCCAACCCGAAATACTTCGGCGTCGGCCGCGGCGTCACCTGGTACAACCTGCTGTCGGATCAGTTCTCGGGCCTGAATGACATCACCGTGCCCGGCACGCTGCGCGACAGCCTGATCCTGCTAGCCGTAGTGCTCGAACAGCAGACAGACCTTCAGCCGACTCAGATCATGACAGACACCGGCGCCTACAGCGACGTGGTGTTCGGGCTGTTCCGGCTGCTCGGCTACCGCTTCAGCCCACGTCTTGCCGATGTCGGCGGCACGCGCTTCTGGCGGCTTGACGCGCAGGCCGATTACGGTCTGCTCAATCCGATTTCGGCGCATCACCTCAGCTTGCAGAAAATCGAGCCGCATTGGGATGACATGCTGCGCCTGGCCGGCTCGCTCAAGCTGGGCCGTGTGTCTGCCGCCGGCATAATGCGCACGCTCCAGGTCGGCGACCGGCCGACCCGACTCGCACAGGCCATCGCCGAGTTCGGGCGGATCGACAAGACGCTGCATACGCTGACCTATATCGACGATGAAGCGAAACGCCGGGGTACGTTGACGCAGCTCAACCGTGGCGAAGGCCGCCATAGCGTCGCGCGTGCCGTCTTTCACGGCAAGCGCGGTGAGTTGCGTCAGCATTACCGCGAAGGTCAGGAGGATCAATTGGGTGCACTCGGCCTGATGCTCAACATGATCGTGTTGTGGAACACCATCTATATCGAAGCCGCCTTGAACCAACTGCGGATGGACGGCTATGCGTTCAAGGACGCAGACGTGGCGCGACTGTCGCCTCTGCTGCACGAGCACATCAACATGCTGGGGCGGTATTCGTTCTTGGTGCCAGATGCGGTAGCCAAAGGAGAGCTGCGGCCCTTACGTGACCCCGCAGACACCGACTCATGAAAATGCTTAACCCGGTTTTCCGTTCCACTGCGCCTCAAACCCCTATTTGCCCGAGCTAGATCACGCTCATTTCTACCCCACCCCGTCCGTAAATGACATGGTCCTCGTCGCGCAAGGGAAACACAGATGGATTCCCGCTCAGTCCATCAGTCAACCTGACCCCGGTCTAGTCGTCGTTTTCAGCTGGAGCGGTGCTGGCGTCGATCACGTCGGGCTTGTAAAAGCGTTTTCCGGAAACAAGCTAACGACCATAGAATTCAACACCTCCTCGCCGACAGTGCCGGGGTCCGAAAAAAACGGGGGCTGCGTATCCGTAAAAACCCGCGAGTTCCCGAGCAGGTACATCCGCGGTTTCATCAAAGCCTAGGCAATGTTCGCCGAAGCGGATTCGCCGCTGGCAAGCCGCCACACGCGCCAAGCGAGTCGGCCATCTGTCCTTTCGGGGTCGCGGGCAGACACCCTGGACTTATCAATGCCAGCCTGGTCGCAGCCGACCTAATCTCGCGAAGACGCTCAAACTGGTCAGACGTTATGGGGGAGCCTCCCGACACGGGCCGGGATATGAGCTCTCCCTTAGCGGCGGTCACAACCCTCGAAAGCACAATGGACAGGCCGCGCACAGATCGCCACTACTGCCTTAGCATCCCTATCTCGTCAAACTCACCTGCAGCGATTAACGTCAAAGCTAGCGAGTGGTCAACTTGCAGGATGACGAGATAGTCCGATGGTGGGTTCCGCTGCTGTGGAGTCGGTATGCCGCATGCGCCTGCGGTTTCGATTACTCGCGATTTTTCATACGCGAGAATGGCTCGCGCGCGCTCTTTCTTTCCTGGCAGTCGGTCATCGTCTATCCGCAGTGTTATTACGACGGATAGCGTAACCACCATTTGTCGCCATACAACAGACGCTTTTCCAAAGCGCCCTCCCCTCTGACGGCAATGGGCGCGCCATAGCGCGCCCTGCTGACGGTTCCCCGCAAATTCAGTATATAAGGTCCCTTCCCGCAGACGTTGACCCTAACTCAGCGCCGAAACCTCGTCGTTATCATCGGCAACCCTTCGAAGGATGCTCTCTTCGGCGTGGATGAAGACGTCTGGGTGGGAAGCGATGATCACCCTTAACACGTCCAAGGTTTCCACCCATCGCCGACCGATCTGACCTTTAACCAAACCGCTTGCGATGTTCTTGGCTGCTTGAACTGGGCCGTGAGTTGCAAGGGCAAGGACCAGCATTCTGCCGGCAGCCGTGGTGAACAGATCAGAGCCCCAAATCGATGCAACGGATGAAACCACCTCGGCCGACGCGGAAGTCAGGGAAGGAAGAACCTGGATCAAACGAAGTTGCGGAGTGAGCGGCTGCAAATCAGTCGTCTCATAGGCCGCAACGTCCGCGATATCTAAAGCGAGACGTCCGACCGGTCGTCGATAATTAAACACCAAAATTTTGATGCGTGAAACCAGTTCGCACTGGTCGCCGCCGCGAATTTCGAAGCTCAACAGTCGTCCTTTCTGAATGACTCAACTAACAGAAAAGTGTCAGAAAACTGGTAGTTTTCGGGTTGGATGGATCGCACGCCGAATGCAAACTGACAGAAAACCGATACTTTTCTGTCAGTTCGCGGTGAATACCATCGGCCTTCGTTGCCCTACCGTCTCGGCTCGCTAACGGCGCTCCCAAGCATCGCGTTGAGAAGCTCCTCAAGTTCCTTCACACGCGGTGCAACTAAAGCCATATTTGGGACATCAACGCGCAGATACTCTGCGTTCGCAGAGATGCTCACTCGAACCCGCATGCGAGATGGTTTTTTCCCTGTCGTGAGGACGGCGAAGATCTCGTCAGTCAGCGTGCCCGGTGGTATCGAAAGGGCCCGCCTGATGATCTCCGCCTCACCGACCTGTTTGACCAGCAGGTTGAGCGAAGATAGGTTCCTGAACCCGATGGGCCGACTTCCGAAGACCCTCAGAACTTCAACGGGAAGCCTGGCACTTGCGATTGTCTTGCTGAGCGTTGCGGGGGACACACCGAGATCCTCAGCCATCGCCTTCTGACTATCCCAGACACCACGATTTAGCATCGCATTGTAAAAGCGGCCAAGCTGAAGCATTGGCGATTTCTCTGCACGCAGGCGGTTGTGAAGCGCAGTGGCGGTACGGCGGTTGAAAAGTAAGTCAGGTGAAAATTCTTTGTCGTCCATCAGCTTTTCCAAGCTCGCTTAATTATTCAAGCCTATCAGGCATGCATGACTGTCAAGCCCTCGGCTTGCGTCGGAGCAGGCCTCGGATGGTCGTCCATGCGGGATCAGACCCTGCGGTAACACGTGTGCGAATTGGACTTCCTGCTTGGTTCGCTTCAGTTGCACCGGTGCAAGCTTCCCACCGGCGATCGAGGATGGCCGTCACTGCATCGCGGGCCAAGGAGAACGGCACGCTGCCCGACTTGCCGGCTGAGAGCACGAGGAATCCGCGCTCCTCGACGCACCATTGACGACCATCTGGACCGGCAAACGTATGGCCTCTAACGGCGGCTAGTGCCTGAACTTGAGATTTGAAGTGCGCGGACTCCTGCTGCCGTTGCTCCTCGGCCTTTGCGGCCTCCTCTCTTCTTCGAGCTGTGGATTCGAAATCTATTGGCTGTGCAATGAGCGAAGCGATGTACGCGAACATCTCCCGGCCCTTGAGGGGTAGAAGGCTCTGCCTGCAGTGCCCGACGACGGTTGACAGCTTTGTTCCCGCTTTCGTCGCCGTCGCCATCAGTTTAAAAATCCCGCTTAGCGCCAATTCGTTCTCCACATGGAGCCACGCGAGGTCTGCTGGAACCGTTTTTCCTCCAATTTTGCAAAATTGTCCCCTTGTGGGCTGTTTCTTCATAGAAGACTGCTTAGGGGCATTGTTTACGTCTTGCACCGGTGCAAGGTCACCGCTGCCATCGACCTTTTCGACTGATCCCGGATTCCGTGGCGCGGCAGAAAACCCGAATCGGGTAATGGCAGCTGCCGTCAGTCGGATCGTTGCAATTGCTTTTGTAGCGCGGCCTTTCGAACCTTGGTCGTCGCGCTCAATCAGGCCCGCGTCCTCAAGTGCTGACAGCCCGCGATAGACGGTTGCTTCATTGACTCCGACCTTCGACGCAATTGACGATTTCTTAATAAAGATCTTGCGACTCGGTTCGTTAAGATTTACTCCGAATCGAATCAGACAAGCGAGAACACGACGATGCTTTTCGGAAAGACTGAATTCATTCAGTCCTTCATAGACGAGCACTAGCGCATTGGCAATTTTTCCAGGCAGTGCGGATGGGTCGCAACTGGTTGATTGCTGAGGAAGTAAGTCTTGGTTGACGGAGTGCTGCGAGAGCAATCCGTTAGATTCGCGAATGATCTGAGTGCTTGAGTCGCGGTCGCCGGCAACTAAGCATGGTCGAGATTCGTCATTCGCGAAGCTGTCGTTAATCGACAGACAGAGCGAGTCCATTTCACGCATCCTGTTCGTGAAGTTTTTGCGGAATGCGTTGACAGCAACCTGGACTCTTCCTACACTCTCAATTGATTACGTTGAGGTGAAGAGAGGGCGCCAACCCTCTTGGATGAATGTCCGAGTGCCGCAACTCTGCAAAAGCCAAGAACGCCAATTCTTGGCTTTTGTTTTTTCTGATCGCGATTAGGTCATGTTGCTGCTCCGTTGATTTCGAAGTACCAAAAGAAAAGGGCCCGGTATTCGGGCCCTTTTCTTTTGCTGCGTATTAGTTGCTAGAGGGTGCGGCCGAGGAGGCTCTTGCACCGGTGCAATGCATGCGGCGCCTGTCCCCACTTGCACCGGTGCAATACACGTCACGCGCGGGCGGGATTGCACCGGTGCAACGTGCCCTACATGCGCTACGACTTGCACCGGTGCAACACTCCAAACGTGTACGCGAGATTTCTCAACGGCCAAAAACGAGCGATGTCCGAGTAGTCTGCGACCAGCAAGCGGCACGTCGCCCACTTCGGGGTATGTTTTCAAAAATGTCGACAGTGACGTGCCTGGCCGAAAACCGAAAAATGGGGTCATATCAACCATCGCTCCGGAGTTTCGATAGCCTCGATTCAAGTTCGGCTAGCAAGTCGGAGTGACCAGTACTTATCAATTCCGACACAGTCTCCAGCACGTCAGAAAGTGCTCTGTGGTTCTCTTGAGACAAACTGGCCGTGGTCGTAAGTTTAAATTCGAGAGCGCCACTCTCATACGTGCGGAACGACCCGACTTGGGCAGTACCGGCCTTAATCGGAATTGCCACGAGCGCCGACTTACGAGGTTTTCGCTCGCCGTCGGCTGTCTTCACACTCTTGACCAACGCTTCGACAGCCCGTCGGCCCTGCTGCGAATCCACGACCTCCTGACACTTAGCAAGTATTTGCTCCTCAGAAAGTTTCTCGTCCACCAATTGCGCCAAAACCGCGGCGACAGAATAGGGGAAACGATCTGCATGCGAGTGCATGAAGTCGAGAACTGTCGGCGAGAACTTTTTGTAAGCGAGCATCCGTGACACGGTCGACGGCGCAAGCTCAAGCTTCTCGGCGATGGCCGCAGCGGTCGCGTGTCCTTCTTCGATCAGCATTGCCCACTTGATACCCTTGTCGATAGCGGAAATCGCTTCGGTGGCGTCTGTTTGCTTTACCGACGCGCCGTAGAAATCGAGGGCATTCGTGGGATCGACGTCAACTTCGAGAATCCAAGCGCTCTTCCTGTTGAGGAGTTTCAGGCCACGCATACGTGTCTCGCCATCAACAACAAAGTACCGGCCTGGCTGATCGGGATTACGCGTTACAGTAATAGGATGCAATTGTCGGATCGCCGCGATCTGGCTCGCGATCTCGCGAATGCGCTCTGCAGACCTGTGGACGCGCGCATTCCAAGGATGCGTATCCAACAAGTCGATAGAGACTATGCGACCCAGTTCGTCTGTCTGACCGCCGGAGTCTTCACGAAGGGGAGGCCGAACGTCCGAGACGGTTGCCTGCGACTCGTTCTCGTCGGCAGCGAGCAGATCGTCCAACGATCGGTTCGGTCGAGTTGGAGGAGTATGAAGCACCATGCCCGGGTCGACGCGTGTACCCTTGCTTCGCAACTGAGCAACGAAATCTGCGTCGCTTGTACTCTTACCCATCGATCAGTCCCATACGGTTCAGCAGTGCGTCAGCGCTCTCACGAAGTTCAGTTGCAGCTTGGCTGTTAGGCTTTGAAAGAACGAGTGGAAGATCTGATTCTCCCGTGAGCGCCTTCGGAAAATCCTCACTTCGCCGGATAGAGCGAGCGAGCCAGGAATCTCGGTATGTTTGAGTAATCGTAGCAAGCTGGCCCATCACGCGAACTCGCGTCGGATCGAAGAAATTGCCGACGATAATGAGCTCAGGACTCCGGTCGAACTGATCGTGCATCTCTGTCAGCACGCTCGACAAATATGAAAGCGCCTTGGTGGAGAATTTCTCCATCGAGACTGGTGATATCACAAAGTCCGAAGCGAGCAGGGCGCCGCGAGTAATGCGATTCTTGGCGGGTGCCGCGTCAAACAGAATGACGTCGTATTCTGAGACGTCAAAATGTTGATCTTTCTGAGCGAGGCCATCTTTGATGAGTTTCGCAAGGATAAGATCCGCATTCCGGCCCTCAAGAGTCTCGTACGTCAGCATGGTATCTAGCCGGTCGAGATTTAGATCGGCGGGAACGATGTGAGGCCCGTATTCACCATATGGCTTCTTCAAGACTTCTTGAAGGGTAACGCGACCGGTAGGGTAGTTTGGGATCAGATTGCCGAAATGATATTCGACGATTCGCGATTGACTGATGCCTGCCTCTACCGCTTCCTCTCGCGTTAGTTCAGAGTCGTAACCAAAACTGAGCGTCAGGTTCGCTTGAAAATCGAGGTCGATAATGAGAGTTCGGAAACCCTTAAGCGCAAATATCGTCCCAAAGTTGCTCGCGAGTGTCGTTTTGCCTACACCACCTTTTGGGGCATAGACAGTCGCAACAACCTGTTTCTTTTTCGGAGACTTACTGCGGCGATTTGCTCGATATCGGGCAAGCTCGAATATATTCTCGATTGAGAACAGTCGTGTCTTTGGACCCGCCTCTTGCCGAGCCACCTCGATACCCGATTCATCCACCATTCGGCGAACGGTATCACTCGTGGTTGCGAGCAATTGGGCGGCGGCCTGAACCTTGAAAGGCTTCGTCGACAAGGCATACCTCAAAGCAGTATTTACGTTGGGGTCGATTGTGTCGCCTGGTCGAACTTTCTGCAAGGATTTTTTCTTGTTCATCGACAAAATCCTTGCACGTAGGAAAGCTCTTGGTTGCCAGGAGCTTGATGTGCGGCCATCGATGCGTGCTTGCAGATAGGCGAAATGCCCGTGACGGCAGAGATAGTCTTGCAGATTGATGCGTATAACCTATCAATCAGGGTGAGGATCAATGGTGAGACGTTAGTTTGTTACTGTTATCGTAACAAGACCCTGATCCGGATCAGGTCACTTTTGAGACAAATTTTCGCTTCAACCCATCAGTTGCAACGTAAGTCGTTGAAATTATTTGAAAAAATCACCAAGAATCAGATGCGCACGTGAAAAACTGGCCGTGAAACCGTGAAATCACCTGATTGAGCGGCATTCTGCCAAGTCTAGCGCGCTGTGATGGGGTTGCCGAGGCGAAAGCTGCGGAAATACCTCGTCTTTCCGCCTGAAGGCCCTGAACCGGATCAACCGACCGGGGATCGATGAGCCGTTAGCGGAAAGCGGCTGAAAATCGCACTTCTTTTGCATGTCTGGGTTCCTCTGAGGGCTGATTGAATTGAGTCGGCCCCAATGGATCGACCGTCATGCGTTTATTCCGCAGCAAAAAGCAGATCGCCCTTTCCACCGCACCAGG
>Ga0255336_100716_pt1 | contig 40307 bp, 30 predicted proteins | sample MeOH1_35cm_T3_17_FD_189102 | JGI IMG/M metagenome (GOLD analysis project Ga0255336, IMG submission 189102) | Sandy soil microbial communities from University of British Columbia, Vancouver, Canada - MeOH1_35cm_T3_179 | ecosystem: Engineered > Artificial ecosystem > Sand microcosm > Unclassified ...
GTTGTCCTCGCGCTTCAGGTAGACCGGATTGCGCAGGCGCGCCGACAGATTCGGCGCGCGTTCCAGTTCGGTCTCGCGGGCCACGTCGTAGACGCGTGCGGTCAGGGTTTTCTTCAGGTAGTCGTGGGAAGCCATGCGGGTGGCGCGGTGCGCTTTATAAGACGGGAAAGGACCAATGATAGCGCCAACGGCGTGCGCTCCGGCTTCCGCGCGGCGGTCGGAGCCGCGCCCCGAGCGCCGCCTGACCGCCCGGTTGGTCAATTGGCCATATGCACGAAGGCGCGTGTGTTAGTGACGAAAACCCGCCAAGCCCCGCCACGCCTCCGATTTCAGCCGTCAACGCGCGGCGGGATCATGCGGTAGAATTCCATTTTGGAATAAGGATCGGAAGATGCACTGGCAGCCTCGGATCGCCCATTCGATGCCCATCCCGCGTGAGTGTTGCCCCGCGGCGGAGCGTCACGCCCGCCGGGCACGATCGTGTAGCTGCATCTGAGCGCCGTGAAGCGATCGATGTGAGGAAACCGTCGGTTGCGCTTCGCTCCACTAGAAATTTTCCAGCATTGCGCCCCACGCGCACCGTCAGCCGACGCCTTCCACCTGAGCGCGGCCGGTTGACCCACCGAGTCGTCCGAACATGAACGCACCTCAAGTATTCGATCCGCACGGGGCCGCCGCCGCGGTGGCCGCCGATCCCGAAGCGCGTCTGCGCGAAATTCCCTATAACTACACGTCCTTTTCCGACCGCGAAATCGTCATTCGTCTGCTCGGCGACGACGCCTGGGCGGCACTGGCCGAACTGCGCGCGGAGCGCCGCACCGGCCGTTCGGCACGCATGCTTTACGAAGTGCTCGGCGACATCTGGGTCGTGCGTCGCAATCCCTACCTGCAAGACGATCTGCTCGACAACCCCAAGCGCCGGGCGATGTTGATCGAAGCGCTGCATCACCGTCTGTCTGAAATCGAAAAGCGCCGCCGCGCCGATCTGGTCGAGCATGGCGACGAAGCGGGCGTCGACCGGGCCGCTCGGGTCGAAACCCTGGTCGAGGCCGCGCGCCGCGCCGTCGACGACTTCGAAAGCGAATTCCAGAAAACCTACGATCTGCGCCGCCGCGCGACCAAGGTGCTGGGCCGCGTCACCGAAAAAGACAACATCAAGTTCGACGGTTTGTCCCGCGTCTCGCATGTGACGGACGCCACCGACTGGCGCGTCGAGTACCCGTTTGTCGTGCTCACGCCGGATACCGAAGCGGAGATCGCCGGCATGATCAAGGCGTGTTTCGAACTCGGTCTGACTGTGATTCCGCGCGGCGGCGGCACTGGCTACACGGGCGGCGCGGTGCCGCTCACGCCGTTTTCGGCCGTCATCAACACGGAAAAGCTGGAACAACTGGGCGCGGTCGAGATGACCGAACTGCCGGGCGTCGAGCGCAAGGTGGCGACGATTTTCTCCGGTGCGGGCGTCGTCACGCGCCGCGTGACCGAAGCGGCCGAGCAGGCCGGCTTTGTGTTCGCGGTCGATCCGACCTCGCTGGATGCGTCCTGCGTCGGCGGCAACGTCGCGATGAACGCGGGCGGCAAGAAAGCGGTGCTGTGGGGCACGGCGCTCGACAATCTCGCCTGGTGGCGCATGGTCGACCCGGAAGGGAACTGGCTCGAAGTGACGCGTCTGGACCACAACCTCGGCAAGATTCACGACATCGAAGTCGCGCGTTTCGAGCTGAAATGGTTCGACGGCAACTACGCGCCGGGCGAGAAGCTGCTGCGCACGGAGGCGCTCGACATCAAGGGCCGCGTGTTCCGCAAGGAAGGTCTCGGCAAGGACGTCACCGACAAATTCCTCGCCGGTCTGCCGGGCGTGCAGAAGGAAGGCTGCGACGGGCTGATCACGTCCGCGCGCTGGGTGCTGCACAAGATGCCGGCGCACACGCGCACCGTCTGCCTCGAATTCTTCGGCCAGGCGCGCGACGCGATCCCGAGCATCGTCGAGATCAAGGACTATCTGTTCGAAACGTCGAAGCAGGGCGGCGCGATTCTGGCCGGCCTCGAACACCTCGACGAGCGCTATCTGCGCGCGGTCGGCTACGCCACCAAGAGCAAGCGCAACGCGTTTCCGAAGATGGTGCTGATCGGCGACATCGTCGGCGACGATGCGGACGCGGTCGCGCAGGCCACCTCGGAAGTCGTGCGCATGGCCAACGGCAAGAGCGGCGAAGGCTTCGTCGCGGTCAACGCCGAGGCGAGGAAGCGTTTCTGGCTCGACCGCAGCCGCACCGCCGCGATCGCCAAGCACACGAACGCGTTCAAGATCAACGAAGACGTGGTGATTCCGCTCGACCGCATGGGCGAGTACACGGACGGCATCGAGCGCATCAATATCGAGCTGTCGATCAAGAACAAGCTGCAACTGGTCGACGCGCTCGAAGCGTTCTTCAAGGCCGGCAAACTGCCGCTCGGCAAGAGCGACGACGCCAACGAAATCCCGAGCGCCGAACTGCTCGAGGATCGCGTGCAGCAAGCGCTCGATCTGTTGAAGCGCGTGCGCACGCGCTGGGAATTCCTGCGCGACAAGCTCGATCTCTCGTTGCGTGAAGCGCAGCACTACCTGGTCGGTCTCGGCTACGAAGCGCTGGCGGAGAAATTCGCCGATCGCGCGGACGCGCAGCCGGACGCCACCGTGTTTCACGTCACGCAAGACCGTACGATCCGCGTGTCGTGGAAGCAGGAGATTCGCGCCGAACTGCGGCAGATCTTCAACGGCGGCGAGTTCAAGCCGATCCTCGACGAAGCCCAGGCGATCCACAAGCAGGTGCTGCGCGGCCGCGTGTTCGTCGCGCTGCACATGCACGCGGGCGACGGCAATGTCCACACGAACCTGCCGGTCAACTCCGACAACTACGAGATGCTGCAGGACGCCCACACGGCGGTCGCGCGCATCATGAAGCTGGCGCGTTCGCTCGACGGCGTGATTTCCGGCGAGCACGGCATCGGCATCACCAAGCTCGAATTCCTCACCGACGACGAGATCGGCGAATTCCGCGCGTACAAGCAGCGCGTCGATCCGCATGGGCGCTTCAACGCCGGCAAGCTGCTCGCAGGCGCCGACCTGCGCAACGCCTATACGCCGAGCTTCGGGCTGATGGGCTATGAATCGCTGATCATGCAGCAGTCCGACATCGGCGCGATTTCCGAGTCGATCAAGGACTGCCTGCGTTGCGGCAAGTGCAAGCCGGTGTGCGCGACCCACGTGCCGCGCGCGAACCTGCTGTACAGCCCGCGCAACAAGATTCTCGCCACTTCCTTGCTGGTCGAGGCGTTCCTGTACGAAGAGCAGACGCGCCGCGGCGTGTCGATCAAGCACTGGGACGAATTCAACGACGTCGCCGATCACTGCACCGTCTGTCACAAGTGCGTGACGCCGTGCCCGGTGAAGATCGATTTCGGCGACGTGACCATGAACATGCGCAACCTGCTGCGCAAGATGGGCAAGAAGAAGTTCAATCCGGGCAACGCGGCCGGCATGTTTTTCCTGAACGCGACCAATCCGCAGACGATCAACCTCGCGCGCACCGCGATGATGGGCGTCGGCTACAAGGCGCAGCGCCTCGGCAACGACCTGCTGAAGAAGTTCGCGAAGAAGCAGACGGCGCACCCGCCGGCCACCGTGGGCAAGCCGCCGGTCACCCAGCAGGTGATCCACTTCATGAACAAGAAGATGCCGGGGAATCTGCCGAAGAAAACCGCGCGCGCGTTGCTGGATATCGAGGACAACAAGATCGTTCCGATCATCCGCAATCCGCAAACGACCAACGCCGACACGGAAGCGGTGTTCTACTTCCCCGGCTGCGGCTCCGAGCGGCTGTTCTCGCAAGTCGGGCTGGCGACCCAGGCCATGCTGTGGGAAGCCGGCGTGCAAACAGTGCTGCCGCCGGGTTATCTGTGCTGCGGCTATCCGCAGCGCGGCTCGGGCCAGTTCGACAAGGCCGAGCAGATCGTCACCGATAACCGCGTGCTGTTCCACCGCGTCGCGAATACGCTGAACTATCTCGACATCAAGACGGTGGTGGTGTCGTGCGGCACGTGTTACGACCAGCTCGCCGGTTACGAATTCGAAAAGATTTTCCCCGGCTGCCGGATCATCGACATCCACGAGTTCCTGCTGGAAAAAGGCATGAAGCTCGAAGGCGTGAACGGCGTGCGCTACATGTATCACGACCCGTGTCACACGCCGATCAAGACGATGGATCCGGTCAAGCTCGTCAACGAACTGATGGGCTCGGAGAAAGATGGCTACAGGATCGAGAAAAACGATCGCTGCTGTGGCGAGTCCGGCACACTGGCCGTGACTCGGCCTGACATTTCGACGCAGGTGCGCTTTCGCAAGGAAGAGGAAATCCGCAAGGGCGCGGCGAAGCTGCGCGGCATTCCGCTGCTCGCGGAAGCCGGCGCGAACGCGATCAATCCGGTCAACGCATCGGCCGGCTCGGCGGGCGCGCCGAACGGCTCCGTGCTGAAGGCCGGCGACGGTCCGCAGCCGAAGGGCGCCACCGACGTGAAGATCCTGACGAGCTGCCCGTCCTGCCTGCAAGGCCTGTCGCGTTACAACGAAGACGCGAATATCGACGCGGATTACATCGTGGTCGAGATGGCGCGTCATGTGCTCGGTGAAAACTGGATGGCCGATTACGTGCAGCGGGCGAACAATGGCGGAATCGAGCGCGTGCTGGTTTAATGCAAGCACTGACGATTTTTGCCTGAGGACGACGATGGATTGCGTTTTTTGCCATGAAGATGGCGGCGATGTGCTGTGGCAGGACGACACCTTGCGCGTCGTCCTCGCCGACGAACACGATTATCCGGGCCTTTGCCGGGTGATCTGGAACAGGCATGTAGCCGAGTTTTCCGATCTCGACGGAAGCGACCGCGATCGCGTGATGAAGGCCGTTTATGCGGTCGAACGCGCGATGCGGCGCATCCTTCAGCCGGTGAAGGTCAACCTGGCGAGCCTCGGCAACCAGGTGCCGCATGTGCACTGGCATGTGATTCCGCGTTTTTCGAACGACGCGCATTTCCCGCTGCCCATTTGGGCGCCGCGCCAGCGCACGGTGTCCGAAGCCATGCTGTCGTCGCGCCGCGCGCAAGCTACCTTGTTGCGCGAAGCCGTGCGGCAGGAAATCGAACAAGCGCTTGGCTGAGCGCCCCGTAACCTGCCGCTACGCGCCAAGCTCCGCGACGGGGCGACATCTTGGGGCGGCCCGGCGTTTTCTTTTGAGGCCATCATGAGCGGACTGACCCCCGATACACCGGTGCCGACCGGCGTCGTCCTGCATTCGAAATCGCGCGTGCTCGAATTGCAGTATGCAAACGGCGAATCGTATCGCCTGCCGTTCGAACTGCTGCGCGTGTATTCGCCTTCGGCGGAAGTGCAGGGTCACGGGCCCGGCCAGGAAACGCTGCAAACCGGCAAGCGCGAGGTGACGATCACGATGCTCGAAGGCGTCGGCAACTATGCGTTGCAGCCGACTTTCTCGGACGGCCACGCCACCGGCATCTATTCGTGGGATTTGCTGTACGACATGGCGGTCCGCCAGGATGAACTCTGGCGAGCCTACCTCGCCAAACTGGAAGCCGCCGGAGTCGACCGCGATACGCCGATGGTTCCAGCCGGCGCTGCGCACGGGCATTGTCACTGATACGATTCGCCCCATCGCCGCACTGATGCGGCGCAACATTTCAGAATACGCGAAAGGACGAGCGCGATGAGCAAAACCCACTTCGGCTTTCAATCGGTCGACGAACAGGAAAAGGCGCAGAAGGTGGCGGGCGTATTCCACTCGGTTGCCGCTAACTACGACCTGATGAACGACCTGATGTCGGGCGGATTGCACCGGGCGTGGAAGATGTTCACGATCGCCCAGGCCAACGTGCGGCCGGGTTTCAAGGTGCTCGACATTGCGGGCGGCACGGGCGATCTGTCCAAGGCGTTCGCGAAGCAGGCGGGCGACACGGGCGAGGTGTGGCACACCGACATCAATGAATCGATGCTGCGGGTGGGCCGCGACCGCCTGCTGGACAAGGGCGTGATCACGCCGGCGCTGCTCTGCGACGCCGAAAAAATCCCCTTTCCGGACAATTACTTCGACGTGGTGACCGTGGCATTCGGCTTGCGCAACATGACGCATAAGGATGTCGCGCTGGCGGAAATGCGCCGCGTGTTGAAGCCGGCGGGCCGTCTGCTGGTGCTGGAATTCTCGAAGGTATGGGACCCGCTCAAGAAGGTCTACGACGTCTATTCGTTCAGAGTGTTGCCGTGGCTCGGCGACCGCTTCGCGAAGGACGCCGAGAGCTACCGCTATCTCGCCGAGTCGATCCGGATGCACCCGGACCAGGAAACCTTGAAAACAATGATGGAACAAGCGGGCCTCGATGGCGTCAAATATTACAATTTGTCAGCTGGCGTGGTAGCTTTACATGTGGGGACCAAATACTAGGGTTCCTAACCCATCGATTTTTAAAGGAAAGTACGAAAATGTCCGATTCAGGTGTGTCATCTCCCCGTAAGGTGTCGAGGTCGTTGGTGAGAAGAATCGGACTGATCGCAATGGTCGGTCTGATCATGGCCGGCTCGCTCGCCTCGCTCGACGCGGAAGCTCGCCGCATGGGCGGCAGCCGCAGCATCGGCCGTCAGTCGAATACCGTTCAGCAACAGCAGGCGGCGCCGACCCAACCTTCACCGACCAATCAGGCTACGCAGCGTGCCCAGCCGGCCCCCGCGCCTGCGGCGCCGGCGCCGCAGCCTAACCGGTCGCGCTGGCTCGGGCCGATCGCCGGTCTGGCCGCCGGTCTCGGCATCGCGGCGTTGCTGTCGCACTTCGGTCTGGGCGGTGCGTTCGCCAGCGCCATGGCCAACATCATCGTGATTGCCTTGATCGCGATGATCGCCATCTGGTTGATCCGCCGCTTCATGGGTCGCAAGCGCGATGCGGCGCACCCGGCCTACGCGGGCGGCGCGCCGACTCTCAATTCGGGCGGCACCGGCTACTCGCAGGAACCGCGTTACACCGCACCGCCCACCGGCTCGTACCTCGAACCGCAAGGCAATCCGTTGACCACGCCGTCCATCAACGCTGTGCCCGCCGTGCCGGCCGGCTTCGATTCGGAAGCGTTCCTGCGCAACGCCAAGGTGTATTTCGTGCGGCTGCAAGCCGCATGGGACGTCGGCAACATGGACGACATCCGCGAGTTCACCACGCCCGAAATGTTCGCTGAAGTGAGGGTCGATCTGTCTTCGCGCGGTGCAGAGCCCAATCAGACCGACGTGGTGCAGCTGAACGCCGAACTGCTCGGCGTTGAGGAGCGCGCGAACGAGTACTTCGCCAGCGTGCGCTTCTCCGGCTTGATTCGCGAGGCACCGGGTGCGGCGGCGGAACCGTTCGTCGAAGTCTGGAACCTGTCGAAGTCGAACCGGGCCGGCGAAGGCTGGCTGCTGGCCGGCATCCAGCAGGTTGCGCAGCACTGAGGCGCGAGCAGGGAAGAGCCGAAGCGGTAGGGCTTAGCCCTGACTTTGCACAAAGCGTTGGCCGTTTGGCATAGCGAGCCGCGAAGCGAACGGACGTTACAATAGGAACCCGCGTGGGCACCTCGCCCGCGCGGGTTTTTTCTTGCCACTTTCAATGACCCTCGCCGCCAAGCCTTTCGCTGCTGCTGTCAATCATCTGCTCGCCCGCGAATCGTGGGCTCGTGAGCGCCTCGCCCCCTACGCGGGCAAAACCGCCAGGCTGACGTGCGCGCCAGTCGTGCTGATGTTGCTGGTGCAGCCGGATGGTTATCTGAGTGCGGTCGGCGAAACCGAGGCGCAACGGTTCGATGTGACCATTTCGGTGCCGTCCGATGCATTGCCGGCCTTCGTGCAAGGCGGCCAGGCCGCCGTGATGAAGCACGTGAAGATCGAAGGCGACGCGGAGTTCGCGCAGGTGATAGCCAAACTCGCCGAGCATCTGCGCTGGGAGCCCGAAGAAGATCTTGCCAGGCTGATTGGCGACGGTCCCGCATGGCGGGTTGCCTCGGTCGTGCGCTCGGTCGGCGAACACGTGCAGCGTACCGGGCGCAATCTGCTCGACACGGCCGCCGAATATCTGCTCGACGAGAACCCGCAACTGGTGCGCCGCATTGCGCTGGAAGACTTCAATGTCGAACTGGCGCGCGCACGCGATGCCCTGGCGCGTGTGGAGAAGCGCATCGAGCGTCTTCAACAGAAGGTCGAAGCCCGCGGCGCAGATGCGCCAGGCGGCGCCGCCACGTCGCGCGGCACGCGCTAGTCACTGGGCACAACCATGCGTTTTCTGCGTTTCCTCAAGATTTTTTTCACGGTTATCCGATTCGGTCTCGATGAGATGATGCTCGGGCGCATCAACGACCGGCGCGTGCGCCTGCTTCTGCGCATCACCACCATCGGCCGCAAGTTCGACGCGCCGCCCGGCGTGCGTTTGCGGCTCGCGCTGGAAAGCCTGGGGCCTATCTTCGTCAAGTTCGGTCAGGTGTTGTCCACCCGGCGCGACCTGCTGCCGGTCGATATCGCCAACGAACTCGCCAAGCTTCAGGATCAGGTGCCGCCGTTCGATTCAACGGTCGCGATCGGACTGGTGGAAAAGTCGCTGGGCGCACCGGTCGACGTGCTGTTCGACGACTTCGAGCGGGTGCCGGTGGCGAGCGCGTCGATCGCGCAGGTGCATTTCGCCAAGGTGAAGGCCGGCCAGCATGCGGGCAAGGCGGTTGCGGTGAAGGTGCTGCGGCCGAACATGCTGCCGGTCATCGACTCCGACCTCGCGTTGCTGCGCGACATCGCTGTCTGGGCCGAGCGCCTGTGGGCGGACGGCAAGCGCCTCAAGCCGCGTGAGGTGGTGGCGGAATTCGATAAATATCTGCACGACGAACTCGACCTGATGCGCGAGGCGGCCAACGGCAGCCAACTGCGGCGCAACTTCGCCGGGCTCGACCTGCTGTTGGTGCCGGAGATGTACTGGGAATTCTGCACGCCCACGGTGCTGGTGATGGAGCGCATGGTCGGCGTGCCGATCAGCCAGGTGGAAACGCTGCGTGGGGCGGGCGTCGATATCCCGAAGCTGGCGCGCGAGGGCGTGGAAATTTTCTTCACTCAAGTGTTCCGCGACGGTTTTTTTCATGCCGACATGCACCCCGGCAACATTCAGGTGAGCCTCGACCCTGTGCATTTCGGCCGCTATATCGCGCTCGATTTCGGCATCATCGGCGCGCTGTCGGACTTCGATAAGAACTATCTGGCGCAGAACTTCCTCGCGTTCTTCAAGCGCGACTATCATCGCGTCGCCACCTTGCACCTGGAGTCGGGCTGGGTGCCGCCCACCACCCGCGTCGAGGAACTCGAAAGCGCGATCCGCGCGGTCTGCGAGCCGTATTTCGACCGCGCGCTGAAAGATATTTCGCTGGGCCAGGTGCTGATGCGGCTGTTCTCGACCTCGCGCCGCTTCAACGTCGAGATTCAGCCGCAACTGGTGCTGCTGCAAAAAACCATGCTGAACGTGGAAGGGCTCGGCCGCTCGCTCGATCCTGAACTGGATCTGTGGAAGACCGCGAAGCCCTATCTCGAACGCTGGATGAACGAGCAGATTGGTCTGCGCGGCTGGTACGAGCGCCTGAAAATCGAGGCGCCGCAGTGGAGCAAGACGCTGCCGCAGTTGCCGCGCCTGATCCATCACGTGCTCGCTGAGCGTCACGACCACGGTCGCGGCATGAACGACGACATGATTCGCCAGATTCTGCTCGAGCAGAAACGCACGAACCGGTTGCTGCAAGGCTTGCTCCTATTCGGCGTGGCGGTCGGTGTCGGCGCAGTGTTGGCGCGGGCGTTTCTGGCTTTCGCCTACGGCGGTTGAGACCGATCCAGGTCCAGGTCTACATTCAGGCGAGTATTCCATGAGCGACCCAACGCAACCCTCCGCGCCCGACTTTGCAAGCCGCGACCCCAACTCGCCGGAGTTCTGGGACGAGCGTTTCGAGCGTCACCACACACCGTGGGATCAAGGTGGCGTGCCGTCCGCGTTTCAGTCGTTCGCGGCTCGTCACAGCGGCGCGGCCGTGCTGATCCCCGGTTGCGGCAGCGCCTACGAAGCGCTCTGGCTGGCCGAGCACGGTAACCCGGTGCGGGCGATCGATTTTTCGCACGCTGCGGTCGCAGCCGCGCATGAGCAGTTGGGCAAGCATGCGCACCTCGTCGAACAGGCGGATTTCTTCGTCTATGAGCCGCCGTTTTCGCCCGCGTGGATCTACGAGCGCGCATTCCTGTGCGCGTTGCCGCCGTCGCGCCGCGCCGACTATGCGCAGCGGGTAGCGGAACTGTTGCCTGCGGGCGCGCTGCTGGCCGGTTTCTTCTTTATCGGATCGACGCCGAAAGGACCGCCGTTCGGCATCGAGCGTAACGAGTTGGACGCACTGCTCACGCCCAATTTCGAACTGATCGAAGATGAAGCCGTGAACGATTCGATTCCCGTCTTTGCGGGACGTGAGCGCTGGCTCACTTGGCGTCGGCTGGCTTGAGGGCTGCCGCGCCGCACTCCGGCGCGGCTCGGTCAACGTTTTCGCGCGGCGCGGCACGGCTCCAAAACGGCTCGGACCGCACTTGATTCGGCGGCCGCCGCCCCCATCTGCCGCAACGGCGGCCGCGTCGATCGCCCGCCCCGAAATCCGGGGAGGGGAGATCGTTTGCGGCTATAATTCAAGGCTTTGCAAGCGTTTACAAGATTTCAGTAGGGAAAAGATCATGCCGATCTACGCTTATCGTTGCGAATCATGCGGCTTCGGGAAGGACGTGCTTCAGAAGATGAGCGACCCCCAGTTGACGCAATGTCCCGAATGCGGGAAAGACAGCTTTCGCAAGCAGGTGACTGCGGCCGGCTTTCAGTTGAAGGGCTCCGGCTGGTACGTCACCGATTTCCGCGGCGGCAATAGCGGCGCGGGCGCGCCTGCCAAACCCGACGCGAATGCCGCTTCGAATGGCGGCTCGGGAGAAAGCGCTGCAACCGCGAATGGCGGCGGCGCCAAATCCGACACGGCTTCGGCCAACAGCGCGGCCGCAGCCGGTTCATCGAGCGTGGCTGCAACGCCTGCCGCGCCAGCTGCCGCACCGGCCGCCACGAGCGGTGCCGGCAGCGCCTAGCGGGACTGCCGCTCAAACGAGCGGCGCACACGCCGCGCGCCGTTTACCGGCTCGCGCGGCTTTCTGGCGGTACACATGACGACGAAAAAAACGACGCTCAAATCGGTGTTCCTGACTGGCCTGCTGGTGCTGGTGCCTCTGGCTATCACACTGTGGGTGCTCGGCCTGATCATCGGCACGATGGACCAGACGCTGTTGCTCCTGCCGCGCGCGTGGCAGCCCGAGCGCATATTCGGCTTTCGCCTGCCCGGCCTGGGCGCGGTGCTCACGCTGGCGTTCATCTTTGTCGTCGGCTTGTTGACGCAAAACTTCGTCGGGCAGAAGCTCGTGAAGTGGTGGGAAGTCGTGGTCGCCCACATTCCGGTGGTCGGGCCGATCTACACCAGCGTCAAGCAGGTGTCGGACACCTTGCTGTCGAGCAGCGGCAACGCGTTTCGCAAGGCTCTGCTGATCGAGTATCCGCGCCGCGGCTCCTATACGATCGCGTTTCTGACCGGCATTCCGGGCGGCGACGTGGCCAATCACCTGAAAGAAGATCACGTCAGCGTGTATGTGCCGACCACGCCGAATCCGACGTCCGGCTTCTTCCTGATGGTGCCCAAGAGCGAAGTGATCGAACTCGACATGACGGTCGACGCCGCGCTCAAGTACATCGTCTCGATGGGCGTCGTGGCGCCGTCCGCGCCGCCGGCGCCGATGCGCCGCACGACAGTCGAGCCTCCGCTGTAATGCCGGCGCGCAGCGTTTCACGCAGGGTCCAACTGCGGCGCGCCGTTCAACCAATGCAAAACGAAAGACAAACATCATGTCGATGAGATCTGAATACTGCGGTCTGGTGACCGAAGAACTGCTGGGCCAATCCGTCTCGCTGTGCGGCTGGGTAAGCCGCCGCCGCGATCACGGCGGCGTCATCTTCATCGACCTGCGCGACCGTGAAGGCCTCGTCCAGGTCGTTTGCGACCCGGACCGCGCTGAGATGTTCAAGGCGGCCGAAGGCGTGCGCAACGAATTCTGTCTGCAGATCAAGGGCGTGGTGCGCAGCCGTCCGGAAGGCACGACGAATGCCGCGCTCAAGAGCGGCAAGATCGAAGTGCTGTGTCACGAACTGATCGTGCTGAACCCGTCCATCACGCCGCCGTTCCAGCTCGACGACGACAACCTGTCGGAAACCACGCGTCTCACGCATCGCGTGCTCGACCTGCGCCGTCCGCAGATGCAGCACAACCTGCGTCTGCGTTATCGCGTCGCGATCGAGGTGCGCAAGTATCTCGACGCGCAAGGCTTCATCGACATCGAAACGCCGATGCTCACCAAGAGCACGCCGGAAGGCGCGCGCGACTACCTCGTGCCGTCGCGCACCAACCCGGGCCAGTTCTTCGCGCTGCCGCAGTCGCCGCAACTGTTCAAGCAGCTCTTGATGGTGGCGAACTTCGACCGCTACTACCAGATCGTCAAGTGCTTCCGCGACGAAGACCTGCGCGCCGACCGCCAGCCGGAATTCACGCAGATCGACTGCGAAACCTCGTTCCTCTCGGAACAGGAAATTCGCGACCTGTTCGAGGCGATGATCCGTCACGTCTTCAAGGAAACGATCGGTGTCTCGCTGGACGAGAAATTCCCGGTCATGCTGTATTCGGAAGCGATGCGCCGCTTCGGCTCGGACAAGCCGGACCTGCGCGTGAAGCTCGAATTCACGGACCTGACCGATGCGGTGCGCGACGTCGACTTCAAGGTGTTCAGCACGCCGGCCAACACCAAAGACGGCCGCGTCGCGGCGATCCGCGTGCCGAAGGGCGGTGAACTCACGCGTGGCGATATCGACAGCTACACGGAATTCGTGCGCATCTACGGCGCGAAGGGCCTCGCGTGGATCAAGGTCAACGAAGTGGCGAAGGGCCGTGACGGTCTGCAAAGCCCGATCGTCAAGAACCTGCATGACGAAGCGGTCAAGGCGATCATCGAGCGAACCGGCGCGCAAGACGGCGACATCATTTTCTTCGCGGCGGATCGCGCGAAGGTGGTGAACGACAGCCTGGGCGCGTTGCGTCTGAAGATCGGTCACTCGGAATTCGGCAAGGCCAACGGTCTCGTCGAGTCGGGCTGGAAGCCGCTGTGGGTGGTCGACTTCCCGATGTTCGAGTACGACGAGGAAGACAACCGCTACGTCGCCGCGCATCACCCGTTCACGAGCCCGAAGGACGAGCATCTCGAATATCTGGAAACGGACCCGGCGCGTTGCCTCGCGAAAGCCTACGACATGGTGCTGAACGGCTGGGAAATCGGCGGCGGGTCGGTGCGTATCCATCGCGAGGAAGTGCAGAGCCAGGTGTTCCGCGCGCTCAAGATCGGCGCGGAAGAGGCGCAAGCCAAGTTCGGCTTCCTGCTGGACGCGCTGCAATACGGCGCGCCGCCGCACGGCGGTATCGCGTTCGGTCTCGACCGCATTGTCACGATGATGGCCGGCGCCGATTCGATCCGCGACGTGATCGCGTTCCCGAAGACGCAACGCGCGCAGTGCCTGCTCACGCAGGCGCCGAGCGAAGTGGACGAGCGTCAGTTGCGCGAGTTGCATATCCGTCTGCGTACGCCGGAACCGAAGGCATAAGCCGAAGCTGTCTGAAAACGACAGCCCGAGGTGGATGAAAAGCGAAACGAAAAAGGCGCCATGCGCCTTTTTCGTTTTTTGCGTTACAGTCGATGCAACTGCTTTCGACCGCTCACTGCACCATTCGCCGACATGTAGCGCGCAAGCGTTGCGCCCAGTTTTCACGCCATGCCGAAACCGCCGAAGATTCCGCAATCCGTGCTTGTCATCATCCATACGCCCTCGCTCGACGTGCTGCTGATCGAGCGCGCCGACCACGCGGGTTTCTGGCAGTCGGTGACGGGTTCCAAAGACCAGCTCGACGAGCCGCTCATCGAGACGGCGGCGCGCGAGGTCGCGGAAGAGACCGGCATCGTGGTCGGCAGCAAGCTGGTGCCGACGAGCGCGTTATTCGATTGGCAGTATTCGATCGAATACGAGATCTACCCGGAATTCCGGCATCGTTATGCCGAAGGCGTGATCCACAACACCGAGCATTGGTTCAGTGTGGAGGTGCCCGAGCAGCTCGAGGTGACGCTCGCGCCGCGCGAGCATACGGCGTTTCTGTGGCTGCCGTATGAGGAGGCGGCGTCGCGCTGTTTTTCGTCGTCGAATGCGGATGCGATCTTGCAGTTGCCCAGCAGGCTCGAAGCCCGGCGGCGGCTCGATGCTTCGCTCGACGCGCTGTCTGGTGAGCGGCTGGACACGCCCGTTGACGGGCGCTCCAAGGAGCGCGGCCGGTGAGCGTCGGCGGCGCGCGCCGTTTCGCTCGACTGCGGCAATCGCTGCTCGGCCGCCGCTATTGGCAACGCTACCGCTTCACGAGCGGCAACGACGTCAAGCTGCTGCGTTCCGGCGACGAGTTCTTCGCCGCACTGGTCGAACGGATCGACGCGGCGCGCGACGACGTGGTTCTGGAAACCTACATCTTCTGCGATGACAACGCCGGCCAGGCCGTCAGCGCGGCGCTGCTGCGCGCGGCTTCGCGCGGCGTCAAGGTGCGCGCGATCACCGACGGCATCGGCACCGCGCGGCTGCCGATGTTCAACGAGTGGCCGGTTGCCGGCATCGACCATCGGATCTACAACCCGCATCTGTTCGGCCGCTTCGGCTTTTCGCGCACGCACCGCAAGCTGGCGGTGATCGACGATCAGTACGCGTATTGCGGCGGCATCAACATCGTCGACGATTACGAGAACAACGGCGTAACGCTGCCTTACCGCCGCTGGGACTTCGCGGTCGAATTGCACGGACCGGTGGTCGCGGACGTCCGTCAGGCGTTCGAACTGCAATGGCGGCGGATTCGCCTCGGGCATCGTCCGATCGAATCCCTGGAGCCCGATCTCGGGCCCAAGACCACTGCATCGCTCGGCAGTCTGCGCCGGCGCCGCCGTCGCCGCAACGAGGCACTGTGGGCCGGCGGCCAACCGTGCGTGGCCTTCGTCGCGCGCGACAACCTGATCAACCGCCGCGCCATCGAGAAGGCATATCTCACCGCGATCGGCCAGGCGCGCAGCGAAGTGCTGCTCGCCAATCCGTACTTCATGCCGGGGCGCAAGCTGCGGCGCGCGCTGGTGCTGGCGGCGCGGCGCGGCGTCGAGGTAAAGCTCATCATCGGGCGTAAGGAGTTCAAGGCGCTCGATTACGCGGTGCCGTTTCTGTACCGCGCGTTGCTCAAGGCCGGTGTGCAGATCGCCGAGTACGAGAAGACCATGCTGCACGGCAAGGTCGCCGTGGTGGATTCCAACTGGGGAACGGTCGGGTCGTCGAACCTCGACGCGTTGAGCCTGATGCTCAACAACGAAGCCAACGTGGTGCTGGTGAACGATCCGTCGATCGAGGCTTTGCGCGAAGCGATCCTCGTCGCGTTCAGGGATTCGCGCCGGATTGACGAGGCACGTTACGACGCGCGTCCGGCCGGCGAGCGCGTGCTCAACTGGCTCGCCTATACGACCTACCGCGCAGTGATGAAGCTGCTGACGGTAGGCGGGTACGATTAGCGCCGCGTCTGCCGACCTCCCTCACCCTCCTTCCTTCATTGCAAGCCGTTCCGGCACAGAATAAAAGACAAACGCCTCTAAAAAATCTCATTCCACTGATTGACGGATGCCGCAGAATTGAAGCCAGGTTAGAAACCGGTTTCTAATAAAGTCCTTGTTTCGCGGACGGCCGCACACAATAATAGTACGGCCGTTCGATTTTATTTCGGTCAAATTAGAACGGTAGGGAAGCTATGCGAAAAGGCGAACAAACACGAGCCGCGATTCTCGAAGCAGCACTCGATCTGGCAAGCCGCGACGGACTCGAAGGTCTGACGATTGGGCTTCTGGCCGAGCGCATGCAGATGAGCAAAAGCGGTGTGTTCGCGCATTTCGGGTCGCGCGAGGATCTGCAGGTCGAAGTCGTGCGCGAATATCACCGTCGTTTTGAAGACGAGGTGTTTTTCCCGAGCCTGCGCGAGCCGCGTGGCTTGCCGCGCTTGCGCGCCATGATTTCCCGCTGGATCGAGAAGCGCATTCAGGAAGTCACGACCGGCTGCATCTATATCAGCGGCGCGGTCGAATACGACGACCGCGCGGACAACCCGGTGCGCGAGCAACTGGTATCGAGCGTGACGATGTGGCGTGCGGCGCTCACTCGCGCGATTTCGCAGGCGGTGGAAGAAGGGCATCTGCGTGCCGATACCGATCCGCAGCTCATGCTGTTCGAACTGTATAGCTTCACGCTCGGTCTGCATCACGACGCGCGCTTCCTGCACTTGCCGGACGCGGTGCGTCTCACGTGGGCCGCGCTGGAAAAACTGATTGTTTCGTATCAAAGCGAAAGCCGTTAGCAGCGCCGCCGAACCGACAGACGGGACCCACCGGACCCAGCGGATTCAGCGGCGCGGAATCCGACCACGGACTCAGCTAACAGCCTGGCTTCTTGTCAAACTTTGGAGAGAGTCATGGGACAGTACGCCGCGCCGCTGCGCGACATGCAATTCGTGTTGCACGAACTGCTCAACGTCGAAGCCGAAATCAAGCAGATGCCGAAGCACGCGGATCTCGATGCCGACACGATCAACGCGGTGCTCGAAGAAGCCGGCAAGTTCTGCTCCGAAGTGCTGTTCCCGCTCAATCACAGCGGCGATCAGGAAGGCTGCACGTATGTCGGCGACGGCGTCGTGACCACGCCGAAGGGCTTCAAGGAAGCTTATCGACAGTACGTGGAAGCGGGCTGGCCCGCACTGGGCTGCGATCCTGAATACGGCGGCCAGGGTTTGCCCGCGTTCGTCAACAACGCGCTGTATGAAATGCTGAACTCGGCCAACCAGGCCTGGACGATGTATCCCGGCCTTTCGCACGGCGCATACGAATGTCTGCACGCGCACGGCACGCCGGAGTTGCAGCAACGCTATCTGCCGAAGCTGGTCGCGGGCGTCTGGACCGGCACGATGTGTCTGACCGAACCGCACTGCGGCACCGATCTCGGCATCCTGCGCACCAAGGCCGAGCCGAACAGCGACGGCTCGTATGCGATCAGCGGCACGAAGATTTTCATCTCCAGCGGCGAACACGATCTCGCCGAGAACATCGTTCACCTGGTGCTCGCGCGTCTGCCGGATGCGCCCACGGGCACCAAGGGCATTTCGCTTTTCATCGTGCCGAAGTTCATCCCGAACGAAGCGGGCGCGCCGGGCGAGCGCAACGGCGTGAAGTGCGGTTCCATCGAGCACAAAATGGGCATTCACGGCAACGCGACCTGCGTGATCAATCTCGACAACGCGAAGGGCTGGCTGGTCGGCGAGCCGAACAAAGGCTTGAACGCGATGTTCGTGATGATGAACGCGGCGCGTCTGGGGGTCGGCATGCAGAGCCTGGGCCTGACCGAAGTCGCGTATCAGAACTCGCTGACGTATGCGAAAGAACGTCTGCAAATGCGTTCGCTGAGCGGCCCGAAGGCGCCGGAAAAAGCCGCCGATCCGATCATCGTCCACCCGGACGTGCGCCGCATGCTGCTCACGCAAAAGGCCTACGCCGAAGCCGCGCGCGCCTTCTCGTACTGGTCCGCGCTGCATATCGACAAGGAGCTGTCGCACGGCGACGAAGCGGTGCGCAAGGAAGCCGCCGATCTCGTCGCGCTGCTCACGCCGATCCTGAAAGCGTTTCTGTCGGACAACGCATTCGAAAGCACCAATCACGCGATGCAGATCTACGGCGGCCACGGCTTCATCGCGGAGTGGGGCATGGAGCAGTACGTGCGCGATGCGCGCATCAACATGATCTACGAAGGCACCAACGCGATCCAGGCGCTGGACCTGCTGGGCCGCAAGATCCTCGGCGACATGGGCGCGAAGATGAAGAAGTTCGGCAAGCTGGTGTCGGAATTCGTCGAAGCGGAAGGCGTGAAGCCGGAAATGCAGGAGTTCATCAACCCGCTCGCCGACATCGGTGAAAAGGTGCAGAAGCTGACGATGGAAATCGGCATGAAGGCGATGCAGAACCCGGACGAAGTCGGGGCGGCCGCCGTGCCGTATCTGCGCACCGTCGGCCATCTCGTGTTCGCGTACTTCTGGGCGCGCATGGCGCGCGTCGCGCTGGACAAGCAGGCATCCGGCGATCCGTTCTACAAGGCGAAGCTCGCCACCGCACGCTTTTACTTCGCGAAGCTGCTGCCCGAAACCGCAATGACCATCCGTCAGGCGCGCGCGGGGTCGAAGTCGCTGATGGAAGTCGACGAAGCGCTGTTCTAAGCCCACATCACGGCAAGCGCCGCGCTATGCACAGCGTGGCGCTCCGCCAGCCACACATCGCGAAGCGACGAAACACATTCGCGACTACCGCATAACTCCCCGGAGGAACGACGTGAGCAATCTGATCATTCGCAAGGTAGCCGTGCTCGGCGCCGGCGTGATGGGCGCGCAGATCGCCGCGCACCTGATCAACGCCAAGGTGCCCGTGCTGCTGTTCGACCTGCCCGCAAAAGAAGGCCCGAAGAACGCGATCGCCCTGAAGGCGATCGAAAATCTGAAGAAGCTGTCGCCCGCGCCGTTCGGCGTGAAGGACGACGCGCAATACATCCAGCCCGCCAACTACGACGACGATATCGCCAAACTCGAAGAGTGCGACCTCGTGATCGAAGCGATCGCCGAACGCATGGACTGGAAGCACGAGCTGTACAAGAACGTCTCGCCGCACATCGCGCCGAATGCGATCTTCGCGACCAACACGTCGGGCCTGTCGATCACCGAACTCTCGCAAGGTTTCGCGGACGAACTGAAGGCGCGCTTCTGCGGCGTGCACTTCTTCAATCCGCCGCGCTACATGCACCTGGTCGAACTGATTCCGACGGCAACGACGCGCCCGGAAATCCTCGATCAACTCGAATCGTTCCTGACGAGCGTGGTGGGCAAGGGCGTCGTGCGCGCCAAGGACACGCCGAACTTCATCGCCAACCGCGTCGGCATTTTCTCGATCCTCGCGGTGATGACCGAGGCCGCGAAGTTCGGCCTGCGTTTCGACGAGGTGGACGACCTGACGGGCGCGCGCCTCGGCCGCGCGAAGTCCGCCACGTTTCGCACCGCCGACGTGGTCGGTCTCGACACGATGGCGCACGTCATCAAGACGATGCAGGACAACCTGAAGGACGATCCGTTTTTCCCGGTCTACGAAACGCCCGCCGTGCTGGCCGAACTGGTGAAGAAGGGCGCGCTCGGCCAGAAAACCGGCGGCGGTTTCTATAAAAAGGAAGGCAAGGCCATCAAGGTGCTCGACCCGAAAACGGGCGAGTACGTCGACGGCGGCGCGAAAGCGGACGAACTGGTCGGCCGCATTCTGAAGCGTCCGCCGGCGGAGCGTCTGAAGCTCTTGCGCGAATCGGAGCATCCGCAGGCGCAATTCCTGTGGTCGATCTTCCGCGACGTATTCCACTACATCGGCGTGCATCTGGAATCGATCGCCGACAACGCGCGCGACGTCGATCTCGCGATCCGTTGGGGCTTCGGCTGGAACGAAGGCCCGTTCGAAGGCTGGCAGACAGCCGGCTGGAAGCAGGTCGCCGAATGGGTGCAGGAAGACATCGCCGCCGGCAAGGCGCTGTCGAATGCGCCGTTGCCGTCGTGGGTGCTGGACGGTCCGGTCGCGGAAAAGGGCGGCGTCCATGCGAACGAAGGTTCGTGGTCGCCGGCTTCGAAGACGTTCGTGTCGCGTTCTTCCCTATCGGTGTACGACAAGCAGGTGTTCCGCGCGCCGCTGGTCGGCGAAACCTTGGCTGATCCGAAGACCTACGGCAAGACGCTGTTCGAAACCGATGCGGTGCGCGCATGGGTCGACGACCGCGCGGGCGAGAACGACGTGCTGATCGTGTCGTTCAAGAGCAAGATGAACACGATCGGACCGTCGGTGATCGACGGTCTGACGCAGGCAATCGAACTCGCCGAAAAGGACTACAAGGGTCTCGTCGTATGGCAGCCGACGTCGCTGAAACTCGGCACGCCGGGCGGCCCGTTCTCCGCGGGCGCGAACCTTGAAGAAGCGATGCCCGCGTTCATGATGGGCGGCGCCAAGGGCATCGAGCCGTTCGTGAAGAAATTCCAGCAAGGCATGCTGCGCGTGAAGTACGCGAGCGTGCCGGTCATCTCGGCGGTGTCGGGCATCGCGCTCGGCGGCGGCTGCGAACTGGTGCTGCATAGCGCGAAGCGTGTCGCGCACATCGAAAGCTATATCGGGCTGGTGGAAGTCGGCGTGGGCCTCGTGCCTGCGGGCGGCGGCCTGAAGGAAGCGGCGCTGCGCGCGGCGGAAGCCGCGACGCAAGTGGGTGCCACCAACGACCTGCTGAAGTTCGTGCAGAAATCGTTCGAAAACGCGGCGATGGCGAAGGTCTCGGCCTCCGCGCTCGACGCGCGCGCGATGGGCTATCTGAAGCCGTCGGACACGATCGTCTTCAACGTATTCGAACTGCTCGACGTCGCGAAGAAGGAGGCGCGCGCGTTATCGGCGGCCGGTTACCGTCCGCCGCTGCGCGTCACGCAAGTGCCGGTCGCGGGGCGCTCGGCGATCTCGACCATCAAGGCATCGCTCGTCAACATGCGCGACGGCCGCTTCATCAGCGAGCACGATTTCCTGATCGCGAGCCGCATCGCGGAAGCGGTGTGCGGCGGCGACGTGGAAGCGGGCAGCCTGGTCGACGAGGAATGGCTGCTGCAACTCGAACGTCGCGCGTTCGTCGATCTGCTCGGCACGCAAAAGACGCAGGAACGGATCATGGGCATGTTGCAAACCGGCAAGCCGGTGCGTAACTGAGCGAGTGGGATACGACTGCATGCGACCGGAGGCAGCGCTGAAGTGCTAACTCCTGTCGACCGCGATAGGACTGCATGGGACGGGAGGCAGCGCTGAAGTGCTAACTCCCGTCGACCGCGATAGAACCGCATGGGACGGAAGTAAGCGCTAAAGCGCTAACTTCCGTCGACCGCGATAGAACTGCATGGGACGGGAGTAAGCGCTAAAGCGCTAACTCCCGTCGACAAAGGAGCTTTAAATGACAAAGCAATTGCAAGACGCCTACATCGTCGCCGCGAGCCGCACGCCGATCGGTAAAGCGCCGCGCGGCATGTTCAGGAACACGCGCCCGGACGAACTGCTCGTGCATGCGATCAGATCGGCCGTGGCGCAAGTGCCCGGCCTCGACACGAGCGTGATCGAGGACGCGATCGTCGGCTGCGCGATTCCCGAAGCGGAACAAGGGCTCAACGTCGCGCGGATCGGCGCGTTGCTGGCCGGCCTGCCGAACACCGTCGGCGGCGTGACGGTGAACCGTTTCTGCGCGTCGGGCCTGACCGCGCTCGCGATGGCGGCCGACCGCATTCGCGTCGGCGAATCGGACGCGATGATCGCGGGCGGCTGCGAGTCGATGAGCATGGTGCCGATGATGGGCAACAAGCCGTCGCTGTCGCCGCATATCTTCGATCGCAACGAGGACGTGGGCATTGCCTACGGCATGGGCCTTACCGCCGAAAAGGTCGCCGAGCGCTGGAAGATCAGCCGCGAGGCACAGGACGCGTTCTCGGTCGAATCGCACCGTCGCGCGATCGCCGCGCAGCAGGCCGGCGAATTCAACGACGAAATCGCCGCGTACACGATCACCGAGCGTTTCCCCGATCTCGCCAGCGGCGAAGTGCGCGTGAAAACGCGCGAAGTGTCGCTCGATGAAGGCCCGCGCGCGGACACGTCGCTCGAAGGTCTCGCTAAACTGCGCACGGTGTTCGCGAACAAGGGTTCGGTGACGGCGGGCAATAGTTCGCAAACCTCGGACGGCGCGGGCGCGTTGATCGTCGTGTCGGAAAAGATCCTCAAGCAGTTCAATCTCACGCCGCTGGCGCGCTTCGTCAGTTTCGCCGTGCGCGGCGTGCCGCCGGAAATCATGGGCATCGGTCCGAAGGAAGCGATTCCGGCCGCGCTGAAGGCCGCGGGTCTCAAGCAGGACGACCTCGACTGGATCGAGCTGAACGAAGCGTTCGCCGCGCAATCGCTGGCGGTGATTCAGGATCTCGGCCTCGATCCGTCGAAGATCAACCCGCTCGGCGGCGCAATCGCCTTGGGTCATCCGCTCGGGGCGACGGGCGCGATTCGGGCGTCGACGGTCGTGCATGGCCTGCGCCGCCGCAACTACAAGTACGGCATGGTGACGATGTGCGTCGGCACCGGCATGGGCGCGGCGGGCATCATCGAGCGCCTGTAAGCTCGGCTCGATCGAGACGTATGAACGGAACGGTTCGCAGGCTGCGTGGCTTGCGAACCGTTTTTCACATTCGCAGCAGGACTACGAGGAGATGACGATGGATATTCTGATCGAGCGTGCCGACGGCGTGCTCACGATTGCCTTCAACCGGCCCGACAAGAAGAACGCGATTACGGCCGCGATGTATCAGACGATGGCCGACGCGTTCGTCGAAGCGCAAGGCGATGCCGCGGTGCGGGTCATTCTGATTCGCGGCAGCGCGGGCATTTTCAGCGCCGGCAACGATCTCGAGGACTTCATGAAGGCGCCGCCGGCGGGCGAGGACGCGCCGGTGTTCCGGTTCCTGCGCGCGATCAGTTCGGCGGAAAAGCCGGTGGTGGCGTCGGTGGCGGGGCCCGCGGTCGGCATCGGCACGACGCTGCTGCTGCACTGCGATCTGGTCTATGCGGCGGACACGGCGAGCTTTTCGCTGCCGTTCGCGCAACTCGGGTTATGTCCGGAAGCGGCGTCGAGCCTTCTGTTGCAGCGCGTCGCCGGCTATCAGGCGGCGGCGGAAAAGCTGCTGCTGGGCGAAGCCTTCGACGCGCGCGAAGCGCAACGCATGGGCTTCGTGAATCGTCTGCTGCCCGCCGCCGAAGTCGACGCGTTCGCGGCTTCGCAAGCCGCTAAACTGGCCGCGTTGCCGGCCTCGTCGTTGCGCGTGACGAAGAGCTTGATGAAGCGCGCGAGCCACCACGACGTGCAAACCCAGATCACCGACGAAGCCGTGCACTTCGGCAAGATGCTGCTGGCGCCGGAAGCGCGGGAGGCGTTGAAAGCGTTCTTCGAGAAGCGCAAGCCGGACTTCCGGCAGTTCGATTGAACCCTCGCGCGTGCAGGCGAGAGCCGGCGGCGCGGCTCACGACTGCGCCGGCTGCAACGTGTCGTAGTCGACGTAGCTCGTTTCGCGGCAGAAGCTGACGAGCCGCACGCCCGCCTTGCGCGCAATCGCAATCGCGAGCGACGACGGCGCCGAGATGGTGGCGAGCATCGGCACGTCGACGCGAGCGGCCTTGCGCACCAACTCGTAGCTCGCGCGGCTCGACAGAAACACGAACCCGTCTTGTGTGTCCACGCGATCGAGCACGAGCCGGCCGATCAGCTTGTCGAGCGCGTTGTGACGGCCGACGTCCTCGAACGCGTAGCGGATCGTGCCTGCCGCGTCGCACCATGCGGCGGCGTGCAGGCCGCCGGTCAGCCGCGTCAGCGCCTGGTGCTCGGGCAATTCGCGCGCGGCGCGAGCAATCGCATCCGGCGCGAGCCGTTGCAGAAAGCCGGTATCGGGCACCCGCTCCGGTTGCAGATCCAGCAGATCGATGCTTTCGATTCCGCACACGCCGCAGCCGGTGCGCCCGGCCAACGCGCGGCGCTTTTCCTTCAGCGCGACGAACGCCTGCTGCACGACCTGCAATTGCACTTCGGCATGCGGCAATTCGCCGTCTTCGTGCAATTCGACCTCGATGTCCTGAATATCGCTGCCGCGCCCGACGATGCCTTCCGAAATCGCGAAGCCGACCGCGAACGCTTCGAGATCGCAGGGCGTGCACATCATCACCGCGTGCGAAATGCCATTGAAGACGAGCGCCACCGGCCACTCCTGACCGATGTGATCGGTAACGGTTTCGACCGCGGCGCCGCGATGCCGGTGCACCTGGCGCTCGACCGCGCCCGGCTGTCCGGCTGTTTCCATATCGTTCAAGCTGGTTCACTCCTTTGCCATGCCGCGCGCCTGCGCGGCTTGCGGTCTCGCCCCGCCCCGCGCCGCCAAGGGTAGCGGACGGCTCCAAGCCGCGCCGCCTTTACGCGAATAAGGTTCTAAAATACCCCAAGCCGGGCTTGCGCGTTGCCCGTCATCCAAGAGGAACTTGTCATGGGACTCAACGAAGCACCGCTGCTGTTCAACTTCGAGGTCGAGTCCTCGGAGAATTTCACCTATATCCCCATGTCGGTGCGGTTCAATCTCGACCGTTTCGGCCTGCGCATTACGCTCGCGCAGTGGCAGTTGCTGCCGCTCGAGGACCGCAAATTGCTGGCGCGTTTCCCGGTGGAAGAAGACGCGGAAATCGAGCCGAACTTCGATCACGCGCTGTTCGAGATGCTGCGCACTCACGCGAACGTCGAGCCGGAATGGTTCACGCCCGAGGAGTCGCCGGCCTGGCGCCGCATCGACAGCGTGCCGGAAGGCGTCGCGCAGCAAGCGGGGCTGGCCGGTCTCGCCGCGCCGAGCGTCGCCCAGTGGGCCGCCCTCGCGCCATTCAAGCGCTACGTGCTCGCCAAATTGTCGCGCAAGCCGGAAGCCAATCACGACTTCGTCCCCGCGATGAAGGAATTCGGCGCGGCCGGCTAGGTGCGACCGGCTAGGCGCGGCCGGCTAGGCGCGACCGGCGATTTTTTTCACTCACCCCCCTCAACCTGTTCCGAACGCTGCCGTTATCCATGAGTTGGCGCGTAAAAGGACTTGCCCCGATGCGCCGCGGCGCATCGGCAGCGGCCGCGCGCTCCCGTCAAGAGAACGATTGACGTTCGGAACCCATGACTCCTTTTCTCACGAAGCGGCTGCTGATCAATATAGCGGTCGTCGCCGCCGCGCTCGGCGCTAATGCGTTCGTCGCCTATTCGCAGATTTGCGGCCAGCGCGACGCCGACGCACGCATGCTGCGTTCGACGAACGTGCGCCAGAACCTCGACGCGTACCAGGCCGCGCTCGACGGCGGACTCGCGGCGCTGGGCCGTTTCGAGGCATCGGGCGAGCCGGCGCCCGCGCATGCGGCCACCGCGCTGAGCGCAACGCTCGCCGGTCTCGAGCGCGATCTGCGTGCCGAACTCGCCGGCGAGCCGGCCATGCTCGCCGCGCTGGCGAGGCTGAGCGCGGACAGCCTGGCGCTGCGCCATGATCTCGACGACGCGCTCGTCAGAAGCGCCCACGCCGAACCGGATACCTCACGCACGTGGGCGGCATCCGCCTATACGCATCTCGGGCTCGTGCTGGATCGCGTCGAAGCCGCGCTGGCGGCCCTGCGCAGCGAGGAGAACCGCGCGTTGAAGGCGTCGCTCGCGGCGTCGGCGAGCGAAACCCGGCGCGCGACGTTTCTACTGATCGTGACGATGCTGGCCGGCAGCGCGCTGTTGATCCTCACGTTCAGCGCACGCGAAAACAGCGCGCGCGAGAAGCTGCGCAGCGTTCGCGCGCTCGGCCGCAACGACGAGCGCTTTCGCAGCCTGTTCGACGATCATCCGGTGCCGATGTATATCTTCGATCGCGAGACGCTGCGCTTTCTCGCCGTCAACGCGGCCGCGATTCAGCAATACGGTTACACGGAAACAGAATTCCTGCGCATGACGATTCGCGCGATCCGGCCGGACAGCGAAGTCCCGCGTCTCGAATCGCATCTGCAACGCAGCGACGCGGTGTCGCACGGCCGCACGATGGCGGGCATCTGGCATCACCGGCGCAAGGACGGCTCCACGATCAGCGCCGACATTTCGTATCACGCGCTGAATTTCATGGGCCGCGCCGCGCTTTTCGTGCTGGCCGACGACGTCACCGAGCAGATCAACGCCGAGGCCGAAGCGCGGCGTTCGAACCAGATGCTCGAAACGGTGATCGACAACATTCCGCAGCGCATCTTCTGGAAAGATCAGCAATCGCGCTATCTCGGCTGCAACATGGCGTTCGCGCGCGATGCCGGGCTCGCTTACCCCGAGCAGGTGGTGGGCAAGAGCGACGCCGACATGCCGTGGCGCGCGTTCGCCGATCTGCTGAATCAGCACGACCAGGAGGTGGTGAGCACCGGCGTGCCGAAGATGAATTTCGAAGTCGACGTGATGATCGGCGGCGTGCATCGCACCACGATGACGAGCAAGCTGCCGTTCACCGACGGCGACGGCCGCGTGATCGGCGTGCTCGGTTCCTATACGGACATTACCGAGCGCAAGCGCGCCGATCTCGCGTTGCGTCTGCAAAGCCGCGCGCTCGACGCCAGCGTCAACGCGATTCTGATCACCGCGCCATCGCCGGCGGGCAACCTGATCGAATACGTGAATCCGGCGTTCATGCGCATCACCGGTTACGATCCCGCCGAAGTGATCGGCCAGGATTGCCGCGTGCTGCAGCGCGACGACCGCGATCAGGAAGGCGTCGCGTCGATTCGCCAGGCGCTCGCGGCGAACCGCGAAGTGAGCGCGGTGGTGCGCAACTATCGCAAGGACGGCGCGCTGTTCTGGAATCAACTGTTCATCGCGCCGGTGCCGAACGCGGAAGGCGTGATCACGCATCACATCGGCGTGGTCAACGACGTGACCGACCTGATGCGCTATCAGGAACAACTCGAATACCAGGCCAACTACGACAGCCTCACGCGACTGCCCAATCGCAACCTGCTGCGCGATCGTCTGCAGCACGCGTTGATCGTCGCGCAGCGGCAGCACAAGGGCGTCGCCGTTGTGTTCATGGATCTGGACGGCTTCAAGAACGTCAACGACAGCCTCGGCCATAGCGTCGGCGACCGTCTGTTGAGCGTGGTCGCGGAACGGCTCGCGCGCTGCACGCGCACGAGCGACACCGTGGCGCGGCACGGCGGCGACGAGTTCGTGATCGTGATGACCGATACGGTCGACGAGCAATCGCTGATCACATGGATGGAGCGCGTGCGCGCGTCGATTTCCGAGCCGGTGTGGCTCGACGGCACCGAGTTGTACGTGGGCTGCAGCATGGGCGCGAGCCTCTTCCCGCAAGACGGCGACGACGCCGAAACGCTGATGAAGAAGGCCGACCTCGCGATGTATCGCGCGAAGGACATGGGCCGCAACACGTTCCAGTTCTATCAGCCGGAGATGAACGCGAGCGCGAGCGCGCGGCTGAATCTCGACCGGCGTCTGCGCCGGGCGCTGCGCGACAACGAATTCCTGCTGCACTATCAGCCGCAGGTGGACATCGTGAGCGGACAGATCGTCGGCACCGAAGCGCTGGTGCGCTGGCGCGATCCCGAAGCGGGGCTGGTGCCGCCGTCGTCGTTCATTCCGGTCGCGGAGGAAAGCGGGCTGATCGGGCCGCTTTCGGAGTGGGTGTTGCGCGAGGCGTGCCGCCAGAACAAGGCCTGGCAGGATGAGGGTTTGCCGCCGGCGCGCGTGTCCGTGAACCTGTCCGCGCGGGTGTTCCAGCAGCGCGACATCGCGAAGCTGGTGATGCAGGTGCTGGCCGAGACCGGGCTCGAACCGCGGTATCTCGAACTCGAACTGACCGAGAGCACGATCATGCGCAACGCCGAAGAGGCCGTGTCGATGCTCAACGAACTGCATGCGCTCGGCATCGGTCTCGCCATCGACGACTTCGGCACCGGCTATTCGAGCCTCAGCTATCTGAAGCGCTTTCCGGTGGACCGCCTGAAGATCGACCGCTCGTTCGTCTCGGACATCGGCATTTCTGGCGACGATGAAACCATCACGTCGGCGATCATCGCGCTGGCGCACTCACTGAAGCTGCAGGTGATCGCCGAAGGCGTGGAGACGTCCGCGCAACTCGATTTCCTCAAGGAGCGCGCGTGCGACGAGATGCAGGGCTTCTACTTCGCGAAGCCTTTGTCGACGGACGCGATTTCCGCATTGTTTCAGGGCGGCGTGGGGCGCGAACTGGCGACGGTGTGACGCGCGGTGCGGCGAGCGCGGTCGAGCGCTCGCCGCGACACGCTCATACCGGGGGTGTGCTCACGAATTCCGGCAGTTGCTCGGCGCGCGCGGCGAACGCCCGCAAGCGCGGATGGTCCGCTGCGCTGACGATCTGCGGCAACATCATCTGCGTGAAACGCCAGGCCACGGCCACCGTGACGTCGGCCGCGCCGAAGTGATCGGCCTCGATCGGCAGCGGTGCCGCCGCCACTTCCTGCTCGAGTTCGCCGTAGGCCGCGAGCATTTGCGAGCGCACGCGCTCCATCCAGGGCTCATGCTGCTTATCCGCCGGGCGCAGATTGCGTTCGTAGACGATCTGCACGGTCTTGTCGCACGCGGCAAGCGCGAGCCCCGTGAGACGGGCGGCGCGCAGGCAGGCGTCCGGGCGCGACGGGAAGAGCCGTTGCTCCGGCCCGGCGAGCGTCGCGAGGTACTGAAGAATCACCGTCGAATCCATCACGCTCTGGCCGTGGTCGGCGATCAGCGTGGGCGCCTTGACGACCGGGTTGATTCTCGCGAACTGGTCGTAGGTGCTGAACACGGAGATCGACTGGTGCTCGAAGTCGAGCTTCAGCAATTTGAGGCAGATCGCGACGCGGCGCACGTAAGGCGAATCGAGCATTCCGATCAGTTTCATCGCATTTCCCGTTAGAGGATCTATCATTGCGCGCCTCGGTTCGCAGCACTGCGGCTAGCCGGTCAGCGGCGGTGACGGTGGCGCATCGAACCGATAGCTTAAGCATCTCTTCGCGCCAAAAAAAGCGACATTATTCGACGGTTTACGTCAGAATTTCTTACATGAAACCCATCCCGCCTTTAACCGCGCTTCGCTGCTTCGAAGCCGTCGCCCGCTTGGGCGGCGTGACTCAGGCCGCGCGCGAGTTACATGTCACGCATTCGGCGGTGAGCCAGCAAATCAAGGTGCTGGAAGAGTCGATGGGGGTCGCGCTGTTCGTGCGCGAGGCGCGCGGCCTGCGGCTCACCGAGGAAGGACGTTTCTACGCGCTCGAAATCCGCGCGGCGCTGCGCGACATCACGCAAGCCACGCGCCGCGCGCAGGCGCGTCCGCACGAAAGCGAACTGGTGATCGCGACCTTGCCGTCGTTCGCGCAACATTGGCTCGTGCCGCGTCTCGCGAGCTTTCGCCATGCGCATCCTTACTATCGGGTCCGTTTGCTGACGAGTTTGCAGATCGAGGACTTGCGCCAGGGCGTGAGCGACATCGGCATTCGCATGGGCCAGGGGCACTGGCCGGACGTCGCGCAACAGAAACTGTTCGACGACGAGATGGTGGTGGTTGCCGCGCCGCATTTCGCGCTCGCGCCGAACGGCCGCTTTCCCGTCAGCGCCGAGGACGTGATCGCCTGCCCGCTGATTTCAAGCCCCGACGCGCCGTGGGCGCCGTGGTGTCAAGCGGCCGGGGTGGCGGAGCCGGACGCCGAAGCGGTGGTGCTGTCGTCGAACGATTCGAACATCGTTCTCGGTGCAGTCCTGCTCGGGCAGGGCGTGGCGCTCGAACGGCGCAGCCTGGTCGCGCATGCGCTGGCGCGCGGCGAACTGGTGCAGATCACTGAGATTCGCGTGCCCTACCGGTATCCGTATTGGCTGGTGTGGCAGCAGCGCGAAACCCTCGATGCCAGGCAGGCGCATTTCGCGCAGTGGATCGAAGGGCAGGTCGACGCCTATTTGCGTGACAGCGGCTCGCCTTTGTCGATTGCCGTGAAGTAGCTTCGCGCTTCGCGCGCTGGTTCGTGCAGCGCGAGCCTCTTTGCGCGAGCCGCTCAGTCCAGCACCGGCAGCGCGCGCGGACGGCGGTCGCTGTCGGTGGCGACGTAGGTCAGGGTCGCCTCGGTCACCTTCACGACATCTTGCGTCAGGCTCATACGCTGCGCGTAGACCTCGACCGACACCGTCACCGACGTGTTGCCCGTCTTGACGATATCCGCGTAAAAACTCAGCAGATCGCCGACGAACACCGGCTGCTTGAACACGAACGAATTGACCGCGATGGTGGCGACCCGCCCGTTGGCGCGGCGGCTCGCCGGAATGGAGCCGGCTATGTCCACCTGAGCCATGATCCAGCCGCCGAACACGTCGCCATGGACATTCGCGTCCGACGGCTGCGGCACGACGCGCAGCGCGCAAGGCTTTTGCGGGAGTTGCGGAAGATCGGTCATCGGGACACCCTTGAAAACGTATGTGGCTCGGTCGGCTCGACCGGCAGGCGGGGATTCACGACAACGGTACGACACGGCCGTGGGGCACGACCGCGCGGCCAACGTGAACGATGGGCCGGACAACCCGTGGAAAGCGGCGCCAGCCGGCTTCTGCGACAATGGAAAGACTAGGAATTGTACGGGAAAGCGCCCAGCCGGGTCGCGCGACAAAAACCAGTGTGACGGGCCGGGAGGCCGCGTCCGCTGGGTCACTCAAGTGTCGTCGCGCGCGCCGTTCGCTGCGAACTCCGTCGCTTCCACACTCTCCCCAGCCGATCCCATGCGCCGCACGCCCTCGTCCGAACCCTCGCCGATTTCCACCCAGCCGCGCAACGACTGGCAGACGATCCTGTCGCTGCTGCCGTATCTCGCCACGTACAAATGGCGCGTCGCGTTCGCGCTGAGTTGCCTGATCGGCGCGAAGATCGCCAACCTCGGCGTGCCGATCGTGATGAAGCGGATCGTCGACAATCTCGCCTCGGTGCAGCATCTCACCACGCTTGGCCGCGCGCAGGATTCGCCGGGTATCGTGCTGCTGGGCGGCGTCGGCTTGCTGGTGGTCGCATATGCGGTGGTGCGGCTCTCCACCTCGCTCTTCACCGAGTTGCGCGAGATCCTGTTTTCGAAAGTGACCGAAAGCGCGGTGCGCCAACTTGCGCTGAAGGTGTTCCGCCATTTGCATGCGCTGTCGCTGCGCTTCCATCTCGAACGGCAGACGGGCGGCATGTCGCGCGACATCGAGCGTGGCACGCGCGGCATCACGCAACTCATTTCGTATTCGCTGTACAGCATTCTGCCGACGCTCGTCGAAGTCGGTCTCGTGCTTGGTTTTTTCGTCGTCAAATACGAGGCGTATTACGCGGTGGTCACGTTCATCGCGCTCGCCGTGTACATCGTTTTCACGGTGAAGGTCACCGAATGGCGCACGCATTTTCGCCGCACGATGAACGATCTCGATTCGAAGGCGAACTCGCGCGCGATCGATTCGCTGCTTAACTACGAGACCGTGAAGTACTTCGGCAACGAAGAGTGGGAAGCGCAGCGCTACGACGAAAACCTCAAGCGCTACCGCACGGCGGCGATCAAGTCGCAGCGCTCGCTGTCGGCGCTGAATTTCGGTCAGCAGGCGATCATCGGCACGGGGCTCGTGTTCATTCTGTGGCGCGCGACCGAGGGCGTGATGGCCGGGCGTCTCACGCTCGGCGATCTGGTGCTGATCAATACGTTCATGTTGCAGCTCTATATTCCGCTGAACTTTCTCGGCGTCGTGTATCGGGAACTGAAGCAAAGTCTCACCGACATGGACCGCATGTTCACGCTGCTCGGCGCCGCGCGGGAAGTGCCCGATCTGCCGAACGCGCCGGCGTTGAAGGTGAGCGGCGCGCAAGTGCGCTTCGAGCATGTGAACTTCGCGTATGAGCCGGCGCGGCAGATTCTGTACGACGTGAGTTTCACGATTCCTGCCGGCACCACCACGGCGGTGGTCGGTCATAGCGGCTCGGGCAAATCCACGCTCGCACGGTTGATGTTCCGCTTCTACGATCTGGACCGCGCGACGGGTGGCGCGATCACCATCGACGGTCAGGATATTCGCGACGTCACGCAGGATTCGCTGCGCGCGTCGATCGGCATCGTGCCGCAGGACACCGTGCTGTTCAACGACTCGATCTATTACAACATCGCTTATGGCCGGCCGTCGGCGACACGCGAGGAAGTGATCGCGGCGGCGCGCGCGGCGCACATTCACGAATTCATCGAAGGCTTGCCGAAAGGGTATGAGACGCCGGTCGGCGAGCGCGGGTTGAAACTGTCGGGCGGCGAGAAGCAGCGGGTCGCGATTGCGCGGACCATCCTCAAGAACCCGCCGATCCTGCTGTTCGACGAAGCGACCTCCGCGCTCGATTCACGTTCGGAGCGCGCCATTCAGCACGAACTCGACCAGATCGCCCGCGAGCGCACGACGCTGATCATCGCGCACCGGCTGTCGACGGTGGTGCACGCACAGCAGATCATCGTGATGGATAGAGGGCGGATCGTCGAGCGCGGCACGCACGCCGAATTGCTGCGCGCGAACGGCCTGTTCGCGCAGATGTGGGCGTTGCAGCAGCAACGCGCGGCAGAGACGCCGGAAACGGTGAGCGCGATCGACGCGGGCGAAGGCGGGCGTTGATTTACTGCTTTCCGGTGCGGGCTTCTCGGTGCGCGCTTTTCAGCGAGTATTTCTCAGCGCCCGTTCAAACGCTCATCCAACGCGTGCAACTGCGCCGGCGTGCCGACGTTTTCCCACAAGCCTTCGAATAACTCGCCGCTCGCCAGGCCGCGCGCGATCGTCTCGCGGTAGTACGGCCTGAGCGCGCGCCGCGTGCCGCGCGGCAGATCGCGAAACATGCGCGTGTCGTAAAGGCCGATATTGCCGAACGTGAAGCGCGGCTGTGCATCGAGCGAGAGCGCGCCGCCGACCAAACCGAAGTCGCCTGCCGGATGAAACGCCGGGTTCGGCACCATCACCAGATGCATGCCCGGCTCGGGCATTGCCGCGAGCCGGGCAGCCGGTGCGTTCAACGCGGCGTAATCGTAATCGGCGTATACGTCACCGCTGACCGCGACGAATACTTCGCTAGCGCCGTGCTCTTCGAGCAGCGGCAAGGCCTGCACGATTCCGCCCGCCGTTTCCAGCGCTTCGTGCTCGGCCGAATAGCGCAACTGGACATGCCAGCGCGAGCCGTCGCCGAGCGCGGCTTCGATCCGCTCGCCGAGCCATGCATGGTTGATCACGATGGTTTGAAAGCCGGCGCTCGCGAGCCGTTCGATCTGCCACACGATCAGCGGCTTGCCGCCCACCTCGAGTAAAGGCTTGGGGCACGCGTCGGTCAACGGACGCATGCGTTCGCCGCGGCCCGCGGCGAAAATCATCGCTTTCTTCAGGGGCATCGTCATCGGTCAGAAGGTGTAGCCGACTTCATTCGCGCGGCCTTCGAGATCGTCGAGCAGCTTCGCGAACGGACGCAGCGGCGCATAGCGTTCAGCCACCTTGCGCGCATAGCCGATGAAACGCGGCAGATCCTTCATGTAATGCGGCTTGCTGTCGCGATAGTTGATCCGGCAGAACAGGCCCAGCACCTTGATGTGCCGTTGCAGGCCCATCCATTCGAGCTGACGGTAGAACTCGCCGAAGTCGGGGTCGACCGGCAGGCCGGCTTTTTTCGCGCGCTCCCAGTAGTACACGAAGCAATCCAGTTCGAACTCTTCGTCCCAACTGAGGAACGCGTCGCGCAGCAGCGAGGCCACGTCGTAGGTGATCGGGCCGTACACCGCGTCCTGGAAGTCGAGCACGCCCGGATTGGGTTCCGCGATCATCAGATTGCGCGGCATGAAATCGCGCAGCATGAACACTTGCGGTTGCGCCCGCGCGCTCGCGATCAGCAGCGCGAAGGTGCGATCGAGCAGCCCGCGGGTTTTTTCGTCGACCTCGCGACCCAGGTGCCGGGCGATGAACCATTCCGGCATCAACTCCATCTCGCGGCGCAGGAAGGCTTCGTCGAATGGCGGCAGCACGTTTTCACGCGACGTGAGCTGCCAACGGATCAGCGCATCGAGGGCGTCGCGCATCAGCGTGCGGGCGCGGCGCGGCGCGTTGGTGTCTTGCGCGTCGCGCGCATCGTCTTGCGCGCCGGTCAGCGCGCTCAGATAAGAGTCGGTGCCCAGATCGGTGACGAGCATGAACCCGGCCTCCAGATCGAGCTCCAGCACGCGCGGCACATGCACGCTGGCCGCGTCGAGCAACTGCGCGATCTGCGCGAACTCGCGGCACTTTTCGGGCGGAGGCGCATCGACGGCGATCAGCGTGCCGATGTCGTCGCCTTCCGCCGCCTTACCGGCGAGCCGGAAATAGCGGCGAAAACTGGCGTCGGACGAGGCCGGGGCGAGCGTCTCCAGCACGAGCGCATAGCGCGCCGCATGGCCGTGCAGCCAGGCCTTGAGCAGTTCGAGGCGGGTATCTGTAAAGTCTTTGGAAGGGGGCAGCGTCATGAAAACCGGCGGCAAATTCAGGGGGGCAACGTCTTGCCATATAATACCCCACGACTTTTTTGACGCGACTCACGCCAGCTTTTCGCGTATTCCGCTTTGCCGCCCGCCTCACCGTTCGACCGATTGTAAATTTGATGTGCAGCCGACTGTCACGGTCGTGGTGCGCAGGCGGTGGATCGTGACTACGAAAGCTGACGGACGGGCCGATTCGCCAAACGATACATGCCGCCTAGACAGCTTTCCCATACGATTCCCTCTTGTGCCTTAGTGCCACGCAAAAGGCGGCTCGTCGCGGCGTTGATCGCCGTTCCGGGCCTGATGCCCGCGCTTGCGCACGCCCAGTTGGTTGGGGAAGCCGCGCAGCCGCAACCGATCGACGCACCCTGGGGCATGCGGCTCGCCCCGCAGCTCGAAGAACACCCGTTGCCGGCTGGCCAGAAGCCGGCCACGTTCGTGCTTGGCGACAGCACCAGCGGCACGACGGACCAGGACATGGCCGCCAAGGGCTCGGCCGAAGTGCGCCGCAATACCGCGGTGATCAAGGCCGACGCGCTGCATTACGACCAGGACACCGACATGGCCGACGCATACGGCCAGGTTCGCGTGATCAACAACGGCAACTCGTTCGCCGGACCGGAAGCGCATCTGCGTGTGGATTCGAGCGAAGGCTACATGTCCGCGCCGAAGTACCGCTTCAACATCACGGGCGGCTCGGGCAGCGCGGAGCGCGTCGATCTGCTCGACAACGAGCGCTCGGTATTTACGAAGGGCACCTACACCGCCTGCGCGTGCGCGGACGATCCCGCCTGGTACATCAAGGGCAGCGAATTCGATTTCGACACCGGCGCGGACGAAGGCGTCGCCTATAACAGCGTGCTGTTCTTCCAGGGCTTGCCGGTATTCGCGTCGCCGTGGCTGTCGTTCCCGCTTTCGGGCGCGCGGCGCAGCGGCATCTTGCCGCCCACGTTCTCGCTGAGTTCGTCGAACGGCTTCGAACTGTCAGTGCCGTATTACTTCAACATCGCGCCCAATCGCGATCTGACGATCACGCCGCGTGTGATCTCGAAGCGCGGCGTGCAGGTGCAGTCCACGTTCCGTTATCTGTCGCCGACCTACGCGGGCTCGATCACCGGCGAATTCCTGCCCAACGACCGGCTCACCCGCACCAACCGCTACGCGCTGTACATTCAGCACAACCAGAACTTCGGCAACGGGTTCGGCGGCTACATCTACTACAACAAGGTCTCGGACAACACGTATCCGGAAGACCTGTCGTCGTCGGTCAATCAGTTCATGAACGGCACCCAGCTCCTGTATCAACAGGAAGCCGGGTTGACGTACAACAACGGTCCGTGGTCGGTGCTCGCGCGCGAACAGCACTGGCAGACGCTGACGCCGTCCATCGCGCCGTATGGCCGCGAGCCGCAGTTGAACGTGAAGTACGCGAAGTACAACGTCGGCGGCTTCGACTTCGGCGCGGAAGCCGACTACACGAATTTCCGCATCACCACCCAGGACATGACGCAAGGTCAGCGGGTGATGTTCAACCCGTACCTCTCGTATTCGGTGGTCGGGCCGGGCTACTTCGTCACGCCGAAGGTGCAATGGCACTTCGCGTCGTACAACCTGAACAACATTTCGAACGACGTGCCGGCTGGCACGCCGAAGAACTTCAACGAATCGATCCCCACGCTCACCTTCGACACGGGGCTGATTTTCGACCGTTCGGTGCGCCTCTTCGGCCAGGATTACATTCAGACGCTCGAGCCGCGGCTGTACTACGTGTACACGCCGTATCGCAACCAGGCGTCGGCGCCGCTGTTCGACACGGCCGATTCCGACTTCGGGCTGGCGGAGATTTTCACGCCGAACACCTTCGTCGGCAACGACCGGATCGCGGACGCGAACCGTCTGACCGCAGCCATCACCACGCGCTTCATCAACCCGGCCACCGGCGACGAGCGCGCGCGCTTCGTGCTCGCGCAGCAGTACTATTTCCAGGACCAGCGGGTCACGCTGCTGCCGAATCAGACCAGCACGCAGGCCACGCATTCGGACCTGATCGCGGGGGCGTCGATCAAGCTCGGCGCCGGTTTCGCTTCGGAAACCGCGTTCCAATATAATGCCGACAACAACCAGTTGGTGAAGACGAGCATCGGCTTCGGGTTCAGTCCGGGCACCAACAGGGTGATCAACGTCGCGTATCGCTACACGCGCGCGAACACCACGCTGGACAACCAGCCGATCAACCAGGTGCTGATTTCGGGGCAATGGCCGCTGTCGCACCGGGTGTACGGCGTGGGCCGTTTCAATTACGACCTCGGCGGGCATCGGATCGTCGACGGCCTGGTCGGACTGCAATACGACGCCGACTGCTGGACGCTCGGCGCCGGGATTCAGCGCTATGCGAACGGTCTGAACACGTCGTCGCAGCATCAGTCGAGCACGCGGTTTCTCGCGCAGTTGACGTTCAAGGGCTTGTCGACCGTCGACAACGGGCTGATGACCGCTTTCCGCAACAGCGTGGCGGGTTACACGCCGTTGCCGCCGCCGCCGCCGCCGGAAGCGCGCTTCACCAATTACGAATGACGCTGGTCCGACAGCGGTCGTTTATAGAATGCGAAAAGACGGGCCAGGCGCGCCCGACATCATTGGAGTATCTGTGGCAATCATGAAAAAGCTTCGCTTGGCAACACTCGCGGCCGGTCTTGCCGCCGCGGCGTCTTTCCTGTCGGTTGCGCCGGTGCAGGCGCAGGCGCTGAACGGCGGTCGCGGCCAGACGGTCGACACCATCGCCGCAGTGGTCAACAACGGTGTCATCACGCGGCGCGAACTCGACGAGCGCACGAGCCTGATCACGCGCCGGCTGAATCAGCAGAACGCGCCCCTTCCGCCGACGGACCAGCTGCGCCAGCAGGTGCTCAACCAGATGGTGCTCGAACGCATCCAACTGCAAAAAGCGAAAGAAGACGGCATCAACATCGACGACGCCACCGTGCAAAAAACGCTCGAGCGGCTCGCCCAGGCGAACAACCTCACGCTCGACACCTATCGCGCGCGCATCGAGGCGCAAGGCGTGCCCTGGACCACCTTCACCAGCGACGCGCGCACCGAGCTCACGCTCTCGCGTCTGCGTGAGAAGGAAGTGGACAGCAAGGTCACGGTCTCGGACGCCGAGGTCGCGAACTACATCGCCAGTCAGCGTGGCCCGAACGCCGGCCTGACGAGCGACCTGCATATGCAGCACATTTTCCTGAAGGCGCCGCTCAACGCGTCGGAAACCGACATCGAAGCGGCGCAGAAAAAGGCCCAGGCGCTGCTCGCCGAAGCCAAGGGCGGCGCCAACTTCGAAAAGCTGGCGAAGTCGAATTCGCAGGCGCCCGATGCGTCGAAGGGCGGCGATACCGGTTTCGTGTCGCCTTCCAGGCTGCCGCCTGAGTTCGTCAAGGCGGCCTCCGCGCTGCGCCCCGGTCAGGTCAATCCCGATCTGATCCGCACCAGCGACGGTTTCGAAATCGTGCGCCTCGTCGAGCGCCGCGCGGGTCAAGGCGCCGGCTCGGCGGATGCCGTCAAGCTCGTGCAAACGCACGTGCGCCACATTCTGCTGCGCGTCGGCGACGGCATGTCGGAGCCGCAAGCGCGCCAGAAGCTGCTCGAGATCAAGAACCAGATCGCCGCGGGCGGCGACTTCGCGAAGTTCGCGCACACCTACTCGCAAGACGGTTCGTCGTCGCAAGGCGGCGACCTCGGCTGGATCAGCCCCGGCGAGACGGTGCCGGACTTCGAGCGCGCGATGAACAGCCTGCAGGACGGCCAGATCAGCGACCCGGTCCGCAGCGAATACGGTTACCACCTGATTCAGGTGCTGGGCCGTCGCGAATCGGAAGGCTCGGCCGCGCAGCAGATGGACCTGGCGCGTCAGGCAATCGGCCAGCGCAAGGCGGAACAGGCCTACGCCGACTGGCTGCGCGAATTGCGCGACACCGCCTACGTGGAAGTGAAGCCGAACCTCTCGGCTTTGCCATAAGCCTCATGACAAGCGCCGCGCCGTCCGCCAGCCTTCCGTTGCAGATCGCCATCACGACCGGCGAGCCCGCGGGCGTCGGCCCCGAGCTGACGGCGCAGGCGCTGGCCGGCGCGGCAACCCATTGGCCCGGCGCGGAGTTCACCGTGCTGGGCGATGCGGCTTTGCTCGCCGACCGCGCGCGCGCGGTGGGCGTCGACTGGGCCGCGCTGTTGGCGCACGGCAAGCGCGTGCAGGTGCAGCACCGGCCGCTCGGCGCACCTTCGCAGGCGGGCAAGCTGAACGCGGCCAATGGCCGCTACGTGCTCGATCTGCTCGATAGCGCGATCGACGGCGCGATGGCCGGCACCTTCGACGCGATCGTCACCGCGCCGCTGCAAAAAAGCACCATCAACGACGCCGGCGTGCCGTTCACCGGCCACACCGAATATCTGGCCGAGCGCACCCACACGCCGCGCGTGGTGATGATGCTGGCCGGCACCGGCAAGCGTCCGCTGCGCGTCGCGCTGGCTACCACGCATCTGCCGCTCAAGGACGTCTCCGCCGCGCTGTCGGTCGAGGGCATCGTCGAGACCTTGCGCATCGTCGATCACGACTTGCGCCACCATTTCGGCTTGCCCGCGCCGCGCATTCTCGTGACGGGGTTGAACCCGCACGCGGGTGAAAACGGTTATCTCGGCCGCGAGGAAATCGACGTCATCGCGCCGGCCCTGAAGCTCGCGAATGACCAGGGCATCGACGCGCGCGGGCCCTATCCGGCCGACACGCTGTTCCAGCCGCGTTACCTGGACGAGGCCGACTGCGTGCTGGCGATGTTCCACGATCAAGGCCTGCCGGTGCTGAAATACGCGACCTTCGGCGAAGGCATCAACATCACGCTCGGCTTGCCGATCATCCGCACCTCGGTCGATCACGGCACCGCGCTCGATCTGGCCGGCACCGGTCGCGCCGACGCGGGCAGCCTGATCGCCGCGATCGATACGGCGGTGTCGATGGCGCAGCACCGCCGCGCGGGCTGATTCGGCGGCTTGCTGCGCGCGGCCCGTCGTCGCGGGCTCGGCATGCGTCGAGCCATGCGTCGAGCGTGCTCTTTTTCTCAAGCAGTTCTCTTTCTTAGCGTTTCTTCGATGTCCACCAGCAGACAGCAACAGGGCCGGCACCAAGGTCATATCGCACGCAAGCGTTTCGGTCAGAACTTCCTGGTCGACATGGGCGTGATCGATTCGATCGTCGACGTCATCCGGCCGCAGCGCGGCGAACGCATGGTCGAGATCGGGCCGGGTCTCGGCGCGCTCACCGAACCGCTGATCGAACGCCTCGCGACAGCCGAGTCGCCGTTGCACGCCGTCGAACTGGACCGCGATCTGATCGGGCGTCTCAAGACGAAATTCGGCGACCTGCTGCAACTGCATGCGGGCGACGCGCTCGCCTTCGACTTCGGCTCGCTGGCCGCGCCCGGAGATAAAGCGTCGCTGCGCATCGTCGGCAATCTGCCGTACAACATTTCGAGCCCGCTGCTGTTTCATCTGACCGCGTTCGCGCAGCGCGTCATCGATCAGCACTTCATGCTGCAGAACGAAGTCGTCGAGCGGATGGTGGCGGAGCCGGGCACCAAGGCGTTCGGCCGTCTTTCGGTGATGCTGCAATACCGTTACGTGATCGACAAGCAGCTCGACGTGCCGCCCGAAGCCTTCAATCCGCCGCCCAAGGTCGACTCGGCGATCGTGCGGATGATTCCCTACGAACTGCATGAACTGCCGGCCGTGAACGAGCGCGTGCTCGGCGAAGTGGTGACGGCGGCGTTCTCGCAGCGCCGCAAGATGCTGCGCAACACGTTGG
>Ga0255336_100718_pt1 | contig 40128 bp, 58 predicted proteins | sample MeOH1_35cm_T3_17_FD_189102 | JGI IMG/M metagenome (GOLD analysis project Ga0255336, IMG submission 189102) | Sandy soil microbial communities from University of British Columbia, Vancouver, Canada - MeOH1_35cm_T3_179 | ecosystem: Engineered > Artificial ecosystem > Sand microcosm > Unclassified ...
TATGGCGATTTATATCGTCATGACCCTCGGCACCTTTGCCGTCATCCTGGCGATGCGCCAGCGAGGTCAGATGGTCGAAAAGATCGCCGATCTGGCCGGCTTGTCGCGCAGCCAGCCGATGCTCGCCTATGCCATGGCGATCTTCATGTTCTCCATGGCGGGCATTCCGCCGCTGGGCGGCTTCTTCGGCAAGTTCTTCGTCTTCCGGGCGGCGATCGAGGCCGGCGGCGCCGACAGATCGCTCTATGTCCTGGCGGTGATCGGCGTCCTCACCAGCGTGATCTCGGCCTTCTATTACATCCGCGTCGTCAAGGTCATGTTCTTCGAGGAACCGGTCGGCGGCTTCGATCCGGTGGATGGTTCGTTGCGCATGGTCCTCTGGGTAACGGTGGCGCTGATCCTCTTCTGCATCGTTCCGCCGCTGATGGTGCCGTTGACCGGTAGCGCCGGTGCCGCAGCCGCCAGCCTGTTTGGCGGATGACGCTCAGCTTCCAGCTCGAACATTACGGCCTCGTCGGCAGCACCAACGACATGGCCCGCGATCGTGCGATCGCGGGAGCCGATGAGGGATTGGTGATCCGGGCGGACTGGCAGACGGCGGGGCGTGGCCGGCGTGGCCGCGCCTGGTCTTCGCCCGAAGGCAATCTCTACTTCACCTTTCTGCTGCGGCCGGCCTGCAGCCCGGCCATGGCCGCGACGCTCAGCTTCGTGACGGTGATCGCGCTGGGCGATGTTCTGGCGGAGCTGCTGCCGGACCGGCTGGTGCAGCATAAATGGCCAAACGACGTGCTGATCGGCGGCAAGAAGATCTCCGGCATCCTGCTGGAAACGGCAGGTTCCAGTCCCGACCGGCTGGATTGGCTGATCGTCGGCATCGGCGTCAATATCGTCAGTCATCCCGACCAGGCGCTTTATCCGACGACGGATCTGCGCCATGAAGGCGCCACCGCGATATCGGCGCCGGAGCTGCTGGATCGCTTCCTCGCCAGATTCGCCGTGCATCACGACACCTGGAGCGAGGGCGGTTTTGCCGCTTTGCTGCCCGCCTGGAAGGCGCGCGCGGCGGGTATCGGCGGCGATATCGTCGTGCGTCTGGAGAACCACACCCTGGAAGGGCGCTTCGTTGATCTGGACGGCGACGGCATGCTGATGCTGAATATGCAGGACGGACGGACAAGGCGGATCGCCGCCGGGGTTGTTTTCTTCCCCGGGCAGATGCCAGATTCCGATCCGGCAAAGCGGGGGTAGGCCATGTTGCTGGCGATCGATTGCGGCAATACCAATATCGTCTTCGCGCTGTATGACGGCGAGACGCAGCGCGGCGCCTGGCGTATTTCCACCGATCACCGGCGGACCGCCGACGAATATGGTGTCTGGCTGACCCAGCTGATGCAGCTCCAGGGGCTGAAGCGCGAGGAGGTGACGGGCGCCATCATCGCCTCGGTGGTGCCGGATGTGATCTTCGAATTGAAGAGCCTGGTACGGCGCTACTTCCATTGCGATCCGTTGCAGGTCGGGCAGAACGGCATCAAGTTGACCATTCCGGTGCGGATGGACCGGCCCGAGGAAGTCGGCGCCGACCGGCTGGTGAATGCCGTGGCGGCGCACCATCTCTATGGCGGGCCGCTGATCATCATCGATTTTGGCACGGCCACCACGTTCGACGTTGTCGATACGGATGGCGGCTATATCGGCGGCGTCATCTGCCCGGGTATCAATCTATCGCTCGAAGCCCTCTACATGGCGGCATCGAAGCTGCCGGGCATCGCCATCGTCCGGCCGAAAACGGTGATCGGCCGCGGCACTGTGCCGGCGATGCAATCCGGCGTTTTCTGGGGCTATATCGGCCTGATCGAGGGCCTGGTGCAGCGGATCGTCGCCGAATTCGGCAAGCCGATGAAGGTGATCGGGACGGGTGGTCTGGCACCCCTGTTCAAGGAGGCGGCGCCGGTCATCGAGATCGTCGATGGCGATCTGACCCTGCGCGGCCTCGCCATGATCTATGCCGCTAACAGCAAGACGTGATTCAACAACAAGATGAGACAATGACCGACGATTTTCGCCCGCCCGAACACGAATTATGGTTTCTGCCGCTTGGCGGCGCCGGCGAAATCGGCATGAATCTCAACCTCTACGGCCATGCGGGCAAATGGCTGATGGTCGATCTCGGTGTGACCTTCGGGGATGGATCGACCCCCGGCATCGATATCATCATGCCCGATCCGGCCTTCATCACCGAACGCGCCGGCGATCTGGTCGGCATCGTCCTGACCCATGCCCATGAGGATCATATCGGCGCCGTGCCCTATCTCTGGTCGCGCTTGAAATGTCCGCTTTATGCGACGCCCTTCACGGCTTCGGTGCTGCGCCGCAAGCTGGAAGAGGTCGGGCTGCAGCATGAAGCGAAGATCACCGAGATTCCGATGTCCGGCAAATTCGGCCTCGATCCGTTCGAGATCGAGCTGATCACGCTGACCCATTCGATCCCCGAGCCCAATGCCGTCGTCATCCGGACACCCTTGGGTGCCGTGTTGCATACCGGTGACTGGAAGCTGGATCCCGAACCGCTGGTCGGCGAGGCGACCGACGAAGCTGCCTTGCGCAAGCTCGGCAATGGCGGCGTCCTCGCCATGATCTGCGATTCCACCAATGTCTTCGTTGAGGGGACATCCGGCTCCGAGGCCGATGTGCGCGATTCCCTGATGGAGGTGGTCGGCCGGCTGAAGGGCAGGGTGGCGATCGGCTGTTTTGCCAGCAATATCGCCCGCATCGAAACCATCGCCCGGGTCGCTGCCGCCCATGGCCGCCGGGTGGCGCTCATTGGTCGCTCATTATGGCGCATGCTGCAGGCGGCGCGTGAGAACGGCTATCTCACCGATCTCGAGGATTTCGTCACCGAACATGATGTCGGCTATTTTCCGCCCGAGAAGATCCTGATGATCTGCACCGGCAGCCAGGGCGAACCGCGCTCGGCTCTGTCGCGCATTGCCCGTGACGAACATCCGCAGGTGACGCTGGAAACCGGCGACACCGTGATCTTTTCCTCGCGGGTCATTCCCGGCAACGAGAAATCGATCGCGCAGCTGCAGAACGACCTCACGAAACTGGGCGCCGAGATCATCACGGATCACGATGAAGACGTGCATGTCTCCGGCCATCCGGCCCGCGACGAACTGGCGGAGATGTATCATTGGGTGCGGCCGCGGATCGCCGTTCCCGTCCATGGCGAGGCGCGGCATATCAAGGAACATGTCGCCTGGGCCAAGCAGTGCCAGGTGCCGGAAGCGATCGAATCCACCAATGGCAGCCTGATCCGTCTGGCGCCGGGTCCCGCAGAGCTCCTCGGCCATGTGACCTCTGGCCGGCTTGGTCTGGATGGCAGGAGCCTGGTCTCGATGAACAGCGATGCTGTCCGCCATCGGCACCGGCTCAGTTTCAACGGCGTCATCCTGGTCTCCGTCGTTCTCGACAAGGCCGGCCGGCTGCTGGCCGATCCCCAGGTGACGCTGGAGGGCCTGCTGGATGGCGAGCCGGCGGCAGAGGCGATCGCGGCGATTGGCGCGGCCGTGCGGAATGCCATCGAAAATCTCTCCCAGGCGCAGCGGAATCTGACCGAAGAAGTGGCGGAAACCGGGCGTCTTGCGGCAAGGCGCTGGTTTCACAAGATTCATGACAAGAAGCCGATCACCAAGGTGCATGTGATCCGGCTTTAGCCGTCTTGTTTGAGCGTTTATGCGGGATGTGCTAAACTACGGGAATGATTGGAAAGCTTCTCGCCTTTAGCGTGTCTGTGGCCGTCCTGGTGGGGGCGGCGATGCCGGCCATGGCCGAAATCCGGATCTCGCGCCAGGATTGCCAGTATCTGGTCAAACACCAGCCGGCCCCCGATGTCGCCTATCAGCCGGGCGTCGATGTCCATGGCCGGGCGGTGGCGCCGGCGGATCTCGGCGGTGGCTCCCAGATCCAGCTGCCGGAAACCATCTATATCCCGATCGAGGTCAATCTTGGCCGCCGGTTCGGCATTCCCGCCAATTCCCGCCTGTGGCAGTCGACGGCCGAGGTCGGCGTCGTCAGCGTGACCGGCGACCAGGTCAGCTTCAACGGCCAGCCTTTGACCCCCGACGACAATGCCGCTTTGGCGGCGATGTGCCGGGACCGCGGCGTCACGCCGCAATAGGATCGCGCCTTTCTTTACGTTGAACCGAGTATGGACGCCCCCTCACCCCAACCCTCCCCCGCGAGGGGGGAGGGAGTTCAGCGAGCGTTTGCAACAGCTTTCAACTGATCGTACCGCCGTAACGATGGCTGTTTGAGGGGAAGGACTGGATATTGCAGAGAGCACGGAAGACCTCGGAATAACCCGGAAGACACCGGAAGGCGCTGATTATCATGGGGTTCGTCACCTGTCATTCTACCGGGCGCCCCTCACCGTGGATTTTGCAGTCGCGCCCGACCTCATGTGTTTTCGCGCGGGATTTTGCAGAGGATCGGTTTTGTTTGTGGCGCCCGCTTAAGTAGCTCTTAAGTGGCATCGAAGCCGTTGAGCACATCTGAAATTCCCCAGTCCTCACCGTTGCCAATCCAGGCAGTGAAAATTGACATGGGTATGCGGACATTCCTACGTATCACGATCATGTGCATTAATTCATAAGTTAGGATATTCAACAAACCTGCCCATGAGACCAACCTCAAGCCCGCTGTTTACCACTTGTCGCGGCCGATGGGGGCGCCACTAGTAGCTTTTTGTGTTGGGCTACGGCGAGCTTCACCATTGCGAACTGTTCGTCCGGATCGCTAGTGGCTGCAACAATATCCGCGTGGACTTCGGCATACCTTCGTCCCAATTCTGCGGGAACCGGCGGGATACGTAACTCTTTATAAAGCTTCATAAATCCGTCTACGATGCGGGCCATTAGCTCGCTATCAAAATCGCCTCGTGCCTGTCCCTTAGAGACTGCACTCTGGCCAGTGATCAGCCAATTCAAATCCACCTGGGTGAAGGCTGAGATTTTGCGCAGAGCACTCAGGCCCGGCGCGCGTTCGCCCTTCAGATAATTATGCACCGTCCGCTCAGGAATATCCGCGCCGCGCGCCACTGCGCGCGGTCCGCCAGCCTGATCGACTGTCTCTTTGAATCTCTCAAGGAAAGCGTCGTCTACTTCGGGCTTCAACATTCTAACCTCGAAGCTCGTTGAATGCGCTATTGCGCATTTCGACCTTGGAGAACTCGCAACAAAAACAAGATATTGCGGTGTATCTCACTCTTTCAGCCCAAAATGTAAGCGCGAAAGCGCACTTAACTGTTGCGATGACTGCGCAATTGCGCATACTCTCACCTTCGTAACAACGATCACACCGACGAACGGATTAACGAACGTCAAAACCATCACCCCAAAAAAGGCCGGCCCGCCAGCCGGCCCAAGTAGGAGCATCAATGCCACGTTTACCAAAACGCACTTGGACTCGGGAAGGCATCAAAGCGGAAATCCGCGACCGCGGCATCACGCTTGAAGCCTTGTCGAAATCCTGGGGCTACAGCCCGAAAGCCGTTACCCACACTTTGTCGCGACCCTGGCCCGCCATCGAAGCCCGTATCGCCGAATTTCTCGGCATTCCCGCGACCGAACTTTGGCCAGAGCGGTACCGCGCTGACGGATCGCCGGCCGGTGCTGCTGGCAACTATGCCGCCCGCCGCCCTGAGACTCAGGCCGCCGCCTGATCCGCTCTGAATTGACGCAAGCCTAGTCCCTCACGCTCTCCCCGGACAGTCAAAACGACAAGGTTATTTGAACATGGCAACCAAGATCCTCTCTATTCCCCTGGCGCAAATCTCTGTTGAAGGGCGCTTGCGTTCCGTTGACCCGGATTGGGCGGCCGGCCTGGCTCTCTCCATCGAGCAAGTCGGGTTACATACACCGGTCTTGGTCGCCAAGGCAGGCGACGGTTATCGCCTTGTGGCGGGCGCTCATCGCTTCCAGGCCGTCAAATCTCTGGGGTGGGAGAAAATCGAGGCATCTATCGTTGACGGCAATAAGCTGGAATTGCGCCTCCAGGAAATTGACGAAAACCTCTTCCGCCGCGAACTAAATGCACTCGACCGGGCGACCTTCCTTGCCGAGCGTCACGCGATCTACGAGGAATTGCACCCGGAAACGAAGAAGGGCGCGGCCGGTGCTGCCGTCCGCTGGCATGCGAGCGAAAAGTTTTCGTTTGCATCCGAGACGGCGGAAAAGCTCGGCCTTTCCGAGCGCTCCATTCAGCTTTCAATAGCGCGCTACCGCAATATCCACGCCGATGTGCGCCAGCAAATCAACGGCACCTGGATTGCCAACAAGGGCAGCGAGCTTGATGCGCTTGCCCGTCTTTCACCAGCCGAACAGAAAAAGGCGGTCAAACTCGTCCTTCGTGAGAAAGACCCGCTGCCGTCCATCGGCGCCGCCGCCCGCGAAATCAATGGCACTCGCGACGCCATCAATTCCGATGAAGACAAGGCGTTGCTGAAGCTGATGGCAGTCTGGCGCGGCAGCACCGCCGCCACACGCGGCGCCTTCATTGCATGGCTCGACGAAGAGGGCGAGTTGGGCGGCCGAAAAAAGAAAGCGGCTTGATCAGGAAGGCGGGGTTTAGATCATGGCGCGCATAAAAGGCGATAGCCGGACAGCCGATCTCCTAAGCTGGTTGCCGCCGGAGCCTGTCCAATCTTTCGATAGCGAAACCGTCCGCGCCGCATCCCTTCACGCGGGGCTATGCCGGGCACTGAAAGAGGCTCTTAGAAGCTGCAACAAGTCTCGCGAGCAGGTCGCGGAAGAAATGTCCGAGTACCTCGGCGAAGACGTTAGCAAAAACATGCTCGACGCCTATGCCTCGGAAGCACGCGCCGAACACATCATTAATGTCATTCGGTTTATCGCACTGATCAGTGCGACACGCGATCAACGCCTATTGAACTGGATCGCCGAAATGTTCGGGTGGGCGGTAATTGATCAGCGGTACTTGCCGGCGATCAACGTCGCTTTACTGGCCGATAAGAAAGAGGAAATCGAGCGGCAGCTTCAGGTGGCGCAGCGGAACCTGAAGAACGGGAGCGCCGGGCTATGAAGCAATGGTTTACGCCCGCCGATCTCGCTGCTTTGGCCTTGCCCGGCATGCCAGCCACAGCACGCGCCGTGCAGTTGATGGCGCAGCGTGAGAATTGGAAGCGCCCCGACTGGCAGTGGCCAACCAATGAGCAAGGGCGCTGGCGGCGCCGAGAAGCGCGCGGCGGTGGCGTCGAATATCACTATTCGCTGTTGCCGACCCGCGCACGGGCCAAGATCGTTTCAATGCATGTGACGCCCACTGGCGACGAGCGCGCCGAGGCAAAAGCCGACCTGTCACACCGTGAAATGTGGTCATTCTTCGATGCGCTCCCCGAGAGGAAAAAAGAAAAGGCACGTGAGAAGCTTGCGGCGCTGGATGAGATCAACGCATTGATCATTTCCGGCATGCACAAGGACATCGCTTGCCAGATGGTTGCGACGCAACGGGATATAGCGCTGCGCACTGTCTACAATTGGCGCGGGCTTGTGGCTGGAAAAGACCGGGCTGATTGGTTGCCATATCTCGCGCCACGCCACGTCGGCACGATGACTGAGGCGCCCTGTGATGCGGGAGCCTGGGAATATCTCAAGGCCGACTATCTCCGCCTGGAACGGCCGAACTTTTCAGATTGCTACCGCCGCTTGACGCGCATTGCCGAGGGCAAGGGTTGGACCATCCCGAGCAACGATGCCCTATTGCGGCGCGTCCAGGCGTTGCCGGCTCCGCTGCTGGTTCTGGCACGTGATGGCGTTGAGGCCCTCAAGCGCATGTTCCCAGCCCAGGAGCGCGACCGTTCGGTATTTCATGCGCTCGAAGCGGTCAATGCTGACGGCCATAAGTGGGACGTTTGGGTCCGCTGGCCCGATGGTGATATCGGCAGACCTGTCATGGTCGGCTTTCAGGACCTCTATTCCGGCATGATCCTGTCATGGCGCGTTGACCGGACTGAAAACAAAGAGACGGTGCGCCTTGCCCTCGGTGATTTGATCGAGACATTCGGCATCCCCGACCATTGCTGGTTGGATAATGGCCGCAACTTTGCAAGTAAGTGGCTGACCGGCGGTATCCCCAACCGCTACCGCTTCAAAGTTCGCGACGAGGAACCGGCCGGCATTCTCACAACTGTGGGAACCGAAGTCCATTGGACCACGCCCTATAGCGGGCAGTCGAAGCCGATTGAGCGGGCATGGCGGGACATGGCGCAGAGCATCGCGAAGGACCCGCGATTTGCTGGTGCCTGGACCGGAAACACGGTCGCGGCCAAGCCAGAGAATTACGGCAGCAACGCCGTCGATCTCGACATCTTTATTCAGGTCGTGGGCGAAGGGATCGCGGAACACAATGCCCGCCTCGGTCGCACGTCGCGCATCGCTGCCGGCCGTTCGTTACGCGATGTGTTCATGACCTCTTACGAGGTAAGTCCGATCCGTAAAGCAACCCCGGAGCAGCGCCGCCTTTGGCTGCTCGCCGCCGAGGGTATCCGGTCTGATACCGTCAACGGTTCCATGCGGATTGAAGGAAACCGTTATTGGGCGGAATTCCTGCACGCCTTTCGCGGCCAAAAACTGGTCGCACGGTTCGATCCGCAAAGCCTGCATGACGGCATCCATGTCTATCGCCTTGATGGCGCCTATGTCGGCTATGCCGACTGCATCGAAGCGGCCGGCTTCAACGATGTGAACGCGGCCCGCTCGCATGCCCAGACACGCCGCGCTTGGATGCGCGCCCAAACGGAGATGCTGAAGGCGGAACGCAAGCTATCGATTGAGGAAGTGGCGGCCATGTTGCCGACCATTGAGGAACCTGCACCGTTGCCCGAAACAAAGATCGTGCGGCCTGTCTTCGGAAATCTCGCGATGAAACCAGAAACCGAGATCGACCCCGACCGGGACGAAGACGAGGTGCTGACCAATTTTGGCCGGGGATTGGCCCTGGTCAAAAATAACGCCGACCTCTGATGCAACGGAGGCCGGCGCAAATGCAACCACAAACAGGAGCAGCCTATATGAACGCGATTACTGCTGACAAGGGTACTTTCAGCAACGAACACCAAGACGCCCTGCGCGACGAAGTGCGGGCCATCATGGAACGTGAGGGAATGTCTCAAGCCGATGTCTCGAAGGCATCCGGCGTCAAGTACGGCACCTTCACCGCTTGGTTGAGCGGTACTTATGCGGGCCGCAATGAGAATGTGGCGGCCGAGGTGCAAATCTGGCTTGAGGCTCGAAAAGAGCAACAGAACACCCTCACGAAGATCCCGCAAGCACCGGGCTTCCAAGCCACGACAACGGCTCGGCACATTCTCGACGTGCTGAGCTTCGCCCAGGCTTCGCCTGATTTCGTGTTGGTCGTGGGGGGCGCCGGCATCGGCAAAACAACATCGCTGAGGCGCTATCAGGAAACCAATCCAAACGTTTGGATGATTACCATGTCTCCGACCAGCTCGTCTCCGCATGCACTCTTGATGGAGCTTTGCGAAGAAATGCGCCTCTCCGAACGTCAGCCAATGAAGCTAATGCGCGCTATCGGCCGCAAGGTTGCAGGCTCCAGTGGCCTTATTATCGTGGATGAGGCACAGCACCTTACATCGAAAGCGATTGATCAGCTTCGGTCTATTTTTGATCTCGGCGGCGTCGGTGTCGCGTTGGCGGGAAATGAAACAGTCTATAGCCGCCTGGAGGGCGAAGGCCGCAAGGCCGGCTTCGCGCAGATGTATAGCCGCATTGGCATGCGAATTACGCGACCCAAACCACATGCACAAGACATCTGCGCGCTGATCAAGGCCTGGGGCATTGAGGACAAGGATCAGGCCGATCTGCTGAAAGTCATTGCCCGCAAGCCGGGCGCCCTTCGCGGCATGACGAAGGCTCTAAAGCTTGCCTCTATGCTCGCGGCCGGCGACGGGGCGCCGCTCGGCACCAAGCATATCAAACAAGCGTGGTCCCAACTTTCCAGCCAAGACCTCGCGGCGTAATGGGGGCAGCCATGTTGTCGAACGAACTTCGCAATATTGCCGCCGCAATTGCAGCCCTTCCGATTGACGGCGCCCATCGTCCCGATCTGGCGCAAAGGCTCGATGCTATTGCGGCCGGCGTCGAGAGCTTGGAAGCGATCACCATTCCTGACTATGTGCGCGTTATCCCGGCCGATTGCCGGGATAACGTCCTCGCCTTCCGAAAGGCGGGTGCCATATGAGCGCAAAGGCATTTGAGACGGGTGAACCCATAACACTCACGGCTGGCAGCGACGCTGCTACCGGCAAGGTGGTAGCTCATTGGCTGGCCGATCAAAGGCAGGTGCTGGCGATCAGCTTTGGTGATGGGAGCCGACACGCCATCGTTGTCGATCTCAAAAACGGCATAGACGGGAAATCGTCTGTCATCGTCGGGCCGGTGAACATGATAACGGCCCGTCAAGTCGCCCTCACGTTGCTCTCTGGTCGCCGGCCGCTACTCTCTGTGGCGGCCGAGGCCAACATTCTGGCGGTGGCCCTCATTGCGTTGACGGAAGGTGCGGCATGAGTGCGTCACGACCAACTTTGTCGCCCGCCGTCATTCAGCAGCATATCGCGAAGAGCTACGGTCTTGATGTTCGCCTGTTTAAGTCGAAGCGGCGAACCCGTCATTTAATTCGGCCGCGCCAGATTGCCATCTGGCTTACTAGAGAACTAATGCCGCTGTACTCGCTGGTGCAGATCGGTCGCGCTTACAACCGCGATCACACGACCGTTATGCATGCCATCCGCAAGATTGAAGAGATGTCACGTCGATCATCATCGTTCTTCGACATGCTGACGATCATCCAAGACGATATCCTCGCGACCACGCGGCCCGCCGATCCGAAAGATGTTTCGGATGAGCTACAGGCCCGAGAGCTGGCAAGGACGGTTTCGTTGGGCTTGTCATTGCTCGCCAAGAGCGATCCCGCCGCCACAATCCGCATCTTCGAGCCTATCGCCAAGCGGATTGCTTCGGGCCTGGAATCTACAGAGGCAACACAATGATGCGGGCACTCCTGGCGCGACTATTCGGCCGCCGCCGCAAAGCTCAGGCGCTCCCGCATTTTGAGCGGCTGCTGATTGGTAACACGATCACCACAAGGAAGGGTAAGTAACTATGACCACTGAGACCACCACCGCTATACCGGCCGGAATGATGATGGACGCCAAGGGACGTTTCGTCCCCGAACATCTCGTGGGCGATCTCGACAAATTGCAGGACCAACTTGTCAAGGCCGTGATGGGGTATGCCGAGCCGCTATCATCCCAGATTTCACGCTTTAAGGTGCATACGTTCGATGACGTCCACAGCTTCATGGCGCTGGCGGCCGAAAAATATGGGGCGAAGCCGCGTGGGCAGAAAGGCAACATGACGTTTCAGAGTTACGACGGTTGCCTGAAGCTGATTGTCGCCGTTCAAGACCGCCTCGACTTTGGCCCCGAGCTTCAGACGGCGAAAGACCTGGTTGATGAATGCATAGCCGAATGGGCCTCCGATAGCAGGGGAGAAATCCGAAAGCTTGTCACTCACGCCTTTGATGTCGATAAGGCGGGAAAGATCGACCGCGGAGCGCTTTTCTCTTTGCGGCGACTCAACATCGATGATCCGCGTTGGCTTCGGGCAATGGAAGCCATCGGCGACAGCATGCGCGTCACCGGTTCTAAGACCTATATCCGGCTTTATCGCCGCCCCTCGGCAACCGACAAATGGTCGCTTGTCACCATTGATCTTGCAGCGGCTTGAGGCAGGCAGCGGTGACACCCGACCAGATCGCCGAGCTGCTGGCATGCGAGGACTGCGCCTATGACAACGTTGCACACTGGCGTCGCATCGTGTCACCAGACGCCCGGCGATCTTGGGAACGGGCCGCACGGCAGGCCATGGATCGGATGAAACAGGCGGCAATGGGGCTCGTCGGCGGCCCCATCGGGCGAAACGCTCTTTCGGTGTTGATGCGTGAACGCATCGACGATCTCGCTCGCGAAATGACTGGTATAGAAATCGTCATCGCCCCGGCCGATTGGCCAGCCTATCTCGAAAGTCTCGATGGTCGGGGTTGGTTGATGGGTGAAAGTGAGCGCGATAGAGCCGCGCGCCGGATAGCCGGCCGGCAGAAACAGAACCATCGCTACATCGTGAAGCTCGCCCGCATTTTGGCGCTGGGCCTCGAACACCCCGCCATGGTGCCGGTAAATCCTACATCCTCGGAGGCAGCATGAATGAACCTCGCGTAATAGCCGCCCTTGACCTCGCTTGCTTATTGCAGGTGCTGGGCGCCCGTCTGTCAACATTGGCGCCAGAAGAGCGCGTCAGATTGCGCCGTTATACGGTGCGCGGAATGGCAGCTCTCAATGGCCGGCCGTTGCCGGCCGGTGAAGAAATCGACTTGCCGACTGGGCTTGCTGCGTTCGATGCAATCTGTTCGGCATTGGTCGGCCTGGGTATCTCAAACGCCGAGTTGGCCGCGCACTTCAACGATGGCGCGTTGAACCGGACACGCTAGGAGCCGCGACGATGACGAACACAACTGACCCTCGCCGGGCGGAGATTGCCAAGATTAAGATCGGGCAAAAGGAGCTTCGCCTTGATGAAGAGACTTATAGGGCAATGCTGAAGGCGCGGACGGGATGCCGATCTGCTGCCGATCTGACAGGCATCCAACGGCGAGCGATCCTTGATCACATGGCAAGCCTCGGTGCCTTCAAAGGGCATGCGAAGCCAGCCCGCAATGCCGTGGCGCGCAAGGTCTTCGCGCTTTGGGATGAGTTGGCCAAGGCGGGCAAGGTACGCGATACATCGCGCGAAGCGCTGCGCGCTTTCGTTCGTCGTCAGACTATCAACAAGAAGCAACCGGAGGGTATTGGCGACCCGGAATGGCTGACGGCAAAGGACGCAATCCGGGTCATCGAAGCGTTGAAGGCATGGTTAGAGAGGGACGGCAATGGAAAGCTTGCGTGAGCGCTACGGCTATTTGCCGCGAGGCCTCGTGATCGTCAACGAGACGGTGGGCGAAGATGCAATGTTGCGCCTCGCTGCCAAGCTGGGCGGGCTACGGGTTCGTTGTGCGCGGGCATGGAGCGCGGATCATGAGATTGCCCAGCTATTCGGTCAGAACACTGCCGAGGTAATTCGGCACGCCTTGTTTACTGGCGGTATCGATCGTTGGGACGTCCCCATGATGGGACATGCCTTGACGCGCGCCCGTCGCGCCCGCATCCTGGCCCTTCGGAAGGAAGGTAAGACCGCAAACGAGATTGCTTTGTTGCTTGGCATCACGCAGCGGACTGTATTCTATCGGCAAGATGAAACCGAAGCAGATCCCCGGCAGATCGACCTAGAGAGCTTACTTAAGCAGACTGGCTGAAACGTCTCACACCCCTTTCAGGTGCCCTCTCTGTTTCACTAAGACCGTCCCATTGGGGCGGTTTTTTCTTTGGCGAAACGAGAGGCCTATAGATGGCTAAGACGCTTCCGCGCGGCATTCGGAACAACAACCCTGGCAACTTGCGCCGGAGCGGCGATAAGTGGCAGGGCTTGGCGCCGCAACAGACCGACCGAGAATTCTTCGTTTACATCGACGCCGTTTATGGCATCCGTGCTCTAGCGCGTACCCTGATCACCTATCAGGACAAATACGGCCTTAACACCATCAACGGACTAATCTCCCGGTGGGCACCCAACACCGAGAATGACACGGGCGCCTATATCGACAGCGTCGCCAAGGGCCAGCCGGTGACCGCACCCCTGGACTTGCACAGGTATGATCATCTTAAGCCTCTTGTTCTCGGCATCATCCAGCACGAGAACGGTGTGCAACCCTACACGGCGGCACAAATCGACAAGGCTTTGGCACTGGCCGGTGTTGAGCCGCCGCGCAAGCCGCTTGCGCTAACCGGAACGGTCAAGGGCGGCACAGCCTCGGCGCTCGGCATTGCAGGGACGGGTGTTAGCGAGACGCTGCAGGATGCGGCAGCGCAAATAAGCCAACTGACACCGTATCTCGAAACTGCAAAATGGGCGTTCCTTGCGCTCACATTGGCCGGTGTCGGTTACATGCTGTATCGCAGGTGGGACGATCATCGTCGGTTGGCGCGATAGCCATGGGCGCCGCGATCTGGCTGGTCGTTCGGCCGTATGCCCTTAAGGCACTGGCCGTAGTCGCGGCCATCGTCACGGTTCTCGCAATCCTGGCCCGCGCAAAGAACGCGGGCCGGATGGCAGAGCGCGTCGAAATAGCGCAACAGGCCAGCCGGATCGAAAGGGAGATGGCCAAGGCCGGGGCAAAGAGAACGACCCAGGCCGAAATGCTGAAGCGCCTTGACGAGGGGACGTACTAATGAACCGCCTTTTACTTGCGACGGCGCTGCTGGTTGCCGGGTGCGAGATACCGCGCAATATTCCGACCTGCCCCAGGATCATCGAATATAGCGGCGCGTTTCAGGCACAGGCTCAGGCACAGATAGCGGCAACCATACCGGAAGGATCGCCAGTTGACGTGATGCTTCAAGATGGAATGCACCTGCGCGATCAGGTCCGATCTTGCGAGCGTGAGCGAGGCAAGCATGCACTTTGAAACTCAGTTGGTCGCCTGGGCTTTCGGCTTACTGACGGTCTTCATTGTCGCCGTGTTCGGGCTGCTCAAGTGGTTCTTTTCCCGCTACATCAGTGGTGTGGATGCGCAAATCGCGGCTCTCGAAAACCGTCTTTCTGCAGCCAGTAAGGAAAGCAAAGAGGCGATTGAAAAGGAGGCAAATCAGCGTCGCGAGCTTGAGCGTGAATTCCGAGGCTTCCTCGCCTTGCTGCCCCAGCAATACGTTGCGCGTGAAGACTGGATACTTATGGCGTCGAAATTCGACAGCAAAATGGATGGCCTCGCCAACATGCTGACCAACGCAGTCAAAGAGCTTTTAATACGGGGACCTAAATGAATGTGATTGATATGGATCGCGCAAAGCGGGAAACAGCCCGCTGGCGCATCCTTTGCACGCTCAACGCCGGCCGGCCGATTGGCGTATCTGAGATGATCATCTTTCGTGCGCTCTCGGACGCGGAACTGCACCTGTCGCCGCATGAAGTCCGGGAAGAACTGGACTATCTCGAAAAGAAAGACCTCGCTCAAACGAAACGAAGCGGCGGCAATTGGTCGGCGGAATTGACTGCCAGGGGCATCGATATTGTCGAATACACGGCCGAGTGCCCGGCGGGCATCTCGCGCCCTGAAAAGTATTGGTGACGCCATGCCGCCGCGTTCAAAAATCTTGCTGCTGCCGGCCGAGGTTCGCCAGGAGCTAGACCAGCGATTGATCGCGGGTGGCTTCAGCGGCTTTGTGGAGTTGTCGGAGTGGCTGTCGAGTAAAGGCTATGAGGTAGGCAAGAGTGCGATCCATGCCTATGGCCAGTCGTTCCAAGATAAGGTCGATAAGATCAAGCTCGCGACAGAACAGGCCAAGGCGATTGTCGAAGGCAGCAGCGATGACGGCGCAGCTATGAACGAGGCGCTGATGCGCTTGGTGCAAGAACGGCTGTTCTCGATCCTAGTCGAGGCGAATATTGATCCGAAGACGATCAACATTTCTTCGATCACGAAATCGGTCGCCGAGCTTGGTCGCACAGTTATTAAGCAGAAAGAGTTCCGTCAGAAATACGACGCAGAACTCGCTGCCCGTACCAAGCTGGCGGGTGACAAGGTTGCGGCCATGGCACGCGATAAAGGATTGTCGGCAAGCGTGGCGCAACAGATGCGCCGCGAAGTGCTGGGCATCAGGGTAAGGCCGCCGAAAGATGACGGGGCCAATGTCTGAGAACACCGGCATTGATGACGTTCTAACGCCGGCTGAGTTGCCAGCGGATCATGATCCGCTGGCGGACGGCATTCTGATGTTGCATCAGAAGAAGTGGCTTGAGGATGCATCATCTCTCAAGCTGGCCGAAAAGGGCCGCCGCACCGGCATCACCTATGCGGAGGCGCTGGACGATACGATTACCGCCGCGTCATCGACTGAGGCGGGCGGCGATAACGTAATCTATATCGGCGACACGAAGGAAAAGGGCATTGAGTTCATCCGATACGTGGCGCACTTCGCCCGCGTCATCGCGAAAGAGCTTTGCGAGATCGAGGAGTTTCTTTTCGAGGATCGCCGTTCTGACGGCAACAGCAAGCACATAAACGCCTACCGCGTTCGCTTCAACAGCGGCAAGCAAGTTGTGGCGCTGTCGTCTCGGCCTGAGAATATTCGCGGCTTGCAGGGCATCGTGGTTATCGACGAGGCGGCCTTTCACAAAGACGTGGGCGCCGTAATCGAGGCCGTTAACGCCCTGCTGATCTGGGGCGGTAAAGTACGGATCATCTCTTCCCACAACGGGGAGGACAACCCATTCAATCAGCTGATCAAGGACACGCGGGCCGGGCTGTATGATTACAGCATCCATCACATCGCGTTTAGCCTCGCCGTCGATAACGGACTATTCGAGCGCGTATGCTTGATTCGTGGCGAACAACCGACTGATGCAGGCAAGGCTGAATGGTTGAGCCGTATCCGCCGATCTTATGGCCCGCGTCATGAAGCCCGAGACGAAGAGCTAGAGGCGATCCCGCGCAAAAGCTCGGGGGTCTACTTCCCGCGAAATCTGGTGCAGCAAAGCCAGGATGAGACAGTTCCGACCATCTCCTTCAACAAGCCGGCCGGTTGGTATCTCGATGACCAGCGGCTGCGGCAGGCGGAAGAATGGTTCCTTGAGCATCTCAAGCCGGTGTTGGATCGATTGGACCCAAGGCGCCGCAGTGTGTTCGGTCAGGACTTCGGCCGGGATGGCGATTTGTCAGTCATCGTGCCGGCACAGGAGATCGGCGCCGGTAGGTGGCGGGCGGCGTTCAACCTCGAACTGCGCCGCATTCCGTTCGACGTTCAGCAATATCTCTTGTTCAAGATCATTGATGCATTACCGAATTTTCATCATGGCTCGCTCGATGCACGGGGAAATGGTCAGTCACATGCCGAAGCCGCGCAGCAGAAATTCGGCGTCGAGCGCATCACATGCGTCAAAGCGACAGTCGAATGGTATGCGAAGTGGTTCCCCGAATATCGGGCCGCGCTTGAAGAACGATCTTTCTTGTTGGCGGCTGGTGAGGATGTGCTGTCCGATCACCGCTTGTGCATTCTGAAAGGTGGTCGCCCGGCCGTCTCCGATGATCATGTTAAAGGCTCTGATGGCGAGCAGCGGCATGGCGACAGCATGATTGGCAGTCTGTTGGCCTGGTCCGCCACGGAAACGCCAGCGGAGCAGTTCGGTTACACCACACTTAGAGACGCCGTCGATATCAAGGCCGGCGCCTTCAGAACGAAAGGTTGCATGTAATGGCGAAGCTGCTGGGGCCTGATGGCCAGCCGATCAATCGTGCGGCGTTGGCCGAGGAAGTGGCCACGCCAACACTGACGGGCGTGCGGTCACTCTGGAGCGATACCGTTGCGTCAGGCCTCACGCCGTCCCGGCTTGCCAGCATCCTGATGCGCGCGAACGACGGCGATATATTCGACTATCTGACGCTGGCGGAAGAGATGGAGGAACGCGAGCCCCACTATGGGTCGGTTCTCGGCACTCGCAAGCGCGCAATCTCCGGTCTTGATGTGACTGTAGAGGCGGCGAGCGATGAGGCAAGAGATCAGGAGATCGCCGACGCGGTGCGGGATCTGGTGAATAAGCCGATCTTTGGCGAAATGCTGGACGATCTACTCGACGGTCTGGGCAAGGGTTTCTCCGCAGTCGAAATGATGTGGGGCCTGACGCAGAAAAAACGGATGATGCCGGTATCCTATGAATGGCGCGATCCGCATTTTTTCCAGTTCGACCGGATAACAAAGCGTGAACTCATGCTGCGGGATGACAGCAATCCGGACGGCGTACCGTTGCCACCCCATAAATTCATTATCCATACACCGCGCTTAAAAGCTGGCATCCCCATCCGAGGCGGCTTGGCGCGGTTGGCGTCGTGGTCATTCATCTTCAAAAGTTACGGCGTGAAAGACTGGATGGCCTTTGTTGAGGTCTTTGGCATGCCGCTACGGTTGGGACGCTATGGCCCGAGTGCAACCAAGGAAGACAAGGAGACGCTGCTGCGTGCCGTGGCCAATCTCGGGAGCGATGGCGCGGCGATCATTCCTGAGTCGATGCGTATCGAATTTCCGGCCGTTGTGACAGGTGACGGCTCCAAGGTGTTTCGCGAGCTTGCCGAATGGGTGGATAAGCAAACATCGAAGGCCGTTCTCGGTCAAACCATGACGACGGATGACGGCGCCAGTTTGGCGCAGGGGCAAGTCCATAATGATGTGCGCCGGGATATCCAGGTTGCTGACGCCCGCCAGACCGCGAACACCATCAATCGCTTCCTGGTTCAATCGTTCGTCGATTTCAATTTCGGAACGCAGGAAAACTATCCGGCTGTCCGGTTGCCTGTAATCGAACCTGAGGACACAACCGAGCTTGCGACCGCATTGGAAAAGTTGGTGCCGCTCGGTCTTAAAGTCGAAACGTCAGTTATCCGTGACAAGCTCGGCCTGCCAGACCCGGCAGACGATGCTGATGTCTTGCAGGCTGCGGTCAAGCCGCAGGCGACTGACCGCGCGACCAATCGGCACAGGCCGGGTTGTCCTTGCTGTGGCACCGTGCGGGCACGCAACAGCGTGCAAGTCGGGAATGCCGATGGCATCGACCGCATGATCAATGATGAACTAAACGACGGTTGGGAGCCCGTTATGTCGCCGCTGATTGATCCGGTCGAAAAGCTGCTGTCGGAATGCAAAAGCTACGAAGAAGCAATGGAGCGTTTACCGGAACTGGCGGGTTCGGTCGATCCGGCTGCCATCATCGAGAGCTTGACGCGGATGTCATTCACCGCGCGGGCGCAGGGCGATGTTACCGACGATCTGGATTAGGCCATGGCGGAAGAATACGCATTCGATCCGAAGCCCTCGCCGGAAGCGCTGGCTTTCCTGAAATCGAAGCGGCTGAAGCCGGGCTTTTCCTATAAGGACGTTTGGGGGGAAGAGCACGCTTACAACTTCACTGTCGCGAAGATGTTGCAGGCCGACTTGCTCAAGTCGGTGCAGCAGAGCCTAGTTGATGCACAGGCGGCGGGACAGACTTTCCGCGATTGGGCGAAGGGCATTCAGCCCGAGCTTGCGCGGCGCGGCTGGTGGGGCAAGGGCATCCAGGCTGACCCGAAGACCGGCGAAGAAAAGCTGGTCCAGCTTGGAAGCCAGCGCCGACTGCGTACCATCTATGACGCCAACATGCGATCCGCACGCGCGGCCGGTCAATGGGAGCGCTTCCAGCGGACCAAGACAGCCTTGCCCTATCTGCTGTATGAGCTGGGTCCAAGCGAGCGGCACCGTCCTGAGCATGTCGCACGGGCCGGGAAGATCGCGCCGATTGATGATCCTATCTGGCAATACTGGATGCCGCCCAACGGATGGGGCTGCAAATGCCGGGTTCGACAGGTCGGCCGCACAGAGGCCGCCCGTCGAGGCTTTGCCCAGCAGCCAGCGCTGACGGCTAGTGACATGACAGACTGGACCAACAGCAGGACCGGTGAGACCTTCCGCATTCCCAAGGGTATCGATCCCGCCTGGGCCAGCAATGCCGGCCTTGCCCGACAGCAAGGCGAAGCCACGCGATTGCTCGGCGAAAAGCTGATTGACGCCGATCCCGCAACCGCCGCCGCCTTATGGGATGGTGCCGCCAAGAGCCTGACGCCGGGCGTCACTCAGGACTGGCAGCGTTTCGTTGACCGCTATTGGAATGCGCCTGACGCTGCGGCCCGCGATCATAAGGGTGGTTCTCGCTTCGTCGCCGGTATGCTCAAGCCGCAGGTGATAGATGCGCTCAGGCAGCGCGGGGTTGTCGTGTCATCTGCCGCCATCACGATTGATGACAAGCAACTCCTGCACCTCTCACGTACTGACAAGCTGACAGCGGCCGTCGAATTGCCGGACAGGAGCATCGGCAAAGGTGTGGCGATTTCGCGTGAGGACATGGAAGGCTTGCCGGCCATCCTTGCCGAGCCTGAAGCTGTGCTGCTGGATCGCGAACGCGGCACCATTGAGGTGGTGTTTCAGCCGTCACAGGAGGACGGGCGTCTCGGGCGCATCATCATCGAGACGGATAAGCGCGTACCGGTGACGCCATCGCTTGCCGACGAGAAGCGGACTAAGCCGACAGTGAACAGCATCACCACCGCCGGCCTTGCCCGGCCGGCCAATGTCTATGACGAGAATGTCTATGAGGTGCTCTGGAAGAGATAGGATCGGTTGGAGGGCGTCACTTCCTCATTCCGGGGCGCTCGCCCCGTGCCTGACCGTCTTCCAGGCGCTCAACCGATCCTGGGATTGACTCTAGAAAACGCTCCGCTAAAAATCAAGCCGTGGACGCCCGAGCGGGGTATTTGGCCCCGGATGTAGCGGTCAGGCGCCCGATCCGGCCCCAAAGCCTCTTAATCGCTCTTAAATTCCTCTTAAAACCCTGATCCGGGACGCCCCCGCTAGCCGTGGCGTCTCCGAACCTTGTTCGCCCCATATCGAGGGGGTGACGCCCTAGGATCGGGGCATGACAAAAACCACCTCAATTCCCGGCTCCCTCGCGAAGCTTCCCTCGGTCGGTGCGTTTAGCCGGCCGGGGGATGCCCTCGATATCGGCCGTGCCCTTAATGAGCTTCCGGCGGGTGCTGTGCCGGACTGGATCGAACTGTTGCCGGCGGCTGAGACTGTAGCTGGAGCCGATGGCCGCCAGTGGTTGAACGATCAGCCGCAATCCGTCGCCGCCGCCTTCGGCCGCCCATTGCCGGTCGATTGGGAACATGCCTCGGAACTCGCTGCACCGCTCGGCAAGGAAGCCCCCGCCGCAGGCTGGATTGAAGAATTGCAGGCGCGCGACGGCGGATCGATTTGGGGTCGCGTCGAATGGACCGAGCGCGCAAAGGCACAGATCCAGGCTCGCGAGTATCGCTTCATTTCCCCCGTCTTCGATTACGAGCGGGCGACCCTCCGCATCCGCCGCATCGTTTCGGCCGGGCTGACGAACAGCCCGAACCTTTCCCTTCGCGCGCTCAATCGGGCGCAACTTCTCGACCACGCAAACCAACCAGGAGAAACCGGTATGAGCAACCGCGTGACCAAGTCCCTCGGCCTGATCGATGGGGCGAACGATGACCAAATCGTCGCAGCTATCGACAAGCTGAAGGGCGATTTTGAGACGGCAAAGAACCGGGCGGAAACGCCCGACATCAACCATTTCATGCCGAAGGCCGACTATGACGCGGTCCTTGCTCGCGCGACCAACGCCGAAGCGAAGTTGAAGGAAACCGAGGACGGCGCTCTGAAGGCCGAAGCCGAGGCCGTAATCGATGCCGCGCTGAAAGACGGTAAAATCGTTCCGGCAAGCCTTGACTACTACCGCGCAACCTGCCGTGACCGCACTGGTCTGGATGCATTCAAGGCTTTCGCTGCCTCGGCACCGAAGGTCGTTGCCGATAGCGGCCTTGACGGCAAGACCCCATCGAACAGTGGCGGCACGCTCACGAATGAAGAGCGCGCGGTGTGCAGGCAGCTCGGCCTGACGGACGAGCAGTTCGCCAAGGCCCGCGCGTAACCCCCGACCTCAATGCAAGCAAGAGGAACAATCGATGATCGTTAATTCCGCTGCCCTTTCCAATCTGTTCGTTGGTTACAAGGCAGCCTTTCAACAGGGCTTCAACGAAGCCACACCGGACTACACCAAGATCGCGACGGAGGTGCCCAGCGCCACGGCCGCCGAGGATTACGCCTGGCTCGGTGAATGGCCGCGTCTCCGCGAATGGATCGGCGACCGCGTCGTGAAGGATATCACGGCGCACAAGTACACCGTGACCAACAAGTCGTATGAAGCGACAGTGGGCGTTCCCAAGCCCGCCATCGCCGATGACACCTTCGGCGTTTACAAGCCGATGATGCAGGAGATGGGGCGGGCGGCACGTATGCATCCCGACGAAATGATTTTCTCCCTCTTGTCCGCGGGTTTCGGCACTCTCTGCTATGACGGCCAAAATTTCTTCGATACCGATCATCCGGTACTGACTGATGGCACCGCTGGTACAGTCTCGAATATGCAGGCCGGTACGGACCCGATGTGGGCGTTGCTCGATACCAGCCGCGCACTACGTCCGCTGATCTATCAGAAGCGTCAAGAATACCAGTTCGTCTCGGTCGATAAGCCGAATGACGAGTCCGTCTTCAAGTCGAACCAGTTCCTCTACGGCGTCGATGGTCGCGGCAATTCGGGCTTTGGCTTCTGGCAGATGGCCTATGGCTCAAAAGCTCCCCTCACGCTGGAGAACTTCCGCGCCGCTTGCGAGGCGATGGGCGCTCTCAAGAGCGACGAGGGCCGGCCTCTCAACATCAAACCGACCATCTTGGTTCATGGTCCCAGCAACCGCAGCAAGGCGCGCGACTTGATCCTGGCTGCGAACCTCGCGAACGGCCAATCGAACACCGAGTATCAGGCGGTCGATCTGTTGCAAACCGGCTGGCTCGACTGAGGCAAGCGATGAGGAAAGCACTCTCTATCATCGCGCCGGCTGGCCCGTTCTGGCGGGCCGGTCTGAAGTTCGACCGAGAAGCGCGTGTTATCGCCCTGGACGAGCTGACGAAAGATCAGCTCGAAAAAATCAAGAGCGAGCCGCGCCTGTCGGTCGAGGCGGCCGAGTTGCCGGATGATGGCCGCAGCGGCGGCACGACTGGTGACGAAAGCGGCAAGGCACCCGCCAAGGAAGCGGGCGGCAAGGCCACATCCGGCAAGAACAGGAAATAGCCCTGTTCACGCCTCGCCTTGAGACCTCGATCAGTGCGGCGGCATCGGCAATCCAAAAGGTTGTCGATGCCGCCCATGTACCGACAAAGGTTCGCCGGGACGCATTGACGGAAATCCGCATTCGCCTCGACGAAGCAGAGAAGAACCTGAAGGACTGATCCTTGTACGCATCCGCGCAAGATATCATCGACCGCTACGGCAACGATGGCTGGCTTGTCACCGATCAGGACGACCAGACTGGAATTGACTCCAAAGCCGAGCGCGCGTTGAACGACGCTGCGGCGCGGATCGATGCGAAGCTGGCGGCGCGTTATCAGTTGCCGCTCACGGCCGCCCAATTGGTGACGGCCGGCGAAGCCTTGCGCGGACTGGCTATCGATATCGCTCGTTATTTCCTCGCCAGCAATGGAACGCTGCTGACCGACGATATCCGCAAACGGTACGAAGACGCCGTGAAGCTGCTCGATGATATCGCAGCCGGCAAAGCCGCTCTGCCGATGCCGCCGGTTGAAGTGCCGGGCGGTGATAATTCAAGCGATACAGTACAGATGACTTCCGAGCCGCGATTGTTTACGCGCCGTCGCATGTGGGGCCTGTAATGAGCATCGCGCTTCAAATTCAACCCCAAGGCATCGAGCAACTTGAAGGCGCGCTATCGCGTCTCGCTTCTCCCGACTTGCATTCGTATCTGGAGGTCATGGGCGCTTTGGTCGAAAGCCAAACCCGCGCCCGCCTCTCAGAGGAAAAGAAAAGCCCCGGCGGTGAAGAATGGGCGGAATGGTCTGCGCGCTATGCCAGCACTCGCCACAGCGGCCAAAAGCTGCTCGAAAGCCGGGGCGACCTTATCGGCGATATTCACTACATCGTCGAAGGCGATGCGGTGTGGATCGGCTCGGCGCTGGTCTATGCCGCAAAGCACCAGTTGGGCGCCAAAGACGGCACCACGCCTGCCCGCGAGTATCTTGGCCTATCGACGGCCAATGAGGCGGACCTGATCGAGGAAAGCCTTCTCTTCCTAGCGGCGCAGGTTGAGGCAGGGCGTCAATGATCTACGACTTGCTCTCCCTCCGCGATGCCGTCGCCACGAAACTGAAGGCTGAACTCCCACAGCTTAAAGAGTGCGTCCCGCATCCAGGCCGGTTCGATCTGGCCGAACTTGCCAATTACAGCATGCAGTCGCCGAGCCTCCGCATAGGCATGCTCGGCATGCAGCGGCCCGATGCCGTTCACACGTCGGAAACCGATTACCCCTTTCGTTTGGCGGCCTATGTCACCACCGCCGACCAGCCGAAGAAACCGCGCGATGTTACAGCCCTGGAAATCGTCAACTATCTTTTGGCGAAGCTGCCCGGCCGGCAATGGGGTGGTGAAAACGTGCTGCCGATCCAGGCGCTGACGGTGACGGCCGACAACCTCTATTCCTCGAAAGTCGGCACCAAGGGTATTTCACTTTGGGCCGTGACCTGGTTGCAGCCGATCCGCCTCGGTGGCGACGACCTGGTGCTTGAGGTCGGCAATGGCTGATCTCGCTTTTCTGCTCGCCGAACTCGACCGCCGCCTAGCCAATATGCTCAAGGTCGGCACGGTCGTTAAGGTCGATCACGGCAAGGCGCTGGCGTCGGTCGAAATCCGGACGGCGAGTGGCACGATCACCACGCGGCTCGTGCCGATCCCGGCGGGGCGCGCGGGAGAGGTCAAGCGTTGGTCTCCTGTCTCCGTAGGCGAGCAAGTGATGGTTGCTAGCCTCGGCGGCGAGACTGGCGCGGCTTTCATCATTGGTCCCTATTATCAGGCGAGCATGCCGGCGCCGGGCAACAACGGCACAACCGAAATTGTCACTTTCCCTGACGGAACCGTGATTGAGCACGATTGGGGCGCCGGTCAGATGAGCATCAAGACCCCCGCCGATCTAACCATCGAAGCGGCAAACGTCACCATGAAGACGGGCACAATTCGCTTTGTGTATTCCGCCTTTGAAATGGTGGAAAGCTGATCATGGCTCACGGTATCGCCGTCAAAGGCTTGGACGCTGCCGGCGGCACGCAGATTGCTGCCGGCCGTCGCACCACCTGGAATGGCCAACCGATCGTCTGCCTCGGCGATCCGGTGACCCCGCATGGCAACGGCACGCATAGCAGTCCGGTGATGGCGGAAGGCCATCACGCGATCCGGTGGAACGGCATTCCTGTTTGCTTTGAAGGACACCACGCGAATTGCGGCCATGCCACCAGCGGCCGGCCGAAGACCACCAGCGACACACTTTGAAAAGGAGCAGTGCATTGGCGACGAAAACCTACACCGTTATTTCCGGTCTCAGTCACGCCGGGAAATTCTACAAGCCCGGCAAAACAATCGAACTGTCGGACCGACAGGCCCAATACCTAGTCCTGGGTGGCCAGATCACCGAGGGCAAGGCGAAGCCGGCGCCGGCCGCTAAGGTCGCAAGGACGGAACCGGATCACCCTGGGGCCGTGGCTCCGGCGAAGAAGACGAAGTAATCATGCGCGGCATGACGGCTGCCGGCGGCAAGGTCTTGAGCGATGAAGCTCATATCTCGCAGTCGGTCATGGACATTCTGATGACGCCGCTCAATTCCCGGGTCATGAGGCGTGACTATGGCAGCCGTTTGCCGTTGCTGATGGACCGGCCCATCACCCAGGAAAACGCGGTTGAGGTCTATGCAGCCGTCGCGGAAGCGCTGGGCAGATGGGAGCCGCGCATCCAGGTGCAGCGCATTCAGCTTGTTTCGGGCAATCAAGCCGGCGGTGCGGTGTTCGAAATCGCCGCAATCAATCTCGAAACCGGCAAGCCCTGGAACTTGACCTTTAGCCAGGAGCAAATCGCCAGATGAGCGCCTTTACCGCCGTCGATCTCGCCAACCTGCCAGCACCGAACCTGATTGAGCCGTTGGATTTTGAGACGATCTTCGAGGATATGAAGGCCGATTTCATTGCTCGGAACCCGGCCGAGTATACGGCTTTGGTGGAGAGCGATCCTGGCATAAAGCTTATCGAGGCCGCCGCCTATCGCGAATTGCAGGTGCGGCAGAGCTTCAACGAGAGAGCAAAAGCTGTGTTGCTCGCTCAGTCGCGCGGCCCCGACCTCGATAACCTCGCAGCCTTTTATGAAGTGGAGCGGCGGCTTGTCGATCCCGGTGACCCGGCCGCATACCCGCCGATTGATCCCATCTGGGAGTTGGACGAAGATCTCCGGCGCCGCGCGCAGATGGCGCCGGAAGCGCTGACAGTTGCCGGGTCGGAAGGGGCTTATGTCTTTCATGCCCTATCGGCTGGCCAGCAACCCATCGACATGCAGGTTGACAGCCCGTCACCCAATGTCATCACCGTTACCTATCGATACGCCCCATCTCCGGTCGCCTCGCAGGTTCGCCATGCAAGCGTTGATTCGCCTGTACCCGGTCAAGTCGTGGTGGCCGTTCTATCGCGCGTTGGCGATGGGACGCCGTCGCCTGACCTCGTACAGCAGGTGCGCAACAGTCTCGGCGATGAGGACGTACGCCCGCTGACGGACGATGTCTATGTCAACCCTGCCGCAATTATCTCTTATCAAGTCGAAGCTGAAATCACCCTCTATAGCGGCATCGATAGCGAGTTGATCCGTCAGGCCGCGGTGGATGCGGTTCAGCAGCTTGCGACCGAGCGCCACCGCCTGGGTGATACAATTGCATTGTCGGCCGTTGACGGCGCGCTGTGTCGCCCTGGCGTCCAGAAGGCACGGATTGTCCAGCCGGCGGGCGACATCATTTGCACCAAGGCTCAGGCGGCCTTTTGTACCGGCATCACCGTGACCGTCGCCGGTGTCGCTAATGTCTGATGTGGTCACGATCCTGCCGGCCAATGCGACGCAGCTTGAACGCGACGTTGAGGCAGCGGCGGCACGTATTGGCGATGTGCCGTACCCGGTCGATACGCTCTGGAACCCGGATAAATGCCCGGTTGTCTTTCTTCCCTGGCTTGCCTGGGCGCTGTCCGTGGATCTCTGGAAATCGGATTGGCCCGAGGCCCGCAAGCGTGCGGCGATCAAACGCAGCATCGCTTGGCATCGTCGCAAAGGCACTGTGGGGGCAGTGCGCCGGGCAATTGCAATGCTCGATATGGAGATGATCGAGATCGTCGAATGGTTCCAAGTCGAGGCAAAACGCGACACTTACGCGGTGTTGCATGGCCGGCCTTATACCTTCGCCGTCAATGCCGGCCTGTCCTCACGCAGCGTCTCAATGCAGATGTGGGATGAGCTATTCGACGCAATCTGGGAAGCGAAGAATGTCCGCTCTCATCTCATGCAATTGCGGCTCTACCTGACGCAGCATTGCATCGCGCCGCGCATCGGTGCCGCCGCGTATTTCGGCGAAGACACCACGATCTATCCGTATGAGCTTCAGCCCATAGAGCAATCGGAAGAGACCTATTATGGCCTTGCGCACTATGGCGCGGAAGTCGGCTACCTCTATCCAAGAGCGAGTTAATTCACATGGCTGATGATTATTATACGCTGATCACTTCGACGGGTAAGGCAAAGCTGGCGGCAGCGATAGCTGCGGGTGTCGCTGTCAACATCACTCAGATGGCGGTTGGTGATGGCATGGCGGCGCCGAGTGAAATCCAGACGACGCTTGTCGCCGAGAAGTATCGGCAGGCGATCAACGGCATTCGCGTTTTGCCGGATAATCCGGCCTGGGTCGAGATCGAGGGCGTCATTCCGCAGACAGTTGGCGGCTGGTATGTGCGAGAAGTCGGCATCTTCGATGATGCAGGCGCGCTGATCGCCGTCGCCCGTTACCCGGAAAGCTTCAAACCGCAGCTCGATAGCGGCACCGGCAAGGACCTATATATCCGGTTGATCTTGGAGGTCGGAAATACGTCCTCGGTTAATTTGCTGATTGATCCGGCAATCGTTCTGGCCACGCGCAAGTATGTGGATGACACCATGGCCGACCACGAGAACAGCCATGACCACCCATATGCAACGACCGAGTTGCCGGGCTTCGTTGAACTGGCAACCCTTTCCGAGGCCAGAGAAGGCGCAGACGATCAGCGCGCAGTGACACCCAAGGGGTTATGGGGCGCGCTGAATTCCGTGGTACAGGCCGGGCAATGCTACTTGCAGCTCGTTGGTGACAATCTCGTCCTCATCCCCAAGAACGGGGATCTGATGTTCATCGGCGGCAAGCCCGTACACGTGCCCGGCACTGGTGTGCAACTCGGTTCTGCCGGTAACGCCGTTAACACGTCGTATTATATCTACGCGCAGGCCGATGATGCCTCGCTGCAACTGGAAAAGTCCGCGACTGCATATACAACCGACCCCACCACGGGCATCACCGTTAAGATCGGGGCGCCGTCAAGAACGTTGGTTGGTTTCGCGCGTACCGATGCGAATGGCAAGTGGATCGACACGCAAGGAAACGTCGGTGTGCTTTCCTGGTATCAGCAGCGGCCCAAAAGCAGCGCTGCCGCACAGACCTCGTCCGGTACGACCCTCGCGTCAAACGGCCAACACCAATTAGCCGGGACGGCAAGCCGCAATTTCTTTCTATGCTGGGCTGGCGCTTCGGTGGACCTTCAGATTGCGTTGGACGCCAGCGTGAGCACCACAAATGGTCTCATTACTTGGATGCACCTAGACGGCGTTGCCGGTAAGAACGCGATCATGACGAACCAGACACCGAACCGGTGGCAGCAGATCGTCAGCACAAAGGCAACCGGCCTATCAGAGACTCAGCATCTGCTTGAAGTCTATGTGGCGTGCCAAGCCGGGCCGGTCATAACCATTTACCACAGTTATTCAGAACTCACGGTTCAAGGCTGAGAGGTTCGGCATGTACTATCTCGACACGAAGGATGGTCCCAGCAATTCGCTATATCCAAAGCCCTTTCAGAACAGGAACGGGGTTGACGTCATCGACGAAGATTTCCTCCGGCCCGCCGACGAACGTATGGCTCTCGGCATCTGGCCGTTGGAGAACGATGAAAGGCCAGACGAAAACGACTTTGATGTCATCGGCGAAGAATACGAACACCGGGAAAGCGTCGTTGTTCGTCATTGGCTAAAGCAACCGAAGTCCGCCGCCGATCTCGCGGCAGCGCAGGCTGCGGCTTTGAAGGCAACGCGCACCAGTGCAGTGGCGGAGATCGACGCGCAAGCGGGTATCGAGCGGACACGTTACATCACCATCGCCCCCGGCCAGGAGTTGACCTACGTCACCAAGCAACAGCAGGCGGCGGCGTTCCAGGTCGATCCCGAGCCGTCGCAGGAGAAATACCCGCTGATCTACGCCGAGATCGGCATTACGGGGGACAATCCGCAGGCCGTCGCCGTTGCGGTGTTGGATGCGGCGCATGCCTGGGGTTTGATCGGCTCCGCCATTGAGGCGGTGCGATTGAGCGCTAAGCAGGCCGTGGCTGCGGCTGCCGACATCGCAGCCATCGACGTCATCATTCAAAACCTGACTTGGCCCGAGGAGGCAGACTAATTATGTGGACCGCTATCAAAGCGAAGCTCATCGCGATCTGGAATACGCTCACCACGGACATCGATTGGGAGGATGTCCTTATCCATGTCGGTGTCGGCGCCGGCCTGACAATCCTCATCGGCCTGCTGGACAACCCTTGGTACGGCGCGGCCATTGCCTGCACGTTTTTCTATGCACGTGAACAGGCGCAGCAAGGTGACAAGGATGTGCCGCCCATCGGCTGGCGGAAGTTCGTCCCGGTCTATTGGGGACCGCATGGGCAAGCAGAGTTTCTGCCCCTTTTGCCAGTCACACTCGCGTTAGCCTGGGGCCTGACTTGGATCAAGGTTCATTTCGCCTTTCACCTTTAGGAGCTACGACTATGGCGACCGATTTCTTGCATGGTATTGAAACCATCGAGCTTAGCAACGGAGCGCGGCCGATCCAGGTCGCGAAATCATCCGTCATCGGCTATGTGGGCACCGCCAAGCGCTGCGCGTTGCGGGCATGCTCGCGCGTCGCGACAATGAGCAAGGTTTCTGGTGGTCGCCGTCCAATATGATCATCGAAGGCGCCATCGGTATGTCACGGCCGGTTGACTGGTACATCAATGACGTCAATTGCGCGGCCAACTACCTGAACAGCCAGCAGGTGACAACGATCATCCGCAATGACGGCTTCCGCCTGTGGGGCAACAGGTCGCCGGCACAAGACCCGCTGTGGGCTTTCCTGTCGGTTCGTCGAACGGCCGATATGGTCTATGAAAGCTTGGAACAAGGGCTGCTCTGGATCATGGACAGGCCGATTATCCCGTCCACAATCGAGGATCTAGAAGAAACGGTGAATGCCTTCCTTCGGAAGCTGAAGGCAATGGGCGCGCTGCTCGGCGGAGAGGCTTGGTTGCCCCGCGATTTGAACAGCGCCACCGAATTGCAGGCCGGCCATGTCTATCTGAAGCTGGACCTCGAACCGCCCGCACCGTTGGAGCGACTGACCATCTACGCTCAGCGCAACGGCGACTACTACATTGAGGCCCTGGATAACTGGTTGGTGGACAAACCGTCCAACTAGACGCCGCCGCTCTGCACCCTGACAGGAGACACACAACATGATCCCGCAGACCATTCGTCAGTTTAACGCGTTTATCGATGGCGTTGGCTATGCCGGCCGCGTCACCGATAGCACTACGCCCAAGCTGACGCTGAAGACCGAGGATTACAACGCCGCCGGCATGGGTGGTACCGATGTCATCCCGCTTGATCTCGACAAGATGGAAGTCGAACTGACCTTCCTGGAGCATACGCCCGCGCTTCTCGGCGTCATCGGCAGGGCCAATATTCCGATGACCTTGCGTGCCGCTGCGAAGCGCGACGATGAAACGGCGGTGCCGCTGGTATGGACCATGCGCGGCATCTTCACCGAGCTTGATTCCGGACAGCTTAAGGCCGCCGCAAAGGTCGAACTGAAGCTGAAAGGCGTGTTGCGCTACAACAAGCTGACGCATAGCGGACAGTTGATCCATGAAATCGACATCGAAAACGGCGTGCGGAATATCGGCGGCACCGATCAGATGGCCGACATCCGCGCCGCTATTGGCATGTAAGGAACTACGGATATGACCAACAAGACCGTTTCACTGGAAACGCCGCTCGATCTAGGCGACCGCAAGCTTGAGGAACTTCTTCTCCGTAAGCCCACCGCTGGCGACCTGCGGGGCGTCTCGATGCTTCAACTCCAGCGTTGGGACACGGATGAATGCCTCAAGGTTGTGGGGCGCATCAACCTCAACCAGGTCACGGTGGGGGACCTGGAAAAGCTGGAACCCTACGATCTGGCAGCCTTGATTTCGCAGGTAGCCACTTTTTTTATTTCGCCCAAGGCCATTCTGGCGGCGACGTTGGAGGCGACGTCGAAAGCGTCATAGACAACGCGTTGGACGATGTCGCCTTCGTCTACCATTGGTCGCTGACCGACCTCATGACCATGCCAATCGACCAACTGTTTGATTGGCAAACCCGCGCCCGCCGCCGGTTGCCACTGCCTGTTGTTCTTTGCGAGCCACTAAGATGAGCAACCTAAGCATCGCCCTAATCCTGAGTGCCGTGGACCGCATGAGCGGCCCCTCGAAAGCGGCGATGGCGGCGACCCGGAGCGGCATCAATGACGTAACGCGGGCACAGGCCGAGGCTGACCGCGCATCTTCCGGCCAAGCCATGGTGTCGGCTTGGCGGGCGCGCAGGCAGGCCGTGGCCGATGCCGGCGCCGCTGCGGCGGCCACACAAGCGCAATTGACGCAGCTTGCCCGAGAGGGCGGCAAAGGTTCTGCCGAGTGGACCAAACTGGTGCGTGCCGCGCAAAATGCGAAGACGGCCGAACAGCAGCAAGCTGTTGCCCTGGCAAATCTCCGCAAGGAAATGCAGGCGGCCGGCATCGACACAACGCGGCTCGCCGAGGCGCAATTGTGGCTCGGCCGCGATGCCGAGCGGGCGCAGGCGCAATTGGCGGCTGCCAGTGCCAAGGCTCAAGTTACACAGGCCCGGCAGGCTGCGGCGCAATCCCGCCGCGCCGAAATGCAGGCGAATGGCGCCGAGCTTCAGGGGATGGTCGCGCAAGCGGCGGCCATGGCGGCGACGGGTGGACCGGTCGGATTGTCGGTTCGGTCCGCCATGGGATTTCAGGACTCGTTCGCCGATCTGAACAAGGTTGCCAATTTCGACCCGACACAGGCGCAAGCCATGTCGGCCGCGCTTCTGGAAATGCAAACCCGTATTCCCATGGCTGCGACTGGTCTTGCCGACATCATGACGGCGGCGAAGATGTCCAATGTCGCGAACCCGGACCTGATCCGCTTTACGGAGACGGCGGCGAAGATGGGCGTTGCCTTCGATCTCAGCGGCAAGGAAGCCGGCTCGATCATGGCGGCGTGGCAATCCGGCATGAAGCTGACGACAGACCAGACCTTTGCGCTGGCTGATGCGGTCAATCATCTGTCCAACAATGGGATGAACGCGAGCGCCGCCGGCATCGCCGAGGTGATCCAGCGCCAAGGCGCCGTCGCACAGACCGCCGGTCTTGCGGCCCAAGAGACGGCTGCGCTTGCTGCGGCCTTTCTGTCGGCGGGTGCCGGCCCGGAGATCGCCGCCACCGGCCTGAAGAATTTCCTCGGTGCCCTGACGGATGGCACCAAAGCGACGACACAGCAGCGCGAAGCCTGGGATTTCCTCGGATTCGATCCGGAGCAACTGTCAGTCGATATGCAGCGAGATGCGCAGGGTACTATCACAAAGGTCATGGAGCGTCTGACCGCCGCCTATAATGACCCATCCGTCCGCGATAAGGTGCCGGCGCTCACCAGCGTGCTTTTCGGCGAAGAGAGCAAGGGCGCAATCATGCCATTGCTGACGAACCTGGATATGGTGCGGCGGGGTTTCTCACTGGTTGGCGATCAAAGCCAATATGCCGGCTCGATGCAGCAGGAATACGACCAGCGCTCCAAGACGGCATCCAACTCGCTCGCATTGATGCGCGGGGCGGCCAATAGTCTGGCCGTGGCAATGGGCACCCAATTGTTGCCGGCGGTTTCGGCGGTTTCAGGCGCTGTCACCTGGCTGTTGTCCAGCGCGGCCGACTTTGCGACGGCCTTTCCGGTTATGACCCAGGTGGTGATGTACGGCCTTACGGCCTTCACCGCTATCACTGCGGCGGTGATGGCGGCGCGTATCGCCAAGATCCTGTACAAGCAAACCGTTCTCAACGTGAAGATCGCGTGGGACATCCTGACTGGCGCCGGCACCAGAGCGGTAGCGGTCTTCAATTTTGTGCGGACTGCCGTCATGCTGACTGCGGGTGCCATGCGCGCCATGGCAATCGCTGCCATGGCAACCCCGATCATTTTGGTTATTGCCGGCATAGCCGCCGCTGCCACGCTGATCTATCTATATTGGGGGCCGATCAGCGGGTTTTTCGCGGGCGTGTGGGACGCCATAAAGGGACCGGCTCTGGTCGCGTGGAGCTATCTCAAAGAGCTTCTGGCTTGGACGCCGCTCGGTGTCATTGTCGAAAATTGGGGACCGATCTCCAATTTCTTCAGCGGCCTGTGGGATGGCATTACAGCCAAGGCCGCGGCTGCCTGGAACTGGATCAAGGACACCGTTCTAGGTCCGCTGATCGCTCTTAAGAATACGCTCGGCGGTGCCTGGAATGCGGTCTTTGGCGGCGGCACTGATGCGGCTGCGAACAGCGCCAGCGCTCAGGCGGCGGTCCAAGCCCAGGCGGCCCAGAATGCGACGATCCCCATGCCGCCTCGTTTGGTTGCCAACGATAATCCGGCTGGCTCTGCCAATGACAACTCCGTGAGCGTCCGGCCAGTTGCTGCGGCCGTCGGTGGCACGACCTACAGCTTTCAAGTCTCGGTCACGCTTCAAGGCGTCGGGATGAATGAGGTTGAAGGGATGGTTCGTAAGAGCGTCGAGAGCGGCATCCGGCAGTCGATGGCCAACGCGCGGGCCGATAGTCGCGCTGTCAATTACGATCAACCGGAGTGATGCATGGCCCTTCCGGTCCAAATGGCAATCGGTGCTTATCGCTTTCAGGTATCGACCGCCGCGTATCAGCAGCTACAGCGTAAATATGGGTGGCGCTGGACGAAGGTTGACCGGGCCGCCCGCGCGCCGGCAATGCAATATGTCGGCCCGGCTTTGCAGGAGATGACCTTTGACGGAACGATCTATCCGCATGAGCGCGGCGGTTGGCAACAAATCGAGGCCATGCGCAAAGAGGCGGATAAGCACCAGCCCTTGCCGCTGGTATCCGGCTTTGGCGAGGTCTTCGGGGATTTCGTCATCTTGACGATCCAGGAGACACTATCGCGGTTCCTGATCGGCAACGCGGCCGGGCGGATCGATTTCACCATGAGCATTCAGGAATACGTGCGTGATCCCAGCGAGGGCGGGCGGTAATGGCGACGACGTATCGGACCATGCAAGGCGATATGGTTGATGAGATTTGCTTTCGCCACTATGGCCGTACCGCCGAGCTGGTGGAGATGGTGTTAGAAGCCAATCCCGGTCTTGCTGCGAAGGGTCCGAAGCTATCGGCCGGCCTTGTCATCAACCTGCCGGACGCGCCGTCGCCGGCCCGCACCGCGCAAGTCATCAAGCTGTGGGATTGATGCGATGACGCCGACATATCGCATCACTGCCGGTGGGAAAGATGTTACCTCGGTCCTTGCCAGCCGGCTTGTATCGATCACCGTCACCGATGAAACCGGCGATAAGAGCGACCAGATCGACATCACGCTAGACGACAAGGTCGATATGAACGGCGGTTACATTCAATTGCCGACCAAGGGCCTTATTTTATCGGTCGCCCTCGGCTATGTCGAAACAGGACTTGTCGATCTCGGCCGCTATGTCATCGACGAGACCAAGCTATCCGGCCCCGATCCGCGCAAGATCACGATCAAGGCCAAGTCCGCCGATATGAATTCGGCGATTAAGTCGCAGAAGACCCGCACATGGAAGGGTCAAAAGCTTGGCGGCATCGTCACCAAGATCGCGTCCGAGCATGGATTGACGGCGCGTGTCTCGCCCGATCTCGGGACCAAGGATATCGCGCAGATTGACCAGACGAATGAAAGCGATCTCCATTTCTTGACGCGCATCGCGGGCGGCTATGGCGCCATGGTCAAGTCGGCCGATGGCAATCTGATTGTAGCGTTGCCCGGCGATGGAAAGACGACGAGCGGAAAATCCCTGCCGTCGCGGTCGATCCGGTTGGAGGATATCACCTCGTACGATTGCACATTGCCGGAACGCGGCTCTTATGGGTCGGTCAAGGCGCGGTGGCATGACACGGCCAACGGTCAGACGCGAACCGTTTCCTACGGCGATGAAAGCGACGGGCCGGAATATGTCTTGAACAAGGACTATGCAGACGAAGCTTCGGCCCTGGAGGCGGCAAAGTCCAAGAAAGGTGTGCAGGACCGTGGCACCGGGGAGTTGCGCCTTGATCTACCGGGCGATCCGACATTGGCGGCCGAGATGATCGTCAACGTATCCGGCATCCGGCCGGGCATTGATGGCGCGTGGCGCGTCACGAAGGCCGAACACAAGTTGGAAGACGCTTTGCTGACGACCCTCACTTGCGAGTTGGGCAACGGCCAGAGCAAGGCCAATAAGAAAGGGGGAAACCGCTTCGGCAATTGGGAAGAACGCCCGCAATAGGCGGGGGCTAGGCTGCGCTAACAGCCCGAGCCGCGCGGTGGTCGCCGCGCCCAGTAAACTGGCCCGCACTCCTGCGCAGGAGCGGGCCGAGTCACCACAGATAGGACCATGGAGTCAATCAGGTGCGGCCAATGCCGCAAGTTGCTAGGCCGGGCAGCCATCCAAGCCGGCCGAGTCGAGATCAAATGTCCCCGATGTGGGACGATCAATCATTTGAAGGCCGGGAGCCTCGAAACCAGTGCGGCCAGACCGCCGGAAACAGAGGCCCGATATGGCACAGAAGCCAATCCGCCAAACCGGCACAATCGCCGATAAATTCTTTGCTTCTCCTTTCACAGTTCTGAATGCCCGTGATGGCTGGTGGCAGGCCCGGAAAACGGCATGGCGCCGGCTCGGCCTGGATAGCGGCGCCGGCCGAGATGGGCTGTTGCTTTACAGCCCCGGCTCGTTGCCGCCGGCCGCTTATCAATTGCGCTCTGCCGCCGAGGCAAGACTAGGCCGAAAGGTGTCCTGGCCGGAATTGCAGAAGCTTCACCCCAGCGCCATCAACCTGACCGGCACAAGCCTGTTTGATCCGGTGCTATGCGAACTGATGTACCGCTGGTTCAGCCCGGCCGGCGGCATGGTGCTTGATCCCTTTGCGGGCGGTGTCGTGCGCGGCGCCATCGCTGCGAAGCTGGGCCGGTCGTATTGGGGCCTCGATCTCAGCGCCCGCCAGATAGCAGCCAATAAGGCGCAATGGCGGCGGCTGGCCGTTCCCGGCGATGCGGTGCCGATCTGGAAACGTGGCGATGCAGGCAAGCTTGCGCGTCTCTGCCCAGCCGATCTGGCGGCCGACCTCATTCTGACCTGTCCGCCCTATGGCGATCTTGAGCGGTACAGCGACGATAGAGCCGACCTTTCCACCATGCGCTATCCGCAGTTCATGGCGGCCTTTGAGCAGATCCTCAAGGCGGCGGCCGACCGGCTGAAGCCTGGCCGTTTTGCGGTTGTCGTTGTGGGGGATTTCCGAGACGGCAAGGGCATCTTGCGGGGCTTTCCCAGCGATACCATTGCGGCGGCGGCGGCGGCCGGGTTGCAGCTATACAATGACGCAGTGCTTGTCACCCAGGCCGGCAGCCTGCCGATCCGCGTGGGGAAAATCTTCGGCCCGACCCGAAAGCTCGGCCGGTGCCATCAACATGTCCTGGTCTTTGTGAAAGGCGACCCGCGCCGAGCCATGGAAGCCTGCGGCCCGGTCGATGTCGGGGAGATCGCTGGCCTTACTGATAGCGCCGAGTAAGGGCGTCCCGGCCGGCGGCAATCAGTGCCTCGGGGTCTTTGCCGATCTGGCGGTAAAAGCTTGGATTGGTGAAGGCCCCACGGGCGCTCAGGATGGCGCCCCGTTCGTCGCCAAGGCGGGGGAAACTGGCGGCCAGCTTAATCGCTTCGCGCCATTGGCCGGCGGCCATGAATTCCCGGAGGATCGATATCTTTGTCGGCTTCATGATGGCCGGACGTTCGCCGAACCCGGCCCGACCGTCGAGAGGCGTTGTCGCAGGAATCAATGTATTGCCTCCTAGTAGGAGGCTATCCTGAAGCAGCGAGTCGGTTTAGGGGCGAAATATGAAGAAGGTCAGAGTAAACACCGGTTTAAGGGCGGAAACAGTCGAACTCTATGCAAGGGAGTATTTTTTTGCTTTCGAGATAATCTCCGCCAACAATGCGAAAGTCCGGGAAATTATTTTCAAGGACAACCCCTTCAATATTTCGCCTCGAATCCGACGAAAACTACGCTCTGGTGAGCTGAAGGAACCGATAACGCCGCTCGTGACATGCCTAGCATTTTCTTTAGAGCTGTATCTGAAAGCGCTTCTAGTGAAGTTAACCGGGGAATGTCCTCGCGGGCACGACTTGAAATGTCTCTTCGGAATGTTCGATGAGCCTGTCAAAAGGGGCATCATCCAGGGATGCTGTGACATTGACCCGGAACTAAATTTTGACAATGTCGGTAAGTTCATCGAGCGCATAGCCACCGGCTACGTGGATTGGCGCTACGCATACGAGGAGCAAAGCCAAACTTATATGATCAACTTTGGCGCAATTCTCGTGAAGTCGCTCCAGCAGATGCTAAAAAATCCGGCGTAGATTTCTATTCTTTTTCGTCTGGCTTTCCGAAAGCGTAACCCATAGCGGCTCCTAGAAGGGTCGCGGCCTCACCGGAAAGAGCGTCGTTCAAAGCCAATAGGCCGACGAGTGGGATAGAGGTCGCAAGGACGGTAAATCGTATGAACTGCCAACCGATCCCTTTTTGGTTTACGGATCGGTTGTATAGGCCGCCACCAATGACGGCCAGAATTGCAAGTGCTAAAATCACAGAGATAAGGGACATCAAAAGTCGCTCGACTGCCTGGGGGTGTTGGCGCGGGCCCGACGGTCCGCGCGGGCTTTCAGTTCTTCGGCCGGTTCCTCGCCCGGGAAGACAATCGGGACGCTGAATTGAATTCGGCTGACGGTTTCTGTGCCGTCAGTTTGGCTTAACTGGCCGCCGGCACCGACGCCCATCACCTGCACCCCAGCCTTCCCAGATTTTTCGGTCGTCTCCAAAGCAGTTACCGCGATGTCAAAATGGATGCTCTCCGGTCTATTTAGAACGGATCCACTGGATATTGGGGTCACGTAGGCATTTGCCCCCAAGGACCTCACGTCTTCCTGTGCATTCGCTACGCCTTGGACGATCTGGGTAAGCGAAAGCGTAATAAATTCTTTTAGATCCATGGTTATCTGCCCTTTGCCGTCCGTGCGAGTCGCGGCCTGCATTATACCACTTTCACGGCACCCCTTTACGCTCCGCAACCGCTAGCTATGCTCCACGGGTCTAAAAACCTACACTTTTGGGGAAATTGAGCGGAATCATGGGAACTATAATTGTTCTAATTGTTGCGGCCGCCCTGGCTATCGGTGCCTGTCGGACAGCCCGGAAAAAGGGGGACAAGAAGCCGGTTATCATCGGCCTTGTGTCCTTCGTCCTGGCTTTCACCATTGGCAGCGCCCTGACGCATTTCCTGGGTTCGACTGATGACGCTGCCGCGCCGACTTTGGCGGCCGGACAACCGGCTCAACCAGTTGTCAGTCCTGAGGCGATCAAGGTTACGCCATCACCCGAGGCGGCCAGGGAATTGGCAGCCAAATTCCTCAAATTGGCGGATCAGTCGGGCGAAGACCTAAAGTCGGCAATCAGGCTCAACGACGCGGCCTGGGCCGACCGGCAAGTCAGGGAAATCGACCAAGCTGTTGCCTCATTCGATCCGAAGGCGAACCCGGCCTTGAAGGATTTCCGGCCCTGCCTGATGGCCTTGGTCGAGGTCCGGGACGTCATCCATTACTTCTTCGTCCAGATGAACGCAGACCGCCAAAAGATGCTGCAAGCTGGCATCGAAAGGTACGAGGCCAAAAGCAACCAGTGTGAGGATGAGATTACCGGCGGCTCCGATGATGCCGACGGTTGAGAAACGGGACCATTAAGGGGGCAATAACCCCCTCTTAAGGGCGTCTTAAACGTGGCATAAAGGGGCTCTAAGTGAACTCCAGGGGCCGAGATGAATGGAAATTTACTGTGCAAAATCCAAAGCGGCACTCTGCAAAAATCGGCGCGGCGCTACAGCGAGGGAGAAGGAAAAGGCGGTGCAGAATGCCCCCTCGCCCCTCTGGGGAGAGGGTCGGGGTGAGGGGCAAATCAGACTGGATGCAAAAAGCGCTACACGACCGGTGGCAGATCCACCGGCAGCAAGGCGGCCACAACCTGGCGGCCCTCGGCGAGGAGCACATTATAGGTACGGCAGGCAGCACCCGTATCCATCACCTCGGTGACCACGCCGGCGGCGCGCAATGCCTGACGCAAAGGCGCCGGCAGCATCGCCATACGCGGCCCGCAGCCGAGCAGCAGCAGATTGACCTCGCCGGCCTTGCCGGCCTCGATGACATCGGTGAAATGCTCGGCCGTCAGATCCGCGAATGTCTCGGCCGACCAGGGAAGCGTGCGGCCGGGAAAGACGAGGACGGCACTGCGATAGGTGGTGCCGGATACCTTGAAACCGCCATCACCATAGGCTTCGACGAGTTGACGGCCTTCGGGAATGAGGGGCGTCACATCCATGACGGCCTCCTTGGAAAGTGAGTCACTGTGACGGCAGTGTTCCTGAGATGAACACCGCCGGGACTGATCGGTTTCAGCCCTTTTTCGCGATGCCCGCGCTCGGCGGATTCTGCTGGGGCGGAATCTGGGCCGGCGCCTCTTTCTGGGTCTCGCCGCCCATGCTGCTGCGCAGGTTCTTGTAGAGCAGCAGCGGTGTCGCGACGAAGATGGTGGAATAGGTACCGATCACGATACCCCAGATCAGGGCAATCGAGAAGCCGCGCAGCACCTCGCCGCCGAACAGCGCCAGGGCCAGCACCGAGAGCAGCGTCAGGCCGCTGGTGACGGTGGTCCGGCTCAACGTGGCGTTTAGCGACAGATTGAGAAGCTCGATGAGCGGCA